>Ga0307517_10003026_pt1 | contig 26556 bp, 12 predicted proteins | sample 23_EM_MG_FD_194515 | JGI IMG/M metagenome (GOLD analysis project Ga0307517, IMG submission 194515) | Populus trichocarpa ectomycorrhiza microbial communities from riparian zone in the Pacific Northwest, United States - 23_EM | ecosystem: Host-associated > Plants > Roots > Unclassified | place... | reverse complement strand
AAGACTTCTTCTATGAATACAATTGTATATCCACATGTACATAGGTTGAAAACTCAGGCAATAATAGTATTATTTTATATCTATAGTATTCTAGCGACTGCTGTTGATTGATGTAGCCGTGTAATTAGAATGTTTTTTTAAAATAGCAAAAACAATTTACTAGCACACCTTCAAATTTTTTTTAAATAGAAAATCTAAATGGATTGCGCTGATATATTGTGTTGGTTAATAAGGAAACTACAAAAAAAAATTAAAAAGATATATAGTTTTTTAAATGTATCGTCATTTTAGTTTCAATAATAATCCATTTAAATTTCAATATGATTCTTTAATTTATTGATTTATTAATAATTATAATAATTATAAAAACAAATCATTAGTTGTGGTAAATTTAAAATTCAAATAGGGGTAGTTGTCAATTTAAATTTCAATAGAATTCCTTAACTTTGTAGGTTAATTGATAATTATGAATAAAAATTTGGAATAAAATGATGTAAGTAAATCAGATATCTTGATAAATAAAAATTTTTGAAAATCTTTTTTGATAGATACCTGCTTAAAAATAGATAAAATAATTTTTTTATTAACTAATTATTTTTCCTATTTATATACAAATCCTATTAAAAATATATTTTGTTATTTTTAAATTAAAGAGATATGTTTATTATTTTCTACACTAAAAAACATAATTAAGTTTCCTATTTGTATACATACTCCATTAAAATAATATTTTTATTTTCTTAAATTTAAAAAAAATGTTTGGGTGAGCAAAATCTGTTGAGAAAACATTTTTTAATTAAAAATAAAAAATAGTTTTTTAATTGAGTTTGTATAAAATTTAGAAACCTCTGTTTATTCTTTTATAAAATTAAAAAATAAAAGGAAACAACGTAGATTGAGATTCTAAATTATTATTTTCTACCATAAAAACATGATTAAGTTTCCTATTTGAATACAAACTCTATTAAAAAACTATTTTTATTTTTTAAAATTAAAAAAGTTATTTAAATTTGTTTTGTTCACCCAAACGTTTTTTTAATTAAAAAAATTAAAATAATTCTTAATAAAGTTTGTTTACAATTAGAAAGATTCTGTTTTTTATTTTTTAAATTAAAAAAAAAACTGATTTTTCTAATAGACTTTGTATACCAGTAGAAATCGAAAGATAATTCTTTAATAGATTTGTTTTTATTTCAATAGGTTACCCCGATGACACCAATGTTATTTTAAAATTATGTTATTTAGCGTGACTAATTGAAATTAAGTTTTTTTCTTGATAATATTTTTTGATAGACTTATTCAATCTTTGCAAACGTTTTTGGATTCATAGTTGAAGAATTTTATAAAAATTGCTAATATTATAAAAAGAATTTTATACTCTTTTTTAAAAACAAAAATAAAAATTGAAAGGTATTTAATCAAATAATATCTAAAATATGATTTGGTCCTGAAAGAAATATCAAGTACTATAACGATTATTTCGTTAATGGATATATCTTTCATATTGAAGAGTATAGTCATGGTAGAAAGATCTATAATAGTAGAGTTTGTGTTAAATAACTCAACTTTTAATTAGTTTGAAATTGATTATTATGCGAAGTTAGAAGAGGTGATTGAACTGCAATATCATAATGAACTTAACAATTTTTTTTTATTCAAATGCTATTGATATGATACCACCAATAGAGGAATCAGAGTAGTTCCTCGTTATAGTTTGATCGAATTAATACAAAGGCTAGACTTCGCAATGATGATGATACATTTGTTTTTTCCAAGCAATACCAACAAGTTTATTACATATACACTTCTTTTTTTTTAAATGATTGTTCTAGAATTGATTGGTTATCTGTAGTGAAAACCAGACTTAGAAGTCATGTCCAAGTTATTTAAGATGGTACCGATGAAGTAACTACGGGAAATGAGTCTTTTAAATTGATGAGTTAGTTGATGTATATCGAGTTGGTCTATCTACCAACTTAGAAGAAAATTTAAATTTTCATGTTGTTAAGAATGTTTTTATTGATGTTGATATTGAGGAGTTAAATGATAGATTGAGAACTAGTAGACATACATAAGTCAACGAAGATGATGATATCAACGAGCATCAATTCAATAAAAAAGATTGTGATGGATATGACTATGATGAAATTAAAGAAGAAGAAAAAGAAAATTATGATGAAATTGTAAGAAATCAATGTGTAATTAAATTGATTTTAATGTAATCTTTCTAGTTGTTCCTTTACAATGAATTGTTGTTAACATTGATGACACATTTTTTTTTATGATTTTATTATTATAAATAGAAATGGTGTTACTATGTTGTGATTTTACTATATTTACATGTTGGATAGATAGGGAATGCAAAACACTTTGGAAAAAAAGTTGTTTTATATCAATGAAATTACTAATGACTACAAAATACCAATGGAGTCATCGACGAATTAAGTTCCTCAAGAAGTTCCAGAAAGTTGGAAAAAATTACATGACCTTGCCACTAATAATTACAGACAGAATCATCCATGAACTAAGTCCATTAGAAAGTTTTAGAGAGTTAGAAAAAGATTACATGACCTTGCGACTGATAATTACAAACAAAATCATTGACGGACTATGTCCCTCAGAAAATTCTAAAGAGTTGGAACAAAATTACATGACCTCGCCACTAACAATTACATTTCATCGATGGAATTACCGATAGAACAAACTTTTATCGGAGAATTTTGGGGAGTTTTGTAAAAATTCATGTTTTATTAAAATTTTTAAGTTTTAATTACCAACGAAATTACTGATGGAGTGTAAAAATTAATATATATTTAATTATCCATCGGTAATTTCATAGGTAAGAAGCTCTAATTAAAAAACCAGAATCTCTAATTTTATTTGTCTTCTATTTCTATTCTTCAATGTTTTCTTCATCTACTCCTCTCTTGTCTTAGAGTTCTTCCTTTCTTCACTTTCAACCAATTTCTTTTCTTTATCTTCCCTTTCACTTTTCTTCAACTCTCATTGCATCCTCAATGCTGTCCTCTATGTCTTCATGCCAAGTAAGTCTTTGCTCTTCCTTTTTTTTTAATTGTGAAATCATGAAATAAAACTTGTTTATAATAGTTTGTTAAAATGAGTAGGAACAAGTTTGTTAAAACACTTAGCTCCTTTACTTATGATATTGCATATGTTATTTTTTTTGTTATTTTTGTAGGACTTTCATCCATAAGTTGAAGGGATTTTAATGTAGTCGTTGTAATAAATAGTGTTTTATTCAATAAAAATAAAAGATAGAAAAACACATTAAGTAAATGAGAAAAACATATAATTAAAATTGAAAATACAGTTTTTTTAGTGTTCATGTAACTTTCAGACATAAGAATCCATCATCTTATTGATGTAAACTAATATAAAGACGTGATTATAAGCGAAATATAATTTAGAACATTCAAATATTAAAATCAAAGTTGAAAGGATAATTCTCTAAAGAACTAAAGCCCGGGGAAAGGAAGGTGACACCTATTTTGCTGGATTCTTATAAGGGGAGGATGACTTGATTGTGTTGGAAAGAATTCCATAATAAGTCTAGATTATGTGATATTAATAGATTTGTAGCTATAATAGATTTATGAATGTAAAAAAGTATTTAGTTTGTATGTTTGAAATAATTTATCTTGAATTGTACTTGAATGATATTGTTGCATTATGTTATGGTGTTATTGAATTTTAGGTAAGAAATCATGAATTTAGGTTTTGGATTTTGGCCCAGGTATGAAAGGAAGGAAAATGGTGGTAAAATAGGTTTGCTACTAAACTTGTATGAATGTGTTTGAAAAAGTGAAAATGGATGAATAATAGTCATAAATAAAATCAACTAGTTTGTGGCTTTATTTGTTGATGCGTATTTATAGGTAATAAAATTTTAGATAGTCTCCTGTATAGAGATGTTGCTAACATTTTTCAACTAAGATATAATAAGAATGTTTATAACCCTTTTTACGCTCTAATATGTTTAGATGACGAAGACAATGTCATTAGTGGGTGATACAGACAAGAACATTGCTGGTTCTTCTGGTAGTGCTTTTAAGGACCATGACTCACTAGGTGCTGATCATAACCAGACACTAAAGGCATAGACACAGTCTCTTGATACAGGCTCATCAAGTGCAATGCTGCCTCAGAGAGGAGGTGTGCCTTCTAAGCATGATCCTGGAAAGTATATTGCTTAGTATAATCCCAACCACAATATGTAGGTTTATTTTCTTTTCTTGCATGATTAAAAATAAAAAACAATGGATAATTCTTGAATACTTAATTTCAATGCATGATTGGAATTCCAGGTTTACAAATTTGGAGGTTGCTCGCACGATAACATTGTTGATGAAGTGTCTTTGTTTTAGTGGAGTTAGGTTTTTAAAAATCCTAAATGGAAACCTATGATTAATGCTTGGTTAGGAAAGTTCAAGATTAGTATACACATTAACAAGTATTTTTATTATTTTAATTTGATTAGTTTTTTATTTTATTTTAAAGAACTAATTATTCTATAAAATTGACGTGTAAAGAAAAGTTTTATTGGGAGGGGGCTGACAACATTGTTGTTAGGAGGGGTTGAAGAATCATAACGTTATTAGATAAGATTAAATTCAAAATGTTATATTTTTTATTTAGATGTTCAAGTTTTATTTTTCATTATCTTAACTGATAATTTATTTCTACCATATAGATTATGTGATTTATGGTATGAGGCGTAAAAAAAATAAAGAAATATGCATAAAAAAAGAGTTCTTTCAGGTTGGGAATACGTGGCCGTGTGGAGGGATCTCAGATCTCCACATATCTCGGAGGCTATTCAGGAAGTTTATATCTAGTACGAGATGTTTAAGTGTTTCGTGCGGTAGTTGCAATCCAGCATGGAGAATTGGAACAGGGAGATTAATGGTTCAATTACCAAGTATACCAGCGAATCCATTCTGTTTGTTTCACATGCGAAGCATATGGTAAGATTATGTTTTATTACACATATTTTTTTAAATTGTTGTTTTATATGAATATGTTTAACTAATAATAGCTTTATTTTTGTAGTCTGTGATTTTTGGATGCGATCCAAGATCAATGAAGCTTTTTGTCGAAACTCACATGCGAAATGAGGACTATCGGGAAGGGGTGCAACAACTCGTGGATAATCGAGCTTAAACGTTTTATGGTAAGTTGTATTTCAACAATTTTTTCTTAAGTTATTGTTTTTTTTTAAAGTTTGTTCACAGGTTTCTTTTTCTTTTTAGGAAACATATAACACCCAATTGTAGGAGAGATACGAGAATGATCCTTTAACATATTCAGAACTCAATCCAGATTTGTGGTTGGATGCTGGATCGTCCGATAGACTCGATAGAAATCAGATTTATGATATCTTAAATACTACGACCAAGGATATATGAATGGGCTATAGTATATCGATTGTTGGTTTTTCGCAATCAGGTTCGAGCTTTAAATATCTGGTCGTCTAGGCGATTGTACGAACAAGTTGAAGTTCAGGTTACCTAGCATAGTGTTGAGACAACCTGACTTATGTCCAAGACAATTACACTTAAGCAATTATACGAGGAACTATTGTCAGATCTTGGTGGTACATGTGGTCTCTCTTGTCTCCCACCTGATCCCAACAAAGACCTATCATCTCCACCTCGTCCTCCTTCAATTTTTGTCCTCTAGATAAATTATATTCAAACTGATATTTCTTAAATTAATAATAAATATTTGGTTTTTTATTTTAGTTTTATTTCTTTTAATTAATTTATTTATGTTATGTTTATTTTAATTTTTTAAAAATATTAAATACATTATCGATAGAACTACCAATGAAATTTGAATCACAGAAGGAATGACCGATGAAATAAGTCCCTTGAAAAGTTCTAGAGAGTTGAAAAAAATTATAGGAACTTGCCACTAACAATTACAAATGAAATTACCGACGAACTAAGTCCCTCGAAAAGTTCTTGAGAGTTCAAAAAAATATAGGAATTGCCATTGTCAATACTCACATCATCGAAGAGTTAATTCCATCGGTAACATGAATTCAATTACCGATGGAATTACAAACAGTTTTTTTATCAGTGATATGCTATACATAACAATATAATTACCGATGGAATGATGCTGATAAATCTTTTTTGTTTGTTGCGCTTTTTCTGCTTGTAACTCCATCGATGATTATATTATTGTTGGAATAACCGACAAAATAGAAATCATCGATGATAAGTTTTTCAATAACCAGTTACCGTCCGTGATCCCATCACTAAATATTTTTCCAACAAGATTAGTGTTTAAATATCGACAGAGTTTTCCGTTGGTATTATAAAAAATTATGGTTGTGATTAAGGAATAAAATTGAAGAAAAAACATATGCAGAAAAAAATTGGAGGATAGGAAAACAAAGCAAGTCAATGTGCGAATCCATGGTAACCTGTGAGGAGATCAACATGAAAAGATGGAGCTGTTTTAGATTTCTTGTTTAATATAGCAAGATGCGGAATAAAAAAGTTAGATGAATATCATGAAGCCTGCCTCAATGATCTTAATGAAAATATTAGTTCATATAATGACCTGATTAACAAAAATCCAACTATCACATCAGGATTCGAAGGGGACAACACATTAGATAGCTTGCACTTTTCATGGTCCTAAAAATAACAGAGACAACTTAGGATGTTACAATGGCAAACAAATCCATCAAACAGTAACTTAGAATGGTATGTATTTTAAGATTCGAGCGAGATCTAATTTCTATACAATAAAATAATCACAATATGAACACACGTATTTCCATAAATTATTTCATGTATAGATCTGATTTTTTTTTAATTTTTTTTTATGATCGAGTCTGATTCATTTAAATAAAGCTAATCAAATTAAACAATTATGTGCGAGGGTTTAACAATGTCCATTCAAATAAACATACTAGGATATGATTAATTTGATTTAAATTGACAAAATCTTGTATGTTTTAGATACCCAATTTTACCAAAAAGAAGAGAATACACAAGGTGTGCTTGAATGATGGTTAATTAGGTAAGCTCTCAAAGTCTCAAGTCTTGACACCAAAGGCATTAAAACAAAAGAATGAAGCTCTAATCTGTCAAAAAGAAGGAAAATTTGGGAGTATAGGCAAACAGAAACGGGACATGGAGGTAAGTCTGAAATATAATTTAATTTTTGCTCGAGGACCTCTGACCCTCACGCACGAACACACAGTCCAAATTTTGATCAGACAGCTTTGATCTTTTCAACTTCTCTAAAATTTGAATGACAGACATCTGAAGGTGACTCTTTCCAAGCTATAACCCCTCGCCTCATCTCACCCTTTAGTTATCACCTCTGTTTTTTTCTTTTTAATTTTCATAATACCTCTCTCTTTATGTAAAAGAACAGTTTGCATTATTTTTCCTACATTCTTCTCTTTCTTGTCTGTTGGGATTTTGAAACTCAAAGATCGGATCGATAGTTATCTCTTTTTGGTGATCTACTCCTGAAATCTTTCATACTATCTCTCTCTCTCTCTTTCTCCACCATTCTTAATACAGTTTTTTTTTTTAAGAAACAGTCTGTCATTTTTTATGTCCTTCAAGAAGTCAGCGTTTTCATTGCAGGTTTAACATGGACCTTTTGAAGACACACAAGGAGAGTGATTGATCTTTGAAAACACGTATCTTTCTTAGCATTATCGAAGGTAAACTTAGGTGGTCTTTCGTTCTTATTTAAAGGTTTTTTTGTTTTTAGTGTTTTATTAATTTTTGGATTTTTGTTTATTTGAGATTATAAAATCCTGATTTCTCTTTGGATATGAAGATTAAAAGATTTCTTTGATTTAGTTTTGAGAGAAAACAAGAACAAGAAAGTTTTTTTTTTTTTTGTTCATCTCTTTTGAGGAAGAAAAATACAATGGAGATCTTGAAGGATCCTTACACCTTATGGTTTCTTGCATTTCAAGGTGTCAATGAAGTATGAAAGACACCCAAATCCAAGACTTATTGAAAGAAATCATTTTTAAAGAGATTGAGAGCAAGAGCTTGTAGGATACTCATTGGCTATGGCTCTATTTTTTTCTTTTTTTTCTTTTTTCGTTTGGTAAATTAATTACACCCCGTAGTAATTAGATCAATGCTTTCTGTTTCAGTATTCTCTTCCTGTCTCTCACTATAGCTAGGCCTGGTGAAATATTATTTGCCCATCAGTTAACAGATGATTCATTTTCCTTTTCTTATCTTCTTTGTTAGAGTTTATCTTTCTTTCATTGTAAGTTACTGTTTCATTATCTATATCGTTTTTTATTCATCATTTACCCAAATAAATGAGAAATATTTATTGTTTATTTTCCTTAAATTGGTAAACGAAGCTTCTCTGAATCACTTAACCTTTATCTTCGTGAATATCAGATTTCCATGCCTTAATAAAACCTTTTCCCTTGTTACCTAGTGATTTCAACTTGCTTTATTTAATGGGTTTTGGTTGTAGTTGTTAAGGAAAGGTAAAGATGTCGTCTTCGAACTCTCCATGTGCAGCATGCAAGTTCTTGAGGCGAAAATGTACACAAGAGTGTGTGTTTGCTCCTTATTTTCCACCAGACCAGCCTAAAAAATTCGCAAGTGTACACAAGGTATTTGGTGCTAGTAATGTTGCTAAACTTCTCAATGAGCTCAATGCTGCGCAACGTGAAGATGCTGTGAATTCGCTTGCCTATGAAGCTGAGGAACGGCTCCGTGATCCGGTTTATGGCTGTGTGGGTCTAATTTCTATTCTTCAACAAAGACTAAAGCAACTCCAGAATGATCTTTATAGTGCTAAGAAAGAATTGGTTAATTATGTCGAGGGTCAAGCAATGCTACCTATGTTGATGCAGCCACAACATTTGGGTAATCCTTCTTCTTCAACTGTAATGCAACACAATGGGATGCCAATGATGGGTATTCCTTCTGTTGGACAAATGGGGATGCGTGCGGATACTCATCAACACCATCATGCGCATCCTCAGCAAATATACGAGGCTCAACAACTGGCTGCTGTGGTGGCTGCGAGAGAGCAAGAGATGTTAAGGGCTTACGAGCAACAACATCAGCATCATACACAGGCCCAGCGACAGCATGAAATTGTGAGGTTTAATGGTGGATTTGATCCAGCTAACTCAGTTGCTGCTACTGGGTTTAACCATGTCAATCCTGCTGCTGCAATGTCACCTTCTTTGGCTCTAGGAACTTTTGACAACACTTTTCAGATTCAACCACAGGGAGAGCCCCAACCCAATCAGCTTCAGCCAGAACTTTTGCTTCAGCCACAATCACAGCAACAGCAACCGCAACAACTCCTTCAGCATCCAAAATCTGAAAGTGAGGAGGGTAGAAGTACTGTTGGTCCATCTTGTTGAAGTTCTTGCAAGACTCTGTACCTTTCTTGCTAGTTTCTTAAGGTAATTTTTCTATCTAGGTATGGTTTCTTCACTTCTTTTATTTATGTGTTGAGTTCTTCGTTTGCTGTTTATGCCTGTGAGCGTGTTTGTCTGAGAAATAGTCTTTTCTGCATTTATGGATGGGTTCTTTAGTAATCTGGGGTACTGGAACCCTTTCACAAATAGGGTAATGCAGTTTGAAGGCAGTAGAAAGCCAAAAATACGATCTTGAGCAAAAGGTTAGTTGAAAGAAATGTTTTTTCACAGTCAGGGATACATTGCCTTCATCGAATATAAATAGCACCTTGAATTACTATCATATAGTAATTTATTTTAATTTTTAATCTCTTTGTTTCTCTTTTGTTTTTTTTTTAAATAAAAAAAATAAATTGGTGCACAACTTGAAAATGGGCTCAGATCTAGGTCAGCAGCATAGTGTTGACTTGTTCTGTCATTTTCTTTCGGATGTATTATTGAAGGATTTTTGCAGTAATCATGTTTTATTAGTAAGAGACAAAAAGGAGGTAGCTCGAAAGATTTTATGGGAATTTGGTGTGCTAATTCCATCCATGATCTTGACATTTGTATTGTAATCTTTACTTGCAGACTTCAGTGCCCTTTCTTGTATCTGATGAGGGAAGGATACCTTTTGTTTCATATTTTCCTCAATGGTTCACTGAGTGAATTATGTTAGTTGTTTTTAAAAGTATTTTATTTTTAAAAATGTATTAAAATAATATTTTTATTTTTTAAAAATACAATTTGATAATATAAAAAAATTTAATTTTTTTTAAAATATTTTTAAAATATAAAAACAAACGGGTATATTATATTTTGTTTTCTTCTAGTTAATTTTTAAGCCTGCATCTAGCTCATTAACCAATTCATTAACCATGTGCATTCCCTAATTTGTAATCAATGCTACAAATTGCACTATGCGGTTGTGCAAATTACAACAGCATCATCACTTGAATGTGCTTATGATTATTTGCTTTCTCCTTCCTTTTATTTTCCTCTTGACTTGCAGCTCATAAATACGGGACGCAAGTGGATATAAAGAAATATGGGGAGGGAGGGAGGGAGGTCTTAAGGCAGTCATCTTGTTTTTGTCCCTTAGGGAAGAAGACGACGACTTTATGGAGAGATGCGTCTGGGAAGGAAGGATAGGCCTTGATTTTCGAGTACAGCTTTTCTTTTATCTTTCATTTGGATTTCGTAGAGATCATCCTTTAATTAATGTAAATCAGAAGCATGGGAAGTCTTTTCAAAGCTTTTGTTTATCACCCATCCTTCATTTTTTTTATTTTTTGAATCTCTGTTTTCTTAATTTTTAGGATCTCACTAGATTGTTGGCGGCACCACACAACGGGTCAGCAATCAATTTTTTTATTAAAATAAAAAGAAAATGCTGTATTAATGTTATTTCTAGTTGAAAAAAATATTATTAAAAGTTAATTTGATATAATTTAATCGATTTGGATGTCAAAAACAAATAATTTACATGATCAGTAAAAACATAATTTAAATTAAAAACAATATTTTTTCTAGTAAAATAATATTAAGATATCAACATATTAAATCTACTTGATTAATATGTCAAATCTACAACCCGGTTTATGAAAATATGATAACCTTATTTAAAGTAAATGAAAATAAATTACGATGTTCAATTCTTAATCAATCTAATATTGAAGTTTAAAAAAAATAATTAAAAATAAACAATTCAAATCAATACGGGTTAACTTGTCAAATCAACGCAACTTGGTAAAGCAACATAAATTTCCACAAGATGCTTGAAGCAGAAATAAACATTATTATTTGGTTTTTATCATTTCAAATTCAATGCATTTGCTTATAGTATTATTTTGAGGTTTATATATATATATATATATATATATATATCAATCATGTTTGAGCTAATAGTTTCTACGTTTGCCTGTAAATTGATGGCCATGTGCATTCGTTATAAATTAATACACGATTTGCATTGAGAAATGGTTGTAAATCATTATCTATTCAAGTGCTCTTTGACCATGTCATATAAATAAAAAATAAAATAAAAATTAATCATGATATGGAAGACGCAAAACTGCTGCAGATGCTCTGAAATTTCTCCGTTGAGTCCTTGGGTGTAGTTTTCAAACAAGTAATTAATCATGATATGTGTTAGGTTGGTTTTCTCATGTAATCGAGCTTGGTGAGTATACATTTGACCACAAGTCTTGTTGCAGGAGATATTTAGGCAATGTTATTAAAACCATAAATTAGTTTTATAGAAACTAAAAAATCTCCACTGGTCTATCAGATATTTTAGACAAGATGTTGGTTGTGTAATAAAAAAAAGAAAGATAATAATCGCTTTATATATTATATCTAAAATCAGTTGTTTCGCCTTTATTTTTAATAATAAAATACATCTATTTTATTTACATGTTAAGAATTTGTTTAAATTGGTCTATGTATATTTATTATTAATGGTTAAAAACTATTATAACTTAAGATACTATTTGAGACTTGAAACTTGAGATCAATGATAGGTGCAATTCTCACATTTGGAATATAGTTATTAGACCTAAAATGATGGTCATTGTTAATTAGACCCTTCTATTTCATCATGTTTAAAATAGATTCAGAGGCAATTACTCACACTTAATAAGCATCTTGTTTTTCAATGTATTTTTAAGGTCAGACTAAGTCCATTAACAATCATAGGGAGTAACATATCCTGCTTGAAAATTCTTCGACAAATATTTGCATACATTATTTTTCAATGTATTTTTAAAAATATATAGATTTCCAAAAATATCTTTTTGATGCAATTTAGTCAATTTATGGCTATTCCATGATTATTAGCACTTTTGTTTTATTTCACATAAGTTCTTATAAATTAAAAAAAAATGATGAACAAGTAAGAAGGGGGGGATTAAGATGATGAAGGGTCAAATATTATAAAGAAATACCATACAAATGAGAAAAATAAAAATAAATAGAGATTCAAACAAGATTCAACTAGCTAGATGACCATGACTACTCTTGAAAGGGCATCTTTTAATCAGACATTAAATCTCTCCAATGTTGAGGGCCATCCAAACAAAGATGGAGAACATAGTGAACACGAGCCACCACAATAATATTGTGGTGGTCAATAAAACTATGCAGGCCATATATAATCAATGAAATTAGATTTAATCAATGAAATTAGATTTAGAATGAGTTATGAAAAAATAGATTTAGAACTTCACAAACCGATACATATAGAGGGCAAGTCCTAGTCAATTTTATTGTCATAATTAAGGTTGTTAAAATCGCGAGTTGACTCTTAAAATCTTACGATTTTACGAGTCAACATGTATAGAACGTGTCAAATCGGGTTAAAACTCGAAATCGATCAAACTCGGTCAAACTCGGTCAAAATCGGTAAAATCGGACCGATTTTACAAGTTTGACCGATTTTGACCGAGTTTGACCGATTTCGAGTTTTAACCCGCAAAAGTTAAAAAATTTACTGTCTCCCTGTCCGAGTCCCCTGACACTCCGCTATATAGTCCCCACTCCCCAGTCTCCCCTTTCCCCGTTGCCCAAATCTCAAATTTTCAATCTTAGTAGACTAACACCAGCATTAGAGGATCCTGGGTATGGGAAAGCCTTATACTGTATTTTAGGCCGGGAAGGCATGATCGGAGGATCAAAACCATGGAAAGACAGAGGTAGATGGTGAGGAATCAAATGAGTAAAATAAGAGATAGGAATACTTATATAGAGAGAAATATTGTGTTTTAGACTAACCATTTGTTAACTACAAAGAGAGACGACAAAGACTCAGAGAGAACTTGAAATACATGTCTTGCTTGGTAGGATATTTTGACATTATTTTTAGGACTTGTTACTAACATAAAAAAAGTGGAAGGTGAGGTGGCATGAGATTAAATTGATATCATTTTATACGTTTTTGTTCTCGTTGTCACGGGTTCACTGTATTGGTCTCTGTTAAATTTTTTTTGAAGTTTGTGATATACCTTAGAATGTTGTATCATCTCACTAGTTGCCTGCAGTGTGTTTCAAGACCTGTCCTCTAGAAAATGTTCTGAAACTCTATCAATAAAACATAGTTGTTCAATCTTTTTTTTTCTTTTCGTATTTTTAAGTTATTTAAACCATGTATGAATTTTATTTGAATTATGTATTTTAAGGTGTTTGGACATTTGTATTGTTTATTTAATTTTTATTTTAATTGTGTTATATTATTATTTACTACTTGACTGAAATTGTTAATATATAATTAGTTGAAATATTTTTCTTGTGATTTTATGATTTTACGATCTGAGTTTACGATCCGAGTTTATATTGTATATTTCATGTCGTGTCAAAAAAGCGTTTTTGACAACCTTGGTCATAATCATTCTAGTAGAGGTGTATAAAACCACAAGACCCCATTTAAGGTATTGCATGACAATGTTTCAAGTGCTATAACAACCATAACTAAGATGTGTATAGTTTTCCTTGATACATAGTTGCCATGCAAGTATATAGGTAACCATTTGCCAATTATATAGCCTAACAACCCTTTTACCAGCCACAACAATTTGTCTTAAGGAATTTTAATGCACCATATGTTATTTCATAACAAGAAAACCCTATTCCTTTTATGCAACAAGTCTTTTTTGTTTATCAACAAGCTAGAAAAAGGATATACAAGGTTGGACTAGCCTAGTACTAAAGGGAAATTAGGCTAGATATTAGATGAATAGTTAATCCTACATGTAATCATCCATGTCTAGAATGGGTTGATTGTTTTCATATAATTTCCATGAATATAGATCGTTGATTTTAAATAGTTCTCTAAAGAAGATAACCATTTGAAATTGCTGCATTACAAAAGCCTAAAAAGATTAACAATATGTATGATGTATATGCTAAAGTATGTTTAAAAGTGAAAATAGATATGGATTATAATGGGAAGAACTAATATGTTAGCATGTAAAAAGAATTTGATGTCAATATATGTAATAATTGGGCTAGAAAAGATATTCATGTTGGTACCTCTATTTTGGGACAAGGAAGGACACCCAAAGTCAAATTGTATGCGGTTAGAGGAGCTTGATCTACTGGAGGACCAAGTAGGTGTTTTACACATTATTAGAATTTAAACGTCATTAAATTGTATTATTGCAAATACTTTATTTTGTTGATGTGTATTGAATGTTCGAAGTGCAAAGCAAGGAAATGAATAATATTGTGAATCTAATCATCAGAATAAATGGTATTGGTGAGGGGATGGCCGGGTTATGGCAACTAAATGGGTTGGCCAGAATAGATGGCATTCATGAGGGGATGGTCGGGTTATTAGCAGCCACATAGGTTGGCTGGAATAAATGGCATTCGTGAGGGGATGGCCGAGCTATTGGCAACCAAATGGGTTGGCCAGAATAAATAAAATCTGTGAAGGGATGGTCAGGCTATTGGCAACCACATAGGTTGGCCAGAATAAAGGGCATCTATAAGGGGATGGTCGGGCTATTAGAAACCACATAGGTTGGCTAGAATAAATGGCATCCATAAGGGGATGACCGGATTGTTGGAAACAAAATGGCTTTGCTGGAATTATGGTCATTCATTAGAAGGAGGCCGATAATTGGTGACAACTACATAGGATAGTTAGAAATATTGAATGATGGATTAGGAAGGAAAAATAATAATATACAAACTAAGATGTTAAATGACTAAAACACATGGGTGAAAAATAAGGTGGTTATTTAGTTAGCAAAGTTATTAGTTAAATTACTAATTTAAAATATTATGTGTGAATTATTTATTTTTCAAGAAAGAGTAAATATAAATTATGGACATGAAATTATATTATAAGAAATGATCTTTGTACGTGGAGGTGATAAATATTGAGAAATGCCAACTTGCCATTATATATGAAAGTTAATGCCAACCTGCCCATAAGCAGAGGCTGAAGCCAACCTACCATTGGGATGGAGGTTGATGTCAATTTGCCAGCAGACAAGGTGTGGAAGTAAATGTCAACCTGTCATTGTAAATGGGGTTAAGGTAATGTTAACCCGCATTATGCAGGAAGATGGGACAACCAAGGGAAGGATTTAAATATATAGTAAATTAATAATAAGTGAAATTATAATAAAATTTGAATAAAAAAATTATAATGCAATTGCATATGTAAGGGATTTATTGAACATGCCTAATATATGGTCGTATTTGAATTGTGAAGTTACGTATTAATCAACCTATTATTGTATTGTTATATATGTTGCAGGTTCAATGAATACTATTGAACATGGTTGGTCTATTCACTGATTTTATAGTTGTTTAGATATATCTTTGGTAAACTTGTATGTATAACATAAAAAAGATGATCGAGGATATATATGTTATTATGGAGATGACGATAGTATAATGAAAAAAAATTTAATTGTGGAATAAAGAGTTAATGAACTGAAATATATATGAGGCTACCATGTAATGTGATGAAAGAAACAAATTGTTATTATGCAGGAAAATAGGAAATGAAGACGTGGAAATGATGGAAAATTAAAAGGAAACTTTGTTGAAATTTTATTGAAATGGGAAACAAATAAATTAATAGAATAAATTGTGGTACAAATAAATATGTTATAAAATAAAGAAATGGAATGAATTAAATATGCTAGTAAGATAAAAAGATGAAATTTAGAAAGAATACAATGATAAGAGAAATAAGGTATGAAAACATACTGATTGGAAAGTGCTATGGATGACTTATGGATAATCTTGAAAGATGCTAGAAGAAACTAATAAAATTGATGGGTGAAAATTGTAGTAAGAATACTTACAATGAATGATTATATAAATCAATATACGAGTTATTATGGATAATATGATAACAACGAAATATTGTTTCAAGTGTTGATTGAAATAAATTGTAAGTTATTATGGATGAAAATTTATTGTAAAGGAATCATAAGTGATTATTCCTATAGTTGATTAAGGTTTTATAGTTATGGCTACAAACAAGAATGTGTGGTTACTCTGTGTTAATTTCTTAAAGGTAATAGAGGCTATAAAGAATAGGCATACATGAAAACAAATAACTTATGAGCTGCTTTAATTATGTGTTACATGCATATCTACAAACGATCTTAACCCGATGATCACTTTAAGGATCATTCCATAAAATTAATATGGAGATAAAAAAAATAGGTTAACAAGGTCGTGTGTTGTATTTTAATAAAATATGTATATTTATTAAGTAATACAACAAGATAACTAATGAGAAGTGCAATATCAAACTTTAGACAAGTAAGGAAACAAATTGTAAGTTAAGGAATTTTATAAGGAGTGGGATGATGGTGGTTAATAATAAGTATTAACAAAGGAGGGGATTTCATTAATAGTGGATGAAAAAGTATTATGTTGAAGTCTGGCATAGAATTTGTACAAGCAAGTTAATAATGTTAAGTTGCTAATATAGATTGATAAACACTAATCATTATGACTACTTGAATGCCAATTAAATTCTATAATCTTACATGTATTTTAGGAAATTATCTTGGAAGATATCATCTCTCCTCAAAGAAATAACAGATTATTTAGTCTCTTTGATAGATAGGTCCTGGTAATGGAGAAAAAGAAATTTGTAATCAAGACATTCATATGTAATATCAAAAGTTTTGGAAAACTTACTAATGTGTAAAAATAAATGGTACATCCTTGTACATGATGTAAATTGTTTTTACCCAAGTTGTTACGTACAAGATCGTTAGAACTAAGTATAAATGCATTTAAAAGTGCGGGATGTTAGATTCTCAATTATCTAATTAAGGTGAGAAAGACATACTGATTGAAGTCCTAACAACCTTTTTTCTTTGTCAGATCAGAGGGAGATCTTTCTTCTCTTTAAGTTTGTAGCTTCATCTCTTTCTTTTCTCTTAGAAAGGCTTATGTAAACAAGACTAGTTGCTTCTTTTTTACCTAGTGAATAGCCTAGCCTTGATTATTGTAGGATGGAATGCTTATCCATTCGCTTTCTAGTTTAGCGGTGCAAGCTTTCTTTCCATTCCCTTATAGTGTTTTAGGTTAGAAGATGTTCCAACTGTTGGATAAAGTTGCTTTTTTTTCCTTTCAAATCATCTAATTTGACCTCTTTTAAGTTGTCTATTGGGGTAAATGCGGGGAGCAACAATCCATTATGTCGCTCTATTCAAGCCTATACCACCACTTTACAAAAGGTCTTAAAAATGCTTGTTTAATGTCCCAACTTCTTTTAAATTTGGTTCTTCTCTATGCTAATTATTGATTGAGTTGGAAAAGTTTATTGATATGCCTTACTACTTTGTTTCTAAGCTAACTATCTAACTAAAGCTTTAAGCAACATAACTACTTATGTAGATGTGACAGAATTCCCTACGAGAAATTATCCCACTGCTATTGTAGTGGCTTAACCTTTTTCGATGGCAGAAGCATTGGATGCTTTTTTTTTCTTTCTCCAACATGCTTGATCTAGCCCTTTTTTTTGGAACTAGATCTCTAGGTTGGAAAGAAAATCTTGTAAAAGAGCTCCCTAACTTACTTCAAGTCGGTGATTGCATACCTCTCACTCACTTTTGAGAATCTTCCTTTCTTCGTCGACTCGAAAGCGAGTGAAGTAAAGAAAAGAAATGTTGAAAAATAGTTTATTATATGAAATGAGAAGCTTAGGAGCGAAATGAAAGTTGGGATTTCCTTTTTGACAATAAGAAATTCCCTAATACTCAGACTACTACTAAAAGAGATATGAATGTCATAATTCATAAATGAATCTTTATAATGGAAGGAAGAGATTGTTAATTGAAAGGGGAAGATTTTGAGTCCTATGAGAAATTATTTCTTGATCTTCTAGGATCTCTTGATGGTTGACTTCTTTCTGATCTAGGAGCAACGTCTAACAACTATTTACAAACTTCTCTAACCCTTTCCTTAATTTTTCTTCTCAATTTCACTCCTAATTGCATTCCTCTTCAAATTTTATTTTTATTTTTTTTCAATTATTTTAATTTTATTTTTTGATATATATATATATATATATATTTGTTTTTTTAAATACTTTTTTTCACTTTTATTTAATTTTTTTCTTTCTAGTTGAGAATTTATTTTATATTTAAGAAGAATCAAAATTAAGTTATGCCATGCATCGTTGTAAATACTTCCAGTCACGAGCATGTATAGTCTGACTTGTATGTGTAGATATAATTTTGAGCACCTGAAATTAAACAAGCACACGTGTACAAATATATGATTTTATTAAATATATATGACCGAATGCAGTCTCTATCTAAATTTTTTTTTCAAAAGAATAAGACAATCCTCTGATTCTTCCCTTGGATTTGATATATGATGACTTGATTTATTTGTGAAATCAATTCAAGATTTGTGCTTTGCAAGAACTCGAATTTGGACGTGTATTACAAAGCAAGATTTAATGATGTGATACTTTGAAGAGTACCTTTGATTTGTTTTCAAAGTGTTGTTGAAAAACTCTTATGGGGAGTTTAGGCTTAATCCGACAGAGATTTATTCTTTACAAATTTTAAGCGTAGATGAAAGAGGCTTGAGAACTTTTGAAAGAGTTTCCTTACTTGAAGAGCTTTTCTTAAAGAAAATTTGTATCTCCAAGAATTCTTTTTCACTTATTCTAGGGCGGACCCTCTATTTATAGAGGTTTGTAAGGGCTCTCAGGTCCTTTTTTCAATGTCACATGACATTCTTTTATTGGTTGATTTTTATTGATGGAATCTTACATTTATGACAACATATCTTGAATATCTCATCCCATGTGTCAACCTTTCATTAGCCAAGAAATATATGAAGGCTCATTTATTTTCCATGTTATTTATTTCAATTTTATTTTATCTTTTCATGTAAAAATAAAAATAACACATGGTGAAATTTGATTGGTTGAAAATTTTGGTTTCTACAGATGCCCCCTCGAGACAAGTTCACTTACTTTTAAAAATAAGTTAGCATGTCTCAAAAATATGATTGAGAGGATCTAATACTTTGAATTTTTTTTTCTTTAAAGAATTCGTTAATTCTGATAACTTGAATAGGTTAAATGCAAAGGTGCATCTTTATGGCCCAAAAGTTTAGTAACGCAGCAGTACTTGGTAACATGGTAGCATTGTCAAAGATCCAATGGTCTGCGTAATAATGTAATGGCTACTATAGGAAAAATAGCTTTCAAAAGCTTTTGTAAAAATTCGAGTACGATCCAACAGTCGTGTCACATGTGTGCGGTGTCACGGCGATATTCAACTTCTCACGTAGGTTTGATGTAATCGGGAAAATGGGGCAGGCAAGGAATTCTTGTCTTTTATTTGTGAAAAGCGGGAATGAGAGTCACCACCTAGTATTTTGGTCACTAGGAACCCTAACTGGTCTCAGAGATCGAGTATAGGGACTGGTTGCGTAAAGAAAATATATTAGCATCCCAAATACGCCCTACTTAAGGTAAACTATATTGTTTAATTATATGATACAAAACTAAGGTCTTGCCGTGTTTTCTAATTGTTGTTCTATCTAAGGTTTAAGAAAAGTCATTCTCCGTAAGAAGATCTTTATCTTATTAGGTAAAAACCTATCTGTTCTAATGTCTATATAAAAGAAACTACCTTCTTAATATCAAGAATGCGTTTTACGTATAAATTCATAATCCCAAATACTAAAAGAAAGCAAAATATTTTTTTGGTTTTTTTTGAAATATTGCCCTAGTTCTCATGGCTCTAATAAACTTGTTATTAAAGCTAACATGCATGCTAAAACATATTTTTAAATTTTTTTTATGTTTTCTGTATAAAAACGATATGATTTTTTTCTTTCTATCTTTGAGAGACTTGGCCGTATGCATGAAAACAAAACATTTTTTTGTTTTATAATTTTTTGCAATGTTTTGACGAAAACCGGGTATATTAATACCGGATTTGTATCTTTACGGTATAAAAATACAAACTGATATTAAGCAAATTTGATAAAAATATACGGGAAAATCACAAAAAAAATTTAAAGGAATTTTTTTTGGAAAGTTTTGGACTAGGCTGGACCCGGCCTAACAATTTTGGTCTGGGCAGGCGCTGCCCGGCCTAGTGAACAGTGGAGAACTCTCCACTGTTCGTGTGAACAGTGGAGGACGTGGCTGGAGAAGAAGAAGAAGAAGGAAGGAAGCTGACCTGGTGGTGCTGGTGGCTGTTCTCGGTGGTGTTGCTGTGGTGGATAGGGTGGCGAACGGGCTAATGATAATGTGTTAAGGCGGTTGGAATAGCAGAGAGAGAGAGTGAGGATGGTAGAAACCGGGTGTTGGAAGCTGGTTTTTGGTCGATTTTGGACCCAAATTTCTCCATCTCTGGAGCATGAAAATCAAATCTATTTATAGGTGGTGGAAGAGGGACACTTTGTCTCTTCTGGTGCCAAATCTCGGCCCTTGGTTTGACCCGAAAGCATCCCAACCATTGGTTCAAAGTAGCAATGATGAACTGTCAGTTTTGTGCAGGAATATAGCTGGTTGGGTTGGCCACTTTAGGGCGGTGCCACCGCCTCTTCAGCCTCGATCAGCCCGAACAGCTTACACTGTTGTGTAGTCAAGTGTTAGGGGATCGTTTGCGTGCAAGTTTCATCTAATTTGGGAAAGAAATGAGGCATCAAATGCCTTAGGAAGGAGGCCACTCAACCAGCCTCACTGAAGAAGAATATGAACAATGTTTGTTTTTTGCCAATTCCGCTTTAGTCCTTTAATTTGTGATTTATCTCTAATTACACCTTTGACAAACTTCAATTCAATCCCCAGATTTCAGTACCCTTTACCAGTTTGGTCCTTGGTTTTGCATTTATTTAATCAAGTCCTCAATTGGTCATTAAACTTCAATATTTATGCAATTAAGCCCCTGATTTGACCAAATCAACTTTTAAAAATTGTAATTTGACCCTTGAACTTTAATTTCTTTCAATTAAAGCCCAAATTGACTTAAAAATCAATTTATCTTACAATCAAACCTTATATAAATTCAATTAAACCTCTAAAAAAATTTAATTGAGTCTATAAATATTTATTTTTGGACCTTTCTTTTTCAAATTGAATTTCTTTTGTTAACAAGGCTCTTCATCAGTAAAAAGTATACTGTTAAAATTCAATCTTTGTATTTTTGAACCTTCTCAACCAATTTTTAGCCATTGTTTGGGCGCTCCGTCATCCTCTTCTCACTGTTATTATGTTTTTTGAATTTTTTTGTTTTTACTCCAAATATTTTTTTTTTGATTTTTGGAAGAGAAAACGTGAATTTGGGGAATAACCCAAAAAATTTGTTATGACAAGTTGGATCAAAAGTTATAATTCCTTTGAGCTGTTATTTTGGTTTAGCACGACTAGATCTCCTCTAACGTGTAGATCTGTCTCATTGGTCAATAAATATATATATTATATTATACACATAATCTGTTTGGAGCAATTCTCCTCTAGTTATAACAGGTCTTTAATTGATTGTTAAGAATCACTTGTTATCACAGGTTCTACGTCAAGTTTGCATGGATGAGACATAGCTATTGAGCTCTACCTCGTCAAAACCACTTCGAGACAATAGAATTTCATTCATGCTGTGCACAACCTATGAATTTAATTCATCATCTATTTTGTATTATCAATGCTGCTTACTGTAAAGTAAGCCCACACTTTGTGTGATGAGAAAAAAAAAAAACATATGCGATCAGGCCCATGGCCAATGACCATGGGAGCATAGATGCGAGTCAAGATGCCCTCTCTCAAGAGTTTCAGTTTCATTATCAGTCCACACAATCCCTTCCCGGAACAAGTGAAACATTCCCCCCTTTGCTGCCGTTGAAGCAATTGTGAATGCAGCTCTGTCGAAATTGGTTCACACTTGCACAGGCTGTATTTGTTTCATGGAAAGAAAAACAAATAGAAAGCATGAAGGATCATCCACTTGCATAACCGTCTTGATCACGAGATAAAGCCAAAGGCTTAGATTAGCTTGCAGGAAAGATTTTGTCCTCTCCATGCTCCCTTTTGTTTGCAGAGCCGACCTTTCTATCACAAAATTGGAATCGTTCACTTTTGTTTTCGCAGCTGACCTTTCTATCACAAAAAATGGAATTGTTCCCTTTTATTTTCGTTGTCATTATGCCTTGAACAGGAAAGAAAACTTAACTCCCTTGTGCGCCTGTTTCAGAAGAGGAAAAGACATTGGCAAACTAATCTTATTGTCATAGAGTAGAAGGATTTGTTTTTCTTCTTTTTTTGTATTCAGGAAAGGCTCTCTGGTGTGGCTATAAAAGAACACTACATTGCCTTTCTTTTTGTCACCAACCACGCAGTCCTTCCTTCTGCTTTTTTATTAACAATACAACCTCCATCTAGTAGTCCTTCTACTCCTCTACTAGTAGTGCAGCCTCCACCTTGCAGTCCAGCATCACCAACAGTCTTGGCAGGTATGTATGGCTTTCTTCTTCTTTTTTTAACTTGTGCGGGTTAAAGAAAAAAATAAGCTGAGCTGACAGAGTGTTTTGCAAATGAATATTCAGTTTCTGTTCTTATTTTTTCTACATGAACTACTAGGCTGTACAAGTGAAGTATTTAAACTAATAAAATACAAAGATTTAGCTGTAAAATAAAAGGAAATCCCATGAAATCTGGTTGATGACAGTGCTGATTTTTTATGATGACAGCTTCATGGCAGAGGAGTTTGTTACGATGACAGCTTGAAAATAGGAAATTTGATAGCAGAGAATCCCTGTAAGTTTGCAGAACTACCATGCAGAGTTACTGTAAGTTTGAACTTGCCGAATTTATAGGCTTGATTGGATTGTCATCTTGGTTTGAACATATTACGGTTAGAGCTCCAAGATCACTCAACCTCTCTCCAGTAATTGAGGCTAGATTGTGAGAGTCTCCACCCTTTTTTCTCCAAGAATCTCGTGTATCATTATTTCTCCATTGACTCTCACAATTGTTGGCAGTGCTAGCAGTGCGAAGCTGCGATAGGTTGTTAACACGGGTGACTTCTCTGAGCTATCAAACTGCTCATGCCTAAAGCTGTCCCTAACAGGTTGTCATTATCATCAAATAAATTTCCTCTGAATATTTGGCGCTCTTGAATTATATCATGATCAGGAAAAATGGATTTTGTTCCTTGCACAGGTTCTTCACCTTTACTGGAAGCCAAACCATCACTTGCAGCTATTTCAATGTCCTTTTCATCACCAGCCAAGTCTTTATCAATGTCAATAGCATCAGATTTATGGCACCATCAATGTCAACTAGAGCGGAGGTGTGACCCTCAATGTCAACTTCTCATCGGTCCCATTCGGCACAAACCTCCATGGATCAGGTGATGCTAATAATCCTGGTTCAGAGGCCTGCAACTTATGCTGGGGTTCTTTATCATCACTTGTCATGATATCAACATCCTTATCAGAACCCTCATTGTTGGAAAAAAAGCATCGCTTTCACTATCACTGCCATTCCCAATCCCACTTCTTACGAGGCTTCTAATTCTGCTCCTGCTTCTGCCGCGACTTCCAATGTCACTCCCACTATCATTGTTGTCACTCTCGCTATCCTTGTCACTTCCACTATCACTAGAGCTGCCTGCAAATCAGCCGAAGACTGATCAAAAACCTTCTTCTCACAAAACAGATCCGTCGAAGACCGATCTTTGTCAACTTTTTCTAATGCATTTGATTCTTCTCCAACTTTGAAGCGTGATCTATGGGCAGTTCAATCAGGTCAGCGATGTGAGCAATCTCAACCCTTGAGAATAGCTCAATCAACCTGCAGAAGTTTTGCTGTAATAAAGTGTCATATAGGGATGATAGATGCCTATGAAAGATTGGGTCTTCTTCTAGCTGGGCCTTAAAATCCCGTAGTGCAGTCTCAGAGAGCTTTAATGAGTGTTTAGCATGAGCATCAGCAACAGCTTTCATTGCATCCAACTAAGGCCCAACATACTGAAGTCCTGCTTTGGATGATATTATTCCTGCAACTGCATGATGGATGGCGCGAGCTTGTTATTGAAAGAGACTTGATTAAGCCCGATAGAGATGTTGGTGAGTTCCTGCATATTTCCATTCAATTAATCAACAACATGATGTGGAATAATGAAAAAAAAATAAAGTAAAAAATAAATAAACTTTTAGAGAAAAAAAAGCTAAGAATTAAAAGAAAAAAAAAAAGAATAGAAAATATGTAACTCTGCAATATTTTTAATTAATTATCAAAACTCCATAACATTTAAAAAAGTAGAATATAAATACCAAAACTCTAAGTAGAACAAGCGATTGAGCCCATTAAATAAAATATTCAACAATAATTAAATCAAAACCAACAAATAAAATCTAATTAATAAATCTCAATTAAAAATTCATATAACTTTGAACTAAAACATATGATAAACTCAATTTTTCAATGCTTTGAGTTATCCTCTATCATTTATGATCATCCGAATCTTTCAGGTGAGGTATTCCCATCACAGCTACTGTTATTACAGGGATGCGAGCTACTGTCCAGCCCCATTCAACTATTGTTTACTACAAGTAATTACAGAGGGCGTCTGCTAATTCTCAGCTGGTCTTGTGTCGATGGTGATCGAGGGCTCCTTTTCTTTCTTTCTTTTTCTTTACTATAGCGCAGCATCGTCACACAGCCTTTCATCCAATAAATGACCTTGCTAGTGACTCCCCATATTTTCCTCGTGTCGCCTGCATCAATTCTAACAGGTATCCAATTTCTTGTTGAACTCGTGCATAATGTCTTTTTTTTATGAAGTGCGCTAGCTTGCTCTCCGGATCTCTAATGCTTATTCTTCGAGTATGGCTTGGAACCCAATCCCTAGTTCAGATAGCAACAACGAAAAAAGTCGTTAATCATCTTTTGTATAATCTCCTAAAGCATTGGTGACAATAAAGGTGTTAAATAATATTTATGTAGTCTTATTTATTAAGGGTAGAATATTACTTTCAGTTTAACCTATATATACTTTATTTGTATTTAGGTTAAGACTAAGCACTCATAATAAACAGATCATTCAGAATTCTAGCCTTCTTTTTATGTTTGATTTTAATTATTTTAACATGGTATCAGAGCTGGTTTTATGGAACGAGGCTTAATCCCGAACACAGCTTCGCGGATTCAACTCTGCGGTGAGTTGGCTGGGGGTTTTGTCTTCCGCTTCTGCAAAATTTGGTATTTCGTCTTTCCTTCAGCCTCTGCAATTTGATATTTGTATTCAGTTTCTGCAATTATTTTGGTATTTCGTCTTCCCTTCAGTTTCTGCAATTTGGTATTTGCATTCAGTTTCTGCAATTATTTTGGTATTTCGTCAAGAAGATATTTGTTTAGTTTCTGCAATCTCTGTTCAGTTTCTGCTATTTGGTATTTTGTTTCCGCTACTTTTGCATTCTGGTTCTCTGTGACTGTTGATTATGGCTACTGAAAGAGATGATTCGCTTCAGTCTGTGAGTGTGAGGTTGGATGGGAAGAATTATTCATATTGGAGTTATGAAATGAGAAATTTTCTTAAGGGTAAGAAGATGTGGGGGTATGTTAGTGGAACTTATATGATACCTAAGAATATTGAGGAGGGGGATGTTGTTTTGATATATACATAGGAAGCAAATAATGCAAAGATCATTACTTGGATCAACAATTATGTTGAGCAGTCGATAGGTACGCAGTTGGCGAAGTATGAGACAACAAAAGAGGTTTGGGATCTTCTGCAAATGTTATTCACAAAAGAGGTTCAATTCTACATCGTTCTCAACTGCCTTCTGTTGACTCTGTTGTTAGTGAGTTATTGACTGAAGAAATACGTCTTCAGTCTTATTATGAAAAGGGAATTCTTTCTGCTTCAAATCCTTCGGTACTAGCAGTACCTTCTAAACCATTCTCTAATCATCAAAACAAGTCTTACACAAGGGTTGGCTTCGATGAGTGCAGTTTCTGTAATCAGAAAGGTCATTGGAAGGCTCAGTGTCCTAAGTTGAGACATCAGAATCAAGCTTGGAAGCCTGACAACCAGTCACAATCTAATGCTCATAGACCACCTCAGGGTTATAAACCACCACACCACAATACCACAGCAATAGCTTCC
>Ga0307517_10003025_pt1 | contig 26567 bp, 22 predicted proteins | sample 23_EM_MG_FD_194515 | JGI IMG/M metagenome (GOLD analysis project Ga0307517, IMG submission 194515) | Populus trichocarpa ectomycorrhiza microbial communities from riparian zone in the Pacific Northwest, United States - 23_EM | ecosystem: Host-associated > Plants > Roots > Unclassified | place... | reverse complement strand
AGGTGTTGTCGCGCCGTCCCAACGCCGGGGCCAGAGGGGGGTGTTAGCTTCACAGAGTGAAGGTAGGGTAACCCCAAGGTATACAAAAATAGGTGGAAAAGCTACGCTTTTCTCATGTGCCTAACAGTTGATGTTGGGTTGGATGATTGTCGGTGATGGTTTGAGGTTTTTTATTTTTTGTTTTTATTTTATTTTTGGTGGTTGTTGTTGGTGTTTGAAATTTTTGTGGTAAAGGGCGAGCAGAAGGTACAGGTCCACCTCACCCGTTAGGCGTGCTGATAGGGCATTTGATTGCGGGGAAAGATGGGTTCGGGTCGACGGCCGGGTGTGCGGGTTGATGTATGTCTCCGGCTATTGCACCGCTCGGGAGGATGGGATGATGAGGTTGATTTTGGGGGGTGATGGGTTTTGATGTTTGGCGGATTTGGTTGTAGTTGATTAGGGTCACGCTTTAGAGTAGCTTAAGTACCCGAAATGGAAAAAGTTTTAAAAAAAAAAACAAAAAAAAAACAGGGATATATTTGGCTGGATAACCTTGAATAACTTTTCCATAACTTCTTACCAGACCCTGGTTTTGGCGACTTCGGGGTTGGGGAGTTGGAGTGGCAGGTGGAAGGGGGGATGCAGAACACTCACAACATTTGCGGACACACGGCACCAGTAAACCATTGGATGAAAAAAGCTATGCATAATATCATTATCTTCTCTGACTGCTACACCGGATGGTTAAAAAAAGATGAAAGAACCGGAAAATATCATACTAGCCAACAAACAGACAAGCAAACGATTAACCTATCACCCCCCCCCCCACCCATCGCCCCTCACTACTACTACAACTAACAGCAATAATCCCAACCCTATCTACACACACCCCACAAACCCAACCGACCAAGCAAGCAAGCAGTAATCTACCACCCCACCCCGCAAGTAGAGCAAATTAAGCAAGCAATTCCAATCATCCATTCGATTAATACAGAGAAAGAAATTGCGAGAGAGAAAAGAAAAAAGAGTAAGAAGTAAGAGCACAAATAGAAAACACCGGGCATGCACGGAGAAGGCTTTTTTGGCCGTTTTCTTTTGCTTTATCCTGTTTCGCAGGAGGCGCTGATGGATGGGACGTGCTAGGTATAGGGAGGGAGGGGTAGGATGATGGGAGAAGAGTAGGATTTTGAGGTAGGAAGAAAAAAATAAAAAATAAAAGGCACTGGAACCCTGGACAGGATAAAAGAAAAGTGGGATGAAATTGACGGTGAAAGCAAAGAGGGAAACTTGGGGGTAGGAAGAGGGAGGAAAGGAATTAGGAGCTTTACTTTTTTTATCATTATCATGTTTTATTTTTTCAAAGCCGGGGGAGTGATCATAGTAAGTTGTAACATGGGAAGCATGCGAAGAGGTGAAGTTACATAAATGAAGAATGGGGAGGGGGGTATGGGAAGGAGATGATATTATTCGTCGTCGACATCGGGCATTTCTTCGTCCTCGTCTCCGTCAGGGGGTACTTCAGCCTCGGGATCTGGTTCCGACTCATCTGACGATTCGGCTTCTTTCTCCAGGTCTTCCGGCTCCTCCGGCTCATGTTCTTCTGCTTCTTCTGCTTCTTCTCCCTCTTCTCCTCCTTCTCCTGGTTCCTCGCCCTCACCTTCATCCTCCGCATCTTCAATAACAGGTCTAGAAGGTGCAGCCTTAGGTCTAGGGGTAGCCTCCACATCCTCATCACCGCCCTCGCCAACGACCGCATCACTGAGCTCCCCCTTCCGCCCCCTCAGTTTTCTAACGACCGGTGCGACCTTAGGCTTCTCTTCAAACTCCAAGTGATTGACGATTTCCCGGAAGTTTGGCCCCAACCGACCCTTATTCCTGACAAGCCTCTTCTTGAAAACCCTTTCGTCGATTGCCCGCGACAGAACAGCAAGTACAAGTTTCCCTGTAAAGTCGCAAAGACGCTGCTCGTGCAGGAGAACGTTGCTCTCGCTGCGGTCCTCCGACGGAGGTTGTTGTTCGTTATCCTCTACGGGTTCATCACTCCCGCCGGGCTCAAGGGCCTTAAGGGCTACGTTTGCGAACGATTTTTCCAGCGTTTCAAAGATTTTAAGGAGATCGGCTTGTACGGATCTGTCCAGTTTCATACCAAGTGCTGATATCCGCACTGCTAGTTCGGGGGGTTCGGGGGTGTCGGTTTCGTCATCGTTGGCGGCGCCATTGCGATCGGGTTTACTAGTGCTGGTGCGGGCTCCTGTGCCGATGAAGAGTGTTGCCAGACCCAAGAGTGCCGCACCGGAGGTGATTTTCATAGCATCAATGTTTTTCCGCGTCTTTGTAATTGCGATGACCCTTTCCATTACCGTTTCGCCTCTCGTCGCGAGCTGGTCGGCGTCAGTGTCCTCCTGGTCTGCAAGGGTGCTGATTTTCCACATGAAGTAGAACTCCAGCGTTTTCATTGTGCGGATGATAAGCTCTTCTTCGAGTTCGTCTGACGTGCCGCCGCGCCTGAGGAGTTCTATCAGTGCTTCAACCGGTTTGAGTCTATCCTTGGGCCCCGAAGAAGCAACTGGGGGCTCCTCCATTATCTCCACACAGTTTGTTATCGACGCAATGTACTCTAGTCTGCGAACAGTGTTTATCAGCTCTGTTAGACTTGCATCGCTGAATTTGCCTTTTCCAAGATTTTTTCCTCGAACGGCGTTTACAAGCATAGTGACGGTTTCATCCTTGAGCTGACTGAGTTTTTGTTCTGTAACTTCGTCGAGCTCTTCAAATGATTTGGCGTGAAGAATTGCTGCGCTAGCTTCTTTGAGGACGGACTCATCGGCGTGAGTAAGGAATTGCCGATTTATCTCCTCGAGTAAGGATGCGTAGGCGGTCGATTGACGGAGTTCCTGGAACACATCGAGCTTCATCAATTGCTCAAGACGGAGAACGGAAGCTGCCGCATCCGGATCTGGGCCGAACTTCTTGAGCAGAGGAGGAATATACTTGGTCAGTCTCCTAGAAACTGCTTCGTAATGCTTCTCAATTTCCTTGCCGGTACGCTGCGATCGAATCAGTACAAGAACTATCGGGAAAGAGTGGTGATGCACATACCTTGGTTGTACCTTTCTTCCTTGCACCTAATTCACCACCTTCATCAATACTCGCGGCAACACTGGCGTTTAATATATGCAGCAATATGGCCTCCTCTCTAGGATCTAAAGCGATAGCACTCTTAATACGCTTCTCCACATCCTCTTCCTCGGCGCCCGGATCAAGACGGTTGGCCGAGTGATCGTAAAGTAGATACCTGGCAATAATCTCCCAATCGTGAATCTCTTCAACCTCCTCCCAAAGCGAACCTCCGGCAAGAGAGAACCGACTCTCTATATGATCGCCAAGCTTTGTAACAGCACCGTTACTCCTCTCGGCAACCTGAGACTGGCCATCTGGATCGTCCCCTGCATCCTGCGAATCATAGGAAGCTAGCGCCTCCACAAGACATTTTAATCTGATCCAGCCGAGGGTAGGTCCTTCGTAGTTCTCATCTTCGGTATCATCCCCTAGCGCCTCTTCAACGGCCTCTTCCCCGCCAAGGTCGCCTAACCTCTCCTGGAGAACATCCTTGAGGTTCGCAACAAAGAATCCAACGACCGCGCGACGAACCTTAGGCTCGGAATCAAACAGCAGTCTACCGACGGTATCGATATCGGAAGGCTCAAGATAACCCGCCTCCCTAACAGCGTCTAGCAAGTCCGCGGCCGCGGCTCTGACGTTGGTATCCGCGTCTCGAGCTGCCATCTCAACCATTCTCGGTCGGAAGCGCTCGGTAAAGTGCCTAAGGTTTGATATCGACTCTTTCTTCTTGAAAAGCTTAGTAAGTGCCTTCACGACCTCGAGACGAGTCTGTGGTGTTGTATCCGAGAGAACCCAGCCAAGGTATCGAAGGTAAGATCCATCGAAGAAGAGGTCCGGGAGAGTTAGGATCCATGAACCAAGCTCACGAACACAATCAGAGCGAATCTTAGCATCAATGTCACGATACCGATGGACGAAGACGCTAGACAAATAACACCCGTTAGAAAACTTTCTCAAACCACAACCTCCAGAAAATTGAACGTACATATTGAAAATATCCTTAATCACGGTCTCTATCGCCTCTCTTCTCTCCTCCCCAACCTTTAATTTCTGATCGAGCGCTCTGATCCGGCCCTCATTGCGACTAGACTTTTTCTTTTCGGCCTCAAGTTGTCTGTTTGTCGTGCTGTTGGCTTTCCTCGCTTCCGCCGCGATTTGAGCAAGACAACTCACAAACTCGAGCGCGACAATAGTGGAGGTATGTCGGAACTGCCTCAGCGTCGAAGAGGACATAGCAGTTATCCATACTTCAATCCCTTCCATAAGCCCGGGATCGGAGTACAGAAGCTCTCGAGCGGCGAATATAGTGATTAGAGAATGGAGGAAAGATGCAAGAACCGGGCGAAATCGTCTGAATTCGGGCTTCTTGGAGGCAAGAGGATACTCGGTGTTTTTTTGCTAGAGGAAATTATGGTCAGCAGGCAGCTCCCATTATGCTAAATTATATGGGGTATTAACTCGTTGGAAGGCCTCTTGGATTTGTGAGAGGGTAGTATTTGCGGTATCTTGATCTTCAATGTCATAGTCGGTGACAAATTTATGGCAGCCGCAGCACTATCGTGGTGGTTAGGTTAGTTTCCATCGCATAGAACAAGTTAAATAGGAACCGTGGGATAGCATACTTTAAGGATAAAATTGACCAATTCCTTCATAGCCTCTCGACTATCCTCCTCATACTTGATCGTCCACGCCTGCGCGACATCATCGTCATCATCCCCTTCAAACACCAATTCTGCGCTACAGTAAGCCCATAATCTTCAACGCGTCAACGCTAGGGTAAACCAAGCCTTCCGGAAATAAAAGGAAAAATTCCTACCGTAGAGATCATTATGCGCAGATTCAGATTCCTCCTCCTCATTATCGTCATCTCCATTCGCAACCCTTGGCGGCGGCTTTGCTACGGCCTTGCCCTTTGCCCGCTTAGACTGCTCGGTGGTGGTTTTCTTAGCGGGGGGAGCGGCACTGGTAACAACTGATGTTCGCGGTTTCTTGGTAGGCGGCTTCTTGACAGGAGCACCACTATCCCCCCGTTCCCCAGCGCCCCTAGTCGCAGCGTTCCTTCTCCTCCGATCTTTTTTTTCCTCTTCATCAGGTTCACCCTCATCCTCATCTTCCTCGGAAGATTCCTCAGTCTCTGCTTCGCTATCCTCCTCTCCTTCATCATCATTCTCACTCTCACCACTCCCACTTTCGTCTTCCTCGTTTTCACCCCCACTTCCCTTTTCACCTCCATCTTCCTGCTCCTGCTCCTCTTCTTCCACCACAGGCCGCTTCCGCTTCCCTCGTGAAGACTTGGGTGGAGATGGCTCTGACGAGTAAGGTAAAGCCGGCTTCTTAACAACCCTGGTGGAGCGACGGCGATTACCGGTTTCTGCGCCGTTCTGCGTATCGTCATTATCTCCTGTTGGTAGTACTGGTGCTCCGGCAGTCGTAGACGCGTTCTCATCTGCAGTCTCGGCGGCGCCAACGGCATTGTCGTCGCTTGTGTCCATTGCGTCAGGCGGAGTGGACGCGATGCGGGAGGGCATCTATGTGTTTGTTAGAGGGGCAGTAAGAACCCGAGGTGAATTGTTTGTGGCCAGGTGCGCGTGTGTTTATTTATTTTTCGGTGTCCAGAGAGGGGGGAGGGAAGGGTGTTTGTTGGAGGCAACGGTGGTGGGGTTTTATGAATTGGGTAGGTCGCGTGGGAGAGAGCGAGGAAAACAAAAAAAAAAGGGAAACGGATTGTTGGATCTGGTTTTGGTGGTGGGAACACCGTAGCCCGTAGCACGGGTAATGATGATGGGAGGGTGGTGGACGTGTAGAACGATCTTGACTTGACTCAACCGGTCGTGGGGGGGGGGGTTGTTGGAGACGAGAAGAAAGGGCGATGAGCTCGAGCCGCCTTGCTCACTCTCACAAAAAATTGAAAAAAGGGATAGAGATGAGAAGATGAAAAAACGATTTGTGGTTGAAGATGCTTGAGATTTTCTGGGGCTCGATCTTTTCAAAGCATACCCCGTAGCAATAATTTCCGTCAAGACTCAAAAGGCTCTCGATAACAAGGTGCAATCAAATTTTGTTTTGAAATTCCCTTCACTTCTGGCAGAGGAGCGGATAGGGTTAGGGTACAACTAAAATTCTAAACTGCGAGTCACAGCCGCTCACTCACAATTACCTTTTTCTCTTTTTCTTATCTATATCACATGACTCTCGATAAGAAGCCCCTCATCCAACCAATTCCCGTTCATCTCATCTCATCTTCTCATCCCCCCCATCAGCCACCACTACCAATGTCAAAACCACCACCAGCCCCGCCGCCACTTACACCCTCAAAACCAACTCCTCTACCCGGCCACGGCTCAATCTACGCTCGCCTCCTCCCCCCCTCACAGATTTCCCTGCCTCACCTACACTTCACCTACCCCCTAAAACTGATCTCCACCCCGTCCCTGCCCTCAACGAGGAATACTTACCAGACCATCTTCCAACTAACCTACGGCGGAGGCCTCGTCTCAAACGACCAGATTCATCTACGCATTGTATTGGAACCAAGCTCGAAGCTATGTCTGCTAACGCAGGGCAGTACCAAGATATTTAAGCAAAAGGTCGACGGAGATGTGACGCGACAAGCGCTTGACGTGAGGTTATGTCGGGGAGCGAGGTTGCTATTACTACCGGACCCGCTACAACCATTCGAAGGGTCGGTGTTTTCACAGGTTCAGAGGTTTTGGTTGGAGGAGGAGGGGGAAGAAGGAGAAGGGGGAGGAGGAATGGTGGTGTTGGATTGGGTTACTGAAGGCCGAGCAGCAGGAGAGGAGAGATGGGGGTTGGAGAGGTTCGAGAGTCGGAATGAAGTTTATTCCGTTGGCTCTACGAGGTTGTTACTTAGGGATGCACTCGTGCTAAACTCCCCACCCTCCGCCAACAATCGGGAAGAAAGCCTATGCAGTAGGATGGACGGGCTGGTAGCCTTTGCGACGTTGATAATTCGAGGCCCCGCGTTTGGGAGGTTGGCTGCTTTTGCAAAAAATAAATTTTCGAAGGAGCCGAGGATTGGAGGGAGGAGTTTTGGCGCTTGTGATGATGATGATGATGGAAAGGTGCGGGGTGATAATGGGAGGAATAGGAGGGATGTGTTGTGGACGGTATCGGAGGTGAGGGGGTTCGTTCTTGTGAAGGTTTCGGGCTGGGTTCTTGAGGAGGTTAGGGGTTTTTTGAGGGAGATTTTGACAGATGGTGGGGATGTGGTTGGGGAGTTTGGGGAGGATTGTCTGTTATGTTTGCGGTAGTATTAACGAGTTATGGTGGGTTGTGATGGGTTATTGGGGGCCGGAGGAGAGTGTATATAGCCTTGGGATGGAGAAGGGATGCCCACTCCGGAGCGTACATGCCCCAATTGATAGTAGTGTAGTATAGTACAGTAGATACCCTGGCTGGTGGTGGAGTAGGTTATTCGTAGTTCTAGTGGTTTCTTCGGTGCCTGAGGGTTTCCGTTGTTTGAAGTATCATAGCATTCCGTGCGCCGCGCGTACCGGGGACCGTCGACCACAAACGCGCACCGTAAATTCCAGCAATTTGCATGATCGCTAACGCCCCAAGAACCTGCTTTCTCCCTGAGACTAACCGAGCTCGAGCGGGATGCTACTTGTATCAGCACAGCACGGAATCTCAACTTCCTATACCATGCGGCAAGGCAAATGACAGCTCCAGGGTACCACCCAGCACAACACCGGCGAGCAACCTTAGGCGCCATCTCCCAGCAAGACCCCCGATTCCAGGTGCGTCAAACATTGCACGACATAACTCCGAGATTCAAGGCCGGCCTTATTCTGCTCGAGCATAACCCCTGCGAAACAGGCCCCAATCGGAGCGATTAGACAGAGCCCCCCACAGCCCGGCAATCTTATCGCGACAACCGTCCCGCCTACCGATATTCCTGCTTGTTAGCTCCGACACGCTTCTGTCACCCTAGGAAAAAGTGTATAGCAACAATCCCTTATGGTCGGGTGGAGAGAAGAGCGTTCTTTCTTGGTGGCTAAGGGACGAGAGGTCGGCAAACGTAGAGTACGGTACGGTACTCGAGGAGAGGGGGGTTGGCGGCGCCGCGAGCGCTTTCCAACGCCCCTCGCCACAGTGTGGCGGTAAGCCTCATTCAGGCTTGGCATGCATCTCAAGTATCATATGATATCTATCCTGTTATTGAACGGGGACTTGGCGTTGGAATTGTGATATACGAGTGATGTCGGGTGATGCGGATATCGTGGTTGGCCAACTAGGTTAGGGTGAGAGCACGATTATAGGGCCTAAAGTGTAGGAGTATGGATACTAGCACATGGGGGTAGAAAAACAAATTCGGCGAGTATGGAGTATGGAGGTTCTGTTGGGGTTGGGTGGTTTTAAGGAATTATGTCTGCCGTATTGGAGGCGGGGCTGAGGCGAGATTCTATCATAATATTATTATTATTATTGTTTACTGGTGAGCGAGGCTTGGGTTGCCTAATCGAAGGCTAGGGTAGCGGGGTTACTCCTCAAATTGAAGGATTTGGAGGTATGATAATTATGATATCGAGTCTCTTCAAGGGCAGTAGAATACGGTAGTAGCCTGCGGGAGTGGTTTAGGCGACGGCGTCGGTAAGGATGCGGGGGGCATGAACCCTGATTGTGCAAGCTCAGTCAGAGATTTGGGCCTATTTGACTATCTCAAATCATGATTCAGATGCAAATAGTGATTTGAAATCTTCACGGTGTTTGGCTGGGCGACATTTTCCAACAGCGATTTGGGAAAAATTGCATAATGGGTGTGCATATTTAGGGCTACAAGAGTGCCGGTATGATGCCCTTAAGTATTTTGTTAGTAAATGCTGGTGGGCCTTCAGGTCTTTCTCATAGAGTGAGCCTCAAGTTGTGATAATTATTATTATGGAAAGTTGAAAATTGTAGTCACATTTAGCGGAGGGCTGTTTTGCCAATCGTGATTTCAAATTATGATTTGGAAATCATCATTTGGGATCACGGCAATCTCGAATCGCGGTGTGCCAAAGAGGGCCTTTGTTCCTACAGTATCTTTGCAATCGAAGGGACAAAGCATTCCGTATGGCTTGGTGACGAGAGTGCTTTAGGCTAATGTTGGCGGCAGTCTACCGTATTCGCTTAAGGTATTAAAAGTTTCTGTCAAGAGTGTCCATCCCCCCCCGCTATGCTAGGGGTAGTTGGATGCTCATGGACACAGTGCAGTTTGTGCGTACTTGTTTTGGAACCCGGAACCAGGGTTGGGTTGTACTCGAGTATGGGCACTCGGATATTATGCGAGCGGATTTTTTTTCCATATGATACCTGTATATTTTGCGAACCTTCTTTCCCTACTACCGTACAAGCTCCCTTCCCTCAATTGTCCTACCCCGCTTTTCACCTTCCTTTTTGGGAAGGTGTAGGCGAGGTAAAACACCACACAACACACACATCAACCTCACGATCCTCACCCGCCCCTGAACTTGGAGCTTCATAAGGGGCTGGAAAGGCACTTTCGTGAGACAAACACACCCTACTAGCTGGTACCTTACTACTACCTCAATACATCCCACTTGGTGGCCCCTCGCCATAGCCAACAGGGACAAATACCTCAATACTTTGGTCAAACCTCACAACAACCGTCGTGATGGAATGTCATGAGTTTGGCCTCCCCCACAAAACAACTCGGTTGGATTCTCTGGGCACTGTGTGGCTAGTATAGCACTACCTCTGGCTGCACCACCGCCCTGCCTACCGTTTACTACCTCTTTCTCTAATGCCTTCAAGTTACTCTTGGGTTGGCATAAGGTTATTCACAAGAAAAGGTTTCCTTGCTCCTGCCAAAAGCGAGGGGGGGTTTGTCTGACGGCCCTACACCCAGGATGATGAAGGATCAGACGCAAGTTGTGTTACCAATTTTTTCTTTTGTTTTTCATATATCATGAGATGTTCAGAAAGGTTTTCTTGTTGTATTCTGCTTCTGGCGGCTAGGTTGTCGGACAAGTGTCCTGCTTATTATGTTGGTTATTTTGTCTTGTGCCTTTCCGGTTGGAGATATATGTGCGGTTGGTTCCATACCAGAGGGACCTGGGACGACTTGTTTTTCCCTTGGCTGGAGGGGGTGGGGTTTCTTTGCCATGGGATACTTCCCGAATGCAGCGGATGTACCTTAGGTAGCACCTAAAAACAATCCACGGAATTAACAAAAAAAAAAAAATTTCCCTACTACCGTAGAATCTCGAATGATTGAACAATGTGCCATGCAGTCGAAAATTCCCTACCTCGGAAAAAAGGGGGGAAATCGCGGCAAAAAAAAGGAGCTGCTCAGCTCCTCTGAGAGACATGAAAAAACAAAGAAGCACCAGACCTTACCGGAGGAGGCAACTCCAACGACATTTGTAGCACATAGAGGTACGAGTACTCGTACAGCACCTAGGGTTTGTAGGTTCCACAAGTCAGGTTCGCTGCCCTTACCCCCTGTGCAACATACAAACTTACTCGGGGGTGTGCATGGGTGATCGGACGGACAGGGGTCAGAAAATGTATATATCCATACATTTTCTGACCCGTCCGTCCGATCACCCATGTACACCCCCGAGTAGGAGCTGTTCTCGTACTAGGGGGTAGCAAAAAGTCGGGCCCACCTCCATTACGAGGCGCGGAATTTGTATGGGGACTGCGCCTGATTAGGAAATTCGAGTGATAGCCTGTGAGGTTTTTGGTGGCGGCAAAAAGTCGGGACCGGTGACACAAGCACTTTCGCCGTGTTTTCTCGAGCAATACGCTGCGTGAGTGTGTTCGTGTTACCGGGCCCCAAGTACCCGAGTACAGTACTTGTACCTCCGTAGTTCAATTATTCGAGGTTATGGTACTTATTGCCTAGGACGAGTGCCTTGATTGACAGGGATGCGCGGAGTGGCTGTTTCTGCTATAATACCGGCACTGCGATTGCCGCAGGGTTGGTGTTGGTTTCACAAAGTTCAGGAAGGATGTCTGGATCAACAGTCCATCTGCGAGGCTGCCTGGTCCTGATAAATCCCCTGTTTCTTAAGCGCTCTGGAATCCTATCGCTTGACACCACATGCCCCAGCGCCGAACCAGTACCGTATCCTCTAGTGTTCCATGGGCGAAGAGCTCTCAAGATCTTACTCACATTCTAGAGTTCACTCGCAATCCGGATTCCTCGGCGTATAACGATAAATCTTTCAATACCATGGGCTCCCAAAATCACAATACTGGCTCTAACAACATAATTAACAGTGGTAATGTTTTGAACAACATTTCCATTACGGATGACCGGTCTGAAATGCTTGCTTGGTTGTCGCCTCTTGAGCCCTACATCCGGCATCATGACATTCAAACGCGTCGGGTTAGCGACGTGGGCGACTGGCTTCTGCGGACAGAAGAATTTCGGAGCTGGCACAGGGGTGATGGTGATGGTAGATCGCAAAGGGCGACCCTATTTTGCCCCGGCAATCCGGGAGTCGGCAAGACTTACATCAGGTAAGAGATGAGATGTCGGAGAGAGAAAGAATAATGCTGGATATTTTTTCTGACAGGTTACAATTTTAGTTCACTGGTGATTGATACCTTGTGCGATAAGGTCCTCGCCGGAGAGGAAGATATTGCTGTGGCGTGTTTCTACTTCGACTTTGCCTCCCAAAAGGAGCAGTCTGCGACGAGTATGTTGGGTGCTCTACTGAAACAGGTTGTCGGCGAGCAGATTCCCGAAGAAATAACGGATGCGTTTCGGAAGCGGAAAAAAGTTATTGGTGGTCGGAGACTGCAGCTTCCGGAGATCGTGAAACTGTTGGGGAGCCTCTCGTCTGCACGGCGCACGTTTTTCTGCCTCGACGCTCTAGATGAATGCGGTGCGGCAGATTTAGCCAAGATCCTTCGTTCACTGAAGGACATCATCGAAATGTCTCCAACCACCCGTGTATTTCTGGCCGGAAGACCGCACGTCGGTGGCGAAGTGAGAAGGCATCTCTCTGGGGGAATAGTAGTCGTGCCGATAAGTTCCCGGAAGGATGACATTATCCGATACATCCACTCAAAGCTTGTGGAGGACACAACTTTCGACGAGATGGATGAGAGGTTGGAGGCGGAAATTGTGAGGAGGATCCCGGATACTGTTTCAGAGATGTATGATTTGCTAAATTGGAAATGCTGTCCGGGCTATCCGCTGACAGGTACGCACCTAGATTTCTGTTGGTCTCTCTGAGCCTCGATGCAATTCTACAGGAGACTACCATTCGTCAGCGGCGGGAAAGGCTCCGGATGATGACAGATGGGTTGGGCCTTGAAGATGCTTACGGTGCAACATTAGAACGGATCAGGGCACAGGGTCATCAGAAATCAAGACTTGGGATGACTGCGTTGATGTGGATATGTTATTCGGAACGGCCGCTAGGAGCGGAGGAGCTATGTCAGGCCTTGGCGGTAGAAATAGGGTCGGCAGATTACAATTTTGACAATGCTTCCTCTATCTGGACGGTGTTAGGCTGCTGCCAAGGGCTTGTGGTGGTGGATAAGGAAGGATCGGCTGTTCGGCTGATCCACTACACACTTCAAGAATATTTGACTAGTCATCGTAACATTTTCCAGAGCCCTCATTCGACAATTGCCGAAACCTGCTTGACGTATCTGAATTCGCAGCAGGTAATGGCCCTGTCGAACTCCCGCTTTCGGAGCACTCAATTCACCCGCTTCCTTGAGTATTCAGCATTGTACTGGGGAACCCACATGAAAAAAGGGCCCTCGGATCGTGGGGAAATACTTGCACTGAAGCTTTTTAGTCACTACGAATGCCATGTGTCAATTGGGCTGCTCTTGGAACACACGCTCGGTCGGTATCCTCTTCGTTCTATTGTAAGCTTTCACAATTTCACGGGACTGCACTATGCATCCATGTTCGGACTTGTGGAGGTTGCGAGGGCTTTGACAGAGATGGATGATGTCGATGTAAGCGGTGTGGATGATACCGGCGCTACACCACTCATATGGGCTGTCAGAAATGGGCATGAGGCGGTGGTACAGCTGTTACTGGGACTCGAGGACATCAGCCCCAATAGGCCAGATAGATCAGGCCGAGCTCCAATCTCTCAGGCGGCTGAGAATGGGCACGAGGCAGTTGTGCTGCTGCTACTGGGGCAGGAGGGCGTCAGCGCCGATGAGTTAGACTGCTGCGGCCGAACACCAATCTCATGGGCTGCAATGAATGGACACGAGGCCGTGGTGGAGTTGTTACTAGGACAGGAAGACGTTGATCCCGACAGGCCAGACTGTGACGGTCAAGCACCAATCTCGCAGGCTGCTGAGAAAGGACACGAGACAGTGGTGAAGCTGCTACTGAAACGGGGAGACGTCAACCTTGATAGGCAGGACAAAGGGTGGGGTCGAACACCGATTTCATGGGCTGCGGTGAACGGACACGAGGCGGTGGTAGAGCTATTGCTGGGACGGGGAGACGTCAATCTGAACAGGCCAGACTATAACGGCCAAACACCAATCTCGCAGGCCGCAGAGAGTGGACATGGGGCGGTGGTGAAACTGTTACTGGGACGGGAAGACGTCGATCCCGATAGGTTGGATGACCAGTGGGGCCGAACGCCGACCTCATGGGCTGCTGGGAATGGACACGTGGAACTGGTGAGGGTGTTGCTGGAACAAGCGGGTGTCAACCCTGACAGACTAGACTACTACGGCCAAGCACCGATATTGTGGGCTGCCAGAAATGGGCATGAGGAAGTGGTGGAGCTATTATTGGGACAGCAAGGTGTCGATCCTGATAGGCCGGAGGACGAGTGGGGCCGGACACCAACCTCATGGGCTGCCGGCAATGGACATCAAGCAGTGGTGAAACTTTTGCTCGGGCGAAAGGATGTTAATCCCGATAAGCTGGACGACTGTGGCCGGACACCAATTTCATGGGCTGCTGAGAATGGACATGGGGAATTGGTGGAGCTGTTGTTGGGACGGAAGGGTGTCAACCCCGACAGACTAGACTACTATGGCCAAACACCGATATCGTGGGCTGCTGGGGATGGGCATGAGGTAGTTGTGAGGCTGCTGCTGAGGGGGAAGGGCATCAACCCCGATAGGCCAAACGACTACGGCCGAACGCCAATCTCATGGGCTGCCGAGAATGGGAATCAGGAACTGGTAAAGATGTTGCTGAGACGAGTGGACGTTAGCCCCGATAGACCGGACTACGGTGGACGAGCACCGATCTCGCTGGCTGCCGAGAATGGACACAGGGCAGTGGTGGAATTGCTATTGGAACGACAGGATGTCAACCCGGATAGGCCGGATAGCGAGTGGGGCCGAACGCCGCTCTCGTGGGCTGCTGTAAATGGGCACGAAACAGTGGTGGGGCTATTACTAGGACAGCCAGGCGTCGATCCCGATAGGCCAGACAGCGAATGGGGCCGAACACCGACCTCGTGGGCTGCCGGCAATGGGTATGAGGCAGTGGTGAAGCTTTTACTCGGGCAGAAGGTCAACCCCGATAGGCTAGACCACTACGGCCGAACGCCGATCTCATGGGCGGCCGGGAATGGACATGAGGAACTGGTGAAGCTATTGCTGGGACGGGGGGGCGTCAGCCCTGACTGTCTAGACTACTACGGCCAGACACCAATCTCGTGGGCTTCGGAGAATGGACATGAGGCGGTGGTGAAGCTGTTACTGGGGTACGGTGGTGTCAACCCCGATAGGCCGGACAACGGGTGGGGTCGAACGCCGATCTCGTGGGCTGCCATGAATGGGCACCAGGCTGTTGTGGAGCTGCTGCTTGAACGGGGGGACGTCGACCCTAATTGGTCAGACTACGGTGGCCAAACACCAATCTTACAAGCTGCTGAGAAAGGCCATGAGGCAGTGGTGAAGCTTTTGCTCGGGCGAAAGGAGGTCGACCCCGACGGAACACTGATCTCATGGGCTGCCGAGAATGGACGTGAGGAATTGGTGAAGATATTGCTGGGAATAGAGGACGTCGACCCCGATAGGCCAGACTACTATAGCCGAACACCTCTCTCGCGGGCTATCTTGAATGGGCATGTGGCGGTGGTGGAGCTTCTGCTGAGGCGCGGGGACGTCAACCCCAATATGCGAAACGACTACGGCCAAACACCAATCTCCTGGGCTGCCGAGAATGGGCATGAGGCGGTGGTGAGGCTCTTACTGGAGCGGGGAGACGTCATCCCCGATAGGCCAGATTACTTTGGCCAAACGCCAATTTCGCACGCTGCCGGGAATGGGCACGGGGGGGTGGTGAAACTGCTTCTGGGACGGGAAGACGTCAACCCCGACAGGCCAGATATTTGCGGCCTTACGGCACGCTCGTATGCGGCGATAAGGAGGGATCAAAGCGTCGCAAATTTAATAAACGACTTAAAACCCCTGCCCCCATCGCCGATTGATCCGGAATAGATTCAATGTTTCCTCTCTACTTCCCAGCTCCGAGCTTTACTGCCTTTCTCGTCTCGTCATCTATAAATGCACTCCAGCGGCCTCGCGACCTACTTTTGCTCGTGTTCAACATCCAAAGTTTCTGCTACGTCGTTTCGCGCTTCCTGCAGGTGTCACATTTTGGGGGTGATTTTTCGTGCCAGGTTCCCTACTTGTCTTAGGCAAGAAGCATCCGAAAGTACGAGTGGTGAGTGCGATACGCATAGATCTTTTTTCCCTATATCCTGCCAATCCCTGTTTTTCGATACTTCTTGCCCAGGAAAAGTAGGAACCTGCCAATACGCCCCTCACGGTATCATAGTTTCTTCGCTATCTGCCGGGGTGATTGAACGACGGCCTATCCCCCCCTTTCTGTGTTCAAATTCGGTATCATGTTGGAGTGGGGGATATGCCCCCAGATTGCGCTTGTGGTGGGGGGCTTGGACGAATTTTTTATAATATTATTATTATGGATATATTACTTAACTCATTCTTGTTTCGGGCTACAACTGGTTTTGCCTCCTGTTTATTTTCACCCTAGTTTTTTACACTTTCTTTCTTTCTCTCTTTCATCTGTTCTGGGAACATAGGTGTAAGTTACTGCACTCTAGATAAATTACTAAGTTGATTAGATGAGTATTTATAGCAGGACAGCAAGTCCCTTTTTAGGACTTTTACAATGTGATAAGGAATACTTTAATAAAATATTTGGATGTACACTCCTTATGGAAATCTGCCTATAATATTATAAGTTAACCTAATGCGCGATAGCGTTCTACACTGCTATAGAATCCTTCGGCCATTCGAAGGGTCTCCACGAAGCAATTAGATTTCCACCTGTATTCTCTATTCTCGCTATCCCACCAAGCTTGGTATTATATTCTGTGTGGAAACATCTCCTTGTCCAGCCACACACCTCTGACGGTGGAAATTTGGGTTCCGGAGTTGTGCTTTCTTGCTGTCCGTGGTCAAGGCTTCAATACCGGTAGTGGGGCACTCTCCCCCCCCCCTCCCCCCTCTTTTTTTCAACTCTGCGGCCCGCCCGGATGTACTACCTCACGGTACGGCAATTTAGTGATAATCTCTCGTCGGTAAGTTATGCACGGGTTTTATTGACGGAGTGTTTTGCTAAGGAGGCCTGGGAGAGCGGTGACATTCACTAACGAGTGGTATGCCATGGTTTGGGCCATGTTGAAATGCCGTTGCTCTCCAAATACCGGCCTGGGCAAGGTGGGACAGTTTTGCCTCATTGTCCGAAGTGGGTTTTGGGATTGGCTGGGTTGGTTAGCTTGGGATTCTATTGTGGAGAATACTAGTATTGTATGTTCTCGTGGCCCTGGGTGAGGTAAACTTTGTGAATCTCTATCTCTTATACCAATCTCTCATACATGTGGAAAACAGTACCAGTGTGGGTTAAGGGAAGTTATGGAGTTCTTAATGTGGGCGCGTAATGGTCCCTTAGGTTGGCGGGTTTACCTGGTTTAAAGGCTGGGCTCAAGGCATTTTTTGGGACCATGTTCCTCGCTAGAGAGTACATAGCGATTATTTTTATGATTTCTAGTCGGTGCAATGCACGTATATGACATTGTTTAGTATTTTGCTAACCTTTGGTGAGGGATTGAGGGCGAAGGGAGCGGCTGGGGTGCAAAGAATAACTACAGGGATGTCATATTATGGGAATGATAAAATTAATTGGGGAAGGGTTATTAGTAATACCGGTATTATTATGTTTTGTCGTTGATGAGGGAGGTTAGGCCTGGAACCCCCAGGGTTGGAAGCACAACCCTTCCTTCATCCCATCAGTGCGGGCGCGGCCTTCTCAGCTGTTGAGACGCTTGTTTCTATGATAAATAGGGGAAGAAGACCACAGTCTGGTGCAGTGCATCCGAAAAGGGCTCTAACTTCTGTAGTACAGTACCTCCCCAAAGTGTTGGTGAAATGAGCTTTTTACCCCAAAAACAGCGATTTTTAGCCACTTGTAGCTCATTAACCATAAAGGATTGTCGAACCTAATTTCTCATATATAGTTACAATACCTTTCTCCTACTCCTAAACAACTATTAATGAATTTGGTGAAAAATTGGGAAAGTTATGGAGTTCTAAATTTTTGAGTCTGTGAAAAAGTGCCATTTTACATACAAAATTGGCATTGCAACCGGTATAATCCACTTTGAAGGCTTCTAGATTAGACCCAGAGCATAAATCGACTTGATAAGTGGCATCAGATGAAAGCGGTAATAAAGGTCAAAATAGCTAGATAAGTCATAAACATTATTTGAAGCAATTCCAGGTGTGGGGGTTGATTAAACATGAGGAGTTTTGGTGCAAAAAGGCCATTTCACCAACACTTTTGGGGAGGTGCTTTAAGATAACCCCTAGATTTAACTGATGTAGGTCTGTGATAGAAAGTAGCCTGGTAGAAATTGTTGTGGGAAGGAGCACAATTGTTTGTTTAAAATAAGATAATGCGCAGTCTCTGCCGCTCCAACCAAGAAGTACTGTAGACCGGAAAGGGAGGAAGGATAGAAGGGTGGAGGATATTACTAAGGATGTAAGTGTGAGATATGTGCCGCGGTGTGAGGTAGAGGGCGGGAATCATTCAGGGTTCTTTGTATAATGAAGTCTATCTTATTGCAGTTTCATGACTGACAAAATTATCGGCCTCGTAGTTAAAGGCATCAGTGGTTTACCCGGGCACCGGATTTTTGATGAGAGGAATGGTGATATTTATTCGTAATTGTAGTGGCCATGTAGGTTGTTGGTGAACTGCTATCTCTAGAATGGGAAGCCTTGTAGATTGTTTATTAAGCAGAAACTCTCGCTATCACCACATGCGATATTTGTGGCTTTCACCAATGATTGATTTTCGTAGTGTCAGCCACCAAGGCTGCCATAGTTTATGTATGGATCCGGTTGGGCTTGCTCTATGACCGGCGCTTGGGAAGTTTTGTGAATGGCGGGTTGTATGGTGCGAGGCTCTTCGGTGTTCTGTAATGCGAGATGTGCAAGGCTGTTTTGGTGCTGGAGGATCCCCGCCTTTCCTCACCACCAAGACCCCGCTTTTCCCAGCTCCTAAGAATATCATCAACTGACAATACTCAAAAACTCCTCCTCTACAGCAGTGAAAACAAAAAAAATCGGAGGATGTCTCAATTTACCATCGATAATAGCACCTTCTCCAATAATAGGAACTCTTTTAATGTACAGAATTACTATGTTGTTGCGGATGATCGGTCTCCACTTTTGACTTGGCTGTCACCCCTAGAGCCCAAGCTACGGCATCGGGATATCCAAGAGCGGCGCGTCGACCATATAGGAGAATGGCTGCTGCAAACTGAAGAATTCAGAAGCTGGCGTGACCGGAGTGGCGAAGGCGAAGGTGGTAAGCCAGTCTTGTTTGGATATGGAGGTCCGGGGGTCGGGAAGACACTTATCAGGTAACCGGAATTATCTTCGGAGAAAAGAAGGGAGCTAGTGCTAACAGGCCACCATGTCAGTTCACTGGTAGTAGACAGGTTGTCCGATCAATTCAGGGGGCAAGGCACCGCCGTTACATGCTTCTACCTAGACTTCTCGGCTCGAAAGGAGCAGTCTGTGGCCAGTATTTTGGGTTCCTTGCTGAGGCAGGTTATTGGCGGAATGGAAAGAGTTCCAGAGGAAATAATACGAACTTTTGAAGAGCAGAAATTGGCTAATGCTGGACGGGCACCCCAACTCCCGGATATCGTGAAGATGCTACAGGTCATCACGTCTTCACTTCGCACATTTGTATGCATAGACGCCTTAGACGAATGTGCGGCGGCGAGTCGAGTCAACCTCCTTAATTCGTTCCAAAAAATACTCGAATCATCCTCGCGCACGCGAATATTCATAATTGCAAGGCCTCATGTTCGGGCTGCGATCGAGAGGCGTCTTGCAGGGCGAGTGATAAGTGTGTTTGTAGGGCCCGGAAAAAATGATATTATTGAATACCTTCGTCTTAGGCTAGACGAGGACGAAACTACGGATGCCATGAATGAAAGTCTAGAGTCAGATATTCTGGAGAAGATTCCGGACAATATGTCGGAAATGTATGTAGGGGCGATGTTACTAGGAACCCCTCCACACGCAATCCGCTAATAGATATGCATCTAGGTTTCTACTAGTTTCCTTAAGTATCGATGGAATTTTACACGAATCCACGATCTCCCGGAGACGAGAAAAACTGATCAAGATGACCAATGGATTGGAATTAGGAGATGTTTACGGCGCGACGATTGAGCGGATAAAGGCGCGGGATGGTGACAAATCGAGGCTTGGGATGACAGCGTTGATGTGGATCAGTCATGCGGAACGGCCATTGCGAGTGGATGAGGTCTGTCAAGCATTAGCAGTCCAGCTAAGCTCCACGGATTTCGATGTTAGAAACATCCCTTCGATATCGACATTAGTGAACTGCTGTCAAGGGCTTATCACTGTGGATAACGAGGCATCAGCTGTGCGATTGGTCCATTTTACCCTGCAGGAGTATCTTTCCTCTCATCCCGATATATTCAGTAAACCTCACTCTACAATGGCCGAAATCTGCTTGACCTACCTAAATTCCGAGCAGATCAAAACCCTTTCGACTGCTCCTTCTCCTGGGACTCGGAGCGCACCCTTTCTGGAATATTGTTCAGTGTACTGGGGAGTGCATGCAAAAAAGGAGCTCTCAGACTGCGGGAGATCACTTGCGCTAGAGCTGTTAAAGAAGCACTATAGCCGGATATCGACCGAATTTCTCCTTGAGCATGCGGGTCTGTATCTCAGGCGCGTCCATAATTTCCCTCCGTTTAGTGGGCTACACTGCGCATCGTTCTTTGGAATTTTTGACGTGGTAGCTGCTTTAATAGAGGTGGGAGGTTCTGACATCAATCAGAGAGGTTGTTGTGGTTATACGCCTCTCTCATGGGCCGCGTATAATGGGCATGAAGAAGTGGTGAAACTTCTACTCCGGCAGGGAGAGGTCAACCCCGACAAGGAAGATCATTCTGGCCGAACACCGCTCTTTTGTGCCGCTCAGAATGGACATGAGGGAGTGGTAAAAATACTGCTCGGGCGGGAGGAGGTCGACCCCGACAATCCAGATGATTGGGGCGAAACACCGCTCTCTGATGCCGCTGCGAATGGACATGAGGGGGTGGTGAGGATACTACTCGAGCGGGGGGATGTCGGCCCCGACAAGCCCAATAGTTTTGACCAAACTCCGCTCTCGTTTGCTGCTCAGAATGGACATGAGGGAGTGGTGAAAATACTACTTCAGCGGGAAGATGTCAACCCCGACAAGCCAAATGATCTGGGCCAAACCCCGCTCCATCTCGCCTCTCGGCATGGACATGAGAGGATAGTAGCGCTGCTACAGTCTTGCAAAGCGGCAACCCCAAATACCATTTAAGCCCTAGGGGACACCTCCTCGTGGAAATATCATACTCTCCGCCCCTTCCCTTTCCGAACATCTCACCCCCTGAGACGCACTTGGACATCACCTTGTCGGCGGGGGAATCATATGTCCTGGGAATGCGGATACACGCCATGCCCTCTTGTGTCTTTAAGCCATTTTCTTTCCCTAATGGGCAAGGATTTACGAGTTTCCGTTAACATTTTCCTTACAGTTTTGCTCCAGTGAAACTCCTATCTTTGAGAAGATCGAGTTTATAATTAAAAATTTAGCTTGTAGATTTCACCCATTATATTTAAATTTTTCTCTTTGTAAATTCTTATACTGTCTTTTTCCTTCTTGTATAATTTTTTCCCCTTCCCTTTTTTCCCCTTCTCTCTCCAACGATATATAGACTGCATAATATAGCGTTTTTCTAAATAGAGAAATGCGATGTATGATATTGCGAGGATTCTTTGGAAGATTGTTAAAAACTGGATAAAAACAGTACTGTACCTGCGGTGGAGGACTGGTAGTTAGACATGCCAGACAGGCCTCTTCGGGAACAATGATGGAAGGAATTTTGATCATCTTTGATAGATGTTGGGTTGGAACAACCCATTGCCAATTGGGCAAAGCTTGGAAGGACGGGGTGGAAGTCTTTGGAGAAAGGTTAGCCCGGTTGCTTAGAGGTCATAGCTCACCACGCACGGACAGAAGAGCCACCTGCATATATAGAACTCTCGACCCCCTGGAGTTGAGAGAACCTCGATGCTCGCTACAACTCGCATTCTCGTCTCCAAGCTCGCTACACCTCGCGTTTTTTGTTACCCTCCCACCCCCCCGAGCGCTCTTACTGCGCCCTCATTGTCACCTCGGGATCTATCGGTGCCAACGATCTCCAACGACAAGGGCAGCGGCATCTCCCCAACGCCTCCGACAGTGGAAATATGGAAGAAGGTTGATCGATGGGATAGATCACTTAGATGGTCTTGGTTTTCTTATTTCTCTGTACTCGCAGTGTTTCATTCTCTCATTTTGGTTCTCATCTCAATGCATTTGTTTGGCTTTGAAAAATTGGTGCTCCTCTTTTTGCAAGACAATACGGGTAGAAAAAGAAACAGAAAAATATTGCGGCGAGTTTTGATCCCTATTTCGGGAATCGGGAGGCATTTTTAGATTTTAATTCTGGTAAGTGTCTCCGAGCTCTGTTAGTTATAAGGGTTACAAAGTAGTCTACTTTAACAAGGACGTCGAGCGCAAACCACGTGTTATTAAAAGCCTAGCCATCTAAGTATATGAAGTCAAATTATCAAGCAGAGGCATAATCACCCAAGTACGATACCTGCAAAGTATTATATTAATCTTCCATCTCCTCCACCCTCTCATCCCTGCGCAAACCCTCCATCTCCCGGGACTTTTATGAAATGCCAGTTCGGGTATGCAATTATGTAACACAACTCAATTACTGGTGTTCCCCCAACATCAGTAATTAGAAAAACATGTCTTAATGTTCATAATCCAAGCAATTCCAGGAATGTGGAAACATAACCGCACCTTTTGCACATTTCTCTTTCAGCGGGCGGGGATAGTCCGCCATCTATTTCCGTTCTTATCTCAAAATAGCTCCCTCCTGGCTTGGTATAACGATAAGGTCCAATAAATTTCCCCTACAGTCTTCAGCAATGCACTTGTACGGATCTTGGGCTGGGGATTCTTACTCTAAGACTTGGGTAACGAAAAAAGGATCCCGAAAATGGTGTCTGGATTAGGACTAGCTTGGGTGGATAGGAATCGGTGTTGTCGGTGCGGGGGCAGTTAGGGGAACACCAATTCCGGGGGCCGATGCGTGGGGATGGGGGTTTTTGATGACTGGGAGAGGGGAAGACTTCAAACGGTGAGGGGCCGGAGGTGGATGTCTGCGAGCGTGTGGCTTTCGGTGATTATCGTGCTATATTTCCCTCTATCTTAACTAAATGGTAGGCTATTTCTGTAGACCACTTGCAATCCCTGAACTTAAATACTTCAAGCAAGATATTATATGAATTCGAGGGTATTCATAGATAAAATATAGACAAACCGCTAATGGATAAAAACCAAAATTTGAAAATAGTAGCAGGGGGTATGCGGACTATTGTTACATAATATTATCAAAAATAACCGAACGCCCCCGGGTAACTATTAGAATTAGATAAGCGACCTGTAATGAGCACTAGCTGTTAGGATAGAAATTTTTTCCAGTTCCCATCTGGGCGCGTTCAGTTTTTCTTGATGTGACAATACTTCTGTCTCTAAGACCGTGCCGTTATCTCCTGGACTGCCGAAACCTTGGAAGGTGTTGTGCCGCCCCTCTCGTGTCTAAGAAATAGATGACTAAGCTGCAGCCTGAGTATTCCTCAGTGATGGTGTAAGTAATTTAAATATCATCAGAGAGCTAGAATTGGTTATGATATGTCTCTTATAAGGATAGAGTAGCTCTTTTTTTCTTCTGTTCTCCTCTTTTCTAGCGCAGGGAATTCGGAACCATATATGATAGCGAATTGTCCGATTTTTGCAGTTTTTACAGTATATCCGGGGATTAGGTTTTGTGCGAATTCTCCCCGGCTTGGTTTGCTCCCTTCTCAGTCAGGTCGGCAAGGGTTATCGTATATATTGGCATTGCGCTCGGCTGGGTCACGTTGCCACACCTCTCTAGGCATGCCGTGAAATGACATGTGGCGATTGGCCAACGGAGGGCAACCGTCGTGCTTAACTTACCCAAACAGGCCCTAGCTCTAAGAAAAGGGCTCTCACGCCCTGCGCTCACCCGCTCCATTTAGGAACCGAGCAACTGAACAGCAACACACATCTCCTAGGTGTCCATTAAGCACTTACAGGAATACCCCATCTAGAGCTTGCTCACCCTTTTCCTCTGTCATCAGCATCCCCTATATTTCTCGGACTAAACAACCACACAACCACTACCCCCTTGTCACCCGTCTCAAGAGCTTTGCTCTTCAATTCCGGCTCACATAATACATCACTCGCAAAAGCAATTTCCTCGTCCACATATCGGTATTCACACCACCTCATGTCTCTGCCTCATAATCCAGGTGGACTTGCATACGGCCCAATCAGCCGAGGTGATTGGCCGGGAGCCCCGGGCGGGGAAGCTACCCAGTTTGAGATGCAAGCTGCCTTAATCCCGGACCAGCACAGGTTCGAATATCAATCAGCACGAAAGCTTGCCAGAGCAGTCAGGAATATTATCGATTCCGGGACTGCAAATGAATATTTCTTATATTTTCAGGGAATTGTCGATCGTGAGTTTGATGTGCTCGAGCGAGAATTACGCAGAGTGCAGCTAAGGTCTACGGTACGCTTCACATTCGAGAACGCGTTAGATGCAGCAATCCTACGCATAAATCCAGGGCCGGAGCACGGGAGGGTTGGTATGAACCTTTTCTTAGAGATTGATCATAGGATCACTTCTCTTCCCGGGCATAGTGTTGATTCCATTGAAGGGTTTGGTGCAACACTATTGCAGGTTCCCGGGGTCCGCAGCAAGGAAGGAGATCAGGGCTTTGGGCCAGGGACTCGGCTGGGAAGGGATGCGTGGCCTTCAGTGATGATTGAAATTGGGTATTCAGGAGGAGAGGATTTCCTTCACCTGGATGCCCAGTGGTGGCTCCGCAACTCTGCCGATCAAATACGATTCGTGATTCTCGTCAGTATAACCATGGACCCGCATGCGTTGCGAATTGAATGTTGGAGGATGGTTGAGTCCGCCCGCCCCGAAACCAGACAGACCCCGGCCCGCGTCCCGACTTGTGTCCAGGATTTCAACATTGATGAAGCAGGGGTGGTAAAATCAACTCTGGGATCTACTGAGCTCCGGATTCCTTATGATTGTGTCTTCGACCAACATCATGACGGAGTTGCAGATGTCGTGTTCAGCTTTGAAGAACTAGGTCAATTTGCACGGAGGAGGTTTCGGCAGATGGAGGACTAGGTAATTCCTGCTCTTGTCTTGTTTTCCAAAAGTAATCTAACCTAGCCACAGTAGCCAAATTAGCTTGCATTAGAATCTGAATAGCATGGGGGCAGCTACGAACAGGGAGGCACTGTGGCTTTCTGCTCACTCTTGTATATTATTTATTTGTTCATTTGTCGTTCCAGTTGCCTGTGGGGCTGTTGTCGTGGTGGGGTTCGCTGGGGGTCTGTCCGGCTGTAATCAGAGGATCATGTAAAGGTTTCCAAAATCTAGGTTCACTAGCACTCATGCAGAGTAGGGAAGCGAGTTATGGTTTGAGTCGATCAGGGAGTGTATTTGGGAAAAGGGCAAGTGAAAATCTTTCAGATTCAGTCGTTTGATGCCCAATTTCTGCTCTTTTTTGCACTGCAGTAGTGCTGCCATTAGCAACGACTAGTAAGTAATGAGCAAAGTATAACTTAAGCCGCGGTAGTACTTAGACTCATTCACAATGTTGGGCATTTGTCTCTTTGTAAAGTCATGATATAAAAGACTTGTTGCTTGAGAAACGGTGTGGTGCTCACTGCTCAGAATATAGTACTTTTAGTAGGACTGACTATGTCAATGATGAAGGCAAGATTGTCTGCATATATTTGCTGTTGATTGCTTAAATAGGCTAAGATACACTCTTTTAAACTCCGGTAGGTGCCGGTGATTTAGAGGATAATAGCCAATTGCATAGTTGACAATACTCTTATTGGCATCGCGCTCGCCTAGGTTTGATTCTTACAGTGCCGAGTGGGAGTTGCAAGTTAGGGCGAAACACAGCGGAACTCGAATCAGTACCCTCATCATATTTCAAATTCCACAGTGTAATTCCTATATTACTGCAGCCTCTCAAACCTCTTCCGGGAAAACTCTTTTGAGTTCAGCGACGGTAAAAACAACATGAGGGGGGTCATCGGGATCTTCAGGATCTTCGCTAGAGATAAAATTATGCGGGATCTTGAGCTCCGTAGACCTCAGCCTTGATCCCAGCCCTCCATAAACGTCAATCTTGAATAGTGTTCCCAACCGTCCGGGGGCCCGGCGGGACGTCCAAGAGCCCAGGACGGGGCGGGATGGTTGAGGACGGCAGGGGGCGGGTGAGGACTCCCGGGAATGGTGAGAGACGGCGGGGGACTACAGGGGACGGCGGGGGACGGCACGAGTGATGTCCCATGATGTTAGAAGGATTCGTAACATTCGTTTGGGGGTGTATGATTTCGGCTTGGCTAGTACAGGAGGTCCAAGCCCTGGGACTATAGCCCCTTATAGTCTGTACTATCCTCGCCTTCTCGGGTGTAGTCCGTCCTAGCACCCCTAAAAAGACGGACTATGAGTCGTAGTCCGTCCGGTCCTCCCCCGAAGACGGACGGAGTAGACGGTTGGGAACACTGATCTTGAAATGCTGATCATAGGTAGAGACTAAGGGGGGCGTATTTCTCGTCTCGTAGCGTGGTGGCGCCATTTTCCCGCATCCGATCTCCATTGTAAATGGGTCCCTTTTGTTGGAAATCACCGGTGATCATTCCACACCCAAGTATTTTTTACCTGTTTGTACCTTTCCTATATTTCTTAGTTGTTAGTTACTAGTTCCTTTGTCAGTCATTATCAATCTCGGAGGAGGAGCGA
>Ga0307517_10003024_pt1 | contig 26572 bp, 25 predicted proteins | sample 23_EM_MG_FD_194515 | JGI IMG/M metagenome (GOLD analysis project Ga0307517, IMG submission 194515) | Populus trichocarpa ectomycorrhiza microbial communities from riparian zone in the Pacific Northwest, United States - 23_EM | ecosystem: Host-associated > Plants > Roots > Unclassified | place... | reverse complement strand
CGAGCGAATTTGCATTCTGGGGCTGAGTATGGGTGGACCGTGCCGTCGCGTGTGCCTATATTGTCAATTGAACAGCCAAAATTTATCAAAAAATGCAGGAGAAATGTAGGAATAATTCAGATATAATGTGGTAGACTTGTAGAACTTCGTGAACATTTCCCGAAGGTATAATTTTTGGTATAATTTGAGATTTCGCCTACATTATACAGATGTCAAATTGTGCGACGATTCGCTGTGATAGTCAAGATGAATCTGAGATTCCAAACGCACGGGATGTCTGGCCCTCGTTGGCCATGACGAGCAGCAGCACGGTTCCAACTCGAATTGGAACGCCAAATCAACCTCGAGTTTGCTTCCGCACCGTCCTTAACCGTTATCGACATCTGTTAGTGGTGGTGGTGGTTTGAGAGCGTCAATATCGTATCGGGGGACTCAAGTGGCCCAGAAGTCCGCTCGCCCAGTCGGTGTTTGTGGCCCCAGAGCGATGGAAAGGAAGGAAGGCACCTTGGGCGCGCCTTGTTCGTGAACACTCGCAGAGGAGGTGGGGATCATTTCTTTCCGAGTTCAAAGACGTTGAATTTATCACAGGAGGAAGGCGAGAGGAGAGGTCCATAAATCGTTAACCTTATTCTGGATGGATGCGGGGGCGAAAATGGATTTGGAGAGGTTTCGTTCTACATTTTTAGTTTCCACCTGGGTCAATTCCGTTCTCCCCCATTTCTTGACCAAATTTCCTCATTATTTTTACAGAATCCAGTATTCCTCAATCTGACGAACACACACCACCCAGCTGTGTGATTTTTGGTGCGAAGGTATCATTTTATCCACTCTTTCCTCTAACACGAGTGCTCCACAGGGATTATCTTCGTTCTCTTCTTTCTTACCTGGAATATCATGCGAGTGGCTTTTTCTTGGGTCGTGGAACATGCCCCGACGATTTGCAAAAGATTTAAGGGCAAACCGTACTGTGGTGTTCATGTAATTATTGTCAGTTACCCTTGGCTGAACAGGCCAATTTTCGTTCTCCTTTATTTTTTTCAACCAAATCTTTTCATTATCTTTACAGAACCCAGTAGTCCTCGACCTAACAAACACGCACCACCCAGCTTCATGATTTTCGATGCAGTAGTACATAAATCAATTACCCCCAACTTTCCTTCTGATACTTAGACACAGCGGTGAGAATACACATCCACTGGTGGCATTCAGCGGTGTTGAAACAAATATTGGGGCCTTGCGTGGACCTTAAAGATTAACTACATGAGCCGGTTGACAGCTGAGAGGTGATTCTACAGCAAAGAATTACGGGAAACAGCCTATATCAGTGAAATATGGTACCTAATTTGGAAGTGAGGCGTCGGGGCGTGAAGAGTACAAAACAATGCTATCTATCACCATGTTGCCTTATTCTTCTGCCCTTTGTACTGAACCTGGTGAGCACGGATGATATCAGCCGTATCTAATTTTATCAAGTGCATCCGTAGACACTCTTTGGTTTTGAAGTATTGGCCAGGCATGCAGTAGCATTCGAACATCAGGTTTGGTAGGCGGTAGTAGGTGACCGTTTGTGAGCTCTTGGAATTGGCGGAAATTTTTTCAGTGAAAGACTTCGTATGGTGTCGGTCATTTTTCTTGAAATGAGCAGATGCTTCCAAGGTCGTGATGTCGCAACCACACTCGTGGCATCGGAGGAGGGCCAGTCGGGGTTTTTGGGCTTTATTGCCCACCTAAGCGAGGATATAATTAGGTTCAGATATTGAAAGATTCTAACGGAACAAACCTCATCATCCATGCTGCCATCATGCTTTCGTTTCCCCTGCCTCTCTGTAATGCCCGCCGCGGCATCAATCCGAGAACTTGATGACTGCATCATCTCGGAGCGTGTCAATTCTTCCCCATTTGTAGGACCATCCTGTATTATGATTTCCCAATAAATGTGATGACTACTGAGGGTATCAAAGCGATAAAAATTGAAATACCTCAGATGTGGCATATGTTTGATGCCGCGCTGAGCTTTTGACAGGTGGTAAAGGGGATTCGGGGGCGCAAAGTTCTCTCGCTTTTCCCTTCGACCTTGATGGAGATTTGGGGCTGCGAGTCCCCCCCAGTCGTGCGGCAGATGGGGAAGGAAATTGAGACCCATAGAACTCGTCAGTGAATTCCAATGTTTCCTGGCCTTCAGTCGCCTAGAAATCAAACATTAGATTCATGATTTCTTGAACAACGAGAAAGCAAAAGAACATCAGCCAGCATGTCTTCTCGTGCGTAGCGCTTTTGCTTATTTCTTGAAGCTTTCGCTTTCGAAGGACTTTGTATTTTTGCAAACATTTTTGTCAAACTTGTCATGTCACGTTCGAAATCGGACGCCTATAATTGATTCTTGAGATATTTTCAGCAAGGTAAAAACGCGAACTCACCTCCCGATTATTTGTGCGGGATTCATGAAATGCAAACCCTTCTTCCATCTGTTCTTCTTCCCCTGGCCCAAGTCGTGACGCGATGGCTGGAAATGGAGTTTCAAGACGGAGTACGTTATTCACCTGAAAATAAAAGGTATTCGGAATTTTCTGACCTGGGGCTGTGGGTTGGGCAAGACCGGGATGTGCATTTCGTTCCGACAGCACAAGTTCTCTGAATGCGCGGAACTCGCTCAGGATTGTCTGATTGATTTTCTTTTGCTCTTCAAGCTGGGCATTCAGGGTCTGAATCTGCTCCCGAAGTCCTTGCTCCTCCGCTCCCGATAGTTTATCGACGATGGATTTCCGGTAAGCGCAAGATTTTTCAACGCTTGGAGTATCTCCATCAAATCCCCAGAGCTTGTGAACTCTGGTACAAAAGTCCAGTGAATCGTGGCAGAACTGGTTGGTTAGTTGATGGTACCCACCCGTGGTTCGGCTGTAGTGTCTTCTACCGCTATCGTTTGTATGTCCCATTTGGTGCTCCTGGATTGATAGACCTGGAGCTTCTGCGGATTCGATGTTGTAGTGAGTCGCGATTGCAGGTAGGATGTGGCGAAAGTCCTGGATGTTGACGCCTTCGCCCATCAACTTCTTAAATTGGGCCTTAAGCGCATCCGACAATGTCTGGCTGGTCCAGCGCTTCCCAAACGAGGAAAAGACATAAGCTGGCCAGTCGCGGTCGACTTCAGAAGGAGATGTAAGTTCCCCCACAATCCATCTTTCTAAGTCTGCCACGAAGTAGTTGAACCGTTGAATCAGGGTAGAAACGGCTGGTGGAAGAAAGTGAAGAGTAACATTGTCCTTCCCAGTGTTCGCAGAGGTCTTGTTATAAAGACCGAGCACGGCCAGGTGGTTATACATGAAATAAAAATTTCTCATGCGATCGGCGAGGTTGACAATCTTGAACCTGTTGCTCTCGGTTCCCCGTTTGGGCATTCCAGAAAGCCAGTGTATGAGGACATATTCCAGACGCCTGAAATGTGCGATCTTCTCAAGGAACTTCAAGGCTCTGTTCCGACGAAGTTTGGGCCGTCCATCAACCTCATCGAAGAACTGGTCGAAGAGATAATCGGTCTCCATAATATGTTTCATGAGAGTCCAATTTTCATCACGCTCAGTAGCCAAAATGCCATGGCCCGGGGTATTATCAGAGGTGTCGTCGGCCTTACTTCGATCGAATACAATGTCACCAAGTTTTTCATCGCTGAGGCCAAAAAGCAAATCTTCTCGGAGCAACTCCTCAGCCTCCCTGTAAGTTCGATGGATAACCTCCGCATATTTGTCGACGTCCATGGGTCTGCCTTTGAATGTGAACTTGGTGCCAAAGCGCTCAAAGAATTGAATATCGGGCGGAGCAACATAATTTCGAGCATCATGATATGCCAGGCGGTGATAGCGTCGGATCGAAGAAAAGGCATTGTCTCCATCGGGATCAAGCCAAACTTGAAGCTTCTCGAATTCCCTGGATGAAAATGGCTACTGAGTCGGTGATTGTCTGTTAGGATAGATAGAGTCTTACGGCAATGGCTGCGTGTCCGGTTTAACGCATTCGCGCAATATCGTATAAAGCCCAGCGTACTGTAATTTTGAGAAGGTATTTGACATCCCCCTTGAGCTACGAAAACCGCCAACGTCCTTCATTCCTCTGGAAATCAGGTATGCTTCGATGGGTGCATGATAGGGGTTTCGGTCAGTGTCGGATGGCTGAGAGATAAACGCCTGCAAAATGACGGTGCCAAATGACTCGAGGATGTCTCTATCTGCAGCAGGAGGTGTGCATTCTAGAAGGCGCTGAAGCTTGTCAATAGCGTCTTTCTGTGTTACAGATAGCGAGACAAAATACTCCTGACCAGGGTCATCGATGATATCAGTTGGATCGTCGATGTCGTCTTCTTCATCTTCAACGCTTGCATCCACAAGCTCGTCCTCCCAGTTCTCAATTCCGTCTAGATCTTCTGTAGTTGGATCATACTCCGCACCACTTTCATCATCCCAATCAGCCTCGACGTAAGCTGTTTCCCCTCTGGTCTTCCTTCGATTTGAAGTAGTAGCGTCGCCCTGGGGATCACGATCAGAGCTAGAACGGGCTGGTTCGACAGTTACGTGGGCTGTAGTATCATGCGCGCCACAATTCCTCTGGCGAAGCAGCATTGCGACAAATCGCATGGCCTCCGATCCATAGCTGTATACAGTTTTGCCATCGGTGAGGATAGTAAAGGGTTTACTGTGATAAATTTGTTAGACAGGGAATTCTTTGCGAAATTAGACGTACTGTTTTGTTTTGTAGGCTGTGAGGCGATTAAGAATCTGGTGCGGTAAATCTGTTGTGGAGGGGATAGAGGTGAGAAGTTTTATCCCTAGAGGCAGTAAACGACTGAGTAGCTTGTCGTCCTTGGCGGGTATACTGACGCTCTTGATCATCTTGTTCCAGGAATATCCCTTCACTGCTTCCGTCCACTTTGTCTTTGCCAGAAAGGGAGGTAAATCAAACTCCTTCGTTTGGATTGATCTTGCATCGGCACTGTAGAGAGGGACGCCTTTCTTTAAAGGGTCGGGAAGGCTTGAAAGGAAGCCGGTGAACCGGGGGCCAGTTTCCACAGAGACGTTCGGATAGACTCGAAAATATGTAGCGAGGGGATTGAGGGTGCTAAAGCGCTGGATGACGCACTTTTCGATTACGTCCTGGTATCTGACCTTCTGCAACGATGGGTCGGAATCCTTGCAGGCCTCAATTTTATGTCCTCGTGCGATCTTACCATAAACATGGTGCCGGAGGGTATCCGTCACTGCAGCAGCATAAACCCCGCAAATTTGACAAATCCAGCCTTCCTTTGGCTTCTCCAGCCAGGTATACGCAGGAGTAATCGATCCTCGTGTAGGTCGCAGGACCTGCGTGTCATCCAGGTCCAGTGTGGCTATATAATTCGCCAGATTTGCTGAAAGTTTGGGGACGATCCTCTTCCCAGATTTATGTGCGGCATTCTTGAGATGCCCACCGACGCAATCAGTTGGTAACACAATCCGACAAGCAATGCAGACAATACACTTCATCACGGTATGGTAGGCCAAGGAAAGCAATGGGTCATGGAGTGATACGAGAAGACCTGGAGGTGCACAGTATGGAATCAAAAGCGCGGGAGTCCCTGTGGCTGAGGTTTGGATCGAAGGCTGTATAAGTATTAGACAGTGAGTAAATGTCAGAGACAATGGAGAGCTCACAGCGACACCGTCTTGAGTGACATCATTACTCTGTGCGTGAACCGAAGGAGTGTTGGACTCCAAGGACTGGAATCAATCGATAATCCTGAGGCAGATGTGCAATGGCAAAAAGCATTCGAAACTCACTGTTGCACTCTCACTATCGCGCTGGCGGGATTCGGGTTTTCCATTTGACATGGTTGCAGACGTGTGAAAGGGAGGAGACGGCGCCCTTAACCTATCCAGAGTTCATGTAAACTTCCACAGCGCAACAGGAGTCGTGTTTTCCACATGTCGCTCCCTTTAATTCCGCCAGGCACTTCTGGTCAGCTGTGCAAAATGACAAATCTCTATTATCCGGCCTCAATAGTGGACCCTTCAACAAAGATTTTATGGCAAAAGAAAGGTGTACGGTGAGTCATAGTAGTTGATTGGTCCTATGAGATTCAGGCATGGTCTGGCAGGCAGGATCATGAACCCTTGATAACGTACAATAATCTGATCTTATCTCCAGCGTTCAGTCCCCCGGCCGGGCTGGTCCCCCTTTCCGGCGTTTTTTGCCACTGAGTGAACATCCGTCCCGATGAATGAACATAGGTTGGTTCCCTTGGACGCTCAATTTTCCATCGTTTTCCCACTGCTGTTGCTTCTGCTGACTCTTACTCTCTTCTCGGCAGTTCAACCATGTCGTTTCCTCCTCCAAATCCTTCTTCACCACTCTCCTGACCAGGACACTTGACAGGATTCCGAAACGGAAAGCACTTTCGATGCCTCCGCACCCTCCTCCTCCTCAATCACAACCCCAGCCCTTGTCCAGGGCGGTGTCCGCAACAACAACAGCCACAATTTCCCTGCGGACCAACAATATATGGCGGACAGAGGTCGATTTGACTGGTGCAGACAGTCCTGTACTCATGATATGGAGTGTCGATCCACCTCCTCCGATCCGCGCTTCGGCGCCTCCGGACAGCAGCCTAAAGGTATCGATGATGAGTTCCCTGGCTTGTGTACCGATCGTCATGGTAAAACTAGGTCAACAGGTGCGAAATATGTCAATTAGACCTGGGTTTATGGCTTATGAACGTGAATCCAATTGGGAATGGAGGATCAGAGAAGGGGACAGGTGGCCCAGTGCCCGGAATCTCGTCGACGATGCCAGGATCTGTACCCGCTCCCGCTCTTTCCGTTTCGTCGACTTCTACGCCTGAACAACAATCGTAAGGAGTGATCCTCATAACCATGTCCTACGAAGCAGGGAGTGAGTAACATTTTCGCTTGCTGAAGCGTATGTCCCTACTGCTCATCGACGTGTGCGCTAGCTGGCATGATAAGCTAGGGTTGTGGAGTTTAATCGTCGATCGGGGGGGGGCTCACCCTGTTTATGGCCTTCGTTGTCGATAGTACCTCTGCGCGTGCGGTGTCGCTCAGCTCCTGCGTTACGCTTAAAAAATGGTCTGTGGTCGGACTCGCCCGTCAAAGTATAGCATTGTTTGCTGATGCGCGTTTGTTTCACCAGGCTAGATTCGACCATGGAGATGAAGGTGGATGGGCTGAGAGAGAAAAGTGATCAAAATTGGTAAGTACGACAACAACCTGCTGATACTATACAGTCGATACTCACCCTGCATTTAATAGTACCCCTCGACACTGCGTGTTGTATGCGGCTGCTGGTACGCGGTGCTCGTCAATGGTGCGGGGTTGCAATTTGGCCAAGTTGGCGATGAGCTAACGAGTGGAAGCGGAGGAGGCTGATAAGTAATTGGCTCACTAACAGCAGACGATCCTATAGCTCACCGAAATCTTTTTTCAAAAGTCCACCCACATCTAGCATCTGTTGTCATCACCCATCGTCCATCATTGAGGTCAACGAAAACCGGCCAGGGGAATTGAGAGTTGGTCTGTCGTTAACGCTTGCCGCTTTCCAGTAGCAGTGCCATAGCCTGAGATTCGGACAAGGGAGAAAGAAGAACCTTGTAACTGGTAAGTAGTCGCACGTGGACATATGGATGAGCACATACTATTGCCACGCCGCATAGATCCCTCCACTTTTCGTCTTTTCCAGGCCATGATGAGGGGGTTGCCTCAGATTTTCAAGTAGTACCACTCTCGATACCTCGTGGATACAGTACGTCCAACTGGCGTCACACCAGAGTAAGGAGCGTATGTATGCACCGCGCATTAGAGAGGGAGTCGGCATGTATGATGGAAGTTATAAAAAGCTGAATTGAAGCCACGTGCTAATTGCGAGCGGCTAAGGGTGGAAGGCCCGGACAAACAAATACAGATTGTTGCCGCGCAAATGTTATCAGTAAATTTTTACATGCTATATATCCTTGCTATTTCCTGGCCCTTTCTCACAAAATTTTGAGGTTGTCTAGAGAATTCTTCGTGTTATGCAAATATCACAAAATATTTGCGACTTTCTCCGTTTTGTGAGGATTATGAGGGATACAAAATGGTGGTCGACTTCCCGATAATTTCCGAACGGTTGCAACGGCCCGTTAAGTGAGCTACATCGAGGACAAGTTGACGACATGTAATTTACTTTAAACATCTATGCCTCCACTGACGCCTCACAGAAATATAAACTTAGAAGTTCAAGTCTTACGCCGCCTGCGTAATCAAGAAATTTGCACAGTATGCATACGGGTAACTCCTCACACGGCACATTGTTGGGATCCTCGGCGGAATATGTGTCGTCCTTGTGCCATGGATGAAGCCGAGCGTGAAGGACATCAACGAGTTCGTCTAACTCTGCGCCTTCCACCTTGAGCACATAAAAGATGCGCACTCTGCCAATCCGATTTCGTCGTGCCCTTGCCGTTGCCTAACGCGAATGAGAACGATGACCCTTCAGTAATCCGGTGTGCGCCTTGTCGACGGTCTGAAAAATGTTCCAAGTGTCGCAAAGTCAAGAAAAGAAAGCATTTCAGGAAAGAAAGTGGACATAGTGATTTCTACAAAACTTGTGCCAGCTGTCGCGAAAAGGGAATGTTGCGTATACACCAAAAACGTGCACAGGCCGAGATACAGGGTGAGTATATGTGCACCCCTTTGGTCTGTACCCATTAATATTGGGCATTGCAATGGAAAGGAGAGCGTTACTGTAGTTTTGGGAAGCACCGGGTTTCTGTGGAAGACTGTACATCAGATAATGGAATATTGCGAGCGACCTGCCGAACATGCCTTACGCGGCGGCGAGATGAACGACGTGCAGAACTTGAGGCTGCGGCTACCGCGGCACTACAAGAACATGAACTGACACCCGAACACGATGGAAATGTTGAAGGTGTCGAGGCTGCGTGCATTGACGAGTTTGACGAAGTCTTCGGTGACGGCGCCGATCTCATGGATGTCAACCTTCCTGAAGATAGTGCTGTGTCCCAACGAGAAGCATCTTTGCTAGAAAATTTCAAGAAAAGATTGGAAGAGATAGAATTTCAAGCATGTGACGGCTGCCTGGAAGAAGGTTTCGATTTAAATTTGGCGGATGGATGGTGTTCAAGATGCCGCGACGACACAGGTCACCCTGTGCGAAAATGGTTGTCTGAAAGGATTAACCGATATGGAGGACATGCTTATCGCTCGTGTCAAGTCCTACATGCAAGTCCGGTGGACAAAAGGACGGCAGTTATGCTATAAAGACCATATCGTCAAGTTTCGTCAAGATATCACGGAGATTGCAATGCGACTGCCCCGCTTACCGGAGGAGACTGACATTGTGATTATCCGCAAGGAAGATGTTGATCTCAGTCGGCATGTTGATTTTACGGTGCGCTGAGAAAAAGTGAAGGCCGCATTGCAATATAAGATTGCGTACGACCCCGACTACGCAGACCTAATCATCACGCGTTGAGGCAACTGCCAGAAAATGGATCCGTTGCCCATCGCATTCCTATTTGCAGTGAGGGCCGACAAGACGGGGGTGCAATGCCAGTTGGACCGGGTATCGCTGCTGATAATGGAGATGATGAGAGTGAAAATGAACAAGCTGTTGGAGGTGTGATGGACCTTGGAAACCAGGAACGGCCGGAGGTTGAGCAGCTGCGACGTGGTGCTGAACAGGCCATTGCGGGAACACGCTATGAACAAACAATCGTAAGTGTTAATAAAACACCTTTTTATATGATGTTGACGTTTCAAGGATAAACGCACCCAATTTGGATCCTACACCCCTCTCTGAATCAACACCTGGCTACATGACCATGGCATTCCCTACTCTGTTTCCAGATGGCGCTGGTGACTTTTATCAGGCTCGATTACGCAAAGTGGATCTTGGTGAATATTTCAAGCATCTGCTTCGTTTTCGAGGTGGGCGGTTCGCCCAACACAAGAGGTTTCCTTGGTTCGCATTCAACACCCTACAACGCGCCAGAACAAGAAGTCAATCGAAAGTCTTTGTTAAGCAGCAGCACGACGCAGGACAACTCACTGCTGCAGATATCCGGGCAATGTTGGCTGAAGGTGACCAACACATCGTCAATCAAATGATTCGTTATGGTGCAAATCTGCGAGGAACACGTGCCTATTGGACTGCCTGTCGCAATGGCCGGATCTACATCGACACATGCCGCAAACTGAAGACCCCACCGAAGATCCTAAAGTTGCGCGCCAACGAAGACAGGTTGCGTTGAACAAAAACCCCCATATCGCTGCTGCATATCTTGACCAACGGCTGCAAGTGTATTTCAAACACTTTTTGTCACCTCTGCTGGGTGTTCGTCAATTTTGGTATCGTTATGAATGGCAGGAAAGAGGAAGCGGCCACATACATGGATTTTTTTGGTTACACGATGGACCGAGGGCCGACGAAATTGATTGGGGGCTCTTGAAAAGGCCGGACGCAATAATATCTGATGAGCAAACAGCCAAGATGAGAAACTTTACGGAATATTGGAATCGAATCATTCTTGCCTCGAGCCCCTTTCCACGTCAGGACGAAAATATGCCGTTGCTTGGGGAACATCCATGTAGCCTCAAACGAGACACCCTGAAAAACACAAAACAGGAGTTAGCAGACCTTTTGAATTGGACAGAGCGACACACCAAATGCATGCCTGGATATTGCCTCATCAAACGAAGAATTCCTGGACGTGATGAACCTCAAGTCTGCTGTCGATTTGATTATCCAATGCCTTTACGAGAAGAGGCCGGAGTCGGAGTGGATAGTAAAGGGCGAGTTCGTTTCGAGCCAAAGAGGAATGACCGGCTCATGAATCCATACAACCCCGCCATGATACTTGGTTGGCGTGCCAATATCGATCTAAAGCCTGTCTTGAGCAAGGACGCCGCTATCAACTACATCGCCAAATACGCATCGAAAGCCGAAAAGCAGGCACCCGCATTCTCTGAGCTTCTGGTCAGCGTCGCAAATTCAATGGAGGAGGATGGAACGGCGCAGTCAGCCTGTCACAAGATGTTGAATAAGATGCTGGGAGAACGCACATATTCGGCACAAGAAACTGCTCACCTTCTCCTTGGAATTCCCCTGGTTCGCAGATCTGTTACATTTCAGACGCTATACGTTGGTGCCGAGGGTGGATTTCGAGAACTTGGCGTGAATGACAATGCGTCCGATGAGGCCCAACTTGCAGTAGCGGAAGGAGAGGAAGATCGCCCAGTCACAGACGAATCTTCTATCCAACGATATATGAAACGTCCAGCAGCAATGGAGACACTCTCAATTCATGATGTCCTGACGAGATATACTTGGAGAAAATCAGAATGGAGAAAAAGAAAGGAAAAGACTGAAGTTGTTCTGCGCGTCTATCCGCGTTTCTCCCCGAACCCAGAAGACGACCACTATGAAGATTTCTGTCGAACAAAAATTCTCCTCCACCATCCTTTGCGTGACCTCGCTTCCATCCGTGAGAACGAAGACCAATCGTGGTCAGAGATCTATGCCCAATGCCGCGCCAGCGGTCATGAACATCCAAGAGACACACTCCGTTGCTGGGAGGAAGAAAATCGTGAAGAGGATGAGGAGGATGAAGAAGAAGTTGTTAACACTCACCTTGTTGATATGGAAGAAGCAGATTGGCAGGCGTGGGCACGACTTCGCCCTAATGCCGATATACCATTATACGGCACTGACGACATCGGCCGACGACCCATTGATGATGGTTGGGATATTGATGCATCTCGCGCACGGTGGAATGATATTAACCTGATGTCCCCGTGGATCGATGAACAAAAACGTGAGGCACCTCAGCAACAAGAAGATGCACCTTTAATCGATATCAATACTCTTGAGGGAGAACAAAAGGCAATCTTTGACGAGTATATGGACGCGTATAAGAAAATCCTTTTGGACGAGAACCCACCTCAAATGCTTTTCAACATTGATGGGACTGCTGGTTGCGGAAAAACATATTTGATCGCTGCTATCTGCCAAGGTGGCAAGGTCTTCGGGAATTGGCGGACTTGCACGATCAACCAGATCCAATTCGCGTTCTTGCTCCTTCAGGCGTTGCGGCTCTGAATATTCGTGATAGTAAGCAGATGGAGGCTCATTGACGAAGTGCAGCTCTGAGGTACGTGCCTTTCATCATTCTTGAACATCCAGCTCATCACCGCCGCTGAGTCCACCATCGCTGCCCGATCTGCTACTCGTACGACGTCGCAAGACGAAACCGATCGACCTTTCGTTAGCGTGGTATCGCGGCCCAACAGTAAGTCGCAACGACATACCTCATACATGAAAAGAGCCCTTATGATTTTTTCAGGCATCCCGCAGCCGCCACCCACGGACTCTCATCCCTTGTTACGTGTCGACCCATCCACCGATGGCCTCTCACACACACGTACGCGCAGCCGCCTGTCGTATGTCGAATTCCCCATCACTGCGAGTTTGACGGATCGCGTTCGTAGTATGATCTTCAAGGTGTTCTGCAACCGGAGCCAAAGATCAGCGCCCATTCGAAACAATGAGCTACAGCTCGAAGGTATGTACTACGTGCTCTCATCATCCTTGAATACGATAGTCATTACCACCACTCAGCCCACCCCTCGCTGCTGTCATCGCCGCCTGGGATTCGTGTTGCATGGGTCGTCGTCCACGAAATCCGTCGGCCCTTATCATACTGTTCGTTAGCGTCATAGCCCAGCATCGGTAGGTCGCAACGACGTACCTCGTACACCACTTTTTTACGCATCCCGCAGTCACCACCGGCCGAATCCCATTCCATGTTACGTTTCGACTCCTCGATGCCCTCGCACTCGCATACACCAGCGCGGCCGGCTGTCAAATATCGAATGCCCTCATCGCCGCGAGTTTGACGGAATAAGCAATCGCGTTCGGAGTATTCGGAGCCACAGCTACACAAAGGCGGGTTGAAGGGGGTATTTTGAATGGTGTTGGCAGGATTCTGTGGAATGAGAGTGATAAACACAAAGTCACATGCCATCCATCCGTCCATGTCCACTTACACACCTATTCGCATACACTAGCCGGCTTCTCGTTCCTTTCACTAGGATCCATCAACATATTTTCTTGCTTCCTTGTCGACCCATCCGCGTCGTATTCCACGAGGTTGAGGACTGATGGTGTTGAGAGTATTTGCGCCCAGGGCTACAGGAGGACACGTTGAAGGGAGGCTATTGTTGGGTGTTAGCAGGATGCAAGGAGGAGAGTGGTAAGCACGAACATAGCACTTATCACACTCGTCCGTCATTCGCATACATTTTCGCTCTAGAAGGTTCTAGGATCTTGATCATACAACCTGCCGACGGACGATGCATGAACATCCGCATTTGAACGACTGTCCGATCGTGTTCAGATTATTGACTCGCAGGGCTGGAGGAGGAGTGGTTAGAGGGAGGCTAGTGAAAAGGGAGGTGTTATCGGGATACTGGGCAGTAGGCACGAACTTACCAGGCGCTAGCACATACATCTAGAAGGTTGCATCGAAGAGTTGAGTCCACATCCCTCAAGGGAGGGGAGGGGCTCTATCTGGGTGGTTGCGTGTAGTTGAGAGTGAATTGAGGTAAGGAGGGCGATGGTGGTGGTATGAGGAATGGTGGGATCGGCGGAGATCAACGTTCAACGTTCAATGGTGATGCGGTTGATGTAGGATTTAAACTCCGATCTGCATTAAAGATTGCGTTTGATATAAACGCTCATTCATTCGATAAGGAAGTAAAGATTCGTTTTATGTTAAAAGTATTCTAAAAATGTGAGATCTCACTTTTTATAGAAAAAAACGCAGATTTGAAGATGCTATTTAAGAAATATGCCAACATGCCAGTCACCGCCCGGTGACCTTCTCTGATTTTAAGATGGGCCGACTTCGCGGCAAAGCCCACTACCTGTCATCTTCTTCCCTTCTGTATATTTACCTCTCAAGCTTCGTTGTATTAATTAATTTTGTGGTTGTTTTTACACCATTTATCGTTTCTAACATATGGTGGAAAGCTGTACCTCTCTCGTAATCCCCTGACGTCGACTTTTGCCTCCAGATCACGTGTGGCAAAGTTGACGTCGGGCCTGGACACGCCCCGAGCCGTATCTCTCACAAAAGCTGTACCTCTCACACAAGCCCCCATTTCTTAATACAAAGCCCTTTCTAGGACGTCCAGCGTAGGATCGGGTTCCTTCATTGGATTAGTAATTATATTAAAATTCCCCCGATGTCCTGACCTGATTATAGTATAGATTGGGTGAGAATTCAACTTGGTCACATGCCGTCGAAGTTCTAACAACTGGCTGATGGTACACGTGAACAAAACAAGTCCACGAAAATTGGACGATCAGAGTGAGAGTTAATTGATAATCTTTTTCTCGTCTTCACTCTGATTCTTTGATCATTTTGTTATCAGACAAGGACCAAACAAGTGAGTTTCAACACAAATTCGTTTACGGGCCGGGACAAGGTGGTCATGTGACCGAAATCACCGATGGGAATTGCTGAAGTACATATCAATTTCCCCAAACTTTCCTTCCGACACTTAGACAGGGATGAGAATATACATCTGCTGGTGGCGTTAGAATAAATATTGGGACAAGTTGCGTGAACCTGGTTCCTTTAAAGATTCACTACATATTGAACCGGTAGACAGCTGAGAGGTTTGCGGTGCTAATCCTAAGTACAATGTACTACTGGCAGTGCGGGCATCATGGATAGTATGGAACATTACTACGGAGGGTAGAACCGCACCTATCACCATGCTCACTTATTATTCTGCCTCTTGTACGTATACTGGTGAGTACGGATGATATCAACCGTATCTAAACTTTCCAAGTGCGCCCGTAGACTCGCTTTGGTTTTGAAGTAGTGGCCGGGCATGCAGAAGCATTCGAACATAAGGTTTGGTAAGCGGTAGTAGTAGACCAGTTGTGAGTGCTTGCGATCGGTGAAAATTTTTTCATTGAAAGCCTTGGTATGCTGTTTGTCGCCTTGGTTCTTGAAATGTGCAGATGCTTCTTGCACGGTCGCGATGTCGATTCTGCACTCGTGGCAATGGAGAGGTGCCAGTCGGGGTTTTTGGGCTTTACTGCCCATCTACGCGAGGATATGATTAGAAAACAGGTTCAGATATTGATTCGAATGGGACGAACCTGATCATCCGCGCTGCCGTCATGCTTTCGTTTCCCCGTAACGCCCGCGGCATCAATCCGAGAACTCGATGGCTGCATCATCTTGGAGCGTGTCAATCGTTCCCTATTTTCAGAATCATCCTGTATTATAATTTCCCAATAAATGTGATGAGTACCAAGGGTATCAAAGCGATAAAAATTGAAATACCTCGGATGTGGCATAGGTTTGATGCCACATTGAGCTTTCGACAGGCGGTGAAGGGGATTCGGGGGCGCGAAGTTCTCTTGCTTTTCCCTTTGACCTTGATGGAGATTCGGGGCTGCGAGTCCCCCCTGCTCGTGCGGCAGATGGGGAAGGAAATTGAGGCCCATAGAACCCATCAGTCAATCCCAATGTTTCCTGGTCTTCAAACGCCTAGAAATCAAACATAAGATTCATGATTTCTTGAACAACGAGAAAGCGAAAGAACATCAGCCAGTATGTCTTCTCGTGCGTAGCGCTTTTGCTTTTTTCTTGAAGCTTTCGCTTTCGACGGACTTCGTAGTTTCGAAAAACTTTTTGTCAAATTTGTCATCTCGGGTTCGGAATCGGACACCTATAATTCATTCTTCAGATATTTTCAGCAAGGTAAAAACGCGAACTCACATCCAAAATATTTGCGTGAGATTTGCGAGATTTGCGAAATGCAAACAATTCTCGCATCTGTTCTTCTTCCCCTGGCCCAAGCGGTGACGAGATGGCCAGAAATGGAGTTTCGAGACGGAGTACGTTATTCACCTGAAAAGATGAGGTATTCCGAATTTCCTGACTCGGAGCTGGCACCGTGGGATGCGCATATGGACCCGACAACACAAGTTCTCTGAGTGAGTGGAACTCGCTCAGGAGTGTCTGATTGAATTTCTTTTGCTCTTCGAGCTGGGCGTTCACAGACTGAATTTGCTCCCGAAGTCCTTGCCCCTCTGCTTTCGATAGTTTATCGCTGATGGACTTTCGGGAAGCGCGAGATTTTTTAACGGTTGGGACACCTTTTAAAGGGTCGGGAAGGCTTGAAAGGAAGTCAGCATTCGGATAGACTCGAAAATATACAGCGAGGGGATTGCGGCCACTAAAGCGCTGGATGAAGCACTTTTCGATTAGGTCTTGGTATCTGACCTTCTGCAACGATGGGTCGGAATCCCTGCAGGGATCAGGTTTAAGTCTTCGCGCACCACCCTTACTGGTAATATGACACCGGAGGGTATCCGCCACTGGAGCAGCATAATCATTGCAAATTCGACAAAGCCAGCCTTCCTTTGGCTCCTCCAGCCAGGTATACGCAGGAGTAATCGATCCTGGTGCAGGTCGCAGGTCCTGCGTGTCGTTCAGGTCCAGCGTGGCGAGATAAGTCGCCAGATTTGCTGAAAATTCGGGGACGATCCAAGCTTCATCCTCCCCCGGTTTATGTGCGTCATACTTGAGATGCCCACTGATTTTACTGCCAGTGGATGGCAACACGATCCGACAAGCAATGCAGACAATACACTTCATCACGGTATGGTAGGCCAAGGAAAGCAATGGGTCATGGAGTGATACGAGAAGACCTGGAGGTGCGCAGTAGGGAATCAAAAGTGGGGGAGTCCCCGTGGCTGAGGTTTGGATCGAAGGCTGTATAGGTATTAGACAGTGAGTAAATGTTAGAGACTATGGAGAGCTCACAGCGACACTGTCTCGAGTAACATCATTACTCTGTGCGCGAACCGAAGGAGTGTTGGACTCCACGGACTGGAATTGGTTGATAATCCTGAGGCAGATGTGCAATGGAAAAAAGCATTCGAAACTCACTGTTGCACTCGCACTATCGTGCTGGTGGGATTTGGGATTTCCATTTGACATGGTCGCAGACGAGTGAAAGAGAGGAGACGGCACCCTTAACCTATCTAGAGTTCCCACAGTTCCCACAGCGCAACAGGAGTCGTGTTTTCCACATGTCGCTCCCTTTAATTCCGCCAGGCACTTCTGGTCAGCTGTGCAAAATGACGAATCTCTATTATCCGGCCTCAATAGTGGACCCCGTCAACAAAGATTATGGCAAAAGAACGTCCGTTGCTCAATCTATGTTGTCAATAGGGCACGATGATCATTGACATGGTATGGTTGGAGATCTGTAGCGGCCCATCCGCGTGAGTTTTAATTCACGACTGCCATTTTTCTCAAGTGATTCTTACTGAGAGTCAAATTGTTCCGATTCCAACGCGTACAGGGGCAAGGTGATGCCACGTTCCATGAACATTGCTTCTGTCCCCATCTCACATCACATCATTACTACTTTCCATCGATATTACCGAGCTGCCGCGTCGCGAACTTTCTTTTTCTGCTCTTATTCGTTTTCTTCGTCCTTATACTAATCAGCCTACTTTTCCCCTAGCGTTGTTCCCATTTACGCCTCGAGTTGGCTCTGGCAACCTACGCTCAGTGGTCGAAATCGCCCCAAGGAGATGCTTCCTGTGCGTGCACTTAAAGCGTAGTCTACAAAACATCGGCTTCAATTGGCTAACATTTGCCGTCACAAGATGGTTGCTGTCGCATACTCCCGTCGTATCGCTATTAGGGACTCCACTCAAAGGGGGACAACGATGGTGCTTCAGCTTCATTTTCCTTACTATATTTCTGCGCGACACATCTAACAAGACAGCTGCAGCGGTGCAACATTTTGGAAGACTGATTTATGGGCGTTTTCTATCGGAACCCCAGCTGTCGCACCCTGGACCTTCTTTTCCGTTTGTCTCCTATTCGTTTCCTTTGATCTTTTATGAATCGGATTACTTCCTCCCCAGCGTTGTTCCATCGGCCGTTTATGCCCTCAAGGTGACTCTAAGAACATAAGTTCAGCGGCCTCTTTTGTGATTTGTATGTGCTCGAGGTGTGGTCTACTCAAACATATCGACTTCGATTGATACTAGTATTCACAATCGAAGACGTAAATTGGTTATAGTGGCACACTCCTGCCATATTGCTATTGTGACACTCACTCAAGTACTCAAGGAGGACGGCGACGGCGCTTCAATTCAGCTTATGAATATACCGCCGAGACCAGTCATTTTCTGGAGCAAGCATTGGACGAAGTCCGGCGTTCATTCCGCTCATTGACCGCCCCGAGGATAAGCAGACGGCTTCAGCCATAATATCAAAAAATACCTTAAGACATGTTTGCGATGTATACAAGCTTCAAAGCTTTCATCGAAGATAGTTTCGTGCGATTCTCTAAATAACAAATAAAAATGCTGGAAGCACAGATGCACACAAACATATAGACCAACATAGATTCTCCCCCCCCCCGAAGGGCATGTGATAGGGAGTATACGGGACGAGGGTGGGAGATAGGGCACAAAATTGTTGCAGGCATAACAAAGAGGGTAGAGGTGCGTTCTCACCTTGTATCGCGCGTGTCTAGGAAGAACGCCTCGCAACAAGCAAGTCTGGTCGTTTGTACCACTCCCGTATCCGAAATCCGAATATTAGCCACTTCCACACTCGAAACGCTGGGAGGTATGTACCTTGATCGTCTCCGTACAACTCCTCCACCCATCCCAGCTATCCTGCAGATCTCGAAGCGCCATTCCATCGAAAGGCGCCGTTTCAACCTTTGTGTCTGCGAAGGCTCTCATCGTATAGCCTGACCTGCCTCTTCGTCAGCTTAACGTAAACCCAACCAATACAGACGTACCTTGGACGGAACGAGAAGACCCGTCCATCATCGCCGCGTCCAACTCGCGCCCAGGTATCCAGGAAGAAACCATTATGGAGAGGGCTGTCCAAGATCAGTTGGTTAGAAACGGTGCTGGGAGTCGCGCACCCTTGCTTGAGCTCAGAGCGAGAGCTCCATATTCACTCCAATAGCCAGATGTGTCGCCCTTTGCCATCCCTAGCGGCCCTTCGAAGACGACGTCGCCAGCATCGCCCTCGCACCCAGCTCCACATCCGCATCGCCGTCCAGAAAAATGATAATCGACTCCGTTGTCGAAGGCGGTTGCGATTTCGCGGGCGTTCGTTGGCTATGCGAATCATCAATGGATGGGTAACTGAGTCGTTGGCGTAGGCGTTCTCATTGCATAAGGTGTCAACGCCGCAAACTGGTGGGTTCGAGAAATGGAGGAGGCTACGGGCGGTGTTAACGAACGAACAGGTAGGTTACATTCAATTCCTCGCACCCAACTTGACCTGAAACCCAGGCTTCTCCACCCTTGACCCTTGGTAACGATAGCCAACGTAATGGACCATCGATAACGGTTCTCTACGGGCAGGTCGTCAATGAGTGGGTGTTGATCTGTACGTACCTCATGCGGTCTACTAACACGCCTTCTTCAGCCGCCTCAAATGCAGTCTTTGATCGTTGGCGGTAAGTCTGCACGTTCGAAGGTATTTTGAATGAGTGAAGTGGCTGCAGGAAAGGAGGTTAACATAAAAATGGGTAGGCTTTTTTTGTTTCACCGCACCTAAAATGCTTCATCCAACCTCCTGAAACCGAACCATGGTTCTTGGGCAATGACAGCCAATGAAAAGAGATATCGAGCGGCTGCCCAACTGTGAGTAAAAAGATCAGCAGTAGGACCCAACGACTGACCTTAATTCTTGCGACGCATGCCACCTCAACTCCAGGACCCGGAGCGAAAGCTCCATTTTCAAGCCACCCACTAAAAGTCTCGCCCCTTGCCACCCTAGCAGGCTTTCGAAGACGATGACACCGCCATCCTCGCCCTCGCCCCTATTTTCGCACCTGGATCGTTGTCAAAGGGAAAATGGCTGTCAACTCCATCGTCAACGGCCGTTGTGAAGTCGAGGGCATTCATTTAGACTTGAATTTGTTGGTTACACGAGTCGTCCATGGACGGGTAATTCGATTGAACCCTGGGTTGTTGGCGTAGGCGTGCTCATCGAGCAAGGTGTCTTGGTGGGCTTGAAGGGAGAAGGCTACAAAGAGCATTAACGAAAGAAGAGGTAGGTTATGCTCAAATAGCCACACCTAAAACCGAGGCTTCTCTGCCCTCGACCCTAGGGAGTATGTTATGGAGCGGTTGGCAGCCAACTACTGAAAAAGGAGTATAGGTTGTCGGGAGGATCTGCAAAAAATCACCTATATCGGTAATAAAAAAAACACGTTAGAAATGCTTAAAATAACACTTACCAACTTTTTTTTGACGTTCCAGGGCGCGGGTTGACCAAACGAGAGATGGGGCAAGGTGATGGTGGTGGTTCGAGATAGAGATCAACACGCGTCAACGTCGTTGATCTCAATTCCGGCACCATCCGAGCCATGCTGAGCTAAAGTCGGATTTTCGGAATACTTGTTGTATAAAGTACTATACCTTTCCAGAAAGGGTTCGAATTCACATTTCCGAATCTGAAATCAGCTAAGGAATTGACCTACTTCTCGTGATGTTATGACATCTTTTCTACTTTTCTACCTCCCAATTTTCAAATTCTCAAATTCTCAACGCTTCGGGACATATTATATACTCAGAGAAAGCCCCGAATGAAGAGAGAACTAATCTGAAGACCGATTCTCAAACAAAAATTTCGCTGTCAACTTATCGGAGAAATGATCATTTCTAATGTTACCTGGCCGCTGGTTTTTGCGTGGCTTATTTCGAAGCATTTCATAACATGTTACATACTGGGAGAAAGCTAATAATAAAATATTCTTAACAAAGTGTGGGTCCTACTTCAATTATTTTGTTATTCGACTGTCAACCGACAGACTAATTAAGCTAGGCCGCACTCGCAAGCGAGATATCAGATAGTATTTTGTAAATTTTATGTACTTGTTTTAGAAAGAAACAGGGGATCCAAGCGACGAGGTGTCTACCGTCACCTCATTCTTCACGCGCTACGGCAAGAAACCACATGAAGACGAAATCAGCATGGAACAAGCTGTCATGTGTCTTGAAGCCGAACTCGGAAGGCCAGACAGGGAGAAGAAAAGACTGGATGCAGACGATGCGATGAACGACTCGAGCGTTAGTCATGTTCGTCGCTGGGCAGCGTGGCGAGGAAGTTCCGTTGGATTTGGACAATCTCGGGCCCTCCACACATCGGATTGGAGACGATTCCTGACGATAAACTCTCGGTGCCTGCCGCTCCTCGATATGTGACTGAGCCGATGCAAGTGCCGTTGACAGAGGAGAGTCGAGACGCCCGATACCAGTTCAGATGATGCGGAAAATAGTCCGAGTGGGGTTACGTCTGCCAACAACACTCCCGGCGGGGGTCAACTGACCTCAATGTGGCGAAGAAACCCAAGAAAATGCGGTTTAAGCGGATCAGGAAGACAAAGGACACCAGCAGCGCTGACTCCAATGCGGCAAGCACCACCGACAGCAACCCCATCGAACGACTCATTGACATCAAAAATTGTCCTCTATGCCATCACCCCCGACTCAGTTCAAAGGCAGAGATTGATATCATCACCCATTTGGCGATTTGTGCTAGCCAGGATTGGAATCAGGTCGATCGAATCGTGGTAGGTAATTTTGTGACGGCGAGTCAGGCGCAGAGAAAGTGGTACACGAAGACGACAACGAAGGTGTCGAGTGGGGATTATAAACTCGGGGCGGTCAGTTTCAATTCGAATCTTGTTTTCTGTTGCTCATTTTCATTGCTTTTTTATTTTTATACTCCAGAATTCGGCGAATATCATTGTACAGTATCGGATGACAGGACAACTCGAAGAAGAGAAGATGCAAGTATATGTACACCTTGGAATTCGACTCTTGTATAAAGGGGGGGCGAGCCGAATGGAAGGAGCACGCGGTATGTTTTACTCATTCACTTATTCACAGCGGTGCTCACACTTGGTTGCTTCCTTTCCTAGATTGACGTCTCCTCAAATCTCTTTCGATCAAACAAGGAATTAAACACGACGATCCTGAATCGGCCAAAGGAATTCCCGCGTTCATTGAATTCCATGGGTTGCTGGTAGAAGAAATCCTTGACCCACTTGATTCGTTCAGTATGTTTTCGAGTCCTATCTTGAATTCTTCTCTCATTTTTAACGAACCTTTTTTTGCCTTTTTGTAGAAACGTTCAACGAGTTTTTCTATCGGTAAGCCTATCACCCTCGAAATTGCAACCTAGCTTACCTTTCTCAATTCGCCAGAAAACTCAAGTCTTCTGCATGTCCGATTGAAAACCTTGAAGACCCACACCACCTGTTTAGTGCTGCAGACCGCCGACTTATGGCCTTCAGCTCCGTCAATGAAGCTACGCAGCTCTGGATCAAAGGCCGCAAATTCACCATCACTTGTCTTCTTGGGGACAAGTACAGGGACGAGGCCGAACGATACACTGGTGGGGTGCTGGAAATCTTCCGTTTGGCTCTGCAAGACTATCATCGATTCCATTCGCCTGTGGAAGGTAGGATTGGGCGATGATGTATATCGCTGGGGAATACTATACGGTTAATGTGAGCAAATGTGAGTACGTCTCTTGACATCAGAATATAGGCATTTGACCGTTTTTTCTCTCCTTAGCCTCAAGCCATTCGTACAGCACTTGATGTATATGGCGGGTGTGCGTCGGTGCCATGATGGTCAGCAGTATCCAGATAACGGTCCAGGAGGGCGAGTGCATGCAGCGTGGGCAGGAATTTGGATATTTCGCATTTGGTGCATTTTTTCTCTGTTGAAATTTTTTTCTGCTATGTGGAAGACTAGTCTTATTCTAATAACTGTAATGGCCGATGATGAACCAGCCTCAGATGTTAAGATTATTAGAACTTTGCTCTGATGCAGAACTCCAAAGTCATCACCACAAAAACGACTTATCGTTGATACGCATCACTCTCGGCATCTCGGGAATCAGGCCGAAAAGAGTCGACTCTTTTTCCCCCACAAACACCCTCCTCTCCCCCATTATAAACCACTGGAAGAGACACCGGTAGAATGCTACTACACCTTAGAGAATTTTTATCCACACCCTGCACTCATTTTGTGCAAAAAATACCAAGGACCCTGCATCATCTGAACCATATTTCGACACAGGGGAGGATATACCAACGACGACACACTCCCCGAATGGGGAATTCAGGCATCGCACCTCGGCTGCCTCCCGGAAGCCGGAGTTTTAATCACCCTAACCGCCAACCTAAGAGCGCGCTACCGCGCGAAAAGACATATATACACTAACCTTAACACTAACCTTAACGCTAACCCCTAACTCTAACCTCTAACGCTAACCTGCGTCCTAACCTAATGCAATAGCCCAACCCAAACCCTAACGGCACATATTCGGCAGATGCTTCGGAGTGTCAAAATTAGCCCAATGGCAACCTCCGGCATGCAATTTGATGGGAGATCAGCGACACATCGTCATGTGCCTGAGTGTGTTGGGTGTCGTTGTTGGTATACCCTGGACACAGGGCACCCCTCGTAAAACAGCAAATTATATCTCCCCTCTTCTCTACAACTGGCTATCATATGCCACATACTCCCACTACTTAAATAAACAACAAAACAAAAGACGCGTATCTCATTCAAAACCCGAATCGGTACATCACCGCCTACTCTCCCATAGTACTTGAGAAAGTCAATACACTCTCTAATTTACACACACACCATTCACGCTGAGCATTGTTTTGACTTGGTACACCAGATTAAGAACAGTTTGAACAGAAATCCAAACCAAAAACAACTTATCGTTCATACGCATCACTTCTGCATCGCGGGAATCACGCCGAGAAAAGATAACAACGCACTCCTCTCCCCTGTCATCAACTACCAGAAGGGACACCGGTAGGATACTTTGTCCCAGAACACATGTGTCCACGACTCACAGTCATTTTGTGCAAACGATTCACAAGGACCCTGCCCTGTCTGAACCTTATTTCAACACAGCTCCTCGAAACGCACCCAACACATCTCCCATCACCTCTACTGCTGGCTACTTTATGCCATATTTACTCCTACACTAATTTACTCAAACAAACACCCAAACGAAAGTACTACAGCGCACATATACGGTCTCGGCAATACCCGATTATTCAAGAGTAAACTAAACGCTACTGCGTGTTTCGTTAAAAATTGAATTGGGAAAATAAATATGGAAACATAAGTTAGATGCCGGAATATCTCAGATGTGGACTCCTTGACTGCACACATTGATTTCCTGCAGGCTGGGTGTGAAGCCGGTGGTGAGCTCTGGAGTCTGGAGAAGCCGGTTCATGCACTCAGCCCCGAAACATCTTCAGCGTCCCAAAAGCCCGGAAATTTCGGTACCACACTGTGAGGATGTCATGTTCTGTACCATGTATTTACCTAAGTGATCTCTAAATTAGCAGCGTTTGTTTCTTGAGCGTTTTTCGGAAGCACGAGGACGGAAGAGAGATCATGGCATGGAATCTTCAGTTGAGGTGAACGGCATCCCACCATCTAACCAATAGCCATTCATTTTCCTTGCGTATTGGACCGAAGATGGATATCATTTATTTGAATTCAAATTCAAGGGCCCAGAAGAGAGTTTGTATTGAGGATTGCAAACGGGATGATCACTGCCATTCTTCTCAGAGGACGTCGTGCCCCGAATTCTGGGAGTCTCACATCGTAATTTAGCAAATCAAGTACCATTCACAGGACCCTTGAATGCATATCCTTCCGTCGATTTAGCACAGAAAGGGGAGGTAGGGAACTGTTCGCCTGATCGATGATTTCGTATAGTTAGGATGTGCAAATTCATTCAATGAGTTTCCTTTTCGTTATGCGAACTTGGGAGGGCACAAATATAAATTACTGTACCTGGAATTATTGGGCCACAAGATTGTACTACATTGGAGTGAACGGAGAACTGCAAAACGAGGTTCAAGTCCCACCTGATCCACAGGGCCGCTGGTACGCACAACCTAAGTGCTTGTTACATTCACCATGAATTTGGGATCTATTTCTTGTTCCGTACTGTAATATGTGGCATCAACTAGACCTAGACCATTCTTACAGGTGCTCACATGGGTTTTGTACAGTGACATATTATAAGACCAGAGCGCTCGTTCTCGATGATCTTGAATCCGGAATATCTACACACGCAATCTATAGAGTTTTGAATTAGAACCTGATTTATTAAAGACTCAAGAAACGAACGAGGGCGATCAATGGACTCCCTGTAATTATATCTTCATAATTCCGGCGCCTAAACTGGCGAACACAATCTCCCGATCGAATTGAGGTGTCTATACCGTTGTAGGGTAAGCGTAAGTCATTTCTACCAAGGAAATGACAAAATGACCAAGAGACGCTCCAATGATAGTAAATACTGACCAAGGGCCTTCTTTGATAATTAAGATTATTAGGGCCACGAAGATAGGCGGATGAAGACCTCATCGCGTACCTAAGAACGAACAGACTGGATATCATACGTGCGAAGGAGTTGCCTAGATTGGCGTGGGCAGAGGACAAGATGAGACTGGAAAAGGCTGTTGAATACTACCTCGTGGTACGTAGTTGACTTCTTTTCTCTCGCCTTACCTGAACTCATCTGTCTTAATAGAAATGGGACACCAAAATGGACATTGTAAATGACCACCCTTCGTAGCACCTCCTGGTTTGTGTTTTATTTTCGTTATATACATTCTTATTTTTGGATGGTGTGTGACGCTAATGAGCTATTGAAACAATTCACCCCTTGCGGCTGCAGTATTGCAGAGTCATGCCAACTTTGACTTTGTCCATTTGAGTGTTCGTCAGCCCGTCAACTCTTAATGGTTTTTACACCAAGTCAACGAATACCCTACACCAGGAGACAGTCCAACTTCAGCGTCTCCAAGGCATACGCGGGCACCGACAAGTTAGATAGCTACGGATGTAAGCTGAATGAGTTTTATGAGGCGTAGTCTTTTTGGAAGACCCATCATCGTCCTAAATGCAAAATACACGCGTGTCAGTCCGTGAAGTATGTCAGGAAAATAAAGAGTAGTACAAACATAACAATGCCCCATGCGCCCTTAATATATTGGTTCTTTACTTTATTGTCGAATAAGTATCTAATATAGATAGGCCCCCATTACCCTAAAGTTCTGGAATTTGGTAGGACAGGCGACAGTCAGCTTGTTTATCACTTTTCTCCAAGACTGCTTTGCGACATTCCTGACACCAATAACGTTCATCTGTCGGCGCCTTTCTTTCTAGTCTACTAGTAATTCGGCGTTAATGAATCGCCATAAAGGCTTTGACCCTGCCAACACGCGGGTACCTCGCGCGGCGCGACACTCGCATTGGCAAGGGGCATATATGGGGCATACAGAAATCTGCGTGTCACCTGCGGTCACCTGCGAGTCGTATGTTCGCAGATTACCGCAGGTGTCTCGCAGGTACTCAGAAGAGACCGCAGGTCTTGCAAGTGTCACGCAGATTCGCGCAA
>Ga0307517_10003023_pt1 | contig 26572 bp, 34 predicted proteins | sample 23_EM_MG_FD_194515 | JGI IMG/M metagenome (GOLD analysis project Ga0307517, IMG submission 194515) | Populus trichocarpa ectomycorrhiza microbial communities from riparian zone in the Pacific Northwest, United States - 23_EM | ecosystem: Host-associated > Plants > Roots > Unclassified | place... | reverse complement strand
ATTCTTTAACCTGACTTGTGTCTATAAGAAGTTGTCAGTCAAAGTAGAACTTCATTCAACTCAAGACATACACTTTGCTACAAATTCATCCCGTTGTTTCCTCGTCTCCTCAAGTTCGTTGTTGAGGCGGTTAAATTCGTCCCTGATACCCTTTAGGTACCCGTCAAGGTGCGGTGTTGAGGTACGTTGAGAAGACATATATTGTGGCACTGATCCGAATCAAACTCAGCACTGTCGAAATTGCCCAAACCAATAATGTTCCTTTCCGCCTTCATGAACATGATATTCAGGGTTCTTGTCCCTGCACCATTTCTGCAGGGTCGTTCACTTGCACAGCAGACCACCTCCATCGCCCATTTCCTGAAGCCAGACACTCACGCTGCATACGACCAGTGCCTACAAAATCAGGTCGAGGTGGGCGATAATGCCACGCTTCTTATGTATGCTCACTGCCTTGGCTTTCTTATCATCGAGGCCCCCGACGATGCTGCTAGATATCTTATTTCGAATAAAATCGTGAAAGTTGATTGTCAATGTATGCGTTGATTACGATTCTCCATTCAAGATCGGTGTACAGACACATTACGCGGGATTCCTGGGGGAAGTGCGGTCTGGGGTTATGGTCGCATTAACGTCTTAGATGAGCTTATTGGCTTAGATTGTCATTGGCTTTCTAATGAACTGACCTTGAGTACTCCGGTAGGACCGGTACACGACGAGTTCGACCGACTTCGTCGCTTCGAGGTTTCTGTGATAGTGACTGGTGACATGTTGACAAGAGCTTTGATAACTCAAACCTTCTGCTTCTGCCGAAGAGCTCTTGAAATGTCGTGACGTGGACTGACGGCGGAACTCGTTGGCTGCAAGGCAGGATCAGTCAGAAAATTGGGATTTGTGTGATGATGACAGTACGATAAGGATGCTGTGGCCTGTCGCACGATCTTGGATGCTCGGACTCTTCGAGTCTAATCTTTCACCACTCTCAAAGCACCAACTCGCATAATCCTAATGTCACTCAACAATTTTTACAGGATAAGCGCTCAGCCGCTATCTCGCACTTTCATGGGTCATTGCCGTGCTCCAACTTAGGGCAGAGACTAAACCCTTCAACCCGTCTTCTTCAAATTCCGAAATATCTGGTCAATGGACGACATATCTCTTTAAGAATAGCTGATAGAGTTCCTGTAGAACTTATCCTCGACTTCTATACCGGAACAAAAGGCAATGCGATACTTTCATACTTCATTCCAGGATCATGACGCCGAAACTATTTCTGTTATTCCCTCACCCATGAGCCTCACCCATGAGCAAGTCGATTAGGCAGCTACGACAATCCAGATAACAAGAGTCCCGCTGGAATCGGACTCTAGCCCTTCCAGGATTCGGCTTCAGTACACCCGACAGGCCCATCTCTGTGTCGCGTCGAGAAATGCGGAACGATACGTAGTGCTTTCTGCGATCTTGTTGTGGCACGTATACAATCACACAGATGCCGCTTTGTTGCTCCAATATGCCTGACCAGTCCCATATCCAGTGTAAGAACACCCTCCCGGTACCTCCACAACCCGATTCCCGGACTTGCCTCTTCATATCACTTGTTGTGGCATACCAAACTGAAAAGAAGCACACCTCAATATTGATTGCGCTCGCTGCACACAGCTTTGATGATCGATGAAGCTCGGACAGCAGACTTGGTGACTTGTCGGAGTCGCTAACCATCCTCCGTTCCGCTGAGCATGCAATTCCGATCAGGGAAAACTGTTCGAAGACGGCGAGGCATCAAGCAACAATTCCAAGAAACCCAGGATAAATGAGAGGTTGTCTGATATCATAATTTGTATTCGTGTCAGGACGCCCCTTGACCTAGAGTTTTACTATTTGAACATTTGTTTTGATGATAAATCATGAACAAACCCATTTGTGGGTTGATACACCCGACCTTCAGCGGAACAATTGTGGCTGTTCTACTCTCCGATGCCCCTCTCCTTGACCAGTGCACCCATCCACATGAACTTCGGTCGTCCATTGCATGACAAACATCATGTGCGCTGCTGGTCTTTTTCCTTCATTCTGGTAGCCACCAGGCCTGCTGCGGTCAATCCCTGGATTACGCTGTTCAACATTCGATTTCATGAACTCTCATTTTGATGAGATCCTAAAACATGTAATGGTGATTGCTCGAATTGTCCTCCTGATGATGACGGAAAATACATACTCCAAATCCTTTCAAGTGGTTCATCCGTCTGCATTGTTGATATCGCTCATTATTGGACTCGTACCAGTCTGGATTCTGCCCTGCTGCGGATCACTTCCGGGGTTCACAACTTTTAGGTACTGGTCAGAAGAATTCCTTACGTCGATTCTCTTCATTTTGGGGAGCACATGGCTTGCATAAGGTTTGGACCCAGGATGGCCATTATTACTTGGTTATAGGAGTTGGATCATCATGGATGTAACACTCCATGCGACTTTACGTCCTTGGATTCCATCATCCTCCGAGATTTCTCTGATGCCGATCTCGGTAGCACTATCACCCTCCGCCCCCTCCAAATTTCGGAGTTTACATCCGCATTTCGAACTGGATGCAAGGCATGGGCAGACCGTACGCTAAAACTCGAATGAAAAGTATAAGAAGCGGTGCCCAACCAAAAACCACCTTCTCCACTACTGCCCAATTCCTTTTTCCGTTGACGAATGCCCATGGAACCCAATTGCGCTAGTACACGACACAAGACCCTCACGTATGCGGACGTCGTTCGAACTCTCAATGACCAAGGGGTGAAGGGGGACATCAACGATGCCTGTGCGAAGCTCGCTCAGGCAATGGCAGGGATAATGACCAAATTCGATTCCATTGCGAAACAGTTGCATACGGTTGACCTCCTTCGCCGAGATCCTCCTCTGAAACCTGGGTGGGAGGCTTTGCGAAAGGTTGGTCCTTTCTCTTATCCCCGTGTGCAAGGGGTTTGATGATTTGCGCCCACATGGCATTGACAGAAACTCTCAGACGTTTTGTGGCAATATCGAAATAGCGCAGGAATGATTTCAGGGCGGTTGAAGCGTACAGCCATTTGACTAAGCTCCAATGCTGTCCTATTTCTAATGAACCCTAGTTTTTAGCTCGGTTGTTTTACCCATGACGGCACGGAGTTCTCAAGAACGGTCTTCGAGGTCGCATGGCTATAACGAGGGGCTTCAAGTTCTGAGGTCTTACATGAATGTATGAGTCGCGCTCCACTTCGTACCCCTATTTTCTAATCAATCCCATAGATTTCAGAGAACCATTTCGTACTAGCCACAGCTTTAGTCGACCAATCCCTCAAGCTCAGCTCGGATCTCATAATTTTTCTGTCCGAATTCACCAACACCCTCAGTCGACATGCCGTTAAAGGACAGAAAGAGATGTGCAATTTGTCACAGCAGCTTTCAGAGCTCGCTAACTACATGGAGCGGTAAGACACGTGGCACAAGAATACCGAATCCCTTCTTATGAGATTTTTTTTTTGGATTCAGCTTGTTGCTCATGGTAAAGTTACGTATTGATGTCAACTCGTGTCCGACTCATTTTGTTCCTTCTTCTCCCCGCTCAGACTCGTGATACTGCCGCACCAGACTTTTCACACATTCTTTTCACCTCGAGTAGGCTTGTCCTATCATCGGGCCTGTCACCCGGTCGATCCAAACTCACTCGTCGTAACATCGTAAGCATTCAGGAAATTAACAATTCCTCATACTTCATTGAATTATCAGATTCCTCACGGAGATATTGCTAAAGCCTACGAGCATACCGAACGTATGTATTATTGCCCTTTTCCAATAACCATTTGTTAAACTCGTTGTTATGCTCTGTAGGAAAACGCAACGAAGTGGCTCACATGCAATACGCCGCACATCTGCAGCACAACCCGTCTGATCCCCTCTCGAGCGCCCATACAACGCTCTGTTCTATGATTCTAGATGAACTTTTAATCACAGAATCGGCACTAAATTTTTTCCTCTCCATTCGGTCATTACTGCGGAAAGATTGTACCGAGATCTTGCACTGGCTAAAGGACCCCAGTGAGCCTGTGCGTCCCGCCTTCTTTCCTCCCCTTCGATTGTTGAACGCGGGCTGATCCTCTCATTTCAGGCTATACCCATGGTCATTTCGAGTTACTTGGACACTCTGTGCAACCTGTATGCACCATTAGCAAATGGTCTTGATATATTTGTGGCAGGACTTCCAGAATTGGTGCGATCTTGGTAATTTATCCTTTATAATTATTGTTACTGTGTTATCTTCTTTATAATATACAACCACTCCGTTATTAATACCCTTTCACATTTCCCGGATGACACTACGACCTGTTTGCACTAAAAGGTGTAATATGTCCAATGCACATATTTATCAGAGATTCAGAAGTCGGACTCTCATTTCCCATGGTAGGCTACCGTCCACACGGAAGGAAACCAAAATTTGCAGTTCGTATGCCCGTCTCCTTGATCGTCCCATCTTACTTTCAATTCAGAAATGATAACAATTTTTGTCTGAACCCTGCTAGGCGTCCTAAATCCTGTTTCGGAAGAATCGGGCTAACAAGCTTATGACTTTGTTTGGAGATGATCTCATGTATAATGATTCGTTTTTACTGAATTCTGTCCGTGATTGGCATTGGGAGAGTCATGCCTTTGCTGGTACTGTTAAGAATAATTTTTTTGTTCTTCTTCAGGCTTTAACGCATGGTACTGGTGTAGACTTAGTAAACTCATGGTATTCCGGAGGCGATAATTACCTTCACCCCAATTGTCGATTGCATTAAACATATCGTTTCCGAGTTCAACCACTTTAACGCTGGTCCCTCGACTCCCCTGGATGCCATATATCAGTGCTCTGGTACTATCCAAAACTCCTGGCAAAATTTTGTTGAAAGTTTTCTGGGCCGCCCTCAAAATGGTAAGCTTGACGGGTCGATATTTCAATGCCCGGCGCAAATATCCAGTAGAGGATGTGATGAAGGAGCGAAGAAAGCAACATCTATCTTTGTTCCGACCTTGAGAGGTCGTCCGTACATACAATGACAGGTATCGCGAAAAAAAGGGTACATATTACAACACTACAATACACAGGTGTCTATGAAAGTGTCCGACTTAAATTCAAAAAAATCTACTGTCTGATATACAATGACATGACCGAGAAAATTGGGTACTTTTACAAAAATAAAATAAAATCTTGCAAGATGTATCGCAATACGTTGTGTTACAAATGACACAGCAAAAACAAAAGAGATCAAACAAAGAGAGCGGTATTGAGACCGAAGGAGAAGTCGTGAACAACAATTTTCTGATCATGAGATGTACTAATGATAATAGTAAGCACAACGGAATTTTTTTAAAAATCCAACGAAATGTACACACCTCACGATGCGGGAAACATCAAATTTAACGTCAAAAATATGGCTCGTATGGACTTCGTTTCCCCTGAACTCCCGGATCAACCTGCCAGTGGCCAGGTCCCACACTTTGATTGATCTATCGTAGCTGGCGCTCACGAGGCGACCGCTTCGAGGATCAAAAGATAAGGCGCGCACTAGTGCTTCATGTCCTGTGAGGTCACGGAGGCATTCGCCCGTGGACGCACTCCAAATCTTAATTTTACAATCGTTGGAACCCGACACAATGAGATCGTCCTATAATTTATTCTCTTTGAAAGATCAATTGGGCAGAAGAGAAGGGTACTAACTTTAAATTCGATGCAGGCCAGGCCTCGATTATGGCCTTCAAACGTCCTCAAACGCTCTCCGCTTTCGATATCCCATAGAATCAGCTTTCCATCACCACTGGCACTCACCTACAGTGATAATTATGATCAGGGAAATAAGATGAGCACGCAAGCGGCTTACTACACGACCGTTCTGAAGCCCAACAGCATTGACTGGGCCTTCGTGGCCTCGCAAAACACGATACAATTCCAATGTCTTCCGATCCCAAACACGAATGACTGCATCTTTCGAGCTACTGATGGTCAGGACTCGACATCGGAGAAATGATTTAATGGCTTACCAACTAACGATCCACCGTTTATCAATGCGAATATCCAACACCCCAAGTGAATGACCCTTGAGGGTCGCCCTGACTTCAGCCACAATTTGATGCTCCCCATCATCACCACAAACAGTCGAGTGGGCATCGTCAGACGAGTTGCACACATCATCCGACTCGACGAGTGGCCCAAGGTGAAGACTCCACACGCAGACTGTGCAGTCGCTGCTCCCACTGACCATAAAACCGGTTTTCGCCAGTCGTGGTTCCTCATTAGCTAGTGGCCCCTCTGCATCACCAGTTTCCCATTCACGGTCCCAATCTTTCTCGAATTTGAGACAAAGGACACTTCCCGTATGCGCTCCTTTGAAGGTCCCTAGTAGCTTGCCTGTCTGTAAACTCCAAACTTTGATCTTCTTGTCACGAGAGCCCGTGATAATACGTCTCGAGTCGAACTCCAAACAGTATACGCTTCAAGGGTATAGTGAGTTGATTTGATGAATGAAATAACAATCTGGAATTACCTATCACTGTGCCCTGCGATCCGCATGGGCTTTGGATCGTAAGTTTTCCGTTGAATGGATGTTTGCTCTTTTGGGGAAACCGCATCGAATACGCTGAAGTCGTGTTTAGAACTCCGTATTGACTCGTCAAGAGGGAAACAAGGGGAACCAGTCCAGCGCAACTCAAGTTCGAGCCGTTCACGATATAGCATGCGCCAATCCAACTGAAGCGGGGCAGACCAGATTGGGACATCGATGGCAGGACTAGAAAGACCGAGCACCCGTTTTGCCTTTTCACTAATATCAGTCATTTCATAGTCCCATGTCACACCCAGGGTGGACTTGACATTCCACCTGAAAGACTCTGTCCGAAACCGAGGATCGGAGGCTACCCCCAAATCAATGCCCCACCTATTCAAAAATAAACCCCGCCAAACGGCATTGTCGCTCGCCAACCGGGACCAGGTTCTAGAGACTAAGCGACAAGAAAGAAGCGCCTTCAATGCCTCGTGGTGGTCTGTATCAGCTTCGCTGATAATGGCACTGCTTCTGCCGGGGGAGATTGGGGAGCTTAGGTAAAACCCTGTCGACCTTGAATGTTGAGGAGACACGCCAATGAGGGACAGCACATGTAGAGCTAGTTCTGGTGGAAGTAGGGAGATAATATCTAGGAGGGGAAGCCGTTACGTAGGCATTGTGATAGCATGAGCTAAAGGCAGAAAGGGCTCACCGATTCCGGTAACTGCGCGCACATCGATGAAACATGCTTCATCGTCGATAAGCTCTCCTTCCTCTCCGTCGAGTGGTGGAAGATCAGAGTAATTGATGTGTTCGCTGAGCTCTTTGCGACTACTGGAGCCATTCCGACTAGTAAAGAGGCCGGCTACTTTAGCTTTACCTTTCGATTTGCCAAGAGGACCAGAAGCCCAATATGCGGGCGAATGGCGACCAGTGACGGAAGCATTGTTTGTATACCAAGATTGGTTAGGACGACGCCGAGGTGAAGCGGACGGAGAAGTTGTCCGAGAAGACGAGCGAGAGGAAGATGACGAGTTTGTATTCATTCCAGGGGAGAAATTGAGTATCGTGCGACTTGGGGATGAGAGAACTTCCAACAGACGCGGCAGAAGAGATTTGACCGAGGTAGAATTCTGAATAGGAGAAGACGGGTGGTCACGACCATGCGAATTCAGAAAAGTGGTGCGGGACAAGTTCTCGGTTGGTAATTGGCGACCACGAGAGAAACTGAGGGAGGAGATGAGCCTCGGTGTGCTGGTGGGATAGCTACCAGGGATAAACGGATTAGCGTCACTATCCTCAGCGTCTGCATCAATGATAGAGAAGTCGGCCGTAGGTGCGGGAGAGGATGGCCTGCCATCCCGTGCATTCAAATCCAGAGCATCTAATTCGATTTGGGGTGGTTCGGAGGTCGTCAGAAAGGGGGAACCTAAGAACGAGGGGAACAATCCAGAAAACCGATGATCGGCTGCGGGGGGTGGCGGTGGGGTGATAGGAGGTTGCGGGCGGGCAAACGCACGAGTCCTGGCCAGGGATAGCGCCGACGACGACGCAGAACGATGGTGATGAATGGCAACCTCGTAAGGGCGGACATCGCAAGAGCTGGCAGTCCGACGGGACAGTGGTCCTGGACGGTGAAAGCCAGACAACGAGGAGGGAGGAGGGATGGGTGTCGGATAATGGCTCGAGGATGCCATAGACGGCGAGCAAGGGATATGGATCAGGTTACAGTCCAAGCTGAGTTACGCGTTAACGGGGCAAGACTCAAGTCTCGTGATCTGACGAGCCCTTTATTGGCCTTGACATCAAACATGTGCACACAACGCGTCGCGTCCCTTCCAACTCGAAGCTTGAGCATGTCTTCTCAGACATGTTTTCTCTGCCTGAAACGCCTGGCGAGGCTTTTGACACATAGACATAGACATCGGCCTTTGGTTGTCAATGCGTGAAACCCAGGAGGTGGTCGTGCAGCGCAGTAATAACACAAATCTGAAACTACTGCGACTCGATTTAAGAAGAACGTGGTGTTTCTTCCCCAGACCGTATCTGACCCTTGACCCCAGTGAAAACGGAACATGTGAAATTCTATACTTGCTGACCAACAGTACCTGCATTCTTGGAGGTGAAGCATCGTTTTCCAGATGGCACACAGACGTCAACTACAACTGTACAATGGATACATGAAAGGAATATGGTTAATCTTATCTTCTTCAAGCCTATGGTTAAACCGTTAGATGGTGGTCAATCATAATGACTGAGAAAAGATGTGATGTGACAATATGTCACAAATAGACATTTTCCAGGACCACAATGTCTCATTCCCTTCGCCATCGCCTTTTCGTCCTCAGTTTTTGGACATACCCACCCTTGGAAAATCTGGAGATGTTATTAACTTTGCCGAGGGATGTCTCGTCACAAAAGCCATCGACTGTACATTCCAACCGACTTCTTAGATCAATACCGATGGGAGTGGAGATCCGACCGAACTTGTAAGTACACAATTCATAGGATCTAGCAGTGGCCCCTGAACGTTTGAACCGTTGCAGAATAAGGTTATCGAATAGTTGTCTATGTAAAGAACGACTGCAACCTCGCTTTCCGTAAGTTCGAACATATGACATGTCTGATTTTGAATAGTTGACCCGCGACTTCGAATCATGCTCGATCCGTATGAGTTTATTGCGTCGGCAAAGAAACTCGACCAGCTTGTCAAGATGGTCAAGTCTGATAACGACCGTTAGAAGCAGGAGGTACTTTCTGGACGTGAAGGTCGTCTTGATGTGAGTGCCTTCTTATATGTGTGTTCAAGTTAATGTGGATAACCAATCCACCTATGCTACAGTTTTCCTGCCCGGCGTTCACGAACCCAGAGTATGAACTAGTGGTGCGATTCACTTTGTCGACAATAAGACCAACACCGAAGCGAAATATGTTGTAGGGACTGACCACCGCCTCCGCAAATCACGCGACCCTCGAAGCCCCAGCTTCCCAGCCTTTCGTCTCCCTGAACGCGGGGACGCTCGCAAGAATCTCAACGTTTTCCTAGTTGTGTTAAATATCGGTTTCCGCCATTATTTTGAGATGATCAAGACCGCAACTCCCCTCCCGGATGATGTTCTCGATCTGATGCACCGGACGTCTGAGCTTGTCGATCTGCTCTACTGGAAGCCTACGTGAGATTGCTACCATACTGTCAACCGATGCTCAAGGATGCATTGTGGCTTGAAATGTGATCGAGAGGGAGGCCCTGTCTCGAATCAGCAGTACAGCCAACGCCACTAAAATAATACTTGTTCTGGATCGAAGTGTCTTTAGTGGGTACACCTTAATTACACAAGCATGGTGTGTATGGAACTCAGCTACGGAAGTGAAAAGGTTGAAAATCACACTCAGCTTTTATGGTCCCTTTATCCAACGTACCGGGTCTCAGTGTTGGCCTTCTTTGCGGAAGTAGACAACGACGCCGACACCCTCCTGGGCACCACGAATGCATTCTTCGATTGCATAGGTTGGGTATGGCTTGCATGTACAAATGTCGGAACCAAAGACGTCGGAGCTGTTGCCTGGATACAGTGGAACATAAGTTTTAATTGCAACAGATTCGGGAGAGTAGGCAGGAACGCGGGCGATCTTTATACCCAGATTGTATGCTGGAAGATCGACGTTGTTGCAAATGTAAATACCCATCTCAATTGTTCAAGCCTCGTTAAGTGCTTTTGGACCATTTGTCATGGTCTGTTCAGTTGCCATGTTCACTGCTCGTCCATCGTTTTTATGGCCGCTCATGTCAGGACGACGAAAAGATACGTCGATGGAGAATTTCAAACAACCAATGATGTGCTAGTAGTCAAATGAGTATTTTACAATTAGTTGTACAGTTTACAATCCGTTGAACAGCAAAAATGGACGTTGGGGGTGTGGAAGGAACTTCCACTGATCATGAAATCAAATGAGAAATGTTTACTGTAACTATTTTTCGCACGATCATCATGAGTATCATGCCCTCGTATGTTCATATGGGTGTTCTTTGAGTCTTGTTCCAACTAATTTGCATACCTATTTAGTGAATTCCCTGATGTGTATACAAACGGTAGCGCACCAGCTGCGATGGGGGTCCGAGTTCCGAATATGAGATCGAGCACGCCCTGTTACAGATACGGTTGGGTTGTATCGCGCGCTGAGCTCTACGAGGCGATACAGGGTAAATCTGCTTTTCGGGATATTTACCTGGCCCAAATCCACATTGGCACCGAACAACTGTTGTATACTCGGTGGATAGAGAAGGGATACGACGATAATATATATAAGTGAGTTTCCCCTCATTTCCAATTTCGTATACCAACCCTTTTTTTTCCAACAGCCCTGACGTCCCATGTGTCAGATATTTTAACTCCAAATATGTCGTGATCTTCATCGCCTGCAACGATTCTGATGCTGTAATCAAAAGCGTCATGGAAAATAAGAAGCTTCACGTGGAGTGCAGGGATTGTATGCGTAGTCCAAAGACGATGGAATTGGAACCCGCGTGGATTCGTGTGGACATATGTGATTTTCCCAAGGAATTATCTGGTGCTGGGCATGTTGCTGGCGGCAACGTTAATCAATGAGTGGTTTTCCCTGTATTCTGATTCTGTTTACGTTTTCGTATTGCTCTCTGTATCCTTCTGTATTATCGTTTTTAGTTGGTTTGACAGCTGCGTTGGATCCTAGTACTTTGGTTGAAACACTACCTCTCGAACTTACATTACAATGTATTTTTGAACCGTCTTGTCCTGCCAGTGGTATACGATCATCGGATGCAGCAATTAGACGAAATGGTGAATTAGATCGTCTTGCCTCAACCGCCATACCACAGCGAGCCTATTCTCCAGGTTGGTGTCTTTGCGCAGATTACTAGTGTGTTTGCTGCGACAACGACAAGGAAGAACTCACCGCCGAACTTGTCAACGCTGGTGGGCCTTCGGCATCATACAACAATGTGTCGGCTGTAAAGCCAATATAAAATCTCTACTGCGGTTGAACTTGAGTATTCAAAAATGACGATAAGATATATGACTTTGCAGCCCGATCATTCACTAAGCGTGATAAATATAGCATGCCGGCCCTAAACTGACAATTGAACGCGTCGCGTCGCGCGTCTTCCTCGACACGAACAACGATGTCTTCTCCACCCGCTCTCGATTTTCCCTCCTCTGACATGGAAGATGTCGCGATGGACGGCACCAACAATACTGGGGCAACTCAGACGCAGTCTATGCCTGAAGCTCCAGCACGAAGGGATCCTCTCTTCCTGGCAGGAACACCCTCTGTAAACGGAACTCCTACCCGTCAACCGTATGACCAGAGCTCACCACTGCGTGGTGCCACAGCAAGGAGAGCACTGGGAATGAGTACACCACGGAGAACCCCATTATTTGCCCGTATGTTCTCGATTCTCGATATACATTTTCTTGTACAACTAATCGGGTTCCTGCAGCGGGTTCATCGCCTATGGCATTTCCATCGTCTTCCCCTACGAATACTCCACAAAGGCATTCAATTCCATCATCCGATCGACCTATACTAGATTCAGATCCTTTGGACTTCCCTTCGTAAGTTCATCCCCATCTTACTTCTGGTTTCAAGGGTTATTCACCGTCTATTCAGGAGCCCTTCCAAGAGAACACCTATAAATCGTCGAGGAGACATCCATTCCTCCTTGGTATTGACCCCCACCCGCCGTTCGACGCGTCCTACACCAGCAGACCCCAATAATCTCAACTCGGATATTACCCAACCCCCCAACCCTCCATCTTCAGCTCCCGATCTTTCTGCAAGAGCAGCACCATCCGATGAACCAGATGAAATACGTGCTATCTGGGGAACGACCGTTAACCTCACCGAAACAATGAGACTATTCCGTGACTTCCTCAAAGGGTTCAAACCAAAATACAGAGCATCATACGACAGAGAAAATGGCCTCAAGACACGTCCCTTCTCAACACCAGATGAAGGGGAGGTAGTTTTGTATGAGTCCTACTTCAGAAGGATGCGCCAGACCGGAGAGACCAACCTCAACTTGGACGCCGTCAATTTGCTGGCATATCCTCCTGCGAAAAAGCTACACACTCAATTGTTTAAATACCCTCAGGAGGTCATCCCTGCCATGGATCAAGTGTTGAAGGACCTGATGTTAGATGTGGCCGAACAAGATCAACTGGCTGGTATAGGAGGTATGGTGGGTAGGGAAGGCGACGAGGAGATTGCAGAAATTCTAGGGCGCATATACAAAGTTCGACCTTTCGGTCTGCTATCCATCAATATGCGAAATCTCAACCCCAGCGGTAATCCTTGAATTCTATTCAAATCGTAAATTTGATGCTCATGCTTGCTCTCTAGACACGGACAAGCTCGTATGCATCAAAGGGCTTGTAATCAGAGCCACTCCCGTCATTCCCGACATGAAAGTTGCCTTTTTCCGCTGCCTAACATGCTCGCACACCGTTCAAGTTGAAATTGACCGAGGAAAAATAGAAGAACCTGCCCGTTGTCCTCGTGATGTCTGCGCTTCCGTCGGTACAATGTCCCTAATCCACAACCGATGCGAATTTGCCGATCGTCAGGTTATTCGGCTCCAGGAAACACCTGATGCCGTTCCGGATGGACAGACCCCCCATACCGTTTCGTTGAGCGTCTACGACGAGTTGGTGGACGTTGCTAAGCCAGGAGACAGGTTAATTGTTACTGGGATCTATCGAAGTGTCCCTGTTCGTTCTAATCCCCGTCAGAGATCACTCAAGAGTTTATTCAAGACCTACCTTGACGTCGTTCATATCAAATTTGGTTTTGGCGGAACACTTGGTGTTGATAGATCCACTCGAGCAGCTGGCGGTGATCGCGTGGGTTTAGGCGGTGTTGGTGATGGCGCAGAAGATGATGAAGCTGGAGAGGGCCGACAGAACCGAAAAGCTGAATTGGAGGAGAAATTGAAGGATCTTAGCCTGCGACCTGATTTATACGAGTATCTTGCTCGGTCGCTTGCACCATCTATTTGGGAGATGGAAGACGTGAAGAAGGGAATATTGCTCCAACTTTTTGGTGGTACCAACAAAAGTGTGGCAAAGGGTGGTGGAGGTGGCGGTCCGAGGTATAGAGGCGATATCAACGTCCTTATGGTTGGTGACCCTGGTACTAGTAAATCGCAGATCTTGCAGGTCAGCCACAAAATATTTTTGAGTGTTTTTTTCTTATGTTATCGGTGATACAGTACGTGCACAAAATTGCCCCTCGTGGAGTTTATGCCTCTGGCAAAGGGTCTTCAGCTGTTGGGTTGACAGCATATGTGACTCGTGATCCAGAAACGAAACAACTCGTATTGGAGAGGTATTTCTTTGTTCCTCTATTTCCTCGACTCTTGTCCCTGATTTTATTTTTAGTGGTGCACTAGTACTCAGCGATGGTGGCGTTTGCTGCATCGATGAATTCGACAAGATGTCAGATGCAACTCGCAGTGTCTTGCACGAAGTTATGGTAAAGCCGATGTCCATTCCTATGATCTTTCAAATTTCTCTGAACAATTACAGGAACAACAAACTGTATCCATCGCCAAAGCTGGTATCATCACAACGCTGAATGCCCGGACGTCGATTCTGGCAGCCGCAAATCCAGTTGGGTCGAGATACGATGTCAATCTGCCCATTACGAGGAACATCGACTTGCCGCCAACCCTTATCTCTCGTTTTGATCTTCTCTATCTCGTCCTTGATCAAGTCGACGATACCCTTGACCGGAAGCTCGCACAGCACTTGGTAGGACTATACCTTGAGGACGCGCCGTCAACTCAAAATCAAGATTTTCTCGTAAGAAAACCTTTTTTAATTCCCAAATCCGTATGTATCTAACAACAAAATTCCAGCCTCTCCCGGAACTCTCAGCCTACATAGACTACGCCCGATCCAAAGCCCACCCAGTCATATCCGAAGAGGCAGGCGAAGAACTCGTCAAAGCCTACCTCGACATGCGCAACATGGGCGATGACCCACGCGCATCCGAGAAGCGCATCACCGCCACCACCCGCCAGCTCGAATCCCTCATCCGACTTTCCGAGGCACACGCAAGGATGCGGTTCTCCGACTTTGTCGAGCTGCGAGACGTGAAAGAGGCAAGTAGACTCATGCGTGAGGCTATCAGGACAAGCGCGATGGATCCAAGGACGGGCAAGATCGATATGGGTCTGCTTAATACCGGCACTGGGGCTGGCCAGAGGAAGTTGAGGGATGATATGAGGAAGGAGGTTGTGACAATTTTGGAGGGTGCTGCGAAGGGTCGTGGTTTCAAGTGGACGGAACTCATCAAGACTTTGGGTGATCAGAGTAGTATCAAGGTCGATACTGTGGACTTTGCGGAGGTGATGAAGGGGTTGGAGAACGAGGGTGTTTTGAAGGTCGTTGGAGAGAGGGACAAGAGGATGATCAAAAAAATCGACGGATAATGTACTTGCTGAATTTTTTTTGGTTGGTTTACCACCTCACTGACCCCAAAACTGACTTTATATTATGAATTTCCTGTGTCATCTACCAGGCCAAATGATGCACTTCATGCGGCTGCTCGCAGAGGAAAACTTTGGGCATGTTCGACACATGTTCAACTTCTAGACGGTCACTGATAGGGTTGTCGAGTATGGCCCGGGCGTGGTTGGAAACTCAAGGTTTTGGTCTGAAGTCTACGACTCGGTTCTGAGGAGATTCCAGCTGGCAGGCTGTACCTCCTTCAGGCTTCGAATACTGCGCCACCCTCAAGCACGAATTTTGACTTTCACGGCGCTTCTCTCGGGTGGGCGGATGAGCTTGCCCAGGTCCTTGGACGGCTTGAAGGGATCAATGTACCCGTTCATGGGTGAGTACTAGTGTGAATTCTCTGATGATCGCAGCTGTGGTGTCGTAATGGACTGATCTCGGTTATCACAGTTGCCGACCTTGCAGGAACCATCGAAAAACTCGGCAGGGCCCTGGCGACGTTAGACAATGGTGGGCATTGCTAGATTCGACTGCCAAGGCTTTCACGTCATTTCAATCTTTGAATCGCTTTATAATATATATGTAGACTCGGAGACAGTTTTAGTTAAAAGAACATCTTTGTCAGACACTTGCACATCCGAAATAAAGATTTGGTCGATTTATGTAACAAAGATGACTTGAACCCCAATCTCTGATCGTGAAAAGCTCAGGAGACCCCAAATTATCGGGCACGAAAGCCTGGCTTGCAGAGGAAAGGTAGAAAATGGGTCTAAGCGACTCCCACGATCTCTCGGAATATGACTCGAGTAAGTACAATATCGGAAGGTACCCAAGTAATCCACAGGACCCCGTAAGCTAGTATCGTCCGTCGTACTAAGAGTTGTAAAAGTCACTAGGAAGGTGAAAATAAACTGCTGGATTCAGCACAGAGTAACAGCAAGTTCCTGGGGCCTGGAGGCCATATCACTCAGCAGAAAAACCAGGCACGGCTAAAAATAGAGCAAGTTCTTTACCAACCAGTTACATCATCAAAATTTGTCTTTTTCGTGGTTGTAAATTCAGTAATTCAATATTTTAATGCTGATCTATAATTTTAATCAATAGTTTCCGTTGAATTTTCGCCAAGGTAATGTCGATGTCGATTATCCGAATAACTATTGCCAAAAATAGGAATATAATCTTACTTCGGAAGGACTTCTACATGGTGATCGAAGACGTACGATCTATTTGGATCGCTTTGAACCAAAAATGGCTTGAGAAAAGAAGTCCCGACTATTAGTATTTATACAGTTTCTATTTGCAGCTCATGGGTCGCGCGATATTTTTAAGGATATATAAGCATGAGGTGGTTCAACGGCTGGCGGCAAACACATTAATAATCCGTTCTCGGCATCCTGAAAATCCTATTTTTAGTCAAACCACTACTGCACATTTGCACATCGGGGTCCTTCCGTGACTCATTATCAATGAGTCCACAAGCTCAAGTTCCTCCCTCTTTCCGTGCCCATGTCGAAGAATCAGGAGACCGCAGTTGTGCACAAAGATGAACAATCGTGGTGAGTTTGTCTTTTTTTACTTGCTCCAGATGGAAGTCTTATCTATTCCACAGGTGGACTAGGGTTCTATTTTCTCGCACAAAAGTACCCCCGCCCCCACCTGCGTCTCTCGACGATGCGTTGCTTATCCCGGAAGCAAATGCCAACGCCTTCAATCGCCTCGTTTTTGAATGGATAACACCCTTGCTTAGATTGGGTTTCGCCCGCCCGTTGGAAGCCCCTGATCTGTGGAAGCTACAGGACGACCGGGGCGCACAACACATTGCCCGTCTGATCGCTGAATCGTATGAACGTCGCACCCTCGAAGCCAATGCATATAACGAGCGTATCGAGAAGGGCGATGTAAAACCCGTCCTCAAGGCCATCTGGTGGTCCATCCTGGGTAATAAATCTGCCAAGATGAAAGAATGGAAAGAGAAGGCAAAGAAAAAACCCAGCCTCGCGTGGGCTATGAACGATAGCGTCAAATGGTGGTTTTGGTCTGCAGGTATCTTCAAGGTCGTTGGAGATGTTGCTCAGGTTACTAGTCCTCTCGTCGTAAAGGTTAGTAAATGTACCCCCCCTCGGTTCACAACTTATGCAGTCGTATTTTCTTCAGGAAATCATCAAATTTGCTACTGAATCTTACCTGGGCCACCGAACGGGGCTGACACCCGTCCCTCACATTGGCAAGGGCATCGGACTCGCCTTCACCCTTCTTGCTTTACAACTCATTGCCACCGTTTGTACAAATCATTTTTTCTATCGCAGTGCCTCCACCGGCGTTCTCGTCCGTGGTGGTCTCATCGCATTTATTTACGACCGTGCCCTCAGACTCACATCTCGTTCCCGATCTGTGCTCACAAACGGAAAACTAGTAAACCACATCTCCACCGACGTATCTCGCATCGATTTTTGTGCTGGATTTTTCCATATGGCATGGTCTGCCCCAATTTCGATTTGTATCTGCATGGCGTTGCTCGTCGTTCAGCTGGGACCTTCCGTTCTCGCTGGTTTTGCCATTTTTGTAATCATGACCCCACTACAAGGGAAGGTGATGAGACAGCTTTTTAAGATAAGAGGAAAGGGCATGGTTTGGACAGATAAAAGGGTAAAGCTGGTCCAGGAATTGTTGGGTGGTATGAAGATTATCAAGTTCTTCGCTTGGGAAGCACCATACCTTCAACGTCTCGCCGAATACAGGAAGTCAGAAATCGGGTCTGTTCTCTTTTCTTTATATTGTTTACGAATTCTCATTCACACATACAGGTACACCCGTCTCATGCTGCTCACAAAGTCTGGTAACAGCGCCGTAGCGATAAGTATGCCAACCATCGCCTCGGTTATCGCGTTCGTTACCTACTCCCTCACTGGTCACTCGCTGGATCCCGCAATTATCTTCACTTCTTTAACGCTCTTCAATCTCCTGCGAATGCCTCTCGTATTCTTGCGTGCGTTTTCTCATCTCGTATCGAGTCTAATCCATTTTACTCATAGTATCTGATAACAGCCTTGTCTCTGGGTGCTATCGCAGATGCAAGGAACGCAACTGAGCGACTGAGAGGTGTTTTTGAAGCCGAACTTCTTGACGAAACGTACGTGATTGATGAATCAATCGATAACGCCGTCGAAGTCAAAGGTGTTTCCTTCGCCTGGGACATTCCCGCTCCCGATCCCGCCTCGGACAAAAGCAAGAAAAAAACCCGGAAGGCCAAGTCTCCTGCTAATCACAGAACGAGCAAATCGGAAGAAGAAAACACAGTGACAGAGAGCGAAAATCTGACACAAAAAGAGGGCAATGTCTTTCAACTAAAAGATATCACCTTGACAATTCCTCGTGGCCAGCTCGTGGCCATTGTGGGCGTCGTTGGAAGTGGAAAATCGAGTTTGTTACAAGGCCTGATCGGAGAGATGAGGAGAACAACGGGAAGTGTTGTTTTTGGCGGAAGTGTCGGATATTGCCCTCAAATACCCTGGATTCAGGTACCGTATTCGAAATTCGCAAAAATGTGGCTTTGTATCTGATTTTCTTCCCACTGATAGAATGCAACCATTCGGGAAAACATATGCTTCGGCCGTCCTTTCGACGAAGATCGTTACTGGAAAGCCGTCCGTGAATCCTGTCTCCTACCCGATCTCGCCATGCTTCCAAATGGAGATCTCACAGAAGTCGGAGAGAAGGGAATTTCCCTTTCTGGTGGCCAGAAACAACGCATCAGCATCTGTCGTTTGATCTACTCCGATGCGGACATTCAGATATTTGATGATCCGCTCTCCGCACTTGACGCCAATGTGGGTAAAAAGGTGTTTGAAAATGTCATGAAGGAAGGATTGAAAGGCCGAACGAGAGTCCTGGTGACGCACGCTTTGCACTTCTTGAGCATGGTGGATTATGTGTATGTGCTCGAAGAGGGGAAGCTTAGGGAGCAGGGGAAATTCGAGGAGCTGATGGCCAACGGGGATGCATTTGCGAAGTTTGTGCAGGAGTTCGGGTCGGGTCAAGATAAGAAGGAAGAGGAAGAAGAGGAAGAAGTAGCAAACGAGAAGGATGAGGAGGCGTCTCAGAGAAATGCTATTGGGGGAAAGGCAATGATGCAGACTGAAGAAAGGAACACCGGGGCAGTGACCTGGAAAGTTTATAAGGCCTATATTAGGGCAGCGAGAGGAAAGATTGTGCTTCCCTTCCTGTTTTTTTCTTTGTTTCTCATGCAAACCTCAAATATTGTGGGCTCTTATTGGTTGGTTTGGTGGCAGGAAGGGTCAGTCACTGTGATTTTTCCTCTCATACGCTCTGCCTTACATTGTTTCCAGCACGTTCAAGGGATCTCAAGGTTTTTATGTAAAAAAAATTTCCCGAGACTTGAACACGTTTTCATTTTTTTAACAGATGGGTATTTACGGTGCTCTCGGAGTTGCTCAGGCAATGTCTTATTTCCTCCTCGGCGCTACCACCGCATTGGTGACCTACTTTTCATCTCAACGGCTTCATAGGGTACGTCGTTATGGTCGACTGAAATATTGCAACTCATCCAACCTAAAATAGAGTGCAATCACTCGAATTATCCATGCACCAATGTCTTTCTTTGACACGACCCCTTTGGGTCGGATCATGAATAGGTTCTCGAAGGATATCGATAATATCGATAATCAACTTGGAGGTGAGGATTCATCCCAATATCCGTTGGTGTAACTCGTTTTACAGAAATCATTCTTAGAATCATTTCGTATCTTCTTGGCCACCTTCTCCGGCGTAATCGGAGGCATTTTGTTGATCACTATTGTCATCCCTTGGTTCATTCTCGGTGCATTTGTGGTGGGAATCCTGTATGCATACTCTGCTGCCTTCTATCGGTCAAGTGCTCGAGAGCTCAAGGTATTTTTTAAACACATTCTTATTATTGACAACAAGTTATTCCGCATCATTCAGCGACTCGATGCCGTCTTGAGATCTTCACTCTACTCCCATTTCTCTGAAAGTCTGTCTGGCTTAGCAACTATTCGTGCCTATGGCGAAGCAAAACGTTTCCGATCGGACAACGAGAGGTTTATAGACGTGGAAAACAGGGCGTATTGGCTTACGGTCGTCAATCAGGTATGTTTTTGTGTCGAAAAGGCGTTTTCGCAATCACTCATGGTTTTAAAAGCGATGGCTTGGAGTCAGGCTTGATTTCCTCGGAACAATGCTGACTTTCATTGTCGCGATCTTGTCCGTCGTGGCAAGGTTCTCGATATCCCCTTCCCAAACGGGTCTTATCCTTGCATATGTTCTGGGCATGCAGCAAACGTAAGACCAATTTTTTGGCAATCTTCTGTTCCTGTCAACCTGACTCACACTGTTAGTCTGGGTTGGATGGTCCGACAACTTGCGGAAGTGGAGAACAATATGAATTCTGTTGAGCGTATGGTATATTACTCGCAGGAAATTGAGCAAGAAGCGCCAAGTGAGATACCAAGCCAGAAACCCTCTCCTTCGTGGCCGGCAGAGGGACGGCTTGAGTTCAAAGACATATTCTTGAGCTATCGCCCTGGTCTACCCGCCGTTTTGAAAGGATTCTCTATGAGTGTGGGCTCTGGAGAGAAGATTGGAATCGTTGGGAGGACGGGAGCCGGGAAGAGTTCCATAATGATTGGTTCGGACATTTCACGTCTTTGACTTGGGTCGGTTTCCCTGATTAAAATTTATTTTTATCAGCCTTATTCCGTATCGTTGAACTATCCTCTGGCACAATCACACTCGATGGCATCGACATATCGAAGATCGGACTAGACGACCTTCGCCAGTCCTTGTCGATAATACCCCAGGATCCTGTATGTGTTTAGCGATCTTCCCCTTCATGCATGTCGCTGACATGGAAATTTCGCTTAGTTATTATGTGAGCATCTTATATCAAGGTATTGGTTATTTTGACTTATACCATCGTAAGTCTCTGGAACGCTGCGTTCTAATCTCGATCCATTCAATTTACATGATGATGCCACACTCTGGGACGCACTAAAACGCGCAAACCTCGTTGGCTCGGCTCCTTTCGACACCCCATCAACGTCCGAGTCGAAGGAAAACGCATCTAGTATCGAGTCTCATGACGTCAAACAGTTCAATCTTGAGACTGTCATAGATGACGAAGGGAACAACCTATCCGTTGGTCAGGTGAATAGTTATTCTTATCATTAATTTCCACCAGTCTCGTTGAAATTTTTTTTTCACATAGCGTTCCCTTGTGTCTCTAGCCCGTGCATTTGTCAAGAACAGCAAAGTAATCGTCATGGATGAGGCTACAGGTGCCGTATATCGAATTTAAAATAAATTTATTGTGATTGCTCACTTCTCATTGCAGCCTCTGTCGATTATGAAACAGATCATATCATTCAAGAGACTATAACTCGCGAATTCCGCGACCGGACTATTTTGTGTATAGCCCGTAAGTAACTTCATTCGTCCAACCGTTGATTCCTCTTATTGTTTTGCAAGATCGTTTACGCACCATCATTTCATATGATCGCATCTGTGTTCTTGATGCCGGCCGAATTGCTGTATGTACAGCATTTCTTTGTCGTTCGCACTCACTAATTTGTTATGAAGGAATTTGATACGCCGGTAAACCTTTATCAAAGCCCGAATGGCATCTTTCGCGGAATGTGTGAACGATCTTCCATTACATTACAAGATATCCTTCAATCATGAAAAGACCCGACTCTCCATGCTAATGTGTATTCGTTTAGATTGTAGCGTAGTCGAGAGAAACACGCTTCAGGTTCAAATGCGTGCGATAACAATTGCATTGCTGGTACCTTTTCCATATCGGGAAAAAAAAATTATCAAAGAAATTTAGATCCTCATATGTTTCCACTCCACGTTTCCTACTGCGGTTCCGTAAAGGTGTGTTGAATCCTTTCTAGTCTGGCCATGGCCCACATCTACTTATAAACCGCTGTGTCCATCCGGATGCAGTCAAGCGAGCTATCTAGTGGCGTATCCGGTCCTGATTTCGTCAAGTAAGACAATACAATAGTCCCCTTCTGTGGAGCACTGGTTGGTGGGTCATAGATGAGCATGTTGTGGTCAACGAGGCCACCGTTTTTGCTGTCGAGGTAGCCCCCGCGCCAGTGTTCGGAACTCCCAAAGCTATCAGGAGGAAGTTCTGTGGTAGGAAAGACCATTATTGCGCCTGAAGGAAAATGAATAAATGTTTTTTTTTCTGTCCTGAATAATATCACTCACCATTGATAATCGGAAATACGGATTTCATATTGGGCACCGCGAGGTAGACTTTTCTATCTTTCGGGAGACTGAAAGGAATGATCATACACATCTCCCGGAGGAGGTCTCGCTCTCCTTCGGGCTTCTTGTACTCTTCGCGAAGGTATGCATCCGCTGCCTCGTATGTCGTCGGGACGAGATTGGGCATGGTCTTTTTGACGTGGTCCAAGGCAGTATTCTGGAATATATCGCCAAAAATTCCAGCAGGCAGTGCCTGGCCACAGGCATACCACGTCATCACAGGTTGGTTCTCTGTCGATGTGGTAGCAGTCTTCGAAACGAATGTCAAGTAAGTAAGGAACAGTAAAGCAATGCGGAAGACTGACATTTGTTTCATTTGTGGCCATATTTCACGGTTGGGGTTGTTGGGAATAAGAGCTTGAAAGGTGGGTACGCGGAGAAAGCTGCGTTACCAAAGCCCCAAGCTTTTAACTTAAGCGTTGACAGCACGATGCTTCTGGCAATCAGATCGGCGATCATTGATGATCCGCGTAGACTTTTCCCTGCCAATATACCAACCCTCCTTATAAAATTTCAAATGAATAAATCTGAGGGGTCAGACAATCAGTCTAAGGGTACTATTAGGCAGCCACTAGACAGTAAATGTAGAATGATTTTTGTCCTTTTAAAGACAAGAAGAGGTATGTTTTGATCGGCCATTGAATACAAGTTGCTCGGAAGAGTCCGTCGGAGTTCAAATAATATGATCACTGCTAGTATAATTAATCAATGTTAACGTTGCGTTCTATTAGTTATTCAGGCATTTTACCTTGTAAAACAAATCAACAGAGCCCACTACTTCTTCCCAGCATGGTTCGATCCTGATAGCCCACCGAATCCATAGCAAGACGACAGTTTTGCATATGCTTCTTCATAATTTTTTTTACTCCCAGTCGTCTCTGCGGACTCGATTTTCGGATTTTCGGATTCAGGTGGCACCAATGCAGACTTCGATTTGAACTGTGGTTTAGGAAACCACGGTCGTGGAGGCGAAGACTGTGAGGGAACGGTCACATTCTTCTTCTTAGACGAAGATCCGAATACGTCGGTTGTCTTCTTATCAGGTAACGAAGGGACGGCGGCTCCAAATCCGTACGAAGAGGCCAGTTTGGCAAAAGAAGATTCCCAATCTTTAACCGGTGCGGATGGCGGTTTAGACGACGACGACAAATTGACGGTGAAAGTTTTGTTGGATGATTTACTAGATGAATCCATGTTGTCTGAAGTTGTTGGGCGAAATGTAACTCGGGAAACAAGCTGGCTTGTCTATTTATTCGAAAAGCGGGAAGGATATTTTGCCCTGCTCGGAACCCTACTTTACGGTCATAAAGCGTGCCCTAATGACTCACGGTTGTGCGAAGTTGCAGTTGTGAAACAGATAGTGACTCAATTGTTAACGGTTTTAAAAATAACGGTCTTGTCATTGGCCATCTAAATACATTTAGCAAGCTCTTCTGAGTCACCACACGATTCAGAATACCCCGAGTTGCCTCATGCACTCTCATCCGAATAGTCTCCCGTGCAAGGTGATACCGGAGACCGCGGACGTGGTTTGTGATATTGAGGTAGTTTTGCACATGAGTAAATCAGATGGAGAATGTTGCGATGGAGAAGTCCCGAGTTCCTGTTGTAGGACCATGCTTCGCTAATGATTTCTTTTCATAGTCGTTTCAACTCGTATGGTGATTCAGATATCTTTATGTTGCATTCCATCCAGTTAAACATTACAGAAGAGATGAGCTTCCAAGCTTTGTCTAGAGATTTGACTTCAACCACTGTTCATGGTCAGGAGATCCGCGTCCAAAAATACCAAAGAGATGCTGCCTTATCTCTTGAGCTAACCAATTTTTCAACTCTTGGCAAAGAAATAATAGAAAAACGCCTTACCTAGCAATTTCGGCGCCTCCATGGGTATCTACATGTAAAATAAAATGGGAATATGATACATTTTGAACAAAAGAAAGCGTACCAAATGCCCAGCTTCAATCTTCACATTACTTGCATTCTTAGTCCTGACCCACGCTCTCCTTTTGGTATCCCCCGACCCGCCAACGTCAATTTTTGAAGGAAGAATCCATCTCAGTGTAATCCTCTCATCCAACGTCTGCAGTCGTTCAAAAGTTTCTTCTGCAGTTAAGCGGTGACACATGTAACAAAGACATTCCTGCAGGGCAGTCGTCTTGAGACGCACGACTGGTTGACCAGTCGTAGAGTCAGTGGTGTTGAACGTCGCGTGTTTGACATAAAGATCGAGAGCATTGCGATCCCAAGCACTGTAAAGCGGATGGTTCCGGAGGGAATTCAAGAGTTCGGTCCTTTTGATCCAGGGTAAAAAAAAAAACATGAGAAAATAGAAGCAAAACTTACTGCGATGGCCACTGTTCCCTTCTACCAAGACCGTTGAAAGGTACAGTCCATTTGGCGCGCTCTCCAGGTTCGGCGATCACAGGGTCAATGAGGATTAAAGACGTGAACAAAGCAGGGAATTCACAAGCAGCAAGTGCTCTATTCTCAGGTTTCCACAGATTAGCGTGTGTATCAGATGGAATTCATCACGTACGAAATGCACCCTCCGAATGAATGTCCGACAGCTACAATTTTACGACGCCCATTGAAGCCTTGTTGCAGTCGTGCCTCTGCTTCCTTGGCAGAGACCATTGGTAAGTGTGTCAGTAGTGGTGCATCCGACTTGGATGAAGTCGGGATGAAGTTGATCAAGAAATTGGCGATGTCTCGAGCATCGTCGCTCCAATCAGCTTAATGGTGGGATGGGTTAGAATGGAATCGTTTAAAGCATGGCTGACATACTCGTTCCTGGAAGGCTGGAGGCATTGACGAGTCCCGAGTCGCCATGCTGAACGGCCTCCCATGCCCAAATTTCATCTACCATGCTGGCTCCGTCTTGCGAAGACAGTAAGTGTCCAAGAGTCGGTTCCCAAACCTAACAAGTTGTTTAGCGAAACAATGCGCAAAAGACTAAGCCTTCAGCGCGCACCTCCTTTGGAAATCCGTTTGCATGAACAAAAAATAATGTAATTCCTGTAGAGGATGATTCATCTAATCCTTGTCTTACGTAGCGATTTAAGCAGTTCCACAAGAGCCTGGGATAACCATCGGATTCCCCGGGATATGAGCGATTATCCAGTAGGAGCTGATACGTCTGCTGCAATATTTTTACGCGTTCTTCTTTCGTCTCTGCTTTCGGCATAGCAGGCACAGGAGCGTTCCATGAGGCCCTGAGGTATGCAGAAGGGACAAGGTGCGTAGTTAATCTATAAGGTGCATCAAATGAAGGTTTCGATCTCGGGGGAGTCGGCAGGGTTGGCAGACAAAGAGGTCCTGCTGGTGGGTATATGGGAATAAGACCCCTTGGCGGGGTGTTGAGTTTTCCGAAAGTGTAGCCTGGATGTGGTCGAGGGTAAGAGTCTCCCATTTTGTGTGGAAATGTATGATGAACACCAATTCCTGGTTCGATCATGTAGAAAGCTGGTTGATAAATTACAGTATGCGTTCAAACGTTTAAGCCTTCATTCAAGGTATCATGTCACGCTAGAAGTAGGCTTCGAAAATTGGCTCACGTTTGGATGATCAACATTCAACCTCAGAGTACTTTTCCTGAGACCAAGACTTGTGTCTTTTGACCAGAAGGACCAACCAATGATACTCGGCTGCACTGACTAATCGGCTCCTCGTATAAAACGTCGGTTCACTTGACCTGACGCAGCATATTTTCACAGATGTTATACCATGCAGTATCGAGGGTCCTACGGTCGTACCATTTAATAACGTGAATTCATTCTCATTCCTATATGGCGAACTACTCCACCAAATGGCTGAAAGTTTCAGAACCCTTCCCCAGTGTCTTGCATGTCGAGCTTGCGAGGTCAGTAATTCATCAACCATTCTTGGTTTGTGTACTTCTCGTTTGCTTTATGAAGGTCTCCTGTGAACGCCATATCGCCAGAATTCCTTAGAGAGTATGGCCAATTATTTGACTCGCTCAGCCGTGACGGGTACGACGTTCGTGCCCTCGTGCTCTCGTCCGCAATACCAAAGGTATTCACTGCAGGAATCGATTGTATGTATTCTCCTTTTTTTCCGATAGGACTCAAGAACATGATTATGCAGTTGCGGACTTTACTGACGGTAGCTGGGGAAAAGGGGATGATTTCGCCAGAGCGTCATTCGGGACGCGCAAGGTTCTCGACGAGTTTCACCATATCGTCAGGGCTCCCGAGAGAGCAC
>Ga0307517_10003022_pt1 | contig 26583 bp, 23 predicted proteins | sample 23_EM_MG_FD_194515 | JGI IMG/M metagenome (GOLD analysis project Ga0307517, IMG submission 194515) | Populus trichocarpa ectomycorrhiza microbial communities from riparian zone in the Pacific Northwest, United States - 23_EM | ecosystem: Host-associated > Plants > Roots > Unclassified | place... | reverse complement strand
CACCAGCCGGACCGGCAACCGCAACGGCGGCAGCGGCGGACACGCCCCACTTTTCTTCGAGGAGCTTTGCGAGCTCGGCAGCTTCGAGCACGGTGAGGCTCGAGAGGTCGTCGACGATTTTCTGTAGGTCAGCCATTGATCAGTTTCCTTAAACGTATTGGTTCGAACCAGGTTTGATTTGCGAAGGGTCAGGCCGCTTCGCTCTTTGAGGCATAGGCCTGGATGACGCGCGCGAGCTTGGCCGCGGGCGCAGTCGAGAGCTGAGCGATCTTGGTCGCCGGCGCCACCAGGAGGCCGACAATCTTGCCGCGCAGTTCGTCCAGCGACGGCAATGAGGCAAGCGCCTTCACACCGTTCACATCCAGGACGGTTTTACCCATCGAGCCGCCGAGAATGACGAACTGCTCGTTCGTCTTGGCGAATTCGATGGCAACCTTCGGCGCCGCTACCGGATCGTTTGAAGTCGCGATCACGGTCGGTCCCTTCAGCAGGGATCCAATGGCAACGACATCCGTGCCTTCAAGAGCAATTTTGGCGAGACGGTTCTTCGAGACCTTCACCGACGCGCCCGCCTGCTTCATCTGCATGCGCAGCTTCTGCATCTGGGCCACGGTGAGGCCGGAATAGTGGGCGACGACTGCAACGCTGGTGGCCTTGAAGACCCCATTCAGCGATTCAACCGCGTCCTTTTTTGCCGCTCTTTCCACAGCAAGCTCTCTCCGGTTGGCGGCCGTCGCATAGAGCGAGACCGCCGGGTTGCACCCATCGTCTCACCCAAAACCTGACCTCAAGACACCAGTCCATCGGACACGTCGGGCAAGACGACATTGAAAAGCCTGCCCTCCCGAACCAGATGGCGCGGGGTGTCGAGGTTCGAACCAAATCGGCTCACACGCCGCATGAAGCGACGCATTAGCGAAATTCGGTCTTCACCCGTCTGTGCAGGCTATGCGATTAAGCCGTTGAAGAAATTTGCATTTCGACGCGGGCGCCTGCAGTCTTGGACAGGATCGAGGTTATCCGGCAAGCCGGACGCCCCCTGCCACATTCTAGCCCTGACGATGAGTTTTCCTTCCTTTCGAGCAATCCATGCGGATGTCCTGAAAGGAATGATCTCCTACCGTATCGGGTTTTCGGAATGCGAGCACAGACGTGCCAGCAACGGCCAGCACGCCCGGAAGCCGCTCTTTACCGATTCTTGTCCGGCTTGCCAAGGGCAAAATTCGGGCCGCGGCGAACAGGGGAACAGAGGGGGCGCAAAGGTTTTCGCGCCCGCGGATCGCCGCCAACCTTTCTTTGCATGGGGTTGTTTTCGAAATTTTGTCTGGGCCGTCTTTGGCGGGCACCGACTCGGCGCGCAATCAGCCGAGTTTCACGCCGTAGGCCAACGGCTTGCCGGCAAAATACGCGTCGAGGTTGGCCATTACGCAATCCTGCATCGCCACATGCGATTCCAGGGTGTGGCCGCCGATATGAGGGGACAGCACGACATTCGGCAACGCCGTCAGCGCGTCCGGCGCATGCGGTTCCCTGGCATAGACGTCGAGGCCGGCGCCGGCGATGGTCTGGTCCGTCAGCGCCGCAACCAGCGCCTGCTGGTCGATCACCGAACCACGCGCGATGTTGACGACGTAGCCGTCCTTGCCGAGCTTGTTCAGGATATTGGCGTCGACGGCGTGATGGGTGTCCGCCCCTGCCCGCACCGCGATCATCAGCACGCTGCACCATTCCGCCAGCGCATCGAGCGTCGGAAAATATTGATACAGCACGTCGTGCCGGCTGCGGCTGAAATAGCCGACTTCAGTCTCGAAGCCGGCGACGCGCGCGGCGATCTTTCGGCCGATCTCGCCCATGCCGTAGATGCCGATCCTGCGGCCGAGCAGGCCGGCTTGCGGGCGCATCATCGGCGACGGTTTTGCGGCTGCCCAGCTACCGCCGCGCACATAATCATCGGCGACCAATAAACGCCGGGTGGCGGCCAGCATCAGCGTCACCGCGATGTCGGCAACCGAAGCAGCATTCGCCCCCGGGCTGTGACCGAGTACGATCTTGCGCTTTGCCACGGCGGCGAGATCGACGCCGTCATAGCCGGTGCCGTAGCAGACGATGGCGGCGAGCTTCGGCATCAAATCCATGGTATCGGCGCCGAGCGGGGTTCCGCCTGCCGTGATCATCGCGCGAATATCGGACAGTTGCTCGGCCGAGAACATCTCGTTCGGCTTCTTGCCCGCGGCATCCAGGAGTTCGTAGCGTTCGCCGATCCGCAGCATCAGGGCCTTGGGGAAACGCGAATAGACCAGGACTTTCTCGAGCATGACTTTCTCGGGCATGTTGTTGTTCATTCCCTGTCACAAAAGCAAAGGGCGGAACCGGTCACCCGATTCCGCCCTCATCTTATTCGCTATCGCAAGACCTTAACCGAGGATCGTGCCCGGCTCGACCTTGACGCCCGGGCCCATGGTGGAGGAGACCGCCACGCGCTGGATGTAGGTGCCCTTGGAGCCGGCGGGTTTGGCCTTGGAGACCGCATCCGCGAGCGCCTTGACGTTCTGCACCAGCTTCTCTTCGGTGAACGACGCCTTGCCGATACCGGCCTGCACGATGCCGGCCTTCTCGACACGGAACTCGACCGAGCCGCCCTTGGCGCCCTTCACGGCAGTGGTGACGTCCATGGTCACGGTGCCGATCTTCGGGTTCGGCATCATGCCGCGCGGACCGAGCACCTTACCGAGGCGACCGACCAGCGGCATCATGTCCGGGGTGGCGATACAACGATCGAAATCGATCGCGCCGCCCTGCACCTTCTCGACCAGGTCTTCGGCGCCGACGACGTCAGCACCCGCAGCCCTGGCTTCGTCCGCCTTGGCGCCGCGCGCGAACACGCCGACGCGCAACGTGCGGCCGGTGCCGTTCGGCAGGGTCACCACGCCACGAACCATCTGGTCGGCGTGACGCGGATCGACGCCGAGATTGATCGCGATCTCGATCGTCTCGTCGAACTTCGACTTGGCGCGTTCCTTGACCATCTTGATGGCATCCGCGAGCGGATAGAGCTTCTCGCGGTCGACGCCCTCGCGGGCCTTCTTCAAACGTTTTCCGATTGCCATGGTCCGTTACCCCGCAACTTCCAGACCCATCGAACGGGCGGAGCCCTCGACCATCTTCATGGCCGACTCGACGGAATCGCAATTGAGATCCTTCATCTTCTTCTCGGCGATCTCGCGCACCTGCGCTTTGGTCACCTGGCCGGCCTTGTCGCGGCCCGGAGCTTTCGAACCGGACTGGATCTTGGCGGCCTGCTTGAGGAAGAAGGACATCGGCGGGGTCTTCATCTCGAAGGTGAACGAACGATCGGCGTAGATCGTGATCACCACCGGAATCGGGGTGTTCTTTTCTTCTTTCTGCGTCTGGGCATTGAACGCCTTGCAGAATTCCATGATGTTGAGACCGCGCTGACCAAGCGCGGGACCGATCGGGGGCGAAGGATTCGCAGCACCCGCCGGCACCTGCAATTTCAGGTATCCGGTCACTTTCTTTGCCATACGTCACTCCTCATGTTGCTCCGGATCATCCGGAAGCTTCACAGGTCCGTGGTGCGGTTCAACGGATGACTGGCGATCATCCATCTCCTCCCACGGCACTTCGCCCTCACCCCGGCATGCGGGGAGAGGTCAAGACGATCAGACCTTCTCGACCTGACCGAATTCCAGTTCGACGGGCGTGGCACGGCCGAAGATCGACACTGCGACCTTCACGCGGCTGCGCGCCTCGTCAATTTCCTCGACCACGCCGGAGAACGACGCGAACGGCCCATCGGCCACGCGGACGTTTTCGCCGATTTCGAACGACACCGACGCCTTCGGGCGTTCGACGCCTTCCTGCACCTGATGCAGGATCCGCATCGCCTCGGCTTCCGAGATCGGCATCGGCTTGTTTTCAGCGCCGAGGAAACCGGTCACCTTGGGCGTGTTCTTGATCAGATGGAACGCCTCGTCGGTCAGCTTCATCTTCACCAGCACGTAGCCCGGGAAGAACTTGCGCTCGGCGTCGATCTTGCGGCCGCGGCGCACTTCAGTGACCTTTTCGGTCGGCACCAGCACCTGCTCGAACAGTTCCTCGAGCCCGCGCTGCTTCGATTGTTCGCGGATCGATTCCGCGACCTTCTTCTCGAAGTTCGAATAGGCGTGAACGATATACCAGCGCTTGTCCATCATTTGGGTTCCGGTGCTCATCAGTGGACGCCCAGCAAGAAGGTGACGAGGTAGCGGATGACCTGATCCGCGGCGAAGAAGAAGATCGAAGCCAGCGCAACCATCACGAACACCATGATCGTGGTGATCGTCGTCTCGCGGCGGGTCGGCCAGGTGACCTTGGCGGTCTCCGAGCGCACTTCCTGCAGGAATTTGAACGGGCTGAAAGCCATCGTTGGTGTCCGCGTCCTTCGTGAGACGAATGCAAATTTAGGTGAATCCGAACAGCCCTCTAGCGCCCAGCCCTCTCTCGAAGGTTGAGCCGCCAAGCGGGCTCGATTGTTCGGGGATTTAAAAGCCGCGCCGGATATCCGTGTCTAACGGGCCGGCAGCAGGTGGCGGGTATCTACTGCCAGTTCGGCAAAAGGTCAAGGTACGACGAACCGGCGGACCGGCCCCGGACTGCGGCAAATGCTCCGATCCGACCCAATGGCCGTGGTTAACCCGTGGTACCGCCTCGCCTCAAATCCGAACCAGAGCATGGTCTGGTTCTTAAAAGTTCCCCTGCATCCTGACCGTTCCACTGAGGGGATGAAGTGACGATGGCGCTGCTCGGGCAAGACCAATCCGGCCAGGAAAGTGCGTCGGGCGAAACCGCCTGGGCCGTTCTCGAAGCGGCCAATGAGCTCGGCGATACCATGACGGTCGACGCCTGCCGGCGTGTCATCGACGCGAATCTACGCGGCGAGGCGCCCGCGACGTCGGATATGGCTGTGGTCGTGGCGTTCTTCGGCTAGTTGGCGGATTTCGCGGCACGATGCTCGCGTAAGTCCTTGATTTAACTGGCAGGGGCGGCAGGGCTCGAACCTGCGACAACCGGTTTTGGAGACCGGTACTCTACCAACTGAGCTACACCCCTACGCAAACCATGCGTCGCCGCCGGTTTCGGCCCGTTTCAAGCATAGGGCATGCCCCGATTGCAAGGGCGAAGCCGTTAACGGCCCTCTGGAAATCGGTAACCGGCCTGTTCAAGTCAAGGGTTCTGCGCCAAACTTCCGCTCCGCCACAAACAACAAGAGCGAACGGGAGAGACCATGAACTCGCAAACCGCCCCCAAACACGCCACCTCCCCGCAGACCCCGGCCCTCCCCCACGCCAAGCCCGAACAGATCGGATTGTCCACCGCCCGGCTGCAGCGGATGTCGGACGCGTTCAAGCGCGAGGTCGATAAGGGGACCCTGCCGGGCGCGACCGTGCTGGTGGCCCGCCGCGGCCAGATCGGCTGGTTCGACGCGATCGGCCGGCAGGCGCCGGCTTCTTCCGCACCGATGGCACAGGACAGCATCTTCCGCATCTTCTCCATGACCAAGCCGATCGTCTCGATCGGCATCATGATGCTGATCGAGGACGGCCACTTCCTGCTCAGCGACCCCGTCGCGAAATTCATTCCGGAATTCGCCGATCAGAAGGTCGGCGTCGAGAACAGCGGCAAGCTCGATCTGGTACCCTCCAAACGGCAGATGACGGTGCAGGATCTGCTGCGTCACACTTCGGGTATCACTTACGATCACACCGGCAACGGGCTGGTGCAACAGCTCTATCAGCAATCGCGGCTGCGCAGCCGCAAGATCACCAATGCCGAGCATGCGGCGATGGTCGCGAGCATGCCGCTGATCTGCCAGCCCGGCGCGGAATGGAATTACAGCCGCTCCACCGACATCCTCGGCCGCATCATCGAAGTCATCTCCGGCAAGACGCTCGGCGCGTTCCTGACCGAGCGGATCCTGGCGCCGCTGCAAATGGCCGAGACCGGCTTCCACACGCCTGAGGAAAATGCCGGCCGGCTGGCCGAAGCGTTCCCGACCGATCCCTGGAACGGTGACAAGGTCCAGCTCTTCAACTTGCTGGAAAAGCCGGTGATGGAATCCGGCGGCGGCGGGTTGGTGTCGACGACGATGGACTACGCCCGCTTCAGCCAGATGCTGCTCAACGGCGGCACGCTGGACGGCAACCGCATCGTCGGCCGCAAGACGCTGGAACTGATGGCGTCCGACCACCTCGCACCGTCAGTCAAGGTCAACTCGCCCTTGATGCCGGCCGGCCACGGTTTCGGCCTCGGCTTCGCGGTCCGTACCCATGACGGCATGGCGCCGTTCCCGGGCTCGCGCGGGAACTTCTTCTGGAGCGGGATGGCCGGGACGTTCTTCTGGATCGACCCGAAGGAGGACCTGTTCGCGGTGTTCATGATGCAGGGCCCGGGCCAGCGGGAATACATCCGCACCATGCTGCGGAACTTGGTGTACGCGGCGGTGGATTAATCCCTGTCGTCCCGGACAAGCGAGCACTTGCGAGCGCGATCCGGGACCCATACGCCGCGGCCGCAGTTGGGTTACACGCTGATCGTTATCTTCCTTTTCCAACAACGAAGGCCGTGGCGTATGGGTCCCGGCCTTCGCCGGGACGACGAGATAGCCTCAACTAATCGTCGCCCCTCCATCGATCACAATGGTCTGGCCGGTCATGAAGTCGCCGGCCTTCGATCCCATCAGCACGGCGGCACCGGCGATTTCGTCGGGGATGCCGATGCGCAGCAGCGGCGAGCGCGCGGTCGAGGCTTTCAGGGTTTCCGGGTTGTCCCACAGCGCTTTGGCAAAATCGGTCTTGATCAGGCCGGGCGCGATGCAGTTCACGCGGATGTTGTGCTTGCCATATTCACAGGCGAGGTTGCGCGCGAGCTGCATGTCGGCGGCCTTCGAGATTGCGTAGGCGCCGAGCACGGTCGAGCCCTTCAAGCCGCCGATCGAGGACACGATCACGATCGAGCCGTCCTTGCGCTCGATCATCTGCGGCACCACCATCGAGATCAGCCAGTTGTTGGCGACGATGTTGTTGTCCAGAATCTTGCGGAACTGGTCGTCGGAGATGCCGCCGAGCGGACCATAATAAGGATTGGACGCCGCATTGCAGACCAACACGTCGATCTTGCCGAAGGCGCGGTTGGATTCATCGACGAGGTTCTGCAAATTTTCCTTGCTTGAAATGTTGGCGGCAATCGCCACCGCCGTTCCTTTGCCGAACTTCTCGTTGATCTCCTTGGCGACCTGGTCGCAGACGTCCTGCTTGCGCGACGAGATCACGACCTTGGCGCCGTGCTCGGCCATGCGCTCGGCAATCGCCTTGCCGATGCCGCGCGTGGAGCCGGTGATGACGGCAACTTTGCCCTTCATATCGAACAAGCTCATGTTTCTCTCCCAGTTGTTGGTCCGGCGTTCCGCCGGTTTTGGTTTCAAACCTAACGCCTCAGGCAAGCTTGGTCGCGGGCGGAACGACCTCCGGTCCCGCCGGCTGATGCATCGCATTGTGCGAGGCATCCGCAATCCACGGCTGCTGGTTGACCATCGGAAGCCGCCAGATCGCATGGCCTCCGCTTGCGACGTGATCGAGCCGCGTCACCGAGCAATTGTCGATGTCGAAGGCAAGACCTTTTTCGGGCAGGCCACCGAGGGCAAGACCGACCGCGGCCTTGATCGTTCCACCATGGGTAACGGCAATCACATCCCTGCCCGCCTGTTCGATCGTGATGCGCGCGATCGCGCCGCAGACGCGGTTATAGAGATCCATGAAACTCTCGCCGCCGGGCGCGGGTTCGTCGATCGCCGCGAACCAATGACTGCCAGCGGGACGGCTCGCCAGAAACGCCGCGCGATTCATGCCCTGCCATTCGCCGAGATGCTGTTCGGCAAAATCCTTCACGTGCGGCATGTCGGCGGGCTTGGGAAAGCCGGCAGCCCAGATCGCATCCGCGGTCTGATGCGTGCGCTTCAGATTGCTTGCATACCAGACCGCGTTGCGCGGCAGGATTTTCCCGACCGCGTCGAACACGACGCGATCGCTGGTGTCGCAACCCAGATCCTTCTGCCCATAAATGCAGCCACCGTCCTCGCGGACCGGCGCATGACGCACCCACCACCAGCGCGTCGTCACCACATTCGGTTTGTCTGGATTGGACATCGCCAAGGGCCCTCAATATCGTTTGCAATCGTCTTTGATGTCGCTGTACGTCAGAGCACGCATCGTCTCAAGTAACTTCAATGTTTCTTGAGTGTTTGAAATCTTGTTTGAAATTCCGCAAGGCGGCAGACGCCGACCGAGCGAACTCCAGGGAGAGAACTCATGGGCCGCCTCGAAGGCAAATCCGTCATCATCACCGGCGCAGGCAGCGGCATCGGGCGCGCGGCCTCCTTGTTGTTCACCAAGGAAGGCGCCAAGCTAATCGCGGTCGACCGCAGCGAGGCCGTGAAGGAAACCGCCAAACTTGTCAGCGATGCCGGCGGCATCGTCGAAGCCGTGATGGCCGATGCGGGGTCCGAGGCCGACGTGAAGGCTTTCATCGACAGAGCGGTGTCGAAATACGGCAAGCTCGATGCGATCTGGGCCAATGCCGGCGTCAGCGGCGGGCTGGTTCCGATTCCTGAACAAACCGTGGAGCATTGGCAGGAAGTACTGCGCATCAATTTGATCGGCCCGTTCCTCGCGATCAAGCATTCGATGCCGCACATGATCAAGCAGGGGTCGGGTTCGATCGTCTGCACCGCGTCGGTCGCAGGCCTCAAGGCCGGCGCCAGCGGACACCCCTATGGCGCGAGCAAGGCCGGCGTGATCAGCCTGGTGCAGACCACGGCCTATTCGCTGTCCGGCACCGGCGTGCGCATCAACGCGGTGTGCCCGGGCCTAATCGAAACCGGCATGACCAAGCCGATCTTCGACAACGCCAAGCAACGCGGCACCGACGGCAAGATCGGCCAGCTCAATCCCTTGAAACGCGCGGGCCAGCCGCATGAACTGGCGGCAATGGGATTGTTCCTCGCCAGCGACGACGCATCCTACGTCAACGGCCAGGCGATCCCGGTCGATGGCGGTCTCACGGCGTCGATGCCGTATGCGGGGAAACCGGTGTGATTGTAGCATCGCGAACTCCATCAACACGTCGTCCCGGCGAACGCCGGGACCCATACCGCGTGATCTCTCGATAGAGACTCGGTAACAGAGACCTGTCGCAAAACTTCTCCCTGTGGTTATGGGTCCCCCGATGCGCAGTTGCGCATCTGAGCTCAAGGCCGGGACGACGAGAGTAGATTGCTTTGCGAGCAATGAGATCGACAAGCATAGGTGCTTCGCTGCGCTCGCAATGACGACCCTGGAATTGCGAATGCTCACGAAGCCTGCAGCAGACACCAAACAACAGGACACGCCGCTCACAACCCGTCGGGCGGTACGCCGGAGGTGCTCGCCGCCACGGGGCGAGCACGGACGCGTTCGCGGTAGAACGCATAGATGCCGGACGAGATGATGATCGCTGCGCCCAGCAGCATCATGCCATCGGGCTTGTCGCCGAACATGAAATAGCCGAGCAGCATCGCCCATAGCAGAGCGGAATAGCGGAACGGCGCCACCGCCGAGATGTCGCCGGACCGTAACGCCACGATCATGCATTGATAGCCGATCAGCACCAGCACTGCCGCCAGCGCCAGCATGCCCAGCGCGCGACCGGACGGCGGCGTCCAGCCGCCGAGCGGGAACAGGATGACCGCACCGGCCGATGTCACCGTCACCGTCATCAGCAGCGTGATGAACAGCGAGGGGATCCGCGCGGGTATTTTCTTGGTCGAGAGATCGCGCAAGGCGCAGAACGCCACCGAGACCAGCGCGAGCAGCGAAAACTGGTTGAAGCCGGAAATGCCGGGCCGCACGATGATGAGCATGCCGACGAAGCCGGCCGTGATCGCCAGCCAGCGCCGCCAGCCGACCGGTTCGCGAAACACCAGCGCCGCGCCGAGCGTGATGGCGAGCGGCAAGGCTTGAAAGATCGCCGAAGTATTGGCCAGCGGCAGATGGGTGAGCGCCGCCATGAATGTTATCGTGCCGCCGACCTCGCCGACGACACGCAGCGCCACAGGCTTCACCATCACCATGCGCAAGGGGCGCAACGCGCGCTGATGGATCGCGAGCGCTGCGATCAGCACGATCGCGAACAGGCCGCGCACCAGCATCACCTGGCCGAAATTGATTTCCGCCGACACCGCCTTGGTGATGGAGTCGTTGATCGTGAAGGCGGCCATGGCGGTGGCCATGATCAGGCTGCCGCGGAGGTTTGGGGAGAGAGCCAAGATGGATTCCAGTTGATCGTAGGGCGGGCACGCCGCGAAGGGCGCTTTTGCCCCTACGCGCTACACCACAACCGCCACAGCTACGAACCTCATCCTGAGGAGCTTGCGAAGCAAGCGTCTCGAAGGATGGCCGCGGGCGAGATCGGGGCCTCGTGGTTCGAGACGGCGCTTCGCGCCTCCTCACCATGAGGGTCTGGCTACGAATGCCGTCAACGAAACACGGCGCGATCCGGATGGACCGCGCCATGTTGAATGCTGTTATTTCGCGCCGGCCTTCTGCGCGTATTCCCAGGATGCCTGCGACAGCGGCACCGTGCGCTTCGCAGACTCGATGGCCTTGGCGTTGGCCGCGGTGCCGTCGCGAATCCGGCCCGCAATACCCTGCGTGATGCCCGCAAGGCGGAACAGATTGTAGGAGAAATACCAGTTGAGGTCGGGAACGTCGCTGCCGGTGACGTTGCAGTAGATCTGCGCGGCCTCTTCCATGCTCGGAATGTTCAACGCCTTGAGATCGGCATTGGCGAGACCCGGCATGGTCCATTGCATCAAGAGATAAGTGAAGTCGGCCATGGGATCGCCGAGCGTCGACAATTCCCAATCGAGCACCGCCTGTACCCGCGGTTCAGTCGAATGGAAGATCATATTGTCGAGGCGATAGTCGCCGTGAACGATCGACACGCGCTTCTGTTCGGGCACCGTCTTCGGCAGCCATTCGGCGAGCTTTTCGAATTCCGGAATGTGCTGGGTCTCGGACGCCCGATATTGCTTGGTCCAGCGATCGACCTGCCGCGCAAAATAATTGCCGGGCTTGCCGAAATCGCCGAGGCCGATGGCCTGCGGATCGAAGACGTGCAGCTTGGCCAGCGTTTCTATCTTGCTGGTGAAAATCTTGCGGCGGTCTTCCGGCGTCTGGGTCGGAAGCGTGGGATCCCACAGCACCCGGCCCTCTTCCATCGACATGATGTAGAAGAAGGAACCGATCACGCCATCATCGGTGCAGAGTGCATAGGCCTTCGCGACCGGAAAGCCCTGCTTGCTCAGCGCGGCGATGACACGAAACTCGCGGTCCACTGCATGCGCCGACGGCAGCAATTTGCCGAACGGCCGGCGGCGCATCACATAGGATCGTCCGGGTGTATCGAGCCGGTAGGTCGGGTTGGACTGACCGCCCTTGAACTGCAGGACGGTCAGCGGTCCCTGATAGCCTTCAACGTTTTCGCGCATCCACGCATCGAGGCGCTTCTCATCGACACGATGACGCTCCTCGACTTCCTTGGTGCCCGAAAATTCCTCGTCGTTCCTGACGCCGTCCGCCACGATGACGCTCCCTTACTTTATCATCCGTCATTCCGGGGCGATGCGCAGCATCGAACCCGGAATCTCGAGATTCCGGGTCTGGTCCTACGGACCATCCCGGAATGACGGCGGGGAGAACGCGCTCCCATTTTGTTACTGGTTAGTGCGACGTGTTTGCATACTTCCGAAGTTCAAGTCTGGCAATGGCGCGATTGTGCACCTCATCCGGACCGTCCGCCAGACGCATGGTGCGCATCGAGGCATAGTCCCGCGCCAGGCCGGCATCGTCGGAAACCCCGGCGCCGCCATAGGCCTGGATCGCCTGGTCAATGATCTTCAGCGCCATGTTCGGCGCCGCCACCTTGATCATGGCAATCTCGAGCTGCGCGGTCTTGTTGCCGACCTTGTCCATCATGTCGGCGGCCTTGAGGCAGAGCAGACGGTTCATCTCGATATCGGTGCGGGCTTCGGCGATGCGTTGCTCCCAGATCGAAAACTCGATGATCTTCTTGCCGAACGCGGTGCGCGACGACAGCCGCTTCACCATCTTCTCCAGCGCCTCTTCGGCCTTGCCGATGGTACGCATGCAGTGATGGATGCGGCCCGGACCGAGACGGCCCTGCGCGATCTCGAAGCCGCGGCCCTCGCCGAGCAGGATGTTCTCCTTGGGAACGCGGACGTTTTCCAAAAGCACCTGGGCGTGGCCATGCGGCGCATCGTCATAGCCGAACACCGGCAGCATCTTTTCGACGGTGATGCCTGGGGTGTCGAGCGGAATCAGGATCTGCGACTGCTGCTGGTGGCGCGCCAACTTCGGATCGGTCTTGCCCATCAGGATCGCGATCTTGCAGCGGGGATCGCCGACGCCTGACGACCACCATTTGCGGCCGTTGATGACGTAGTGATCGCCATCCTTTTCGATGCGCGTTTCGATGTTGGTCGCATCCGACGACGCCACCGCCGGCTCCGTCATCAGGAAGGCGGAACGGATATCGCCGTCCATCAGCGGCCGCAGCCACTTGCGCTTCTGCTCCTTGGAGGCATACCGCATGAACACTTCCATGTTGCCGGTATCGGGTGCGGAGCAGTTGAACACTTCGGAGGCCCAGCCGATGTGGCCCATCTCTTCGGCGAGCGGCGCGTATTCGAGATTGGTCAATCCCGCACCACGGAATTCGTCGTCTTCATGCGAATTCGGCGGCATGAACATGTTCCAGAGGCCTTCGGCCTTCGCCTTCTTCTTCAGATCTTCCAGAACCGGGATCACCTTCCAGCGCGGACCTTCCTCGTCCTGCTTCTTGTAGACGGGAACCGCGGGCCGGACATGCGTGTTCATGAACGACCGCACGCGGTTGAGCCATTCGGTCTGGCGTTCTGACATATTGAAGTCCATGGGACGCTCCCTTGTCTGATATTCGGCGGCTTTTGAAAGCTTGATTGAACTCTTGGGCGGCACTGTCTGCCCGCCCCCCTCCCGCCGCAAGAGATTTGCCGGCGCGGGAAACGGAGACGCATTGACTTTTGCCCTTCAAACGATAGTTTCATACACACGTTTGAAATGCAACTCCCCCAATGGGGACCAGATATGGCGTCCGATCATACCCGCTCCGCCATTCTCGCCGCCGCCGAACGGCTCTACGCCGATCGCGGCTTTGGCGATGTGACGCTGCGCGACATCGTCGCGGAGGCGAACGTCAATCTTGCGGCGGTGAATTATCATTTCGGCTCCAAGGACGAATTGATTGCCGAGCTGTTCGTGACCCGCAGCCTCGCCACCAACCGCGAGCGGCTCAATGAATTGAAGGCAGCCGAAGAAGCCGGCGGCGGCCGCGCCTCGATCGAGGCCATCATGCATGCGCTGGTCGGACCGACCTTGCGCGGCTGCCTCGGTCCGGACCGCGAAGGCTCGACCGCGGCGCGTTTCATGATCCGCGCGTCGATCGAGTCAGTGCCGCCGATCCGCCGCATCAAGAATCGCGAAGTCGATCATTTGCGGAAATTCGTCGCCGCGATGCGCCGCTCCCTGCCCGGCCGCGACGATGCCGAGCTCTATTGGGGCCTGCACTTCGCGCTGGCGATGTCGCACCACACCATCCGCGAAAAAGAGCGGCTAACGAAATTGTCCGAAGGCCAATGCGACCTCAACGACGTCCATGCGATCGTCGACCGAGTCGTCGCGGTGTCAGTGATGGCGCTGACGGGCGGTGAACCGGCGAAGAAAACGCCGGTGCGGCCAGCCGCGCCATATGGACGGCTGACCCGGCAGGATCTTTGAGCTACACCATCGCGATGCAGTCGATCTCGATGTCGAACGGCCCGGTCCATTCCGGGATACAGACGAAAATCCGCGCCGGCGGGTCCAGCGGAAAATAGCGCCGGTAGACCGCGTTGACGGCCGCGAAATGCTTCGACGACGTGCAGAAGACGTTGCATTTCATGACATTGTCGAGCGAGGCGCCTGCGGCCTCGAGGCAACGCTTCATCTGTTCGAGGACCAATTCGGTCTGGCGCTCGATCGGCGCCGCGACGATCTCGCCGGTCTTCGGATCGAACGGCGGCAAGCCTGAGACGAAGATCATATTGCCGGCGCGCGTCACCGGCGATCCCGGCGGCGAGCCCCACTTCTCAAGGTAAGTCGAAATCGGCTCGACGCGGATCACTTCTCGTTTCATGGCGGGCATCCCAGTTTGACCTGACGATGCAACGCTAGCACGGGCCAATACGGTCATGCTTCGACAAAGGTGGAAATGTTGATGTGTTCGGCGACGGTGGCGCCGCGCGCGCATGGGGTAATCAAATCACGCCGATCTGAACGATCGAGAGGCTCGGCCGGGGGCTGGCGCGCCCGAACCTCTCGTCGTCCCTACCAGCTCGCTTTGATCGAGCCGATGCCGGAATAGCTCTGGCCGAGGTTGGAGAATTCGCCGGTGACGCGGCCTGACAATTCCCACGCGCGATTGATCGCAAGGCGCGATCCGAGATCGACCCGGGCGGAGTCGGAAGCAGCGCTTGCGCCTGCGACGGTGAACGCCGGAACCGGCACGGTGACGAACGAGGCCGTGATGGTGCGCGAGGGCTCGAATTCGTGGACCCAGGCAGCGTGCACGAACGGGCTCCACACCATGCCGTTGCCGAAGTCGACGCGGCCGTCGAACTTGGCACCGAGGGACGTCGGCAGCGACGACACGGCTTTCGCGGCGTAGCTCAGCCCGAGCACGCCGGGGACTGCGCCAGCGGTGCTGGTTTCGGTATAGGCGCCCTGCCACAGCCGCGCCGCCTGCACGGCGGCAAACGGCGTCACCGAGACATTGCCGAAAGAGTAAGCGCGGCCGATTTCCAGGCGTCCGCCGAACTGGTTGCTGCCGAACGATCCCTTGGCGGTCTCATCCGGCCCGATGCCGGTGATGGTGCGCGTCGTATTGTTGTTGAAATGGCTGTAGGCGATCTGCGCCGACAAATAGCTCGCGCCGAAGCGCTGCATCGCATAGGCGCCGACATGCCCACCTTCGAGCCGACCGGACGTCGCACGATCAGCGACGGAGAATGTCGCGCTGGAGCCACCGGCGGAAACACCCAGCAAAAGATCGGGATTGACGAGATGATCGACGCCCATGGCGCCGCCCGCAGCACGATCGCTGAAGCTCGCGCTGCCGGTGTTCGCATTGCCCGACAGCGATTGCCCGGCGCCAAAGCCTGCGGCCCACGCATTCCACTGCGGCTGGGCCATCGCCGGCGCCTTCAGCGCGGCGAAAGCCGACGACGCCGGGCCGCGCGGCTCCTCCGCGGCATAGCCAAGCACCGTATCGCCGGCGGTGCCGCCACGGTTGCCGGCACGCCAGGCCTCCATCTGGCCGTCCATGGTCTGGCCGAACAGCGCGGCTGAGTTGAACGCGGTGTTCTGGGTGCCGCTAGTGCCTTCACCGGAGAGTTGGTCGAGCACGCGCACCGAAGCTGACTGCAGCAGCCGCGAGTAGAACGTCGCAGCGGTCCCGGTCAGCGCGGTCGAATAACCGGCTTCGAGCGCGTTGCCGACCGAACGCTGGTTTACGGTCTCGCCGGCCACGCTGCCGAAGCCGTAGCGCGTCAAGGTCAGGTCGACGGAACTGGCGTTGTAGGTGACGGCCGCGCCGAAGAAGGCCGACGACGACGTGACATTCGCGAATTGGCCGCTGACGGAGACATTGCTGGCGACGACGTTATTGTAAGTCGTCGTCGTCCCGTACAGCCCCGGCTGTAGCACGGCGCGCAGGGTGCCGTTGAGGCTGGCCTGGCTCGTGGCGATTAGGCCGTCATGAAGGCCGGTATTGTCGACGCGCAGCGCCAGCGTACCCTGGGCCGTCTGGGTGAACGTGCCGGCGAACGACAAATTGCCCACCGAGAGTGTCGTCCCCGGGTCGGTGATGGTGATCAGCCCGGCATTGATCAGGCTGTTGCCGCTCATACCTTGGAAAGATATCTGCCCATCGAGCGTGCCGTTGTTGGTGATGCTACTTCCGCTCACGACGTTACTGAAGGACCGCAGCGAGTAACCGTTCGGGCCGGCGCTGATCGTGCCATTGTTCACCAGCGTATTGTCCGAGCCGATGAAACGGACACCGATTCCCATATCGCCGGCGCGGATCAGACCGCTGTTGGTGACGGTGTTGTCGCTGCTGACGGTGAGGCCGACGCCGTCGGCTGCCGTGATTGTGCCGGTATTGGTAAGCTTGTTGCCGATCGTCAGCCAGATGCCGGTGTCGCCCGCGGTGATGGTGCCCGAATTCAGGACGGTGCTGCCTTTGGCGACGATGCCGTAAGATCCGGCGCCGGTCAGGTTGATGGTGCCGGAATTGGTGATCGTGTTGCCGGTGCCGGTCACAAGGAGGCCGGAGGTATTCTGCGCCGTTGAACTGATTGTCCCGCTATTGGAGAGAGAGTTGTTGGAGCCGGTCAGATACATGGCGGTGGAGCTGGAGCCAACCGTCATCGTGCCGGTGTTGCTGAAAGCGTTGTTGTTGGCGCCCTGCATGCCGAAGCTGTTGTCGACGACCGCGATGAGGCCCGAGTTCAGAACCGTGCCACCACTGGCCGCGGTGACGTCGATGCCGCTGCTGTTCGTCCCACCCATCGCGATCGTACCGGAATTGGTGATGGTGTTGCCGCCGCCCAAATCGCGGATGCCGATCGAACCGTTGCCGCCCAGGCTGATGGTGCCGGAATTGAACACCGTGTTGCCGGTACCGGAGATGACCATGCCGTGGCTGGTTGGGGCAACCGAACTGATCGTGCCGGCATTCGTGAAATTGTTGTTGTTGCCATCCGCGAGCATGCCTCGAGAGAATTGACCGAGGGTTATCGTACCATTGTTGGTGAAGGTGTTGTTATCGATTCCGATCATGCCGTAGCCGCCGCTGCCGACGACGATGGCGCCGTTGTTGGTCGCAGTGTTGCCGGCGCCGAGCTCGATGCCATTCTGGGCCGCGGGGAGCGTAATCACGGCATCCGGCTGGACCGTCAGCGTCAGATTGCTTTCAACGCCGGTGCCGAAGCCGACAGCACTCGCCCCACTGCAGGTAACGGTGCTGCCCGACTGCAGGCACGCGGCGAACGAACGCGAGTCCGGAAACGTTGCGACCACCGCGGCCAAGGAAAAAGCCGCGACGATTTGCGGTCGTGCCAACTGCGACGCCGCAAATTTCGCGGATATCGCCTTCCGCGCGGCGCCATTGATCTGTTTCATCAGTCATTCCCGGGTCTTGAGGCCGAAGCGGCCAGCGCCGGCAAAATGACCCGACAAAATTCAACGGTCTTGGTCCCACCGGAACGGGACTCGGCCCATGCGGAACTGACGTCCCGGTTCCCGGCGAGTTGTAGCGTCTGAGCCACGGACGGCAATTGTCTCAGGCGGCCACCGACAGGACTATTAGGAACAACGATCGCACTTCACCGGACGTAAATAAATAATGCCCCGCCGATCGAATTCGTCGTGAACTTGGTTCCAACATCTTGCGACTACGCTCGACAGCGATGTTTCTGGCTAGGGGACCATGCAGAAAATCGAGCCGTTTCGACACGCCCATATCTCTACCAAGACCTTTCCCGAAAAATACCGCCTGGCAATGTGGCGCGAGATCTACGGACGAAGCCTCGCCAACGTCGACATCGAGCCGATCGGCGACGAGCCATTCCATGCCGAAGTGACGTTCAACCTGCTGCCCAATGTCGGCGTCGCCGCCGGCTCGCGATCGCCGGCGCATTATCGCGTCACGCCGGAACTGCTTGGACGCGGGCGGGACGTCATCGGGCTGAGCGTGTTGCGCAGCGGTGCCGCCTCGGTCATCCAGTTTGGCCGGGAATTGATGAGCGGTGTCGGCAGTGCCAGCGTGCTGACGCCATCGGATCCATCCACAAGCACGATGCTCACGCATGGGAGCTTCATCACCCTCGCATTGCCGGGTGCGACCATCGCCGCGCTGGTACCAAACCTATCGCAAGCCTTCGGCCGGCCGATTCCGAGCGGAAGCGCCGCGCTGGGCTTGCTGATCAGGTATCTCGACGTCGTGAATGCCGACGACGAACTGACCAACCCGATCATTGGGCAGAGCGTGTCTGACCACATCCTCGATCTGGCCGCGCTGGCGCTCGGTGCGCGCGGCGACTACGCTGAGATGGCGCGGCAGCGTGGCGGCAAGGCGGCGCGGCTCAGCGCCATCAAATCCGATATTCAGCACGATATCGGTCGCGACGACCTGTCGACCGAACTGATCGCGGCGCGCCACGGCATTACGCCGCGCTATGCTAGAAAACTGTTCGAACAGGACGGGTCGTCGTTTTCCGCCTACGTTCTCACCGAGCGCGTATTGAGGGCGCATCGATTGCTGATCGACCCGCGCTATGCGCACCTCAACATCGCACAGATCGCCAACGAGAGCGGATTCGGCGATCTCTCCTATTTCAACCGCGCCTTCCGCCGTCACTTCGGCGCAAAACCTTCCGACTTTCGCGAGGCGGCAAGGCTGACGTGGCGGACGACGTGACTGACGCTACTCAGCCATCGCCACGCAATCGATCTCGATGACGAACGGCCCCATCCATTCCGGAACGCACACGAAGATGCGGGCCGACGGATCGACCGGGAAGTAGCGCGCATAGATCGCATTGACGGTCGGCAAGTGTTTGGCCGAGGTGCAGTAGATGTTGCACTTCAGCACGTTCTGCAGGCTGGTGCCTCCGGGCGATGGCGACGGGTTACGGAAAAAACGTCACCATGAAGAAAGACCCAGACGATGCCGGAGCTTGAAAGGCATCAAATCAGTACCGAGTCGGACCACCAAACTTATAGGCAAGCCCAACCGTGACAGCGGATGTCCGCAGTCTCGTGGTCGCGAAAACTTCGTCGGTGTTCGTATTCAGAAAGTAAGAGCTTTTGAATGTTCCCAAATCCGAATAACGGTACTCCGCGCGGGCAAGCCAATTGCCTGTCACCACTCCTTCCACGCCGCCACCGACAGTCCATCCCTGAAATAACTTTGAGCTGCTCTCCGTCCGGTCTGCCACGCACCAACGGGAATTGGAGGTGGGGCAAGCCAAGGTATTTTTCACTTCCTGAAAGGCGAAACCGCCGGTGCCGTAAATCAAAATAGTGGGGGTCGCCAAGAAACCTGCTCGCCCGCGTATGCTTCCGTTCCAGCGTTGTTCCACCGTGGTCGTATCTCCCAAGGGCGTATTGCTGCCGAGAGGACCAAATACTGTGCCAGGAATATAATTCAGCGATCTTTTCGAATTGAAACCCGTTCCTAGATCGCCTTCGACACCGACAACCACGCTCGAAAGCTGGACGTTATAGCCGCCGTAGCCCGCGAAACGTAACGTGTTTGAATCGAAGGTTGCGGTCGGGCCCCCTAGCCCCAAACGATTGGCCACCGCGGGCGTGCGAGCAGGATTTGAGATTTCGGTCGTTTCCCAATCGGTCTGGTCCCGTTGCCAGCCCAATCCCGCTCCCAGATAAAATCCTGTCCAGTTGTAAACTGGATCAATCATCGCCGGCGCCCTTGTATCGGTCCGCGCGGGGAGATCGGCGGCGGTTGCCGATGCGCCAAGCGCAGCAATTGCACCCAAGGTGAGCAACAGTTTCTTCATACCAAATCCTTCAGCAAAGTTTTAAAGAGAGGATCGAAGCGCCATTCACCTCTGTCCAACAGGCCATTCCCATATCTCGTCGGAAGTCTTGCGATCGAAGCCGCGAGTTGTCGGTAAACTGACCTGACAAGGGCCAGCCGTCTTGGTCCCCCCGGAACCCGGACTCGTCCTATACGGAACGGACGGCAATTGCCGGACGGCTGTGCCTTTTCCGCCACGCAAATCGAGCGCCCTACCAACTCGCCCGCAGCGCCCCCATGCCGGAATAGCTGTGGCCGAGGTTGGAGAATTCGCCGGTGACGCGGCCTGATAATTCCCACGAACGATTGATCGCAAGCCGCGAGCCTAGATCGAGCCGTGCCAAGTCAGAGGCCGCACTGGCGCCGGCGATGGTGAACGCCGGCACTGGTAGCGTGGTCAGCGAAGCCGTGATGGTGCGCGACGGCTCGAACTCATGCACCCAGGCAGCGTGCACGAACGGTCTCCACACCATGCCATTGCCGAAATCGGCGCGGCCATCGAACTTGACGCCGACAGATGTCGGCAGCGACGACACGGTCTGCGCGGCATAGCTCAGGCCGAGTACGCCGGGGGCAACGCCGGCGCTGCTGGTTTCGGTATAGCCAGCCTGCCACAGCCGCGCTGCTTGTACGGCCGCAAACGGCGTCACTGAAACTCGGCCGAAGTCGAAGGCGCGGCCGATCTCGAGCCGGCCTGAGAACTGATCGCTGCTGAACGCGCCCTTGGCGGTCTCATCCGGCCCGATGCCGGCGATGGTGCGCGTCGTAGTGTTGTTGAAATGGCTGTAGGCGATCTGCGCCGAGAAATAGCTCGCGCCAAACCGCTGCATCGCATAGGCGCCGACATGTCCGCCTTCGAGCCGTCCGGAGGTGGCGCGATCGTTGACGGAGAAGGATGCGCTCGAACCGCCCGCGGCGATGCCGAGCAAGAGGTCGGGATTGAGCAGATGATCGACGCCGATCGAGCCGCCGGCAGCGCGATCGTTCAGACTTGCGCTGCCAACGCTCGCATTGCCGGTCAGCGATTGCCCGGCACCGAAGCCTGCTGCCCATGCGTTCCACTGCGGCTGCACCATCGCGGGTGCCTTCAGCACGGCGTTGAAGGCCGACGCCGGGCCGTTCGGTCGCTCAGCCGCATAGCCGATCGCGCTGCCGCCAGCGAAGCCGCCGCGATTGCCGGCACGCCACGCCTCCATCTGGCTATCCATGGTCTGGCCGAACAATGCGCCCGTGTTCAACGCGGTGTTCTGGGTGCCGCTGGTGCCTTCGCCGGAGAGCTGATCGAGCACGCGGACCGAACCCGCCTGCAATAGCTGCGTATAGAAGGTCGCGGTCGCGCCGGTCAGCGCGGTCGAATAGCCGGCTTCGAGCGCGTTGCCGATCGAGCGCTGGTTGGCGGTCTCGCCGGGCACATTGCCGAAGCCGTAGCGCGAAATCGTCAGGTCGACGGACTGCGCGTTGTAGGTCGCGACCGCACCGATGAAGACAGACCCCGCCGTGACACTCGCGAACTGCCCCACGACCGCATCGCTCGTCGTCACGACGTCCTTGTAGGTGACCGGTGCGCCAAACAGCCCCGGCTGCAACACGGCGCGCAACGTGCCGTTGAGGCTGACCTTGCCGCCGGCGCTCAAGCCGTCATGGAGGCCCTTGTCGTCGACCCGCAGTGCCAGCGTGCCCTGGGCGGTCTGGGTGAACGTGCCGCCGAAAGACAGACTGTTGGCCGCAAGCGCCGTTCCCGGATCGCTGATCGTGATCAGCCCGGCATTGACCAGGCTGTTGCCCGACCCTTGCACCAACATCTGCCCGTCCAGCGTGCCATTGTTGGTGATGCTGTTTCCGGTCGTTGCAAACGCGAACAACGAGGCGCCGTCGGCACCGCTCCTGATCGTGCCGTTATTGACGATCGTATTGTTCGCGCCCATGAGAAAGACGCTGATTCCCACGTTGCCGGTCGCGGCGATCATGCCGCTGTTAGTCACAGTGTTGCCGTCAGCCCAGATGACGACACCCCCGCCAAAGGTGCTGGCTGCCGTAATCGTGCCCGTGTTGCTAAAGTTGCTGCTAGCGTCCAGGTAGACACCGACGCCACCGCTGGTAAAGGCGCCGCCGCCGACCGTGATGGCGCCGGAATTCGAGATGGTGTTGCCGATGCCGCTGGTGGAGACGCCGTAAGATCCCGAGCCGGTCAGGGTAATGGTGCCGGAATTGGTTACGGTGTTGCCGGTATTGAGCGAACCGAGCCCATTGGCACCTTGCGCCGCCGAGCTGATGGTCCCGGTATTGGAGAGAATGTTGTTGTTGCCGGTTGTGAACAGGCCGGTGGCGCTGACACCGAGCGTCATCGTACCGGCATTGGTAAAGACGTTATTGCCGAGACCCGCGAAGCCAGTGCCGCTGCTGCCGACGATAATGGCGCCGTTGTTGGTCGCAGTGTTACCGTTGCCGAGATTGGCGGCGACCTGGACCGCCCCGACCGTAATCGAGGCGTCCGGCTGCACCGTCAGCGTCAGGTTGTTTTCCGCACCCGTGCCGAATCCCGTGTTGGTGGTCCCGCTGCAGGTGACGGTGTTGCCCGACTGCAGGCAGGCCGCGAATGCCGGCGACCCGGCAAGCACCGCGATCCCAGCAGCCAGCGGCGCGACGAATTTCGCCGATACTGTCTTCCTCGTCCGCGCCATGCCATCGATCCGTTTCATCAGTGATTCCCAAATCTTGCGACCGAAGCGGCCATTGCCGGCAAAGTGACCTCACACAGCGCAACTGTCTTGGCCCCTCCGGAACTGGGAAACGGCTCATGCGGCACGCGCGCCGGTTCTTGAGGAGCTGTGGCACATGCGCCACGATTGATCGTCCTGATCGGAATTCAGGTAGGACTATGCGGAACGTCGAGCACGCCTGAGATAAATGACGCATCCACGCCTTGCGTCGTGAACTTGCCGTTGACTTCATGCGACTGAAGGTCGAGATCGACGTTTCCGGCCGGGGGGCACATGCAGGACATCGAACCGTTTCGACACGCGCACATCTCGACCAGTGACCTTCCCGAGAAAAACCGGCTGGCATTGTGGCGCGAAATTTACGGGCGCGGCATCGCCAACGTGGATATCGAACCGATCGGTGACGAGCCCTTCCACGCGGAAGTGTCATTCAACCTGCTGCCCAATGTCAGCATCGCCGCCGGATCGAGATCGCCGGCACATTATCGCGCGACGCCGGAACTCCTTCGCGGCGGCAGGGACATCATCGCGCTCAGCGTGCTGCGCAGCGGGGCCGCCTCGGCCACTCAGTTCGGGCAGGAATTGATCAGCGGCGTCGGCAGTGCCAGCGTACTCGCGCCGACCGAGCCATCGACCAGCACGATGCTCACCCGCGGCAGCTTTATCACCATTGCCTTGTCGCGTCCGACGATCGCAGCGCTCGCACCGGATTACACGCAGGCCTTCGGCCGGCCGATTCCGAGCGGCAGCGCGGCGCTGGGTCTCCTGATCCGCTATCTCGACGTGGTGCGGACCGGCGATGAATTGACCGACCCGGCCATCGGGCAAAGCGTCGCCGACCACATCATCGACCTCGCAGCACTTGCGCTCGGCGCGCGCGGCGATTCAGCCGAGATTGCGCGCCAGCGCGGCGCCAAGGCGGCGCGCCTTGCCGCCATCCGGTCCGATATTTTGCGCACGCTCGGCCGCAACGACCTGTCGACCGAACTGATCGCGGCACGCCACGGCATTTCGCCGCGCTACGTGCGAAAACTGTTCGAGGAAGACGGCTCGTCGTTTTCCGCTTTCGTCCTCGCCGAGCGCGTGGCCAAGGCGCACCGCATGCTGATCGACCGGCGCCATGCGCACCTCAACATCGCGCAGGTCGCCCACGAGAGCGGGTTCGGCGATGTCTCCTATTTCAACCGCGCCTTTCGCCGCCACTTCGGCGCCACGCCCTCAGACTTTCGCGAGGCGGCGCGGCTGGCATGGCGCGGGCGCGAAGACTGAGGTCTTCGCGAATAGTATGATCGTGGCGCCTAGACGATCTTCTGCGCCTTCAGCGCCTCGACCTTGGCATCGTCATAGCCGATCGTCGCCAGCACTTCCTTGGTGTGCGCGCCGAGCAGCGGCGGCGCGCGATATTCCTTCACCGGCGTGCCGGAGAAGGTGATGGCATTGCGGATCAGCGACAGTTCGGGCTCGAAGGGATGATCGACCTTGACCCGCATGCCGCGCGATTGGACGTGCGGATCTGAAAACACCTGCTCGAAATTGTTGATCGGTCCTGAAGGTACGCCGGCCTTCTCCAGCTCTTCCAGCCAGTATGCCACCGGCTTCTTCAGGAATAATCCGGCGAAGATCGCCATGATCTCCTTGCCGTGCACGACGCGGTCGTTGTTTTTGACGAATCTTGAATCGGTCGCGAGTTCAGGTGCGCCGAGCACGGCGCAGGTGCGCGCGAACTGGCCGTCATTGCCGACCACCAGCATCAATTCGCCATCGGTGCAGCGGAACACGCCCGCGGGCATGCCGCCATTGCCCCAGGTGCCGCGCCGCGGCGGCGTCACACCGTTGACGAGGTAGATCTGCAGCCAATGCGACAGCGAGGCGATCACGGTGTCGAACAGGCAAACGTCGACATGCTGCCCCTCCCCGCCATTGGCCTTGCGGTGAAAGAGCGCCGAGAGAATGCCGATCGATGTGTTCATGCCGGTCATGTAGTCGACGATCGACGGGCCGACCTTCATCGGTCCTTCGCCGGGCTCACCATCGATATGGCCGGTGACGCTCATCAAGCCGCCCATCGCCTGCAGGATCGCGTCGTAGCCGGCGCGCGGCGCGTAAGGCCCGGTCTGGCCGAAACCGGTCACCGAGCAATAGATGATGCCGGGATTGATCGCCTTGATCGATTCGTAATCCAGCCGGTAGCGCTTGAGGTCGCCGACCTTGTAATTCTCCATCATCACGTCGCAGGACTTTGCCAGTTCGCGGATGATGTCCTGGCCCTCGGGCGAGGCGATGTTGACGGTGACCGACTTCTTGTTGCGGTTGGCGCACAGATAAAACGAGTTGTTGTTGTTCGCCTTGCCTTCGGGATCTCTGAGGTAAGGCGGGCCGAAGGCGCGCGCATCGTCGCCGCCGCCGGGACGCTCGATCTTGATCACCTCGGCCCCGAGATCGCCCAGCATCTGCGCCGACAAGGGCCCCGCCAGCACCCGCGTCAGGTCGAGAATCTTGATGCCTTGGAGTGGCAGAGCCGACATGAAATTTCCTCCGAAGTTCTTGATTTGGCGGCGCCAGGATGTCCCCCGGCGCGCTCGAAGCCCAGCCGATACACTATTTTGGGCCGCTGAGCCCTGCATTGGCGGCATGCAGCCATCCGCCTGCCGCACCGTGACGCAGAATGAGGCCGCTCACCGCATCGTTGCGAGCTGCAACGCCAGCGCACACGCCCGGTCGTACTCGTCGAGATTGATCCACTCGTCGATCGTGTGCGGCTCGTTCTGACCCGCGCCAAAGGTCACCGTCGGAACGCCGTGGCGGACCATCCAGTTTGCATCCAGCCCGCCATTGGCGGCGCGGATGGTTGGCGTTCCGCCGACGTCGGACACGGCCGCAACTGCGCGTTTGACCACGGGAAGGCTGTCCTTCATCCGGAAAGGATAATAGTCGGTCTCGGCCTTGAATTTGATGCGGCCCGACTTGCCATCGCTGTTCTTCACGCGCTTGGCCGCTTTCTCGAACGCCGCCTTGTAGGCCTTGGTGATCTCCTTGAAGAACTTGCTGTCGTGGCTGCGGCTTTCGCCGCGCACATGCACATAGTCGGTGACGACGTTGGTGGCGTCCCCCGCCGGCCGGCCCTCGCCGCCGGTGACGGGACCGACATTGCTGGTGCCCTGCCGCTTGCCTTTCACCACCTTGCCGAACCAGCCACCCGCCTTCAGATCGGCGAGCGCGAGCGCAAGGATCATGGTCGAACTGATCCCGCGCTCCGGTGCGACGCCGGCGTGAGAGGCGCGGCCGAAAATCTCGACCTGCCAGCGATCCGCACCGACGGCGCCAATCGTGACATTGGAAGCAGAGCCACCGTCAAAATTGAAGGCCATGTCAGGCGAGCCGAGCTCGGTGGTCTTGACGTGGCGCGCACCATAAAGCCCGCTCTCTTCGCGCACGCAGAACAACAGCGTGATCGGCGGATGATCGAGCTTCTGCTTGGCAAGCTCGGCCGCCAGCGTGACGAGAACGCCACAGCCGGCGCGGTTGTCGCCGCCGAGCGCGGTCTTCGCCTGATTGACGATCTTGCGCCCGGTTAGTTTTGGTTTGGCTCCCGCGCACAGCGGCACGGTGTCCATATGCGTCATGAACATGATCCGCGGCTGGTTGTGCATCGCGCCACGGCCGGGCAGGTCGACGATGAGGTTGCCGGTTTCGGTCGGCACGGGAATGCGCGTATTGGCATCATCGAGGCGGATCGCAGTCGCGGGCACGCCGCTTTCCTGCAGCGCCGTGCCGAGTTCACGTCCTATCGCCTCCTCCTTTCCGGTCACGCCCTCGACGGCGAGGAAACGCATGAGACGGTCGGTGGCGGCTTTGGTGTCGACGGGCATGGGGTCTACCTGGATCAGGCTTGCGGGAGTGTGAGCATCCGTCGAGACGCCCCCCTATGCAAGTCTCAACAGGAGAAGTGTCCGTAGCTCGTGATCTGTCGCCTGTTTGTAGCTCGTGAAGTGTCGTGTTTTTGGTGCCCTGGAACAAAGGGGGCACGATGGGCACGGCATCCATTCACGAGGGTGTACGACGGATGCGGTTT
>Ga0307517_10003021_pt1 | contig 26590 bp, 28 predicted proteins | sample 23_EM_MG_FD_194515 | JGI IMG/M metagenome (GOLD analysis project Ga0307517, IMG submission 194515) | Populus trichocarpa ectomycorrhiza microbial communities from riparian zone in the Pacific Northwest, United States - 23_EM | ecosystem: Host-associated > Plants > Roots > Unclassified | place... | reverse complement strand
AGTCTGTCTGATACATTCTAAGCTTTCACGAGGCCCAGCTTACCCCTCTCCAACCTGACAACATAGCCATTGACGCTTTCCGAGGTAAAGCTGTCTGGACTTGTGTCATTCCTGAGTACCTTCAGTGCATTTATTCTTTTGAGCACAGCCTTGGCATCGCTATCATCCGTGTCCAACACCTTGTCCAGCTCCTCTGGGCTCACAACCGGGGCGCTGAGATTTATGAGATCCTTGGGAACGCGCTCATTGACTGAACGGTATTGCTCATGTGTTGTAGGGGTAAATAGGTTGCGAGTAAACGCGATCATTTTTTCTAGTTCGTCACCCGTCAACTTATCAGAAGAATCATGCTCGCCCTGGTAAACTTGGGATACGTTAAAAGAGGTTTGAATGATAGAAATTGGATTGGAGTACTTGGCCTAAACATAGCAAAAGCCTGTTCAAAACTGGAGGCATCAACGTCCGACACCACAGCTTTGTTTTCGCCTTGGTGCTGCATCTGCCGGTATGCGCTGAGAACGACGAGAAGGAATCTGAGGGGGAATTAGACGGTACATTCTATTAGTGAGTGCTTTATAAATACCTTGTCTGGCAGATGCCTATCTTTGCGTCGTGCCAGTTTTGAGCTTCATCCTCAGACACTTGGCCGTTCATTGAACCTAGAATTGTACTGGCTGCCGATAGCGCGCTGGTCATAGCGACGTGTACTCCAGAAGAAAACAATGGATCAACAAAGGCTAAGAAGGTCATCAATTGGTATTCACTTGGCATCAAACCTTCCCCTTACCCGCTGCGTCACCCGTAAGTCGGTAATGGTCGCCGGAATAGGCAGTTGCGTGATAACTGAAGTCGGAAGTGGACCTGACACTTCCCTGGACATATTTCCCGGCCTTCCCAATCAAATCACAAACGCCGGGGGCAAGCTTGAGCTGGGATAGATAGTGATCTTCCAGCTTGTTTGGACCTTCGGCCTTCTTTCTGTTAGATGTGTCAAGATGCATGACGACACCGATGGAGTGCGTTCCATTATGCAACGGAATGCACCATGCCCAGCCTGTTTTGTCTGACGAGAAGTAGAAAGAATTAGACAAGAACCTTTCGTCCAGATTCAGAGGAGAGAAACTCACCAGTGAGACACTCGAACCAAGGGGCATTGGAACGAGGTCCACCCTCATCGAATACCGTCACCCCTGTCCAGTACCCATATGCTGCCACATTTCTGAGGCCCTCCCGATAAATTCTATTTTTCAAATACTTGGTAGAAATAATGCCTTGGCGTCCGGATGCATCGATAAGCCAATCGAACTTGATGACACCAGTTTCACCAGATTTGCGCTTCCAAGTCGCGGAAACGGGGCGCGAAGAGGCAGGATCACCGTCATTCTCGAAACGAATAGATTCGACACGGGTTTCTTCGAAGACTTTAACGCCCTGGTTCTCAGCATGACGGATCATAATTTCGTCGGCTTCCGCGCGTACCTGTGCGACGATCGTATAAGTTAACCCGTGGCTTCAGAGCATGCGACTTACAACATTCCATGTCGTCCTGCCAGGGCCTAAGATGCCAAAATCGGTGTCTAGAAACAATAGGCGTCAACAGAGCAAATTCCCACAGTTCGCTGGAATCTTACAGCATTCTCTTTCTCCTTGGACAAACTTGAATGCCGCACCAGGCTGAAGAACCTCCTTCAGCTCTAAGAGGATAAGGTGTAGACTTTGTAACTTGCCTTATGCATAAATCCGCGTTTCTCATACTCTGTCTCGAGGTCGACAAATCGAAGGTAATGCCTCATCGATGGGAGCATACTCTCCCCGATATGTTCCCTAAGTAAAATGAAAAATCGATCAACATTATTGGTGGCGGTATGACTTGCCTGGGATGCTGGAGCGCTTCAAGTAAAACGACATCGATGCCTTCCCGGGCGAGTAGCGTAGCAGAATAACTTCCGGCAGGACCTCCTCCGATGACGAGGACAGTAGCTTTCTCGGGCTAAAAAGATTGGAAATGCAATCGTCAGCGAAATTAGACTCATATCAATGGTCATAGGAACCCACGACTGTCATTGTATACCGTTCGATGCTAAATTACTTTATACTTGGTTTTCGAATAAGGTGCGTTGATTTTTCCTTCAGTTCAGTTCGACCTTTATTTATGCACATTGCGTGATCTCGGGGGTATATTCCTTCCTTAGATCCCAATGATAATACAGCACACTGTTCCAAAAATAGACTATTCGACGTCGACCCCTGATGGGTGACTCCATAACAGTCAGATGTAATCTCTGATGGGAGAGGTTCCCAACAAGTCAGTAGCTCAGCGCGCATGAGGCAGCTAACTCAGACCCAGCACAACCCGATATAGGACTACCAATCTCCGAAAATAGACTATTCGTCGATCACTCGATCCTTCCCTACGCCCAGTTGGCGAGTTACCAGCATTCCATCAGTAACTCTGCACTCGGTTAACAGTTTCGACTCGTGGTCAGGACCCCATGCACCGCAGAGCACCGGGGGAACCAAAACGCAATAATTCATCCACACACTTGTGCGATTTAAGTTTCATCCAATGATGGTGAGAACGGAGTAAAGCAGGCGAGTTTCATTTAATATGTGCACATGTACTAGTAACTAGGGGAATAATTTAATGAGAAACCCGGTTTTCAACTTGAAAACGTTCCAGAAATCCACTTTCTACTGGCCGGCTTGGTTTTGCTACTGCGCTCGTCAGGCTCGGTTTTTCATAGCGAAAAAAAGCATATAACTAGGTACACTGTATTTACACTCAATGTACTATTTTATACACTTCGAGGGAGGCAGGAATGGGTGGATGGCGGTGGATGGGTTTGGATGACGCGTGCTATTAATAGCACACGTCATCCGCAACATCGAAGGCTGGGACCGTGTACATGGATTGGGTCCCTGATGGATGGAGTGTCTATAATTTAATGAACAGTGTTCAGCAGGAGAGCTTGATGGATAAATCTAATGAAGCCGGGAAAAATACTTAACCACATTTTCCTCAGAAGGTAGGTAAGCTCTTGTTAATGAAATAAATGCTCTAGGAAGGGATGAGGGAAACGGTGTGAGGATAAATGATTTCTATTTTCAATAATCCTGACATGCCGAAGAAACACAGTTTGAAAGCAAGAGGGACCTGAACGGTCCCAGGACATCACCACAATCGCGTAGAGCTGTCGTAATTCCCTATGTTCACGAAACCAAAATCGGGAATGCGACGCCTGCATTTGGTAGCTCTTCAATGTCCGAGATAGCCGCTCACTGTCCTATGAGTATATAGCGATGCCGATAGTGCTTGGTTGCCAGGCAGCATTTACAAGTACATCACGAAGACTTACACGAACCAAATGAGATAAAACCTAGGAGGAAAATGAAGGAATACCATGCACAGATAATGACGCTCTCAGACGGCGTCGGGCTGGCGTCGGGTTGATATCGATTGATGGACGGTGATGGGAACTTTGACAATGACAGGGTGACGGCTGACGGTGTCGGAACAACCGGCGTCACGCGGCGGAGTAACGGGTTTCCAACAAAAATAGCGCATGGTTTCTCATCAGAATCCTAACTAGGGGCCAATTAAAAGTCGGTATAACACTTTGCTTGTTTCCAAGTCGGATCAAACAGCGGAAATTTAAATTAGGCAGGTCATAATCATTGAGAAGAAAGTCCCCTTCCACCATCACCCAAGAGGTCCATGTAGATATAAACATATACATATTAATATTACATCCTCGTTGTGCCAAGTGTCGTAGGACCGAGGCCGATCTTCATAGAATCGCCTGAAATCTGCTCGACGGACTTCGTGATATACACGCCTGACTCTTTATATCTGCTCTCGTCGAAGTGAGTTGTCCCGGGGCTGGTTTGAAGCTCGAAGGTATCAAAGTTGTCGTGTTTTCGTCGGCTACCACCAAGTGGGCGCGGTTCTACAGCTATCGTTGGAAGAGTTCGGATAGTTGTGGCAGTAGAAGAAATGCGCCCGAACTTGATGTCACGATAGACGCGACATGCCATTGAATTGTTTACGGCCATGTTGGGAACCGTAGACATGGCATGGAAAACGGGAGGGAGTGATGCCGGGGCCAGAATCATACCCATAGTCAAGATATTACCACCCACGGTAATCCTTGAAAATATGTCAGTGGATCCCAGAAGATCGTACCGACTAGGACTCACAGGTAATATTCCTGTCCACTCTGAAGCAAAGATTGAGAAAAGGCTGGCAGCCCTTTTCCTTTGAAGAAAGACCGCAAACGACCGCGCCATGAATCATCGTACGTCGTATCGACTAGGAGCCGGTAGGTAATGGCAATAAAGATCAATGTATCATTGACGGTGGCAATAATGACTCCAGCGGAGCTGAATGGTTTCACGCCCGTGTTGATACAGTGATCGGTTAGTCCAATATGTGCCCCCTCGATGGCAAACGGTACTAGGATCGAGCCCGCTAGCGTGCATAACCATAAAAATCCGAAGAAAACCACAACGTAGATGTTGTTATTGAATATCGCTCTGACTCGGAAGAAGAATAATAGTGATGTTGCTGGCACTGCGACTGCGTAACAACATCCAATGGCAACTTGAAGAGCTTGGCAGTTTCCAACAGCGCCAACTAAAATTTATGAGGATGAGTAATCGCGAGGGAACCAAATCTACATACTTGTGAATACCGTTCCGGTAATTATGTATGCGAAGGCGGATAATCTGAAAGAAGTTCAATTTATTTCTTAGTCAAACTTTCGGTCGACTTCTTGGTTGAGTAAACATACCGCGAAATGAAGTAAACGAGCGTCGGGAAACGAACATGATGTCGAGTCAGAAGATTCCAATCATTCTTTATGTTCAGGAGGATATCCCAGGAGAACATCTGTACAAAATAGCTGTAAGTATTGGTGATTTCGAAATTAAAGAAAGACGTGCTCCGCAAGTCGCTACCAAAAGGTATCTGGATACCTCGAACTGGGATGCAAGTGAAGGGGGGAGCCAGGCTAATGGCGTTGTTGGATTTGGAAGTACTGGAGGCGCGGACATGGTGAACGATAGCAAAGCTATGTAATCGCACTCGGTGTGGTACTTATGCCATTCCCATGAGAGCTTCCTGATTGATCGGATTTCAACCCATAAGTAGTAGCTTTGGCAATCCCGACACGACATTTTGCCTGATAGGCAGTATTGATATCAGAAGGCGATCATTTATCGATAATCATTATATCGACAAAAATGGAGTACTGTGGTTTCTCAAAAGTCGGAGAAGTTCCAGTTCGAATCAGAAAAGCCTGAACAGAGATAATTCGGCTAACCATGAACGACAAACTCAATAGGATATTAGCGTGACAAATGTCACAAAACGATCAAAATGCTGGGCAGAAGGTGGGGTAGACTTAGCGTCGTTTGCATGTTTAATTGCCGCTGCTTTCGCGAAAACCATGTGTAGCCTTGTGGTGACCATCAACGGCCTAAACGCAATGCCACACCTTGTGCCACACCTTGGGTTCCCACCCTTGTACATAGTCCCATCAGAGGACAGGCCCGGGAACCAATTGTGACATGTCAGCAGATCCCTGCCTATTTCTCTTACACGCCGTTACTCCTGTCAAAAACACATCCCCTCCGTCTAAATTTTGGTGAGATAAGGTGAATAAGTAAGATAGTGCACAAGTTCGTGCAATGCTGATACGACACTCCCAGGCAGCGCGATCAACAACGCCACCTGTTGATGGCGACGTTCTGGGTGATGTCCGGAGCTGTTGTGCCCGCTGTAGGGCACTGAGGGCGTGGCATATTTCACTATTCCGGTGCTGTTTTCCTTCGTTTATTTGCCAAGTTCTTTGAACAGACTTTATTATATGTATTTATTGAAAATTATTATGATTTTTATCACATATTTTAAGCATAATTAAGTGTAATAAGAAAGGTACTTCTCCTGGATATTTCCTAGGTTATCCCCTCTCTCTATATACATCTTATTGGACAGTAAGGCGGTCTTTATGTGTCTAATAAGCCATAATAAAGTAATAGAATGGTTTAAAAGGGTACATGGATGGTGCAAGAGGACATATAAAGCAAATGGAGAGGGGGGAGGAGGAGCACATCCCTCTCCTCGCTTTTTGGAGGGTATCATAAAGATATTTGTATTCTTAGATTGTAGGCTACACTAATTGAAGTGCGTATACAAAATTTCAGGGCACAAAGAGTGGGGGTCACTGGTCAGAGTGTTAGTGTGTGAGGGAAAGGGTGATGAAAGCTCTACCTTCCAGCCCTTGAAAGGCTATATCAGTTCCCTGATACTGTTTATACTATTCTTTAAATATAAGAAACTCTGTTTTATGGGGTATATATATAGGCAATAGATCAGCGTAGGTGTTTGAGTCCGGGAGGAGATCTTAGCTGATATGGCCTTTCAATGGCTGGAAGGAGAGCTTTATCACCCTTTCCCTCACATACTAACACTCTGACCAGTGACCCCCAGGTCCTCTTCTTGCCCTGAAATTTTGCATACACACTTCAATTAGCGTAGCCTACAATCTAAGAATACAAATATCTTTATGATACCCTCCAAAAAGCGAGGAGAGGGATGTGCTCCTCCTCCCCCCTCTCCACTTGCTTTATATGTCCTCTTGCACCATCCATGTACCCTTTTAAACCATTCTATTACTTTATTATGGCTTAGTAGACACCTAAAGACCACCTTACTGTCCAATAAGATGTATATAGAGAGAGGGGATAACCTAGGAGATACCCAGGAGAAGTACCTTTCTCATTACACTCAATTATGCTTAAAATATGTGATAAAAATCATAAATTTCAATAAATACATATAATAAAGTGTGTTCAAAGAACTTGGCAAATAAACGAAGGAAAACAGCACCGGAATAGTGAAATATGCCACGCCCTCAGTGCCCTACAGCGGCACGACAGCTCAGGACATCACCCAGAACGTCGCCATCAAGTTAACAGGTGGCGTTGTTGATCGCGCTCTGGTGCCTGGGAGTGTCATATCAGCATTGCAAACATTCGTGCACTATCTTTTCCCACTTTATCTTACCGAAACTTAGAGACGGAGGGGATGTGTTCTGACAGGAATATATATTTTCTCTTGTATATAGAAAGATGGAGAATGAGATACGCTAGGAAGGCAATCCCATCTCGACAATAAACTCAATCTCTGTTCTGCGCTGCCTCCGCGATCGCCGTTTCCAAAGTTGCATCCGAAACATACGCCGACAGAGGCAGATGGATACCCGTTTTTGCACCATAATAATCCGAGAAGCGAATGAAGTCAAGTGATTGTAAGCCAGTCACATGAAGGGATTGGCGAAGTAATCTTGGAGAGATTTCGTATCCAAAAAGTTCCTGCAAGAGATGCAGAGCGATTGCAAATACGTCTGGGGTCATTGAAAGTGAAGCCGCTTCGGCTCCGCATATCTTCTCTGAAACGGACAGAGAGATGGAAGGCAGCTTCCGCTGGGCTGTATGACCTTCGGGGAACGCCTGGTTCAAAAAATGGGTGTCGTTCGGTGACAGGAGATGTAGGTCTGTCCAACCATAATGACGAATTATTTTCGAGAGCGTCTTCCCAGGGCCAATATCAATAATGGGATGACCTGGGAACCTTCTTGTAACGTATCGCATACTACCATAGAAGTTAACTGGCTCTCGCATGTGTCTGAGCCAGTAGTTAACGTTCAATGAGCGAGGGTTGAGTGACGATGCGGTAATCCCAGAAATGTATTCTATGGGGTCCGATTGCCCAGTCGTAAAAATGGGTGGAACGAAATTGGCGATGGCCTCATCCATTAATGCAGAGTGGAATGGAAGTGGGGTATCCACGTTTAATGTCTTTATGTGACGTTTTTGAATGTCGGTCTTCGCTCTATATATCTGGTCCGAACTTCCAGATAGCACAATGTGTTTTGGACCAGCGATAATTGCAATAGAAGGCGGCGGCGAGAGACGTGCGAGTATCGTACGCACGGTCCCAATATCGCAAAATACATTCAACATCGCACCCTGTTGCTTCTCCAGGGCTGACGCGCGGCGGACGAGTAGGTCGACCGCAGTAGCTTCCGACAAAATTCCAGAACTAGTTGCAGCGGCATACTCGCCAAAGCAGTAGCCCAATACGGCAGACGGCTTGATTCCACGTGCAGTAAGACCTTCAACAGTGCTTATCTGCGACGCCAGAGTTTTCAACTGTTGCCGTAGAATCGACCTGGACACACACGATTAACGATGCTATGTACAGTGCATGAACGTATGGTCTCACCCATTCTCAGACGGGTCCTCCAATTGATTTTGGGAGCTTTTGGCGAGACTCATGATCCGTTCAAGAACATCATTTTGGAGATAAAAGTCTTGGTTCGACGAGGGACCAAAGACGAATATCGGGTCAAGGGTACTTGCTTTCAGAGGGGGGTGCGGGGTTGTGTCCATACTTTGGCTTATGACCCGCTTGACAATAAGGTCAAGGAAACCTGCTGTAATTGGAGGACACGAGGCGAGAGACTTGCTGAATCGAAGGGAATCGACGACTTCAAGCACAGCATACCGCTCGGGCATGGTTTGCACTAGATGCTCAAAATATGGCAGCAGTCTTCGTACTGGTAAAGGCCCACCCTGCTCCTTGATCATGGACACATATTCGGGGAAAGTCACCATGGCCGGCGGCTCACCAAGGGCCGATTTCCCTATTTCAGCCACGGCTTCGATCCACGGGGTGATAGACGGGTTAGCGAGATGCACAATGTGAAGGTCAGGAGTTCCGTGCGCAGTGGTGATGTCGAAAAGTGCATTCGCACACACGTCAGATGGTATCCACGCCACGGGGGGGAAGAGAGCGGGCAAGGATCTCAGCGCGGGCGTAGACGCAATAACCATGGGTATAAGTTCGTCCAGAGCCCACGAGCCAGTAACTGTGTCACCGCAGATTTGTCCAACTCGTATTATGGAGAGGCTGAAGCCAGAGGGATTATATTTATGAATTCTGATCAGGCTATGTTCTGCGACGAGCTTGGCAACGGCGTATCCCTGCCAGTTTTTGAAAAGTCAGAACTGCGTCAATAGGAGCAGAGATCATGCTTACTTGAGACAATGAATCGGAAACTTTGGGCGCCAACTCCCTCTCTGGCACTACCGTGCCCGGAAAATTGAAAGTGCTTGCATACGACCCAGTAAAATGAAACTTGACCACCTTCTCTGCGGCATAACAAAGTTCCACTAACATCCGAGTGCAGGCCAGAAATGGATAAAAGGCAGACAACGGCAAATTGAAGTTCACAGGCCACGCTAAATGAATTACGTGGTCAACGTTGTTCAAAAGGACCGTATAGTTGGCATCACTGAGCCCCAACTTAGGCCCACAAAGGTCACTCGTCTGCATCAAATGCAATGTTCCCTTCGAAAGGGCGTCGTTGAAGGCGGAGATATCCAGCTTGAACCTTTCAAAAGCTGAGCGTATGCGTACGGCGGGATCGCCCCGGACGATGCAATAGATAGTGACATCTTGATTATCGAGGAAGCGGCAGAGAAGACGACTCCCCAACATCCCATTTGACCCAGTGAGGAGGTAAGTTTGTTTCGTTGAATCGTTGCTCTTCTTCGAGGTGGAGATAACCGGAATTCTTGCACCATATGTCTCGATTAAGGCTTCGAAAGACTCTTGATCGAGAGTAAAATCCTCATGAATTCGGGAAGCTTTTGGTTGCAGTCCAAGGGGTTTCATTTCTTTCCTGGGGTGAGGCATGGGTTTCGTACTATGTTTCCACCATTGACGCCTGTCAAATGGGTAAAACGGAAATGACGTTATCATGGCCGGATCAATGTGTAGCTTCTTATATGTTTTCTCGAAGGAAAGCGAGTGTCCCTGGTTAAATAAAATGCAGGCTGCTTCAATGTAAGAGCCGTCCTCGATCAGCTGATTTAACGCAGCCTTTTCGAATGACGCGTCGCGCATTGATGAAACGTTATCGGAATGGATATTTAAGAGTTCGGGAGTAATTCTCGCATCGGCTCGTATGTCAGATGAAGGCGGCTTCATCTGCACAAGTTCTTCGTAAGAGAGGTTGTCGTCAAGGAAAACTGCCATCTCATCGAACGACGAAATAATGAAGGCGAGTCGATGTTCTGTGAAATGGTCCCTACATATCCCCAAAAGAGTCGCAACGTCGCGCAATGGATGCCTGGTATCTAGCGCCCATCTTGCCACATTCTGTATCTGGGATAGTAACGAGGTCTTCGACTTGGCAGAAAAGGGAAGAAGCCATCGACGTGGCTCGCCGGACGAGGTGGTATCGGGAACGTAGACGGTAGAAGTTGAAGTCGGGGCTTCAAGGATAATGGCAGCCACAGTTCCTGTAAAGCCAAACGCGTTCACTTGAGCGAAGACTTTGTCAGACGCTAACGGTTGGAATTCAGTTGGTATGATGACTGGACCGGATAGAAATTGGGGCAGTGGTGCGACCTGGTGGGGTGGGACTTGAAGGTTTGCGAAACACCCGATCATCTTAAGTACCCCTGGATATTTCATCAGACCCATGGATTCAAATGCGACTGCGACACTCACCAACAAGCGCCGCGGCACCATGACAATGTCCTGTAACTGTTTTCGAAGATGATAATATGAGAGGAGCCCCGGGGCGCGTTCCGAAAACAGATCGAATGCCCTCGATCTCAAGGGCATCGCCAACGCGTGTACCTGTACCATGAGCTAGTGACGTGTGGTGAATTAACCCGGGTTGGTTGATAAAAGAGGGAGGGACATGCCTTCAAGAAGGGTGATATCCCCAGGTTGTAATTTCGCAAAATTTAAAGCCTTTTTCGTAACAGCAACTTGAGCTGCTACACTCGGTGTTATTAGTGTTCTTGTTGAACCATTATGGCCGCTGGCGACGGCACGGATAATGGCTTGTACCGAGTCGCCGGCTTCTCTGGCAGTGGCGTATTTCTTCAGAACCAAAAAGACGGCTCCTTCCTGCTTTTTCTTAAAAAATGAACTGATTATTGCGAGAAAGAAAAAAACATACAGAGGGAGAATAACCGTCGGCCTCAGGAGAGAAGGCAGACGACCTATGACTTGGTGACGCCACGCCTGTAGAATGCGCCCAAGCAAAAGGGGCAGGGGAGAAATGGGTTGCCAAAGCTCCTACGATAGCAACCTCGGCCTCTCCGTAACGTAGCGAGTTCATTCCTGTTGGTCGAAAATGTTCAGGGTACCGAAGCGCAGTGTGTACAATAGCAATACCTTCAGAAAGAGCAATTGCTCCGCTCGCACACGCATTTGATATAGTATTACACGACCCTCGAAAATCGAAGGAATGTGAGATGCGGCCGGAGACACCACTTGGATCGCTACTGGCTGCCCAGTTTGCGTCGAATGCATCCGGCCCATCTGTTAACCACCGCGTCATATCCCATCCATCCTCTGTACCAAGCCCGACATAAACCGGTACATTCTTCCTGCGTAGTGTCGATGGTGGAATTCCAGCATTTTGGAGGGCCTCATAAGTAAGCTCGAGGCCGAGTCGAGCGTTTGGGCGCAAGGTCGCAGCTTCCGAGATTGGTATACCGAAAAAAGAAGGATCGAACTGCTCGACCCCTTCTTCGGGTAACCATCCCCCAATGCCAATGCCATCAGACTGAATTGAGGCGTTAAAATTAGTGAAACCACGGGAGGCAGGCGGGGAAGTACTGCATTTCTCCCAGTCACCCTTGGAGAACAGGGTCCAGAGATCTTCTGGGCGTAGCACTGCTCCTGGCAGTCTACATGCGGAACCGACGATACATGGATAATCGTCGTCCATCGTTTACTGGGTAGCTAGATTGAAAAATCATGTTATTATAGTTATGAAATGCAAAAGCTTGCTCTGATCAATCTGAATGCAGTTCTGAGTCATCGGGATTAATTACCCTTTAAATTTAATGAAAGTATTAAAAATAAAAATTCGGGTGTCCAGGGTCCGTTCCACTTGCCCGATGCATACTCTAGATCTATATCCACGATTCTAGACGGCTTGATTCCAGCTTGGAATGATGAAGAATGACCGATCCCCGCGACCAGCCTTGGTTCGTTTCTCCCTCGTGGCTCGCGGAACTAGGGTTTTAGACCTTTAGGACAGCCGGTCCATACTCACCATCTCTTTCTGACATGTCCCCTACCGAGCCGAAGGCAGACACCGATCTCCCGAAATCGTCAACAGAGTCTGACACCTTAAGGGCTCCGAACGGACTTGAACTGCTTGGCACGTTCCCTATTCCTCAGAAAGCTGTCCTCCTTACGGTCTTCTGCTTTGCGCAATTCCTTGACGCCTTCAACAACTCTTCATTTTTCGCTGCGATACCGCCAATTGCTCGAGATTTGAATATTAGTAACAGCGATTCGGTGTGGCTCATCAGTGCATATCAGCTTACATTTGCGGCGTTACTTCTCAGCGTAAGTTTATCACCAGTGCCGAACTTCGCATCGAATTTACGGTTATATTAAATGAAAAGAGCGGACGTTTGAGCGATATATACAACCCAAGTACGTATATCAAAGTCTGTACCCCGTGTGCCGATTGAAAATTGGCATCATAGAATATGTCTTTGTCACTGGGATGCTCCTCATGTCCTTCTGTGCGCTCGGTGCTGGATTTACACGGACTCAAATTCCACTCATAGTGCTGCGAGCCTTTATGGGAGTGGGTGTGTCTATTTCTTAATCGTTCCTTCTGGCTGATCGAGAGGGTTATCCAAAATAGGCGCTGCCCTAAATGTTCCATCAGCAATGGCATTGATAATTCGAATGTATCCGAATCCAGCCTCTCAATCGAAAGCGCTGGCTGGATTCGCTGGTGCAGCCGCCATTGGAAATGGTCCGTAGATGACCCTTTTATTTTCATTCGCCATTCATCCCCCACGATAGTGATTGGTCTAATCATTGGGGCAAGTCTAGCATCTTTCGCTTCCTGGCCATGGGCCCTGTACTTCACCACCATCGTAAGCTTCATACTGGCTGTGGCGTCCTTCATACTACTTCTTCCCGTGACAATGGGGGAGGCGAGCCCGAACCTAAAGGAATATGGGCGTTTCAAACGTCTCGATATTTTTGGCGTCTTAACCTTAACAAGTAAAAGCTATTCCGTTTCTCGATAAAGAACCTAGACTAACATACCTTCAGTCGCACTCATCCTGTTTGTGTTTGCTGTTACTTCGGGCTCCGTCGATGGCTGGGGGACCCCGAAGGTCATCATCAACCTCATATTATCCGTTCTACTCGCCATCCTGTTTTTCATCTGGGAAACCCGTCTCCCACCGAATCTTGCTGCGGTGTATGTCCCAATTTTATAGCCAAAAAATTTCTTCTAACCTGGTTGGTCAAGGCCTCCTTCCATGTGGAAGATCGAGAACTTTGGCATCCTGATTCTTGTGTCCCTGCAGCCTTTTATGTGGTGGGCCTCGGTACAACTTCTCTTCTCGTGGTATTATCAAGACGTTTTCGGTTGGTCGACAATTGGTGTTGCTGTTCGATTGTACGTGAAATCTGTTTGGCAACCTATGTGCTCTTAATAACATACTGATAATTTTATTTCTCTCCAGCCTTCCGCTTGGTTTGGTATCTTTCCCAGTCATGGGAGTTGCGTCCGCCCTCCAACAGAAATTCCCTCTGAAATATGTCATTTGTGTTGGTGAAGTTTTGGTTCTTACTGGTACCATACTTTTCCCTTTCGCGGATTCACGGGAAAATTTCTGGCATCGCGCATTCCCTGGATTCTTTGTTGGCACCGCGGGGATGACGATTGTATTTGCCACAACCAAGTGCGTTTCGTTTCCAGCATCCTTTAAACCTACTTTTAACAATTGTCTAGCATTGCACTTTTCGCTTCTACACCACCAGATTCAGCAGGCATCGTCGGTGCCATTTTTACTTGTGCTCTGCAGCTTGGGTCTGCAGCTGGCGCCGCCATAATCACCTCGATCCAGACTAGCGTCGAACAGACCCACGGCGGTCCCAATGGCTTCCAGGGACGTGCAGCAGGGTTCTGGTTCCTGTTTGCGTTCGATGCCACCATTGCCTTAAGTGTCTTGTTATTCATGAAGAATACCGTTCCGCCAGTGAAAACTGGGAAAGAAACCTCCGATGAAGCTGACAGGACGTAGAGGAAGCGTAGGGAAAGTATATGTTGATCATGACTACATCACAGTCGCATTGTCGGAAGTAATCGGCGATCGTGCCATAGTTTTTGACAGCAAGGACCATGACAAGCCTCTGCCCAAGAAAGAGACACCGCAAGAGAGGGCAGACCCCGAGGTCTTATATAAGTTAGTATACTGATAATCTCAACAAATATCACATAGTGTGTCCTTACTAGTATATTTAATTTCCTTGGAATATGGAGTTGGTGTCGCTGCTCACAGATTCAAAAATTTACGGTTTGTCGACTTCCAAGAGGTTTTCCAAAAAAACTGCCCCACATACTAAGTGTACAAAGACGGGACCCTATATTGGTCTCGCGAGGTATTGCCCTCAACCGCTGTGTGATACTTGCTCAGAAAACATGTTCTTAACGCCACGATAAAAAAAACCATTATGTGTTCGATTTTAGAATATACGGAGTTTATGTAAATATCTACACTTTAAGTCGGAAATTCCCGAGTGCTAATAAAAGTTCGTTACGGCGCGTTGTGATGCGTTATAACTCGGTTCGGAAATTTCCGACATAATTGGCCAGAGTATACATGTCGCCCACTCCAAAGACGCGTTGATGACGCGCTCCTGTCATCTGGAAACAGAAAACAAGCATGGCGTGATCTCTGTATTTCCATGCAATAGATGTGGAACCCATGCGTCAGGGACATTGAACTCCCGCAGGATCTGGTCGTTCATCGACGCTGTCCCTACTCCTCATTCTGGGAAAGCCTCTATTTTTCATTAAAGTTCAAATGTATTTTCGGCAGAGTGATGCCCTCATATTTATCCTATGTCCTCTCAAAATGTCTATTGGTGTTCATTTGATACCGTGGTTTACAAAGGACTTGTGCGTGGCACTTTAAACGAAAGACGTGCTCATGGCGTGCCAGTGATCTAGTCCTGTTTTCCTCACGCTCCTGGAAATAGTGTCGGTATCCATGATTGTCGATATAATTAGAATTAGTAACAATATAGAAGGTTGTCTTATCCGGACAAGAAATAAATCTTAAATACTGTTTTAATTTCTATAGGTGCGTTTCACAGTAGAATGGTGATGCTGGAAGGGAATCCTCCCAATGATTATGACCTGCCTAATTTGAATTTTTGCTGTTTGATCCGACTTGGATTCAAGCCGACTTCAGTCGGTCCCTAGTTAGGATGAGAAACCCTGTATGCGCTATTTTTGTGGAAATCCTTACACTGCAGCGACTGGATTATTTTGCCGGGGAAACAAAATTGATGGCAGTTTGTTAAAATTTTGCCAAAGGCACGCGACCTCACTGTCTGGAACGGCAAAATGTGACTTGGCAAAATTCAAACAACCTGCTGTAACATTTTGCCTCCTCGTCAAAATAGTCCGGCCCCGGCAGTGTTACTTCGCGCGTGGTTCAAAGGCCGGTTGTTCCGACGTTGTTAGCCGTCGCTTGTCAGTATCACCCTATCAAAGTTCCCATCACCGTCCATCAATCGATATCAGCCCGACACAACCGACACAAGCCCGACGCCGTCTGAGAGCGTCATTATCTGTGCATGGTATCCCTTCATTTTCCTCCCAGGTTTTATTCACGTGTACTTGTAAATGCTGCCTGGCAACCAAGCACTGTCTGCATCGCTATATACACGTAGGACAGTGAGCGGCTATCTCGGACATTGAAGGGTTACCGAAGGCGGGTTTCGCATTCCCGATTTTGGTTTCGGGAACATCGCTTAGGGAATTTCGAACGATGCTGACAGCTCTATCGTGGTAATGTCCTGGGACCGTTCAGGTCCCCCTTGCTTTCAAACTGTGTTTCTTCGCCATGTCAGCACTATTGAAGATAGAAATCATCTTCCTCAGAAGGTAGGCTCTTGTTAAGTGAAATAAATGCTCTAGAAAATTTAGGAAAAGATAAGGGAAACGGTGTGAGGATAAACGTGGTTAAGTATTTTTCCCGACTTCATTGCATTTATCTATCAGTTCTCCTGCTTGAACCCTGATCATTGAATTATAAGCACTCCATCCATCAGGAACTCAATTCCGTCGATCACTGTCGGGGCCAGACTATTTTGACGAGGAGGCAAAATGTTACAGCAAGTTGTTTAAATTTGGCCAAGTCACATTGTGCCGTTCCAGACAGTGGGGTCGCGTGGCTTTGGCAAAATTTTAACAATTTTGCCTCCCCGGCAAAATAATCCGGTCGCCGCAGTGCGATGTTGCGACGGTCACAAACCTCAGAAATTTCCATATTTGGTATGTCCCGATGTGCCCGAAATGAGGAACATTTTCAAGTTGAAAGCCTGGGTTTCTCAGTCAATAATCCCCTTAGCTACCACTACATATGTGCATATTAAATGAAACTCGCCTGCTTTACTGCGTTCGCGCCATCATGGGATGAAACTTAAATCACACAAGGGTGAGGATGAAATACTAGTATTGTGTTTGGTTCTGCTGGTGCGATGCGGTCCATGGGGTCCTGACCACAAATCGAAGCTGCTAACTGAGCCCTGAGTTACTAATGAGCGCTAAGCTACATAGTCTGACTACTCGTCACTGCCTACTGGGCGTAGGGAAGGGTGAGTCCTGACCGCAAATCGAAGCTACTAACTGCCAAATAGGCCTCATGGGCGCTGAGCTACTGATGAGTGGATCCGACTCGTTTGCAGAAGTCAATGTAGATGCATAACATTCTAAATATAGCAGAATAATCAGAATAATAGCCTATGATTCTGCTATATTTAGAATGTTATGCATCTACATTCACTTCTGCGGAGATTCTGCGGGCCACAGAATTGTCCCCTTCCAGCAGTGTCACTCACTGAGTTATGCATCACACGCATAAGGGACAACTCGGAATCTCATATTAATCGGGATCATAATCTCTTTTTACACCTGTTCCATGATTACCCTGCGTCGGTGCTTCTGTCTGCAGTGTTTCCATAGAGCTGTGTGAAACCAAACGAGGTCGGCTCTTTGAATTGTATCGGCCTATTTTGATGATGCTATTTTCCGATATGGGTTGCAAGTGTCTTGGTACAATTGTCGCAACAGCTCATCTACTTATATCTAAGGACTAGAGGCTAGGATTGCTTGACCAAATAAGGATTGAAAAATCGGCATAAAACCCTGACCTGAAACCGCGGCTTGGTCTATTATCATCTTGACGCCGTTGAAATGTCGCGCTCACTGCTAGAGGTCTTTCTTACCAACGTCCAGAGGTATCCGGAAGGCGACTTTTTGATGGAAGAAGAAACTGTTTCCCTAACCTACCGCCAGGCTTACGCTGTGTCTATGAAACTACTTCCAGCTCGGCTTCATGAGTTGCATCCCACATTGGCAACCATATCTCGTCCAAAAGTTGTCATATTGTCCCACAATAATTCACTGATGCTTCTTTCGATTTTGGCGCTCTGGAAAATGTCGGCCAAAGTCATTCCGCTCAGCACTGGCTCTGATCCGTCCCTATGGTCTGGGATGATAAAGCTCGTGGATCCGGACCTCATCCTCGTTTCTCCTGGCCTCCGGCAGTTGCTCATTAATTCTTTGGAAAGATTTTCCCTACACACCAAATATCCCTTCATTTTAGATATATCGGCACTTATCCCCGAAGCCCAGGCTACAACAAATACCTTGAACCGTATATCAAATTACATACCCTCAATGTGCTCATGGGTCAACCAAACGTTTCCTGACCTGAAGGCGTTGATAAACGATATCGCAGTGGGAACCGCCTCACCACCCGTGGGGTTTGATCTACCAGCGATAACGCTGTTCACAAGTTCCGCCATTGACTGGTCCTCATTGAAATGCGTGACCTATACACATGACATGCTAGCTCACTCCGGTCGTCGAGCGATGCTCATGCTCGGAGGTTCGCAATACTCCTCGAAGCCGAAGAGACACCTTGGCTGGCTTCCGTTATCTCATTGCTTCGAATTTTGCATTACATTTTGGTGAGCATTTAAGTTTGATGATTTCTAAACACATTTTCAACCTACAAATGCATAGCGGGATTGTTCTACAGACCGCAGGAACATACATTTTTTTCGATCGTTTCGTATCTTCCCCTGAATTACCTCCCACCACGACGATGGCAGCTCTTTTGTTAGCGAGCCTGAAATATTACAATAACATCACAGCAACCGCGATGACTCCTGGTATATTCGGCGAAGTTCTTTCCTTATGCCAACAGGACGATATTACGCGTCTTCAGGCCTTAGATTCCTTGGGGATTGGAGGAGCACGCACCGTGGAGTCCGTTTTTCAGTGGGCTGCGTCCTGGAATATCCCATACTTTGACTGCTCGGGAGCAACAGAGGCCGCAGGAACTATCGCCATACGACGAGCTAGGGATTTGTTTCAGAGAGAAAATGGACTCCAAGTAATCCCAGAATTCATGGGTATTTTGGAGAAGGAACATCTTTCTGATAATTATGGCGAGCTCGTTATTCAGTGCACGGTATGCGGTACAGTTCGCGCCAGACAAGTCACCTGCAACTGACAACTGAATTTAGCACCTGCCTATCGGATACGATTTTCGAGAGTCGGCATCGTACTCCTTCGATCCGCTTACAGGAGTCACAACGTATAGAACTGGGGATTTATATTCTCACCCTGACCACATCCCTGCTTTCAGTTACATAGCCGGGGGGCAAATTCCACCGTACGATATCAATGCACCATCATTATCGGGTGGGTTCCCTGCTCACGTCACTTTGCACGGCGCAAGAACTAATTCCACTTGTTGTCAGGCATAACTTACGTTGGTCGCATGGACGACTTGGTGGTTTTTGAATCTGGCGTCAAAATCGATGCTCTAGCCTTGGAACGCGTTTTAGACTCGGGAGGGTTCAATATACAACGCTCTGCAATCCTGTCGAATGTCGCTGGAGATTCCTTGGTTGCCTTGATACAACCTCATTCTCTCCTGCTCCCGGTCGGGGGGGCCATTGAATCCATAGTCGACATCGTTTTGGACTTAAACGCCTCCATACCATTCGAGAAACGCCTTCGGAGAGAGCATATTTTTATTGTTAACGATTTGCCAGTCACCACCAAGCAAACCTTAAATCGCAAAAAACTGAAGAAAATATTTAAGGAAATGCAGAAGGACGAAGATATACCGCGTCTGTTTCCTCCTCCTCCCACCGTTATGGACAACCATGATCAGGCAGTCAAACCGGACTTGAGGCCGACCTACGAACAGCAGGAGCTGCGCACTCGTATCTTGCGTCTATTAACACATATTTACAGTGTTCCTGAGCGGTATTTTGCTGCCCAAAACGCTTCTCTGACGGATATTCCACTGACTTCCCTGTCCGCTGTTCAGTTGGCCAAAGCTTTGAAGGACGAGTTTTCCACAGAAGTAACTGCTGCGCAACTCTATGGAATACACAGCGTGGACGATTTGTATGCGTTGGTTTCCTCGTCCGGTTCACAGCAATCTATCGATGCCCCAACATCTTCGTGGCCCCCATACAACGAATCGGAGAACATACCAAACGAGATTCGGGGCCTAGCTACGCCTGAGATTGCTATTACCGGTTCCGCCTGCCGGTTTGTAGGGGGTATCGAATCATTGGACGCGTATTGGTCAGCCCTGCTGGCACCAGAGGTTTTCGTGAAGAATCTCCAACGCGGTCGGCCCCAGTCAAGATGGGGTAAGGGAAGAGGGGACAACCGCTCTGACATTTTTCCAATGGGCTGGTTGGAGGATTCTGCGATTGAAAACTTGAAGTCTTTCGCAAAATTTTTTGGGCTATCGCCATTGGAAGCAAAAAATATGAGCCCGAATGCGAGATTGGCATTGCAACTTGGATACTTGGCAGTCGAAGATGCCTGCATTGCACCACGTTCACTTTACGGTAGAAATTGGGGGATTTTTACTTGCGTTAACGACTCTGGTTGGCGCGAACATCGGTTAGAGAAATCCAGCTTGGAGGGTATGTCTACACGGTCAAAATATGGCCTTTTGATTAACATCGTCATTACCCAGAATATGCCATTGGGATACATGGGTCATCGGACGATGCCGTTGGGGCTAGGCTGTCTTATTTTTTAAATCTAACTGGCCTTTCCATTGAAATTAAGACAGCTTGCTCAAGCAGCGCCGTGGCGATTCACCAAGGTAAGTAACTCTTGATCTTGTCCATAGTACAGTCATATTTTTGACGTTCGTACTTAGCTTGTTCAGCAATCCGCAACGGTGATTGCGACGCCGCGATAGTGATTTCTTCGACTACACATTTTCATCCCGCAGGTGCAATATTCCGATCACATAATGGTATAGTGTCCCCTTCGGGGATTTGTGCACCGTTTTCTGCAGGAGCAGATGGATTTGTTGCGAGCGAAGGTGCAGCTGCTATCGTTTTACAGAGAGCATCGGACGCCGAGGTATCTCCGTACGGCTGTGTGGTTTCAAGCGCAGTTACGCAAGATGGTACTTCGCGAGGCTTTTTTGCGCCTAATCCCAAAGCACAAAGCCGGTTGCTTCGTGAAGCTCTGTCGCAAGCTTCATTGTCACCGAATCAGATATCTTTTTTCGAAGGTGGGGTTTCTGAACCGTTCCGGAGAGTCATATAATTTTAATTTCTTTGTTAGCCCACGGAACTGGAACCCAGCTCGGAGATTCAATCGAGCTTCAATCCATCAAGGAGGTTTTCGCTGAAAAACTGGAATCAAATAGAACAAAGCCACTGTATGTTGGGTCATCAAAGGCTGTAATTGGACATACGGAGGAGTGTGCAGGGTTAGCTGGTTCGTTTCTCATTTCCTCGCGTGAATTTCCACTTCACGATTACCGATAATTGAATTCCCAGGCGCCTTAAAAGTCCTGTCGTGTTTCAATCACAATGCTGTTCCACCTCAACCTCCATCTGGTCCGCTCAGCGAGATATTCACACCCTCGTCCCAGCTACATATACCAAAGAAAATTTCACCTTTCCTACCCTCCGAATCCCGGCGCTTATGTTCAATTTCATCTTTTGGCCTTTCTGGAACCCTTGCGCATATCATTATAGGGGAGACACTTGAACGAGTGGAACTTCCCCATTCGTCTTTCAACCCTACGTCCCCCGAGATATTCTTGCTCAGCGCCTGCTCAGCGGACGACCTTTCTCTTAAGGTCGAGAAATATGTCGAGTTCTTCAGTAACCAGCATTTAACCCAAGCCGAACTTGGACCTACCGCTAGGACCAGCCAGATAGCGCGAGACCATTTTCCAGTGCGAGCTGCATGGACGGTGCGCACATGGCAAGATTTAATTCATGGGCTTCAAGAATTTGTTCCCAAGCCAGGCCTTCCTTCATCTCCCCCTCACCACTTTTCGACTCCACGAATCGGAATCTGGTTTGGCCTACCTTTTTCCCGCACGGAAGTGGTCAATAATCATCCTCTTTATCAGTCGATTCTTGCGGGGATGTCGAACACTGAGTGGGATGGTGCATACGCCACCCTCAAGGATCAGGTCGTCATCGCTCGTTGTTTGCTGGAACTAGGATGCGAAATTTCTGCAGTCGGAGGAGCGGGAATGGCAGAATATGCTGCTGGAGTATTTACGGGAACCATACCGTCTCACGCTGTGTTTCGTGTCGCCGAAACAAACTCGGAAAATTCAACGCACGCAGTACGATGTGGCGAGTCGGAGCTCAAGGAATATGTAACCGCATGGCGAAGTGACCAACTTAGGATTGTCGATCAACATTCTCCGGATCTCTTCACCATTGCCGGAAACATCAAATGTGTTGAGGGGTTGGCCAAGGAGAAACACGTTAAGCTCAGTGCACCCTTCCCAAACCCGACAATACTGATGCCATTGGGGTCCTTTCGTCCTTCGTCGGTACCCATTGTCTCCGCACACACAGGGAGCGTTCTTGACGACGAGACCTTAACAAGTTTCAACTACTGGAACGGCACGCAGCACAGAGATAGTGATTCAAGAACTGCTCTCAATGCCTTGAAATCCCGGTGTGACATCCTGGTCGATCTTAGTCTCGTCGAGGGGTTGGGGAAGGAACTCGAAGATGGATTTATTGCAGCTCACGGGTATTCTTTGGAAAGGATTGTTGGGGTATTGTTTGAGCATGGATGCTCGATTAATTGGAGTAAATTTTCATCTCGAGGGCCACTCTTTCGACTTCCTGGTTATTCCTGGTGCCCGGATGCGTAATAACTCTCGGATAATGAATATTCAATGTGCACCAGGCACGACACCATCAACGTGGATTATCAGAACGGTTGTAACTTTATCCAATATTTTTTGGAGCACATCGAAATGTAGTTTTCAAGGTTGAGTTGTTTCACGTATTCCTGGGATTTTTACACCAGTAAATATCATTCAGAACCAGGGTGTTCATCTTGTTGTAAACTCTATCAGGTTACGACTGCGGCATCGGATACAGGTAGATGATAATACGGCATGACAGATTGGGGACTTCATTTTATAGAATGTTTTCATCGAGATGAGGTTGGGGTAAGCCGTCGCAGGGCCTGTTTCAAAGGATCCCTGGGTGGCGCACCTTCGTCTGGGAAATTTAATCTAACCGAGGTATTTTAAATTAGGGACCTACCGTATCTGAACTGATACACTCGCGCGTAATCGTCAGGTCCCAACTAGCCGGTTCTTTCGCAATGATGAGTGACTACATAACAGGCGGATGTAATCCCCGATGAGAGCAATTCCTAAACGAGTCGGATTCTCTCATCAGAAGCTCAGCGCTCACCAGGCAGTTGACAGCTTCGATTTGCGGTCAAGACTCACCACAACCCTACCAATTTCCGAAAATAGACTGTTTATCGACCACTGGACCATTCCCTACGCTCAGTTGGCAGTGGTGACTGACTAGCTCAGCGTTCAGCTTCGATTTGCGGTCAGGACCGCGCGGACCGCACAGCACCAGCAGAACCAAAACGCAATAATTCATCCACACCTTTGGGCTCGCAATCTATAAGTGTGGCTGGGATAAACGAATATTAAATAAATTAAATCTACTGTAAACTATTTAGTACTTCTTTATCACAGCTGAATAGATTGCCCAGATCTATGTTTAGACGATTTTTAAGCCATATATCTCGATCCTCAAATTTCAAGTTTCGACTCGGAGTTTGTTTTGATCCAACGCGTGTTGAACCTGGTGCCGAATGCTTACAATCAATATTCTTGGAAGTTAGAACGGAGGCACAATTAGCGGGTCTTGGAAAGCAATCTTATTGGCTCTCTGAATAGCCCATCATATTATTGAGTGTGAGGATATGACATGTGTATACTTTCGAGTTCACAAGCCTTTTATGGCTCTCTGAAACGGTCGTGTCTTGATCGGGAGGTCAGCCCAGTGAGTTGGCGAGAATTAGTATGTAACGGAGTATTCGAGGGCCTTGTTCGAAGCGTCTAAAGCACCTTTGTCACCAAAGAAAGGAAGGTTCTTCAATTAGCCTCGGTCTCATGTGGACGTAGATAGATGTCACATTGTAACAATTGTAACATGATGGAAAGAAGCATAGATCCTTCATCGTCACGAGCGATGATGGAATTCGTATCGGAACTATCCCGACCACTTAGTGGGAAGATCACTCTCCTCCATACAAAAGTCCTCTCGTTCGTTCGAACCGAGACCTCACATTCCATCCACTGGTCATATCCAACATCGCCATGGCAGAACCTATTCCTGTGCTCATCGTAAGCAAATGTGTACTACGGTCTCACCAGATCTAGGGCTGAGTAGTAGGAACGGATTATTTTCTAGGCCGGCGCTGGGCCTTCTGGCCTTGTTGCAGCTCTAACTTTGGCTCAGAACGGCATCAAACCCCGCCTCATTGACAAAGCTGAAAAACCTCACGTGGGCTCTCGTGGGTTCGGTATTCAGGTTGGAAACCTTTCAAACTCTCAGAGCAAATGAATAGACTAACCAGAGTACATGTGAAGCCCCGAACTTGCGAGCTTTTTCAGACGCTGGGAATCCTGGAGGACTTCCAGAAAAAGGCAACATCCATCCCCACCATGAGGGCGTATAAGCTTCCAGGCGGAACCATTCCTGTTAAAACATGGGACCTGTATGCGAAGACTGGTACCTGGCCTGATCGTCCATTTGTAAGTGATTTGTCAAAGGTGGAAACGTCCTGTAAGCTTACCGAATCGACCGTTTCTTACCCCCTGCAGGGAAATGGTGTCTGCCTTAGCCAGAACGAATTGGAGGACATCCTCAAGAAGCACCTCGCAAGATACAGTGTTGCCGTAGAGTATGGCAAAGGGCTGGTAGGGATTGAACAAACACCAGATGTGATTACGGCTACCGTTGCTACGTTCGAAAACGGAAAAGAGACTGAGGGCAAAGAGTTGGTCACTGCCCAATATTTGATTGGCGCAGATGGTGCCAAAGGTAGGTTATGATGATGAATCACCATTGGATAATTCACTCACATTCGAGATTCATGCTTCTAGGGGCGTCCAGAAAATTGCTTGGAATGACCTTCCAGGGAGAGACTCGTGATACCGACGGAATGGTGTGGGGAGACGTTGAAATCGAAGGTCTGACTACGGATGTGAGAAAATTCAAAGGCAAGAGAGTGTTACCTAACGGTAAAATCTGTAGTATTGGCATATCTGGGGCAAGCCTGGCGCCTATACAATCATGGCGCGCCCCATCACGCCTGAGGGCAAGAAGTTTGGCGTTGGAATCACAGCTCAGAACTTCGACCCGACCGACCTTGCAAACGAGGAGAAAGCCAAGGAATTCATCATAAACGAAACAGGTCGGGCAGATCTCAAGTTTGGCAATTTTACATGGCTATCTTATTTCAAGTAAGTCTGGTGCTTGATCCCCAACTGGATATGACTGGATGAATATCCGGCTCACACAATCGAAAAAGGCCAAACATGCGTATGGTAAATCGATTTCAAGAAGGACGGGCCTTTATTGCGGGCGGTATGTGGCCTTTCGACGTGGTTAGTCAATACTGATCTGTTGCAGATGCTGCCCACGTACACTCTCCTACGGGCGCTCAGGGGTTGAATTGCAGCGTACAGGATGCGGTAAGCCAATCGACCTAAAGTACAGACTGATTTTGCTAACCATCCGCTCTTGAAGTCGAACCTATCCTGGAAACTCGCCTTGGTCCTCAAAGAACTTGCTCATCCGTCCCTCCTTCAGACATACAACACCGAACGTCTGCCGATAATTGCGCATATGCTCCAAGCCACCAGCTCGCTGTATACACATATGGTTCCTAAATCGAAGGCCCCAGTTGGACAACCGTCCTCCACGGAGCAAGCAACTGAGGACGACGACAGAAAGTCTGGGTGGTACCGCTGGCGAAACAATGCATTGGAGATGTACGGCATCAACTATCGTTTTAGCGACATCGTACTGGAAGAGCGCGATGCACAGGAGGTGGACAACGAAGACCTCGTAGCACGTGCTTATGATGGGTACGAAGGCGTTGGAACTTTATTAGCAGGCGACCGCGCACCTCAAGCACCTGGACTTCTCGATAAAGACGGGAAGAAAACATCGCTGTTCGATTTGTTCAAGTTGAATTTGCACACGGTCCTTATTTTCACACCGGGAGAGGTTCAGCTGAACCTTGAAGCGACGAAGAAGTGGCCAGTGTCAGTCGTGCAGACTTTTGTCGTCACGGAAGCTGGAAAAGCGGCTGTCATAGAACCTGCACTCACCCTCGTGGATAGCGATGGACATGCCGCGAACGCATACCGTGTAGAGAGTGGTAAGCTAACAGTTGTTGTAGTTCGTCCCGATGGTTTTGTGGGTGCTATTGCGAATGACGTCGAAGGGGCAGCTCGATATTTTGCCAAGGTTCTTAGAACTTGACCCCCCCCAACGATATTCTAAGTACAATTACACGTAGTTTAACGGATCGTTGTCAAGATGTTGTATGTTCGCTCTTTTCCCCAGTTATTCAATCTACATCTCCCTTTGCGGAACTTGTGGTATCTATTGGCCTCTTATTTCTTCCTCCCCCGCTACTGATACCTCGTCCTTCAGCACTCCGAGAAAACACTCGTCCATCTCCATCTCCGAAAGGGTCGTCCATTTCTCAGTGCGGGCCGGTAGGTGGTAAGGCGCATCGTCTTGATTATGCCGCGCATGAAGTGTCGCTGCCCTTAGTACTATTCGGCCTCGGTCATGATTTGGGCATGCACGTTCTGTGGAGCGCCTCTGCCCCTTCGGGGCAAGTATGAGCGACAGAGTTCACTATGTGAGGGCGTCGGCGCTTCTCTGAACTTCGTGGGTATTTTCGCAGATAGAGAGTCGCCTTGCCGCCCCTGGCTTTTCGCTGCTCCCGCAATGCCTTCCGCATGTTTCAATGTACCATTCAACCGCTCAGCCACTGTTTAGAATACTTTTATATGTAGCGAGCACTTGTCTCGTTTCAATGGTCACCACAAATTTTCAAGGATTTATTACTCTGCACTT
>Ga0307517_10003020_pt1 | contig 26597 bp, 22 predicted proteins | sample 23_EM_MG_FD_194515 | JGI IMG/M metagenome (GOLD analysis project Ga0307517, IMG submission 194515) | Populus trichocarpa ectomycorrhiza microbial communities from riparian zone in the Pacific Northwest, United States - 23_EM | ecosystem: Host-associated > Plants > Roots > Unclassified | place... | reverse complement strand
CTCTCCTGTCTTTAACCCAACTTTCCCTTTCCGTTCTTCTTGCTGTTCTTGTTTCTTTGACAAGAAATTCTCAAGCTGTTGTGTTGTCCTAAAGCTACCGGGTATTTGAAAGCGAGCTTTAATCTGTTTTTTATTAAAATTTATTTTATTTATTTTATTTTAAATTAATATTTTAGTGTTTTTGAATTGTTTTAATGTGCTGGTATCAAAAATAAATTTTAAAAAATAAAAAATTTTATTAATGCTTTTTTGAACAGAAAAACAGTTTAAAAAACAACTGCTACCACTATCTCACACTCTTCTCATCCTAAAATACAACATATTTCATAGTTTGATTTGTCACGCGCACCATTTTATTTAAACTTGTGGTGGAATACATTAATGGCCTGTCTTTCTCATTGAGCCTATTTGTTTTTGCGGTGGAAAAAAAATTATTGAACAAAATTGATTTTTTATACTTTTATATCGTTTTGATATATCAAAAATAATTGTTTTAAAAAAATTATTATTTTAATATATTTTCAAGTTGAAAATACTTTGAAAAGTAATTGCTATCATAAAATTAAAAAGGCTCTTAATGTATATTGTGATACAAAATGTTTTTCTAAAAAGTTTTAGTTGAAAGTTTATGAAAATGATTTTATGTTATATTTTTTTAAAATTTTAATATAAGTACATCAAAATATTAAAAATATTAAAAAATGATCAATTTAATTTTTTTAAAATTAAAAACAAAACTAAATACAATTTCAAATATAAAAACAACCTATACTTAAAAATATAACTCTATGAATGAACATATGACAAATGATGTATTGGGGAGAAGATTATAAGTTCCTTGAAAATAAAGAGGCAAAAAGCCACGATTTTTAACAGCTAACTGACTTGTACAGGCACAGGCAGGCTAGCTATTTTTATCAAGGAGACAGCAGTACAAGCCGTATTTCTGACACAGAGAGAGAGAGAGAGAGAGAGAAACTACCATCAGATGAGACTTGAGAGAGAGACATTATTTATAATTTTATAAAAATAGCATTAAATAAATAAATAATATTCAACGACGCCGACGAACCAACAAAACCGAACGAACTAATCAAATTCTGACATACTTTCATATTTCTCTGTCAGACAGACTTTTCTTTCTCGTCTCTATCACTTCTCCTCCTCCTCCTCCTCCTCCTCCTTTGCCTCTCCCCATCTCTCTCTCTCTCTCTCTCTCTCTGGTATTCAGTTTCAGGTAGGTGATTATTACCAGCTCTTTTTTCCTGGATTTTTTTAAAATTTGAGTTTTGATGATGTAATAATATATTCTCTTGAATTTGCAAAGTTTTCTTTCTTTTTCTAGTTTTGGTTTAGATCTTTTGGCGATGATAAGTCAAAGGGTGTCTTCCTTTTCCATTCTTTTCTTCTTTAGCTAAGCATGGATGCTATTTTGCTTCTGCTGATTGTTGATGTCTTTTAACTTGTTTGTGTTAGTTGATATTGTATTTAATGTTTTCTTGGACATTATTTTTCGTTTCTTGATTTTTTTGTTCTTTCATTGAATTTGGTGGATTTCACAGCTTTTTGTTTTTTATGTTGATTTCTTGCCTATCTTTTCTTTCTCTTTTGTGTTTTTATTTTGATTTTGTGGGATTTTGGTGATTATGGTGGTGGCAGTACAGATTCTTTTTTTTTAAAAAAAAAATAGTAAATGTTGCTGATATTTTACTGTTACTGATGGAAGCTTTATCTTTTATCTATCTGGATCTAATTACTTTAATGTAATGTAAACGGTAATTGTGAGCTTATTAAAGTCAGTTCAGGGGTCTAAAACTTTGATCAGATTTTGACTCTCTAAATTAAGTGCTAATTGAATTAGAGAGTTAGTGTGAGGAGAATTGACTTGATGAGTTTGTTTGTAGAATTCTGTATTTGAGAGGGAGAGAGAATGTCAGGTGGAACCCAGAAAAGTTTGAGGAAAGCACTTGGTGCCCTCAAGGATACCACCACTGTTTCATTGGCCAAAGTCAATAGTGATTACAAGGTATTTTACTAGTTTAAAACAATCATGAAGTTGTTGTTGTGGCTATTTAAAGTTAGGTTTTGTTTTGAAGTATTGATCTTGTTGGTTTGGTGGTTTTTGCGATTTCAGGAATTGGACGTTTCTATAGTTAAGGCCACGAATCACTATGAGCGACCTGCAAGGGAAAGACACATTAGAGGTACATGAAATGCTCTCCTTAATCTTACAAGCTAGGAAGTTGGGAACAACATATTGATTGTGGCAGTAAAAAATGCGACGTTCTAGAGAAGGAAAAATTTGATGGATGTGAAGCTCATGTGCTTTCTATTTGATTCTCTTTGCAGCTATTTTTGCTGCCGTTTCAGCTACTAGACCTCGGGCTGATGTTGCATATTGCATCCATGCACTTGCGCGGCGTTTATCGAGGACACATAACTGGGCGGTATGTGCATCAGCATCATATGAATCTTATGTGATTAGATAGCTATGAATAGAGAGGTCTGAAGTAAATTAAGTGCTATTCTGCCTGTTTAAGTATCCAAATCTTCATGCCTTGGTTGGAAATAAATTTTTTGTTTTGGCTTCCAGGAGCCCTCAAATCTACACTAACTTCCTCTTTATTTCAAGGTATTCACACTACTAGAAAATTGGAAAACACCACACAATATTCCATCGGTATTTTAATTGCTAACAAAATTTTTGATGGAAACCTGTCATTGCTAAGTTACTTGTCGGGAATTGTTGTTTTGTCGGTATTTTTGTTGGCAACAAAAGTTGCCAACATATTATTCGCACCAAAAAATCAGATTTATTGCCCATTTTTCATCGAAAATAATTTCCAACGGAATTTTCAATCGCTGATTCTGTTGAAAATACCCAAACTTTATGTGACTTTCCAAAGAAATGGATGTGAAATTGCCGACATAAATGAAGCTATCCGTTGGTGATTCCGTCAGTGTTTTCACTAATTTTTTGGTATGTTGTTATGATCCCCTAGCTAATCTAAACATACAACAACTCCAAGCATCTTCAAGTCAATAATTACTCACATTAAACTCATAACCACAACAAAAAAACACTCATGGAATTATTGAAACAATAAACACATATCGAAAAAACATAAAACATTATCCAAAAAATATGAATGTAATGCATTATAAAACACTAACAAATGTCTTACACAATTTCAATTTTATTACACAATGAAACATTGTATCTAAATCAATTCAACACTACTTTTTAATCAAAATCCTTCTCTTCATGGTAATCAAGCAGCTCGAGTTAAAGTTCAGTTGGATCCAAAGAGAAGATGTATTATATATGCATAGAAAGATTAAAGTAGATGAATGTCAAATAATAAGATTTGTTCTGAAGGGATAAATTTTGTCAGCGTTTCAAGGGTGGTTTTGCTTAATGTTGTGTGGAACCCATCAGTTGAAAGGCAAGCTATTAACCATGCCTACATGCTAGGACAAGAGAAAGTTGTCTATGTTTACCATCTCATTACATTAGGGACAATGGAAAAGGAAAAATATTTCACCAAGTTGAGAAAAGGTGATTGTCAGAGCTGGTGTTTGATTGCATAAACAAAAGTGGTAGTCATTGGAAGTTGTATTTGATAAGGCGGACAACAGAAAGGATAATATTATGGAAAAGATGATTCAATATGACAAGCTCAAACTCATGTTTAAGAATATTGTACATCAACCAAAAGATAGCAATCTAGTAAAATCTTTTGGCTTAGATTTGTAGTAAATCCTACCGATTTTTTGCTACATTATCCTCATTCTTTGAAGTTGAAAGGTGCAAATGTTTCATACTACTATAATTCTGAGTGTATATCATTTTAGAACATATCAATGATTCAATATAATGTTATGTTTAGAGAATTTTGTTTTTATTGAAGGGAAACCGTAGGGATCTCTATGTTAGTTGATAGTCTTCACATCTTCTGCATTTGAATGACAAGCCTTTAATCATTTGAAAAAAAAAATGATAGATTTATTTTGACGTTTCTTTCATTTAATTTGAGCATCAATTCTTTCAGATTTTTTTTCGTTTCTTGAGTAGCAAGGATATCCCAAGAATAACTAATTTATTCAATTCAAACTTATTGACGAGTCGTGTGGGTTGGCTCGGAATAACTAATTTATTCAATTCAAGCTTATTCATCATAAATTAATACATTTTAATTATTATCAATTCCACAAAATCAATTTTCTTCAAATTTCCAACTTAACAATAAAATTAACAAAATATAATTAGTACCCATTAAATTATCCATTATTTCTTCAATTATAACACACTTAGGTTACAAAATCAAATTCAATTTTTTCAAAATCTCAAACAAACCCTAATATAAAATCAAGCATTAATACAACGAAATTATCTAGAAAAAATTGTAAAACACTTAAATATATAAGCATACAACAAATACTACAAACAGTTTCAATAAATTAACTAAAAACATAAATGAATTAAAAAAAAAAGGTGGGTTTACAAACCTGGTGGTGTGAGACTTGACAAAAAATAGAACCAAGAGACGGAAGTTGATGCTATTGACAAATGTTGGTCGACATCGGTGGGTTGAGGGGCTGGATTTGCAAGAGGGCTGCCGGAATTAAAAGATGGGGCTGCTGCTGTTCTTTTAGCAATCGAAGATGAAGAAATGGGAGGAAAGAGAGAATTATCGGGTTTTAATTCATTTAAAATGGCTGATATAAATTCTATCGGCATTACTAACGTGTAAAATTTCTGATGGAATTGCTGATGAAATTTTAATTGATTTTTTTTATTTTTTTTATTTCATCGCTATTTCCATTGAAAATTATTGATGGAAATGTTCTATTGGTATTTCTATCGGAAATTATTGACGGGATATTATTCATCGGGTTTCCAATGCTATTTGTTAATTTTTTGGTAGTGTCAAATATTTGCCACAGTTCCTGTTTTCATTGGAATTCAGTTAGGCGATGGTAAATGCATAAACTGCTGATCATAAGCAACACTAGCCCTCTGGATGAGTCACCTATTTTGAGTACTAGACTGAAGGCATTTGATGCATCATGTAGCATGATAGTTCATATCTTGGAAAAGTTAACGACCACCTGAACTTCCACCTGACAGAATAATATATATCCCTGTGGTCTTTGTTGTTGCAGCACCATGTTTTTGCGGTCTTCTGTTTTACCAATTTCAAAATGAAGTAGCAAGAAAATCCTTTTTACATGAACAAATAAGTGAAAGTTTCTTCTTGAGCAACTCAAATTTATAGATGGGATTGGTTGACATTTCCCCTATCTGCCTCTATATCCATCTCGTTCTGAAACAGAAAGATATTAATGAAGTTTATTCTTGATAAAGTTAAAGCGCTTCATGTCAGTGGTATCCGTAGTTCAATTTCCAATATTCATGAATCCTGTGGTTCATTTTATGGAAAGCATTTGTTGTAATTCATTAATAAATTGCTTACTTTCCAAAGTCATTGCTTTGAGTGATTTGATGTTCACATTATGTCATATGCATAGGTGTATTTCTGATCTATCCATGTGTTTTCCTACAATGTGTTTGACTTGCTGCTAATTTTTAGGTTGCTTTGAAAACTTTAATCGTTATTCATCGTGCTTTGAGAGAAGTGGACCCCACGTTTTACGAAGAAATCATTAATTATGGAAGAACCCGAAGTCATATGCTTAACATGGCTCATTTCAAAGATGATTCCAGTCCGAATGGTATCTTTTTTTCTTCTTGGTGAAGTGATTATTCTTGTTAAATCATTGTTTATGATGATTATTGTTATGTGCTGGACAGCATGGGATTATTCCGCGTGGGTTCGCGCCTATGCCTTGTTTTTGGAGGAGAGGTTGGAATGCTTTCGCGTGTTGAAGTATGACGTTGAGATGGATCGACCTGTGAGAGCTCATCTTTTTAATGTGACATATTTTAGCTCTCAATTTATTCTTGATTTATTTGTTGAAATCCCTGTTAAAGTTTATCATTTCAACCATTTTACTATAAATACTATTGTGTGGACTTTACAGCACCTAAGCATTGACATTTGTAAATTTGAATTTTTTATTTAGGTAAAAGAATTTTGGTTTTAGTTAGAAGGAATTGTTGCTACTTCATTTCAGCCCCTTTTATTCTCAAATAGCATGAACATTTGTGCTAGATGTGTCATCGAAAACTGTGGAGTTTCATTGATAAATCTTTTATGCAGAGGACCAAAGATCTGGACACTGTTGAAATACTGGAACAGTTGCCAGCTTTGCAACAGCTTCTTTTCCGTGTTCTTGGTTGTCAGGTAAGTGATCTTCTCAATTTAAAGTGAAAATATAATGGTTTCTCGATTTAGGATAGAGTTATTCATGAATGCCTTTTATTTTGTATTTAAATGGGCAAACAATTTTGTACCATTCGTGCAGCCACAAGGTGCAGCAGTCAATAACTTTGTCATTCAGTTGGCACTTCAATTGGTGAGTGGACTTTGTAAATCATGCTTATTCTGTGTAGCTGGTTTGACATGCAGAGGTTTTTTTTACTTCTTACAGCTTACACTTTTTGTCATCTATAATAATAGGTTTCTTCAGAGAGCATTAGAGTTTATCAAGCTATAACTGATGGTACTGCCAATTTGGTTGACAAGGTAAGCAAACATCATTGTTTGTCAAATAAATGTTTGTTTTTCACGTTTGAAGCTAGGCTATTGAGCAAATCATGTACTTACAATACTTTTTATGGATGACAGTTCTTTGAGATGACGCGCCTTGATGCTTTGAAGGCTCTGGAAATATATAGAAGGGCTTGCCAACAGGTAATATCTTCTTGAATGCTGTGCATATGACAGTTTAACCATCTCTTAGCGTAGCTGTTATTTATGTATTTCCATGGTCGTACTCTTTAACTTTCTGCTTATTTCAGGCAGAGAGACTTTCAGAATTTTACGAGATATGTAAAAGCATGGATATTGGACGTGGAGAACGGTTTATAAAGATTGAGCAGGTTTGCATTCTCATTTGTGGTGTTTTCCTGGAACATATATTTTTTTAGGATCCTTCTCTTTTATTCTAGTCGACTAATTTTTTGTTGATAATGAAGCCCCCTTCATCATTCCTACAAACCATGGAAGAGTATGTGCGAGATGCTCCAAGGATGTCAATAGCTCGAAAGGATCAGGTACAGAAATTCTGTGTGTAATAGATTTGTGTTGGAGGGAAGAACAGAACAGCAAAGGGGCATCAGATATCATTTATGTCGAAAATTAGCTAAACAAAACTTTTTATGAAATTGGTTAATTGACAATGGAGTGGATTTCTCAAAAGGAAAACCTCTGCTTTTGCCTGCGCACCATGGGCACAAAGTTGTCATGCATGCGATGTTACTGAATGTTACATGGCAAGGCATGCTATAAACCTCTATCAAATCTATTTTCACATGAATTAGGCATAATTAAAAGTGCATGCGTTTCTAATGCCAGCATGTAAGATTTTCCATGTCCCCACTCTCTGTAATTATTTATAAAGGTCCTATTTTTCCTTTCTAAAAAGTAATAACTAATATTTGTATATATCTTTAGTTCCTGGTTTATGCTATCACCTTTTGTTATGTTCTTGCAATAATGATTATTGACAATGTAATCTTCAACTTTGCAGTTTGTGGATAATAAAATTGCTGCCCCCAAGGAAATCTTAGCCATAGAGTACAAAAAGGAACCTGGGGTAGAGGAGGAATGCCCGCCATCACCACCTCCACCTGAACCAGTAAAAGTGGAAGAGCCTGTAGCTCAACCACCTGATTTGTTGGTAATTTCTCAACCTCTGTTTCTTTTAATTTGGATGTGGTATTTCTTTTCCAGAGAAGATTCTGAATGTTTTTCGGTTCTCTTATGAGCTCTGCTCTTTCCCTCCTTTTGGTGTAGGGTTTGGGCGATCCTCTTCCAGTTGCTTCAGAGCTAGATGAGAAGAATGCCCTGGCTCTTGCTATTGTTCCAGTCGGTGAGTTCCTTATGATGGTCCAATCTTACACGCTTTTGGATTATGGCTCAAAAGTTTGAGAACTCATTTTAAATTAGATTGTAGCATACACTACAACAACATGTGTAGCTGCTGTGTTGAGACATACATTGAAAATTAACCTTATGGAAGGCAAACCCTCAAACATTAAGACTTAAAATAGAATGAAGACCATGGTTGTATAATTTGATCAGATTAAGTTCCACTGCAATAGTTTGTTTGCAATAGTGAATCAGGTTTTATGTTTTGCTGTTTTCTGTTGTTGCAGCTGAACAACAAAGTACTGCTATCCCAAGTCATGCAAATGGAACTACAGGCTGGGAACTGGCACTTGTCACAGCTCCTAGTTCAAATGAAAGTGCCGCTGCTGCTAGCAAACTGGTAATTTTCCATAATTGGTTTCCTGTTGGCAATTAATATCTCACTAGAACAATTTCAATTTGTCTACTTCCATAGACTTGGAATGTTCATATGAACAACGTATGCAGTAGCATTCTGGTTATGCTGATTTTTATCACTTGTGTTGACACCAAAGGCTGGAGGGCTCGATAAACTTACATTAGACAGCCTCTATGATGATGCAATTAGAAGGAGCAACCAGCCTGTGAGCTACAATCCTTGGGAGCCAGCCCCAATGGCTAATCCCATGATGCAAACAGCTGTGCATGATCCTTTCTTTGCCTCCAACATGGTGGCTGCACCACATTCAGTGCAAATGGCACAAATGGCAAGCCAACAGCAAGCTTTTATGTTACAGCAGCAGCAGCAGCAGCAGCAGCAACAGCAGCAGATGATGATGATGATGGGCCAACAACAGCAACCTTCAAATCCTTTCGACAACCCTTATGGAAGCAGTGTCCACCCCTATGGCTCAGGTAGGCCGCCTGTTCAAGCATACAATCCATATTCGGGCCTTATTTAGAAGCTTTGCGCGAAGCACATTCTTTTTATGGAAACACGTGAAAGAAAAATCTTGGGAGAGCGGTCGGCTTTGGTTTTTGAGATTGGGAATGCTTGAAGACTCGATAGTTGTGTACTGTATGTTGTGTATGTGCAGTAGTCAGTTAGAATGAGATTCTTCTTTAATAACTAGTGAGACAAAGGACTGTGGATTAGCGATTATTTGCATTGAAGGTTAGTAATAATGCTTTTCAGACAACTACAGCTTTTTCAACCTGCTTTGTTGTTGATGATGTTTAAGCAGGTATTTCATATCTTGTTATTTTTCCCCCCGTCAGGTTTACTTGTAGATGATAGGAATGATATGTAATCTCTGTGATTATTACCACATTTATGTAAAAAAGAACACCAAGTTTGATTTGTGACTCAAAGTCTCAGCATCAGATGTCATTGGTTCTTGTAACAATACTTACTATTCTCTGTCTACTCTTGTTTGCCCCACAGTTGGAGCTTCTCAACAATTTTGAACTTGTCAGGCAGCAGAATTTTGGAGTCAATTTTGTTGTGTTGACAAATCTGAAGCTTTCTCACTCTCTGTGTGGGAAAAAAGAGATTCAAAGTCCTTGCATTAAAAAAAAGCTACGCATGTTCAGTTTTTACTGTGGAGCAAGGCAAGTGCACTTACAATTTTGCCTTCCATAATTGCAAGAGAAGGGCAGAGTGTTTTTAGGGCAAATTGATATTTTCACGGGTTTTAAATGTTATTATCAATTTGTTTGGGGTACATGGTGAGATTATTTATTTACTCTTTAAAAGCAAAAAAATATAGCCTGGGTGTTTTTTGTTGTTTTGGTTTTTTTTTTTGGTTTTTTTTTTTCAAGTATCATTCTTCTATATTTTGTTATGGAGAATTTTACTTTGTTATTTTTTAAAATTTATCTTCAATGAGATTAATTCCAAACTCATAACTAGAATTATGAGTTTTAAATATTAACACGGTTTGAACTCAATCTTTTTTTAGGTTTTTTATTGAATTTCTTTTTTCTAATCTCACTTTTTAATATTTAATTTATTGAAAATTAATTTTTATGTTTTTTTTTTTGCTTTACTTTATATGGGATTATCCCAATTATATATCCATAGTCGAGTGTTAACAGGTTAACCTAATTTGAGTAGGATTTTTTTTTTAATTTTTTTTGACATTGAATTATTTGATGATTAAACTATCACTTTATCTTTGATAGGGTTACCTCGATGTCACGGTCAAGTTGTAAATTGTGCATGCCAACCTAGATAAATTTGGATTGTTTTTTCAACATTTTTTATTTTTATTTTTTATTTATATAATTGAAATTATACAAGTTTGTTAACTCGGGTTAGTTCAATTAGCTGAGTCTCAACTTGTTTTTGTTTTAAAACACTTGTATCACCTTGACTTTTTTTATTATATAAAATAATATTGGGTTGAACGGAGATGTAACACGGGCTACCCATCTACTAATCCATCAATGTATGCTTGCAAAATCTTGACCTCCAGCAAAAACTAAGGTTGGTCATGTACTTAAAAGGTCATTGATAGATAATTCAGGTTTGGGTGTGCATGTTGTCTTAATTGACATTAATGAAGTCTTTTTTAATTTTTTAAATTATATTGGCTTAAATTGTTTTTTGGAAAAATAACATAATTTATATATATTATAATTAAAAAAACATAATATTTATAATTTGTCATTATTCAAAATAATGACATTAAAAAAAATCATGAAATAACCTGCATATTAGGAGAGAGGAGAGGAGAGAAAATAAATAAATAAATAAACTTCGGAGACATACTGAAACTCTGATTACAATATCACTCGTATAATAAAAAAGATCTCGACGAGATAAATCCAATGACACAAAAAAAAATCACCAACAGTGACCCGAGTGTGCCCACACTTGTCACACAAAGATAGCAGGGGGCTCACTTGGATCACCGTTGATGATCTTTCTTTGTGTCATTTAATTTATCTTATTAAGATCTTATTTATAATATCAATGTTATCATAATCATAGCTTCGATATGTCTCTAATATCTTTTTTTTTCTTTTTTTTTTATCTCTCTTCTCTCTTACTAGGCAACCCATTTCTTATTTTTTTTTTAAATGTCATTATTTTGAATAGTGATAAACTATGAATATTGTGTTTTATAATTTAGAGATAAAAATAATGGAGACAAAAATATATTTAATTGAAGAGATAGAGATATAAAAATAAATGTCTCTGAAACAATTTTAAAGTGAATTTCTATACTTTCAAAACATGAGGTATAGAGAGAACATGTTTTTAAATATAATTGTAAAAGACTTTCAATCCTATAATTGTCCAACTAGGACATGTAAGGATAAAAGTGATTATTATCATGGTTTTAAAACTCAACTTGGAAGTTGATTTGAGACAAGACCCAAGTCATGGGTTGATCGTTAATCTGGGTTAATATAAAGATAAAAATAGTTATTATTATAGTTTAAAAACTCAACTTGAAAGTTAACCAGGGGCAAGGCCCGTGTAATAGGTCGGGGGGGTCAATAAAAGGATAAAAATAATAATTATTATAGTTTTAAAATTTAACTCGAGGGTCCACCGGGGCAAAGCAGGGGTCACTGGTTGAGAGGATCAACCCGGGTTGACCCAAGTCAATATATGGATAAAAGTGGTTATTATTATAATTTTAAAACCCAACTTAAAAGTTGACCCAAGACAAAACCCGAGTTACGAGTCGAGAGGGTCAACCCAGGTTGAACCAATTTTTTTAAGAAAATGAATCAAAACAACCTTCTTTTGACTAAATTTTTTAAGAAGAAGTTAATAGGTTTTTGACCTGAGTTTTATCTTGGATTTTTGACTGGTTAGGTCGGGTCAATTCTTTCTCTATTTTTTGACCGGTCAGGTCAAGTTAACCTGTCAGGTCAGTTTGATTTTTATAACTAGAGTTATTATAACATTATTAATTTCAACACTTAATATAAACTAAAATAAAAAAATAATATCAAATTATTTTTTAAAATATTTAAGTTTGACACTAATATATATTAAAGGTGAAATAAACTTTTTTATATTTTATATTGTCTTGTCCATCATAAAAAAACATAATACAGAGACAACCACCCTGTCTTGTACATCATTATCAAAACACAATTATATTTCTATCTTTTTTTTTTTTTAATCTTATCTTCAGTGTTTTTGTCTCTCCCGCCTCTTTTATCTAAGATAGCTCAAGGAAAGATTTAGTACAAATTAAAATATAAAATGACATGGTAATATCTAACCTAGATGAGAGTGAAGAGTAATAGGTATGTTTCGAGTTAAAATCTAAAAAAAAAAAAAAAAAACATAACTATAGAAAAAAACATTAGTGATGCTGAATAAGAAAAAAAAATAAAAAACTATTTTCTTAGAGAAAAACATAACAATACATAATAAGAAAATTAAAAAATAACTAAAAAAAATGTTTATCTCAAGAATATTTCCAGTTTCCATAGATTTTTAGATTCCTTTATTTCACATAAACACTAAATCATCATATTTTAATAAATAAAGTTTCATCCTGATAGCTTAAAAAAACCATTAACATTCAAATCGATGAATTTTTTTCTTCTTCCAAAACCTTACTTTTTATCTGACATGATGGGAACAAACCGGTTAGCACAGGAGCCTAAGACCAGTACTGTAGGGAGTCAAAGCATAATATAATATTGTATACTGAAAACCAGAGGATTAAAGTCCAATTTAATCGGATATAAGAATCCGCACCCCTCAAAAAGTAGTAAGCAAGCAACACACCTGTAAGCTTCGAATAAAATCATTATCCAATCAAAACTCAGCACAAGATCTGTAACAAATTCAGATTGTCAAAGCCAAACACCAAATAACTACTACTAGAAACTACTCCTCTACAACTACTACACCAACAAAGAGGAACACAGCTTCTTCTCGTCTTCAAGTTCCTCAAAATAAACCTTAAAATCTCTCACTGTTCTCAACTCAATGCCTTGTCTCTAACTACCCTAAAAAAAAGATGTCTTGGCTTTTCAAATCACTCCAATCCAACGACCCAGGTTCACCCCCACACTCTCCTCCCCCTCCTTCAGTTAAAGACGACTTGTCGGCCATCGGTGTTTCTATCGGTCGTCAATTACGTGGCGTTGCTAACTTCCTCGCCCCTCCACCCCCGTCCCGTCCTGAAGCAGCCAAATCACAACCGTCCGATTCTTCTCAATCATCACGAGCTCTCATCGGGATTCGCAACGATCTCGCCGAAATCGGTGACAGTTTAAAATATGGTCTCTCTAAACTCACTTTTAATTTCTTGCGATTTAAAGATGATGATCATAACAACAGTAGTCAAGAAGGTGATTATGAGGATGGCGTGGCGGGGATTAATGAGGAGGTGATTGGTTTTGTTAAGGAGATTTCTCTGAGACCTGAGTACTGGGTTGATTTTCCTTTACCACTCCAAAACGGTAAAAATAAAAATAAAAATAAAAAATTTAGTCTTCCTTTTTTTTTTTTTTACCTGTCAGTAGTGAGTAATTGTTCTTTTTATTAATTATTTGTGACAAATGTGATATATATTTTAGTATGAAGTTGAAGAAAAAAAATGTGTATCTGAAGTGCAAGAGTTTGATATATTTTTGAATTGATGTATTTATAGATTTTATATGGATTGTGGGATTTGAACTGTGTAAAGTAATTGATTTTATGTGAAGAATTTTTCAATTTTGGGTGAAAAGGAGTTTTTTTTTTTTTTGTGCAGATTTTAGAATGACTGATGCTCAAAGAGAACACGCCTCAAATATTGAACGTTTTGTTCCTAGTTTGGCACAACTTAGATATAATCTTAGGAGTGAAACGGGGGATGGCCGATTTTGGATGGTTTATTTTATATTGTTGATTCCAAGATTGAATGAAGGTGATTTCGAGATTCTATCGACTCCCCAGGTAAGATTTCTGTGTTGATATGTTTTATTCCTTTTATGCATAATTTGCCTGTGGAAGTAAGGGCCTGAGACAAGTCTTCAGGTTTCTTTAGCTGCAATAGTAGTGAAATCATAATGGGGGTTTGTTATTATTATTGTTGTTATGGTCGAAGGGTGCTTTGTAGTTGTACTGCTGGTTTTGCTGCATTATTGCTTTTTCTCGACTAAGCATGGTCTGTGCGCATGCTATGGCTTCTTGTGAGCATAGGTAGATATAGTATCAGTAGTTTTTAACACATTATGCACACTGGCAGTTGCATGCAATTATCTGGAATGCAATTTATTTTACCCACAATACTAGTGAAACCATAATTGGTGTCTTGTTTTTGTTGTTGTTGTAGATATTGTATTAGTAGTTGATAACACATTATGCACACCGGCAGTTGTGTGCAATTATTTTGAGCCACAATACTAGCGAAACCATAATTGGTGTCTATTGCTTTTGCTGAGCAGATAGTGTGCACTGCTATTTTTTTGTGACATTATTTATTTCGATCCTCAAATGTGCTGGTGGTGTTATATGTCTTAAGGTAGGGAAGACAATAGTTGATCTTCCAGGCATCTAGCAAGCATAAGCAGATAACGTACCAGTTAATAAAACATTTTGCATAGCTACAGTTTACATGCCATTAGTGTGGAGGGTTATATGGTTTCTGATATTTTGTGTGTAAGAATAATTGATGTCTTTGCGGTTGAAAGTTTTGAGGAGGTGACCTCCTTTTGTCACCTGATGGAATAATAATCTTTTATAACATGCAATCAGCTGTATTTTCATTTATGTTCTTGTAAAGTTGCAATGGAAATCATAGCTCCAATGTACTCATCCAGAATCTGGAGGAAGTAATTACTATCTTCAATCTTGATATTGAGAATCAAAACTAGAAGATGCGAGGATGATGGCACTTGCATATTTTTTAATAGTCATCTTAGAAGAGGGGTGGGATAGGGATTGTTATGTTTGAAGAATTCTGAGAATATGCAGAACGAAGCATATGTGTGAGTAATTGGTAATCGTGCTGACTTATTACTTCAAAACTCACCCCAGGGGAAACAAAAGTGCAGGGTCTCCAAATTTTAGTAAAATATGCACACTTCTTTTTTCCTTATTTTGACATCATAAGACTTGAAACAAACCATCTCTACACTTTTTGATGGAATTGGTGTTTATAATTTGACATTAGAGCAAAGTGTTTCATCTGAAATTGGTTTTAAAGTTCTGAGGTTTCAGACATCTGAGATATTGGAAGAATGATCCTGTTAATTGTAAGTGAGCTATTGTGCTGTGCTAGTTGTATGTATCAAGTGATATGGACTGTTGATTCAGTTGGTATTGATTTCTTAAGGAAATTTAGGAGACTGAATCTTCAAGCATCTAATATAGGAGACTTGATATTCTTTTTTAGAGAAACTAAAACTTCAATATCCCAATAATGATCATAGTTTAGAGCAGGGGGCAACAGTCCTTTGTGTGCAGTGATATTTCTATTTCATTCTCGTGGCCATGTAATCTCATTAAACTGTTGACTTATTGGCAGATAGTTGAAACAAGAAATGTACTTCTGGAGAAGCTGCGAAACAAGAAGAATGTGAAGTTGGAAAGCTCCAAGAATTCTATCAGTGAGACACAAGGAGAGAATACAACATCTAGAGAAGAGGTCGCCGGGATTGTATATGCTACTGAAGGCTTAAAAATTAATGATGAAGAGAATTCTAAGCAGTTTTTAAAAGAGCAAATTGATAATAGCATTTCAATGGATAACCGGAAAAAGCTTGAAGGCAAAGAGGATGTGTCATTCAGCGATCTGGAAGATGATTATAGTGATTCTTCAACAAGATTATCAGCTTCTAGGAAAGCACAGAGCATTAGGGCTCCTTCACCCAGTGGATCCAGCGATTGGGTCCAACTGAATGAAAGCTCTGACATTCTGGGTGGTCTACGTAAGGCAAGGCAGTCATTTTCTCGTGATAAAGATTCAGATGCCGAGTCCACTGACTGGCATAAAGTTGATGAGTTTGATTAGACTATTGGTGAATGTTTGATAAGTGATTTTATTGTAAAGTTTCTACAATTTTTCCCCTTTCCCTCTGGTTTCTGCACTTGCAGAATCCCACCTGTTACGTTCGTTTCAACATTTTTTCTTCCTCCCTCTGGTTTCTTTACTTTGTGGAACCCAACCAGTCACGTGTCCATTGTTCTTAGCTGATAATTAAGTCCGTATAATTACGTGTTATTCTAATGGTTTATGCTATTCTATATGCTTCAGTTAAGGAAGTATTGGAATTCTCCAGGTCGTAACTTGAGGTTGGATTTTGTCACAATTTTATTTAGCCTTTGATTGCTTTATCAGATGCAAATCATTTAGGATTCTGTGCATAATCCGTCATGAGAGAAAGAAGTGCATGCATCAACCCTAGACTTGCTTCTGATTGTGATTGATAGTGTTAATGACAAGAGATCGATTGCTAATCAACCGTATTCTTTGTTGCCTGACTTTCAAACATGAATGCATACAGGATGAGTTGCCTAGACTGAAAGGAATTTCTGGGTCATGGAGGATCTCTTGTTCAAAATTCCGAGTTTTTATTCCGTCTATATAGCAATTGGGCCTACAAGCGGAGCCGATCTTATATGACTACCATGGAAAAAACTTGACCAACGAAAACATACTCAAAGGGAACGACTTGGAATCATAATGTGAAAACTGAAGAAAAAGAAAGAAATTGCTTTTGCCCTCACACGAGCAGCGCGTAGGTTATGTCCAGATCTCAGTCTATCTTGTTGATTTCTTAGTCAAGTAAGCCTACCAATAGCGGGAGCAATGTCCAGTTCAACCGAAACTACTGCTGCATGGGCAAGTCCAACGGCACCACACCTATTGAGAAAATAAAAGGTCACATATGACTGCTGCTGTCTAGAGGAAAGTTCTGAAGAAAAGGTGAAACCATCGTTTGCTTGATTTCCCTATCCTTGTCCAGACAGCAACTATAAAAAATGCGACAGCTGTTCAATGCAACCAGAAGAAGAAATTGGCAAACAAGAGGAATACAAAAACCACAGCAAGATGTGGTTTCAACCAGCAGTCACACTGGCAAGCACATTTAAACACCTACGTGAAAGAGTAATAAAAGCATTGAAGTCTCCTTCATACAATCCCCTCTAATAATCATGTATTCAACTAACATTCTGAGGTTCCAAGTTCCACAGTAGATAACTATACAAAATAACTAGGTAAAGAGGACCTCATTAGTGAATAACTGCTGAGCTTGACTGGTGAAAAAAGGCCAGCCAGATTAAAGAAGCCCCATCCCTGAGAAGCAGTTAAGATTCCTATCTGAAATATACAGTTAAGAATGATCTCCAGTCAAAAGTTAACTCCTATGATAAACCGGGATGCTGTAGTAGCAGTGTTAGGCCTATTCTTGTGCATGTGAACGCCATTAGGGATGACAAAAGTGGAATGCCCATCAGCAATAGGATATTGTGCTGTAGGTTGCAAACTGTCTGAGTTGAAGAGGATTTGCACTTGAGACAAGATCACCACTCCGATTTCTTAGTTGATGTTGAAGGGCATGGATGTTTTTTATCCCATCTTCATGGATGCGCAACAAATTCTCCAATGATTCCATTGAGAGAGATTCCAAGCCTACACCATATAGAGGAGCATGCTGTTCCATCTCCTCCCGATGTGCATTTTCAAGAAATTGGATATGTTTCTGCAGGGGGGATTGTTCAGTTGATAGCATAAACATCCAAGAAAGCAGTTCAAAGCCATGAGACCAACATTATTAAGATGTACTTGCCCGCGCATCATCTGTAGATGCATGAGAGGCGGTCATTGTTCTTTACCATTAAGATCTATGTTCTTTACCATAATAAATGAACTTCACGTACTAAAAAGTATAGTTTGCTTGTCCAAAAGCTTGAGCCTAAGAAGTTGAAGTTGGTCTCCTAAATTTCAAAACCCACAAAAGAAGAAGTTCCATATGTAAAGAAAACCCAATTCAAAAATTAATATATTCACATCTATTGATTCACCAATCACAACCATTGAGAGCATTCTCGGTATATTATATGCAGCAAATCAGACAAAATCTAATTATACCAGATATTATTAATCAGAAGAGCAAAACTTGAGAAATGTCCCAGTAGGAAAAACAAGAACTTATGAAGGCAAATAAATTTTCCAAAAAACATTTCTAAGGATGTCTCTTCCGAAATACACACATCCCAAAGGGTGATTCTTCAAAACCTTGTCAGAAAGATTTGTCAAGTCCTAGGAGATTGAATTCTAGCATAAAAACTAACTTGCTATTTGCTATGACATAATTATCTGTCTTCTACTTTTGACTGCTAGAAAAGGAAAAAGACACCTCAGGATATGTACACCACAAGCCACTGCTTCAGTTGGTTAATTGAACCCCAAGAAAGTTTCATGAATAGAATTGGTAAGGAAACAAACCTGGCAGTCATTCAATTTTGCTTCCAAATCGTAAGTGCATGCTCTATAATGAGCAACCTCCTCTTCCTTGTCCTGTTTCACTATTTCAATTTGTTCAACTTTTTGTTTCAACTGCCAAATCTCATCCAGTTGTGTCTGTTGTTCCTCCTCTTGAATCACAACTTTTGAAGCATATTTTTTCAGTTTTCTATCAGAAACTTCCAGATTAGCTTCTGCATGTCTCAATCTTTCAGCAAGAACTTCTTTCTCTTTAAGTAGTTTCTGCATCACGCACATATTAAACTCAGTATCTAAACCTCAGGAACTTTCCATAAGTTAAGGGCACAGTAATCGAGCACATCACTAAAGACCATCCAGATTACAGAGAAAGGATAGTCAGCAATTCATTACATAAATTTGTAGCCTTGTTGGTTGGGAGTCATCCACCTCAAGGGCAAGGGATGGGTGCTGATGAAGGTAGGAGATGGGTCAAAAGGGGGCAATTACGATAAATTCTGCTGAATAGATGTTGCTTCATCCTTCTATTAACTACAGACGATAATGTATAAGCTTTTCTAGTGGCAACAATAATCCTGATTTCATTGTTCGAGCACTCTCAAGTAAGTACAGGAAGTCTTTCCACCAACCATTATTAATTGGTTCATGCTGATTTACCTGTAATGAGTTGTCATCTACATGTTTCATTCTGATTTTGCATAACATCCCATTCTTGAGGAAATTTCAGGACAGAAATTGCAACCAGTTCCAGAATTTATGTTGTTGGGAAGATGACGGTAGACAGAACAAAAATCTCTAAAAGTCACACAGAGAACAACATATTTCAATTAAGTGTCAAGAATACAAACTTTTTGAAGTGGTAGATGAAACACTTCTAACACTGTGTATCCAATATCAAAATCATTAGACCATTTTACCACCATCCGATGGCAGTTAACAACCAATGAATCTGCCATTAATGTAGAATAGCAATCAGCACAAAGCACAAAGGTATACCAACTTCAAGGGGTAGCAGAATACGGTTTCTCACATGTTTACAGATCATAGCTTGTCTAAAAAAATTATTTAACATTATCACTCCATCTATCCATCAATCAAACAATGATAGACAAATTATTGCCTCCAGAGTTTTACTGCCAAAGCTTATGAAACCATTCCACTCTCCATTCCTAAACCTCTCAAGCAAACCAAGGGATCAAACTGATCCCTTAATCATGGAACCAATGAATCTCTACCAATAAATACCTCATATTTTAATGATGCCAAATCACCAATCAACTAAGAGAAAGAAGCTTTACTACCAGATTCATAAGCTTAAAAAAAAAAACTTGCAAATGCAACCAAACAAGACACTATCTCTAGCCACATTTAGGCAGTAAATATTGTGAAATTTACTTACAAAAGCCTAAGAAACTATCTCAGAATTCTCTTATTTAATCATATTAAACACAGTGATCCATGATTCAGACTGCCAAAAGGAAACTCACATAGCAACTTTCAGCTAAAAGATCATCTTTTCATGTTTTCTTGGATATAGCAATTTCAAATCTGAGTTGGATATATTCTCGACACTCATACCTTCAATTCCTGGTGTTTTAAGGACTTTAGATGTGACAACTGTGTTTCCACATGATAAAGATGATCTTGGTAATCCCTTTTCTCCATGCAGTGCTTTGCAACATGATCCTTATGCTTGGAGCACAACTGTTCAAGTCGAGTCTCAATATCTTGTATATGTGCACAGAGTTCTGTCTTTTCACAAGTAAAGTGGTCCCTTTCAAGCTCCATTTCAGACTGCCAATTTTATATAAAACATTAAATCTCATATGCTCACCAAAACCAGGTGCATGTGGTGGCATTTGACAAGGCAGATAAGCAGAGACAAGGGATCAAATACCTTATAATGAAGGAGAGCAGCCTCAGTTTCAGTCAGCCTTTCTAACAAAGTAGCCTTCTCACTAGACATATTTGAAAGTTCAGCTCGCTTTTCTTTGCCAATATGAATAATTTTCTCCTCTAAACAACGCAGACGATGACTGATGGCAGAATGATCAGCGTTGTCATGCTTAGCAGCATCCCCCACCATTTTTAGAACTGGTCTAGCAAATCCATGTTCCCTGTGAACCAAGAAGATCAACATATCCAGATTCATCTCCAAAGAATTCTCCACAGGGCTTGTGGCAAGGTCAACTAGCCCTCTCAGCATTCTTGTGTGATAACTCTCACCAGAAAACACTTCAAATAGTGTAACATAAAACATTTTCACAAAATTATGAACTTGAGAGTTTATAGAGAGGGACAATGTTTCTGCAAGAGCAAGAACTGGGGTGAAAAATTCTTCAGAAAACAAAGACTCTGCATTTTTCTCCCTGGCTGTTGAATTTGCACTAAATCTTTGAGCATGTTTTTCCAAGACCAAGGCCACTACTTGGTTATCAATGTATCCATGAGCAACACCTCTCTCAAAAACCCCAGAAGCTTCAATGGTGAGGGAAGGTATAGACAGCATATCAATCAAGATAAAGATATCAGAAAAATGATGATGTACATGACTACCTGATTCATCTTCCCTATGTGAGCTGTTGGCTGCAAGTCTGGTTCCACTATCTAAATAGGGCACTTCTTTAGATAATGGACATGGAGTCACATCCAGCAGTTTGCATTTTTCATCAAGTGCAAAGACACTATCAATTTCTCTCAACATTGCTTCAGCAATCTCATGCTGACTATTCATAGTGCTGCCCAGGAGATCCAACAGACCGGGTGATATCTCAGCTCCTAAAAGTTCTAGCCTTGCACGAACAACATTGACCTGCAAGCAACCAATCATAAAACAAGTCAAAAGAAAGAAAGAAAGACAGCAAAGAGATAATACAATTTGATCAAGTTGAGATGCATACTGCTCGAGGAATACACTGGCACTGAGATGCAGATTTAAATAACAAGTGAATAACAGATTGCAGAGCTTCATAAGGTGTGCTCCCCAAAACTCCAGAAACTTCAGAAAATGTTTTTTTACACTCTTCGTTGTTGATGTCCATTTGACAGACAGCAGAGAGGAACTGAAATACCACGATAGTTTACTTCGAGGAAAAAAAAAAGTGCAGCAGGAAAGTCATAACAGTTACGCTCATTTGCTATTGTATTATTTGCTTTATTGGAATGGATCCCATTCATTCCTTATCATTTTACTGCAATTTTGAAGGCAACCAAGACCTTATGAAGGAAAGAATTTTGCCTAAGATGTTCAAGGACAGTATAATCTGAAGTCAGAACAAATATTGGTTATTAAAATTTTGTCAGACAATTTTGCCAATTCCTAGGCAACTGACTTCTAGCAATAACAACTAACTTGCTTTGACAGAATATAGTCTGTCTTTTACTTTTCAGAATCAGACAGGGACAAGAAATACCACATCATATGTAATCAATAAATCACTGCCTTGTGTTGGCTAATTGAATCCCAAGAAAGTTTCACAAACAGAAATTGGAGAATAAACAAACCTGGCAGTCACTTGGTTCTGCTTCCATGTTACCAGTCTCAGGTTCAAAAAACTCAAACCATGGACAGCAATCAAGGATTTCACAAACCAAAGTAATTGTCTCATGAACAACAAATCCAGCATCTGTGTCCAGCATATCTGATACTTTCATCAATTGAAGATCGGCATTGAAATATGCTTTTGTGCATAGGGAAGACTCCTTGCACAAACTTTTAGCAGGGTCATTTTGATTAACTATAGTAATCCTGTAATTGACCCAAAAATTGTCAATCAACGGATCACTCCCCAAGTATGCACATATATTTGCAGATGATTGATATATCCCTGCAAAATAATAATAATAATAATAACAGGGTAAGAATAATTACGGACAAGAGGATCCCCACTTATATGATATTACCTTGAAAATCTTGTATAATTTGTTTAAAAAACCAACTCACCAATTTGAAGTTTACAGCCACCAATTTCAAAAAATCTGCTTAATATTCTTCGGCTTAGCATTATTTCCTTGAAGGATAAAAAATTTTCCATCTTCCATGTAACTGAACAAGCATTGTCGCTCGACTCTGTTGTCATGAATGTCTCCTTCAATATGTGAACCTCTGCTGTAAAGACAGCAGTTTCATGACCAATAAACCCAGAGTCCTGGTCAAAAAGACTAGTAAGGGTCATGAATTCAGACCAGCCATGGTTTTTTGTAGCATTGGAGCATCGTTCTGCAGATTGTTTCACAACAGACTTCTCTATCATCTTCCCATTCATAACTGCCAACTGATAGACAATAAAAGAACTCCAATCACCAGAACTGTTTCCTGGATCCAAAACTTCAAGAAACGTTGAAAGGTGGATTGGTTTCTGAGATTGACCTGGTGCCATCAGGAATTACCAAAAAGTCACATCAGTTTTATGCTTTAATAAAATCTCAACATATCAGTGACTGTTATAAAAATCAACTCCATCTACATCCATTGTTTTATTACTTGCACTGAACAGCAGCATAGCCATTCTTTTTCAGTAAATGACTTGGCTATTATGACTAATATTTTCTTAAAAGAAATGCCAAATAAGATTTTCAACTATGATTTTAGATTGTACATGAATCGCGTTCATGTATTTGCAAATCATGCAGAAACTGGAATTTTGCAAACTGTCACAGAGTTGTATAGAATAATTTCAAGCCTTTTCAAATAACTATTATCATGGAATTCAAGCACACTTCCTTCTTTCTATGTGTTAGAAGCCACTCTACATCAGAGTTCAGCCCAATTGATAATGCATGCTCCTAATATAAAAAGTGAACATAATGTAAGACCCTAAACAAAACAATATAAATGAGGTTCACAATTACCTCTAGGATAAACTAAAATGCGGACTTCCATATTCCCAATCCGAAACCTCCTGCTCTTCACACACAGACCTTTCATCTTCTTTTTCTTTAAAATATCCTTCAACCTTGAGAAATTCTCAATCTTCCAAATGATTTTTCCTGTGTAATCATCACATCTTTTTACCAGACCATACTTGCTCTTACCACCCAAGTAGCCACAATTAATCATCCCCTTACACTTACCACTAGAAACGCCTTCAATCCTGAAGGAAAAACTTGACTCCTGAATAGCATTAAAGGATACACTAACCAACACATTATCATCCACTACATATCCTTCATCAAAAAAATCAGAGATTTTCATAAACTCAGTCCAACCAAGACTCGTATCACCTCCTCCCCCAAACCTCCCATAATATTCCCTACTTACATGACTAACCCCTGGCTTTTGACTCAACACTGATATTCGAAAAAGACACCAACAACTCCTATCAATCACAGGGTTCTTCTCTATATCCTTAATATCCAAGAACAATGACAAATTCTCAGCCCCATTAACCATGCTTTTCGACAAATTAACCCCAAGATAAGCCTCCCATACTCGAAAAGCCGAACTAATTATCTTCTGAGTCTTCACCATTTGCTTCAACAAACCATAATTTCTTATACTCCAAGTAACCTTCCCATTCAAAGCATAAGACATTCCCTCACTACAATCACTCGAAAACTCCATTTTCTCATCCAAAACCCGAATTTCACCACTAATAGTTAAAACCCCATCTTTTAAAAACCCTGAATTAGCATCCAAAACTGTATTAGAAACCGCAAATTCACACCAACCAATAGATTTCCTGTTCTTGGAAAACCTATAAACACTCTCTTTAGACAAAGACTTAGTCTCATCCACGACATTAACAATGACAATCTTGTAACAAGCATAACAATCACAATTAGAACTACAAGGGTCATTAACTTGTAAGTAAAGAGAGATATGTCCAGGTACTGATAAAGAATCCCCTTTTGGGTACATTAAAAAACGAAAGTCATAGCCACTAACTTGAAAATATCTGCTATATAAAGACCTGGACTTTATTTTCCTGAAATCTGGGATAACCCATTTGCAAACGGAGTGAAAGTCCTCACTACAGTCCACATTCACCGTGTAATCCGCCGCCGGTGGGGTTTCCGATAATGGAGACGAAATGGGTTTAGGGGTTTTGGTTTTAAGGGTTTTTACTCTGTGGTTTTTCATTTTTTTTAATTAAAAAACACTAAAAAAGACTCTTTTTTATGTCAATGGGTTTAGTGAATTTTGTGCGTGCTTTTTGTTTTTTAGAGAGAGAAGGCTTTTGTTTTTGGGTGGTTCTGATTCTTGGCTGTGTTTCTGAGAGAGGGAGAGGGGAGAGGAGAGGGGAGAGGAGCTGAGACTGGGAGGGAAATTTGTGTGAATTTGTGGGACCCACAAGATCCTGCCACATTTCTGACCAGGGAGATGCCACGTGGTTCAGGATTAATTGGGTTGCAAGCAACAAAACAAAAATTATGAAGCCTGGAGAAGAAGGTACAGCACCCTGTAAAACAATAATGTTTGGTAGTATTTAATTACTGTTTAAAAAGTAAAATAGAATAACAAAGGTGAGAAATAAAAAAATAACATGTCTGAAAATTATATATATATATATATACACACACATGACATTACAACTTTAGGTTTTATGAGGCAGTCAGATTTCTTTGAATGTGTTAAAAGATAATTTTTTCTAGATAAATTTAGGATAACCCAACTATTAGTACTAACATAATAAAATTAGGATAATTAATTTTGAGTGTCTCAATTTATTTGAGTTATATAATTGAATGTTTTATTTTTAATTCTATTTAGATAAGTACTTGATGCAACTAGTTAGCATAATAAAATATTTAAGTAAATATTTATTAATTTGTCATGTAAGTTAAATGATGACATGATGATTGGGAAATAAATAGCACATGCATTTTTAGTCCTTTGTGTTTTATTTTAGAGAATTTTGTTTGATTCTTAGTGAATTATCTAGAGTTTTAGATATCTTTTAGAAGTATTTATTTCTTGTAGATTCAATGTATTTTTCAGGTATTTAACTACTGGAATTTGCTGAATTTGGGATCATATGAGGAGGCAAATAATGAGCTGAGCTTAAAGTTCGAACACTGGTTGGTCTGTCCTAGATAATCTTGAACACTGGTTAGTTTTTTATTTATAACGGGAGTTATACAACTCTGTTTCATGTGTTCTCTACCTTTCTGAAAAGCTAAGACATGGGCCTACAGTTCTTATGATGATAAAAGGTTTTTTTATTTATAACGGGAGTTATACAACTCTGTTTCATGTGTTCTCTACCTTTCTGAAAAGCGAAGACATGGGCCTACAGTTCTTATGATGATAAAAGAACCTAGTTTTGTTGTTTTGAATCACAAAAACAGGTTGAAATACACAGTATGAATCAGACCCAGAATCCCTGCAATCTAGACACTGTCTTGGTTTTTGGCCCATATCTCGAGTTCTAGATTTTCAAAAATTGCAAGACCAGTTTTGTTGGAAAGAAAATTTTATACAATTGTTTTAAAAATAGAGAAGTCTCAGCTCATACATTTTCTGCCCCAAAATTGGCTCGCAATATCAGGAAAGAAAATAAAGTTAGAATTCGTGACAGTAGAAAAGTTATTTCCTTTCCTTTGAGGATAAAGCCATACTATAAAAACCCCTTTAGAAAGCAGCCAAATGACGTTTTTAATACCCTAAAAACACCACAAGAGAGAGGAGGTGGCATCTAGGAGCTGAAGCAATCAGAACTGAAAAGAAAAAAGCCAAGGACAACAACCCCTTCAAGACATCCAACTCTCTAATCTTCTAATACTCTTAAGTGATGTTCATTATGTCAAGTTTTTTTTTTATTTAGATATGAAGTAGTTTTTTATTCTAGTATTTTTTATATAGTCTAACTATGATTATGCAAATATTTCTTTGATTGAATTAATTCAGTATTTGTTGAGTATTTCATTCTAAACTTAATGTTTGTATACGTTTAATCACCGTTTGCATGATTTGAGATTCAATTTGAGATTGAGAAATGGCAATTAACTCAACCATTTTTTAAATACCATAAGAAATCTATAGGATAGAGATATCAATGGATCTTGTATAATCCTTAAGGATTTTATCGTTCCTAATAAATTTTGACAAGTTTGCATGTTAAAATAATTCTTTGATGCTCCAGAGAGATTAGTGATTAAATTAATAAAACCTGATTATCAACAATAATAAAGAAATTTCCATAGGATTAAAACAATTAAAAAATTCGCATAGGATTAGTTACGATAAAGTTAAAAATCCTAGGAT
>Ga0307517_10003019_pt1 | contig 26597 bp, 25 predicted proteins | sample 23_EM_MG_FD_194515 | JGI IMG/M metagenome (GOLD analysis project Ga0307517, IMG submission 194515) | Populus trichocarpa ectomycorrhiza microbial communities from riparian zone in the Pacific Northwest, United States - 23_EM | ecosystem: Host-associated > Plants > Roots > Unclassified | place... | reverse complement strand
TGTCTGTCATGGACACGGAAACTTAGGCTCGAAAGCTGTGGATTACGTATCAGCGGGCTGTGTGTTTCCTGGACGGCGCGATCTGGCTGAATTCCGGCGTCTGCGGCTCCTGGGCGCCGTGCCTTCAGCCCGTCCGGGCGGGGCGTGGCGGCCCCGCGCGGACGGTCGCGGGAGCGGTCCCGCAAGCCGTCGCGCGAGGCCGTCAGACGCCCGATCAGGCCGTCCCCGCATGCGGTCTGAGCTGGGATTTCGTGGTGTCCGGCGCTACCGTTCACCCATCGCGAAAGGGGGCCGGATGGACCGGAACATACGCACGGTCGACGACGTACTGAAGCTGCTGGACGGCCTGTTCGCGCCGGAGGCCGACCGATGGACCGCTGACGCGGCCGGTTGGTGGGACGGCTTCTACGCGGACCGCTCGAAGGCCGTGCCGTTCTTCGTGGCGAAACCCGACGAGAACCTGGCCGGGTGCCTGGCCCGGGGTGCGATCGCCCCGGGCCGGGCCCTGGACCTGGGATGCGGGCCCGGGCGCAATGCCATCCATCTGGCCTTTCTCGGGTTCGAGGTGGACGCGGTCGACCTGTCGCCGGCGGCGATCGCCTGGGCCGAGGAGCGGGCCCGCGAGGCGGGCGCCGACATCCGGTTCCGCTGCGCCGACGCCTTCGCGCTCACCCCGGAGGAACTGCCCGGCCCCTATGACCTGATCTACGACTCGGGCTGCTTCCACCACCTGCCGCCCCACCGCCGGATCAGCTACCTGGCCCTCCTGGACCGCGCCCTCGCCCCCGGCGGCCACCTGGCCTTGACCTGCTTCGCCGCGGGCGCGATGGGTTCCGAGCTCCCCGACCAGGTGCTCTACCGCCAGTCCCGCCTCCACGGCGGACTCGGCTACACGCCGGACGCCCTGCGCTGGATCTTCTCCGACCTGACGGAGGTGGAACTGCGCCGGATGCGCCAGGAGCCGCCCGAGTCCCCGTACTTCGGCGAGTCGTTCCTCTGGACGGCTCTCTTCCGTAAGTCCTAGTCGCTGAGAGCGGCCAGCGCGCTGGTGACGTTCTCCGAGACGGCCGCCTTGTCGATGCCCAGGTCGGCGAGCACTCCGGTGCCGTCCTCCTGTTCCAGCAGGGCGAGCAGGACGTGCTCGGTGCCGACGTAGTTGTGCCCCATGCGCAGGGCCTCGCGGAAGGTGAGTTCGAGCGCCTTCTTGGCCCCCTGGTCGAAGGGGATGAGCGCGGGCAACTGCTCGGCGGCCGGCGGGAGGGCGGCGGTGACGGTCTGCCGGACGGTGTCGAAGGTGACGCCCTGGGCGAGGATCGCCTTGGCGCCGAGACCGTCGGGTTCGCTGAGGAGGCCGAGGACGAGGTGCTCGGGGGTGATCTCGGCGTTGCTCGCCGTACGGGCCTCCTCCTGGGCGGCCACGACGACCTTGCGGGCGCGGTCGGTGTAGCGGCTGAACCCTTGGCTGGGGTCGAGGTCGTTCTCGGAGAGCTCGCCGGGGCCGGGGGCCTTGGGGACGAAGCGCTTCTGGGCGGCCTGCTTGCTGACGCCCATGCTGCGGCCGATGTCGGTCCAGGAGGCGCCGGAGCGGCGGGCCTGGTCGACGAAGTGGCCGATGAGGTGGTCGGCCACGTCGCCGAGGTGGTCGGCGGCGATGACGGCGTCCGAGAGCTGGTCGAGAGCGTCGGTGTGGACCTTCTTGATGGCGTCGATGAGGTCGTCGAGCCGGATCTGGTTCGTCATGCGACAACCTTAGGTTGACGCTCCTCGTATCGTCAACCCGAAGTTGACGATCCGTCCTCGAAAAGACAGAAGGGGTGCCCCGCCGGATCGAACAGCACCCGGACGTCCTCCTGCGGCTGGAAGGCGGCCGGCCGCGCGCCCACGGCCACCGCGTGCGCCACGGCGGCGTCCAGGTCGTCGACGCGGATGTCCAGGTGCAGCATCTTCTGCTGCGCGCCGGGCTGTTCGGGCCAGACCGGGGGTACGTACGCCGCCTCGGACTGGAAGGACAGACCGGTGCCGCCGTCGGGGCAGCGCATCAGGACCCAGCCCGGCTCGCTCTCGGTCACCGGCCAGCCCAGGAGGCGGCCGTAGAAGTCCGCGAGGACATGGGCGTCAGGGCAGTCGAGAACGACTGTCCTGAGGGTGAATCGCGGGGCTGCGGCCATGCGGGCCAGGCTACGCGTCCTGCCAGTAGAGGGCGGGGCGCGGACCGGATGTGGCGCTGCTGCGCTGGGCGGGGAGGAAGGCGGGCGGGACCTCGGCGGCGGCGTCGGGGTAGAAGACGGCGGTCTCCTGGACGGAGGACTGGTTGGCGGGCTGGACCTGCGCCTGGGGGTCCTGGGCGTAGGCGGCGCTCGGCTGGCCGGGGGCCCGCCGCGGTTGCTGCTGCGGCCGCGGCTGCTGGACCTGGACCTGGGGCTGCTGCGGCTGCGCCTGTGGAGGCATTTGCTGCTGCATCTGCGGCTGTTGCTGGGGCTGCTGTTGGGCCTGCTGTTGCGCCTGCTGTTGGGCCTGCTGCTGCGGCTGGGCGTAGGCCGCCTGCTGGGGCTGTTGCTGGGGCTGCTGCTGCGGCTGGGCCTGCTGGATCTGCTGCGGTTGCTGTTGCTGCTGGACGGCGTACTGGGGCTGGCCCTGCGGCTCGGCGTACTGGGCCTGGTACTGCGGCTGGAGCTGGGCCTGCGACTGGGGCTGGCCGACGACCTGGGCGGCGTACATCGGCGCCGCCTGCTCCTGCTGCGGGGGCTGGGTCGGGTAGCGGGCGGCGACGGGCTCGGGCTGCGGCTGGGCGGCGTACAGGGCGGCGGGCTCGGAGGCCGGGGCGAGCGGGGCGGCGGGCTTCTCCGGGGCCTGGGCCGGGGGAACCAGCTGGGTCTGGCCGCCCATACTGGGCGGGGCGGCGTACCAGGTGCTGCCGTACAGGACCGTGCTCAGTCCGGTGAGCAGGCGCTGGACGTCGGGCTGGGAGCGGACGACCAGGCGCATGAAGCGGCTGCTGCTGCCGAGTTTGTTGCCGCATTCGCGGGTGAGGACGCCGTGTTCGGCCAGGAGGCGGTCGCGCAGTATGCCGCCCTCGACGCCGTCGGGGAGCTTGACGAAGACGAAGTTGCCCTGGGAGGGGTAGACCGTCATGCCGGGCAGGGCGGCGAGCTGCCAGATCATCTCCTGGCGGTCGCGGCTGAGCATGCGCAGGCTGGCCGCGTACTCCTGCCGGTACTCCTTGATCATGAAGACGACGACCTCGGCGAAGGAGTTGAGGTTCCACTTCGGCACGGCCTTGCGGATCTTCCCGGCTATGGCCGGGTTGGCGACCATGTAGCCGAAGCGGATGCCGTGGAGGCCGAAGTTCTTGCCGAGGCTGCGCAGGACGACGACATTCGGCCGCAGCGCGGCCTCGTCGGCGACGCTGGGGAAGGACTCGGCGTCGACGAAGTCCATGAACGACTCGTCGACGACCACGAGATCGAGGTCGGACAGGGCGTCGAGCATGGCGATGACCGCGTGGCGGGGGAGGTAGCCGCCGTCGGGGTTGTTGGGGTTGCAGATGACGGCGGTACGGGAGCCGCGGGCGCGTATGAAGGAGATGAACGCGGCCGGGTCGAGGGCGAAGCCCTGCTGTTCCGGGAGCAGGAACATGTCGACGCGCTTGCCGGTCTCCATCGGCTGGTCGGTCCAGCGGCCGAAGGTGGGGATCGGGATGGCCAGGCTCTCGCGGACCAGCAGGTGGTCGATCCAGGTGATGAGTTCGGTCGAGCCGTTGCCCATCGCCACGGTCTGCGGGTTGAGCCCCAGGGTGCTGCTCAGCTCCTGGATGGTGGTGTCCGCGCCGCTCGGGTAGTACGTGAGTATGTCGCGCAGCCGCCCGCTGAGACGCTCGAACATCGCGGGGGTGGGGAAGTACGGGTTGCACGGGATGCAGAAGTCCACGATGTTGCTGTTGCCGCCGGTGGCGCGGTCCAGCGCGAAGAACGACGGGCTGTGTGCGGTGCTCGAGCGGAAGAGCTCAAGAGCGCTGGCGGCATTAGCGGCGTTGCCGACTGCAACAGTCACGGCGGGACCTCCAAGGTCAAGGGCCGCGCTGCGGTACGCACGACCCGTTACTTCCCCCGCCCTCCGATCAAGAGGGTGCACCATAGTCACCCACACGTGGGGTGCATGTTGCAATTGAGAGACAGGGGAAGCACGGATCGGCTAAGGTGACGAGTTCTCTTCTTTATCGCGTCCTTATTCGACCGAGGTCAGACGGTTTTGAGGGGTCTTCAGCCCGTCGCTCGCCCAACTGGACTCGCTCAGCTGGACTCGCTCGCGCTCGCGCTGGCGCTCGCGGTGTCCGTCGGCGCGCCGGACGGCGGCTCGCCGGTGGGGCCGCCGCTGGGCGGGGTTCCGCCGCCGCCCGTGCTGGTCGCGGTGGAGTCCACGCCGACGGTGATGCAGGCCGTGTAACCGTTCTTGGCCTTCTTGCCCTTCGCCTTGATGGTCAGCAGGCCCGAGCTCACGCCGGCGTCGTCGTAGACGGAGTCGTCGGCCAGCAGGGTCTCCGCGGTGGTGTTCTCCGAGTACGGGGACAGCGCCTGGACGGTGGCGTTGATGTCCGGGTCGAAGAAGAGCTGACCGGTGTGGCAGATGGTGCCGCCGCTGTAGGTGCCGTCCTCAAGGGTCTGGCCGATGTGCACGCGCATGTGGACGTGGACGGCGCGGGAGACGTAGTGGCCGGGCCAGATCGAGGTGATGTGCACCTTGCCGTCGCTGTCGGTGACGTAACCGCCGCGCAGGAAGGTGCCGTTGTCGTCCTCGGTGTGGCCGTTGCCGCCCACGAAGCCGGAGTACTCACCGAGGTGGTCGCAGTGCCAGAGCTCGACGAGCGCGTTGTTCAGCGGTTCGCAGTCGTTGGCGACGTCCAGGACGGTGAAGGTGTACTTGATCTCGACGCCGGGCTTGTCCTCGCTGATGTCGCGGCGGACCAGTGCTCCGTCGAGGGAGTACGGGCCCTCGGTCACCTCGGCGGTGAGGGTGTAGCAGGCGTCGCTGGTGGAGGTGGCGGTCGCGGTGGCGTCCGCCGTGGTCTCCTCGGAGGTCGTGGTGCCCGCGAACGCCGCGCCGGTCACAGCCAGACCGGCCACGGCGGCCGCGGCGGAACCTCCGACAACCACCCGGCGGCGGCTGATGGTGCTTCCGGCTTTGTGTTTGGGGTTATCTGTCATGGTCACGGACGCTACTGACGCGGTCTGTGAGTGCCGCCTCACTGACCTGTGGATTCCGTGAGAGGCAGGGGGAGTTACCGCTCGGTAAAGACTGGTGTTCCCACCGTTGACGGCGGTGGTCCGGCAAGCGTTTGCTAAGCGTTGGCATGCTCCGAACAGGGTTTGCTGCTGCCACCGGTAACACACCCCCCCAGGTACCACTGGCACCCCCGACAGAGAGAGTCCCCCTCATGACGATGTTGCGCAGAATGCTCGGCGGCCTCGCCGCGGGCACCTTCGCCCTCACCGGCCTCCTGCTCACCGGCGCCACCCCCGCCGCCGCGGCCGACGGCGGAACCTTCAACGTGCTGACGTACAACGTCGCCGGCCTCCCGGAGAGCCTCTCCAGCGCCAGCACGCCCCGCGACACCAGCTCCACGGCGATCGGCCAGCGTCTCGCCCCGTACGACATCGTCAACATGCAGGAGGACTTCAACTACCACGCGTACATCTACGCAACCGACACGCACCCCTACCGCACCGCCACCAGCGGTGGCGCGGGCATCGGCAGCGGCCTCAACACCGTCTCCAACTACGCCTGGGACGGCGACGACTTCGAGCGCGTCGGCTGGAACTCCTGCCAGATCGACTCGGGCGACTGCCTGACCCCCAAGGGCTTCAGCTTCATGCGCGAGCGCCTCTCCGAGGGCGTCTACGTCGACTTCTACAACCTGCACACCAACGCCGGCACCAACGACGGCGACGAGGCCTCGCGCGCCGACAACCTCGCGCAGCTCACCACCTTCATCGGCACCCACTCGGCCGGCAACGCGGTCGTCGTCATGGGCGACACCAACACCCGCTACACCCGCGCCGCCGACACCATCGCCGAATTCGCCGCCAACAACGGCCTCACCGACGCCTGGGTCCAGCTCATCCGGGGCGGCTCCGCCCCCGCCAAGGGCAGTGACGCACTGGTCTGCGACCAGACCGGGACCACCGTGCCCAACACCTGCGAGGTCGTGGACAAGGTCCTCTACCGCAGCAGCAAGCTGGTCAACCTCAACGCCACCTACTACAACAACGAGCACTCCTCGTTCCTGACCTCGGACGGGCTGATGCTCTCCGACCACGACCCGCTCACCGTCAAGTTCTCGTGGTCCCGCAACTCCGCCTTCCAGCTCAGCGAGCAGTTCGGCGGGCCGCACGGCGACTACTTCCAGGACATCAACAGCGTCCCGGCCGCCGCCCGCGCCACCAAGATCTCGCTGCGCAGCGGCTCCCGGGTCGACCAGATCGGCGTGACCCTCGCCAACGGCACCACCCTCACCCACGGCGGGACGGGCGGTACGGCGTACTCCCTCACCCTCGGCAGCAGCGAGTACGTCACCTCCGCGACTCTCTGCGAGGGCGTCTACAGCAGCCACACGCGGATCTTCTACGCGAAGTTCACGACGAACCTCGGCAACACGCTCGCCGGGGGCACCACCACCTCGGACTGCGTGACCCGCACCGCGCCCTCGGGCTGGCAGATCGCCGGATTCCACGGCCGGGGGGGCGACGAGGTCGACAAGATCGGCTTCATCTACACCGCGCGCTGACAAATGAATTGAGCTGAATCCGGGCGGGCCGGTGGGATACGGGGGAAGTTCACCGGCCCGCCCGGAGTATTGCGGGGACGGGACTACTTCACGTCGAGCGCGACCGTGGTGACCTGGCCCTTGGCGGCCGGGGCGCTGAGCTTCACATCGCCGGTGGGCAGGTCCTTGATGACCCAGGTCTTGGACTTGTCCTTGTCCAGGTACTTCTTGGCGGCGACCTTCCGGCCGTCCACGTACAGCGTCCAGGTGTGCTTCGTGGACTTCTTGCCGGTGGCGTCCACCGTGACGGCCAGGTTGCCGCCCCTGAAGTCGGTCAGCAGGACCGAGACGCCCTTGCTCTTCTTCGAGCTCTTCTTGACGTGCGTGGCGTCGGCCCCGGCGGCCGTGGCGGACGCGGCACCCGCGAAGAGCGCGGTGGCGGCGATGGCGGCTACGGCGGCGGCTTTGAACGAAGCGGAACGCATTGCGGGCTCCCTGTACGTGAGGTTCGAGGACGCTCACATATTAGGAGCCGAATTCGGTCCGGCATATCCGGGAAGTGCTGCGGAGAATGCCTTGGAGGCGCTTTTCCTGAGTAATCCTCAGAGAGTTTTTTGAGTCCCTCACAATGGCTCCGACCTGCGGAGGGGTCGGATGGGAATCCCGGTGTCGAATTCGGGCAAGCCGAAGCCGGACGAAGCCTGAGAGGAAATCACGATGATTTTCTCTCATTGAGCCGTTTTCTGTCGTTCCGTTGGTTGCCGGCGTTCCAGCTGGCCAGGAGGCGGATCGCGTCGGCTTCGGGGGTGCCGGGTTGGGGTGTGTAGACACTGAGTATCTGGCTGGAGACGGCGTCGATGCGGAGGGTCTCGTAGGGCAGTGCGACCTCGCCGATGACTGGGTGCCGGAAGGTCTTCGTGCCGGCTCGGGCGGTTCGTACATCGTTGGTCGCCCAGCGCATCCGGAATTCTGTGCTGCGGGTCGCGAGCTCTCCGATCAGTTCGGTCAGGTCGGGGTCGTCGGGATGGCGGCCGGCCTCGATGCGCAGCATCGCCACGGTGTCGGCGGTGATCCGGTCCCACTCGGGGAACAGCTCCCGGGCCCTGGGCTCGTCGAGGAACAGGAAGCGGGCGCTGTTCGTCCGTCCGGGCAGATCGAACACAGGTGCGAGGAGTGCGCGCCCCAGTGTGTTGACCGCGAGGATGTCGAACCGGCCGTTGAAGACCACTGCGGGTAGGTGGTCCATAGAGTCCAACAGCACCCGGATTCCGGGGGTGACCAGGTCCTTCGCCGCGCCGCGGCTCCGCTTACGGGCCGCGGGGGTCAGAGCGGCGAGCAGCCGGTCGAGGTGAGCGCGTTCGTCATCGTCCAGACGCAGGACGTCGGCGACGGCGTCGACGACTCCGGCGGAGGGCCCGGTTGCCTGGCCGCGTTCGAGCCGCACGTAGTACTCCGGGCTGACCCCGGCGAGCAACGCGACCTCCTCCCTGCGCAGGCCCTTCACCCGACGACGGGTGCCCTGCGGAGGAAGGCCGGCGTCGGCCGGGGTGACCCGGGCGCGGCGGGTGGTGAGGAACTCGCGGACCGCCGCCCGCGCGGCCTCCTTCTCGTCCATGCGATCAAGGATAAGCCCGGCCCAGATCCCGCAAGGGGTCCCTGTGAGTACCCCTTTTCGCAGTGCCTGTCGGGATGTGGTGAACCGATGTTGGCTGGATGTCGGCGAGATCGAGATCGGCACCCGGATGCCGTGGACGCCGCCCCTCGCCACTTCCCTCTGATGCACCTTCCTTCGACACTCTCGACGAGAAACGAGTTCTCTGATGCAGCACGCCATGCTGGGGAGCCTGCGGGTTTCCCGGATCGGCCTGGGTGCCATGTCCATGGCCGGCACCCTCCTCTCCGGCGGCGGCCTGGACGACGCTGAATCCATCCGCGCCATCCATCGCGCGCTCGACCTCGGCGTCACCCACATCGACACCGCTGAAAGCTACGGCCCGTACCACAGCGAGGAGATCGTCGGTCAGGCGCTGGAGGGTCGGCGCGACCAGGTCGTCCTCGCCACGAAGTTCGGCATCCTGTCCCATGCAGGGGATGGAACCGGCCTGTTCGACAGCAGTCCGGCCAACATCCGCACCGCCGTCGAGGGCTCCCTGAAGCGCCTGCGCACCGACCGGATCGACCTCTGCTACCAGCACCGGGTCGACCAGAACACTCCCATTGAGGAGACCATCGGCACGGTGGCCGAGCTGGTCGCCGAAGGCAAGGTCCTGAGCGTCGGCCTGTCCGAGGCCTCTCCGGACACGATTCGCCGCGCCCACGCCGTGCACCCGATTGCCGCGTTGCAGACCGAATACTCCCTGTGGACCCGCGACGTCGAGACCGAGTTGCTGCCCCTGCTACGCGAGCTGGGCATCGGCCTCGTCCCCTACGCACCACTCGGGCACGGGTTCCTGACCGGCCAGATCCGCACGCCGGAGGAGATCCCCGACGGCGACTGGCGCAAGACCAATCCGCGCTTCATCGGTGAGGCCTTCTACCAGAACCTGCAGCTCGTGGAGGAAGTACGGAACATCGCGGCCGAGGTCAGTGCCACCCCGGCACAGATCGCGCTGGCCTGGCTGGTGGCCCAGGGCGGGGACATCGCCCCGATCCCCGGCAGCCGGCGAATCGCTCGCGTCGAGGAGAACACCGCCGCCGACGGCGTCATCCTGACCGCCGGCCAGTTGCAGCGGCTCGACACCCTCACGCCGGCCACCGGCGCCCGACACGACGACTTCAACGAGTCCACGATCGACCGCTGAACCCAGCATCGCCCCAACGGGACTCTCGATGCACGAGAGCCTTCGCCTCAGAGGAGAAACGCCATGTCCGCAGCCACATCACTGACCGAGCAGAACCGCGCGATCGTCGAAGGCATGTTCGCAGCGGCGAACCGCGGCGACGTCGAGGGAGTCTTTTCCTATCTGTCCGAGGACGTCGCGGTCGTCGAGCCGGTGTTCCTGCCCTTCGGGAAGGCCTACCACGGCAAGGACGAATTCCTCGGCCTCGCCCAGGTCCTGCCGAACTACATCGAGGTCTCCTCGATCACGGTGCACTACACAATCGCCGACGGCGACCGCGTCGCGGCGTGCGTCGGTATCAAGGACGTCACGACCGGAGAGCTGACCCACTTCATCGAACAATTCACCATCAAGGACGGCAAGATCGTCGAGAATCGGGTGTTCTACCACAACGTCGGCTCCATGCTCGAGAAGCCCAGGGTCGTGTAGCGCGCACTCGAACGCGCTGATCGCCCGGATGCACCGTCCTACACCTCCGGCGGCGGCCTGGACGACGCCGAGCCCATCCGCGCCATTCATCGCGCGCTCGACCTCCGCGTCACCCACATCGACACCGCCGAGCCTTACGGCCAGTTCCACAGCAAGGAGATCGACGCATGAACGAACAGCGAACTGTCCAGCATTGGATCGACGGCGCCGAAGCCGCCGGCGACGGGGGCGAGCGCATCGAGGTCGTGAACCCGGCCACCGCCACCGTGATCGCCGACGTGCCGGCGGGTACGGCGGCCGACGTCGACCGGGCTGTCGCGGCCGCGCAGCGCGCGTTCCCGGCGTGGTCGGCTGTGCCGGTCAGTGAGCGGGCCGCCGCGATCGCCCGGATCGCCGACGGCATCAAGGGCGCCATCGACGACTTCGCCGCCACCGTCACCTCCGAGATGGGTTCGCCGATCTCGTACGCCAAGGTCGTGCAGGCCGGGCTGCCCTACCAGGTGGCGAGCAGCTTCGCCGCGGTGGCCGACGGCTTCGCCTGGGAGGAGGAACTGGGCAACGCGCTGCTCGTGCGCGAGCCGATCGGCGTCGTCGGCGCGATCACGCCGTGGAACGCCCCCCTGTATCAGACAGTCGCGAAGGTCGCGCCGGCGTTGCTCGCCGGTTGCACGGTGGTGCTCAAGCCCAGCGTGCTCACCCCGCTCACCGCCGCCCTGTTCGCCGAGGTGACCGCGGCCGCGGGGATCCCGGCGGGCGTCCTCAACGTCGTGTACGGCGCCGGGCCGGTGATCGGCGAAGCGATCTCCGGCCACCAGGGCATCGACATGGTGTCGTTCACCGGATCCACCGGCGCAGGCAAGCGGGTGTCGATCGGTGCGGCCGGCACCGTGAAGCGGGTGGCGCTGGAGCTGGGTGGCAAGTCGGCCAACGTCATCCTCGACGACGCCGACCTGCAGAACGCCGTCAACCTCGGCCTTGAGTACGCCTGGATGAACAGCGGCCAGACCTGCGCCGCGTGGACGCGGATGCTGGTGCCCGCGAGCCGGCACGACGAGATCGTCGAGCTCGTGGTGGCCGCCGCCGGTTCCTACGGCGTGGGCGACCCGACCGACCCGGCCACCCGGATCGGCCCGATGTCCTCGGTCGCCCAGCAGAGGCGGGTGTCCGGCTTCATCGATCGCGGCATCGCAGACGGGGCCACGGTCGCGTTCGGCGGCGCCGGCCCGGTCGAGGGCCTCGAACGGGGCGCCTACGTCCGCCCGACGATCTTCGCCGACGTCGCGCCGAACGCCGTCATCGCCCAGGAGGAGATCTTCGGCCCGGTGCTCTCGGTGATCCCCTACGCCGACGAGGACGAGGCCGTCGCCATCGCCAACAACTCCGTCTACGGCCTGGGCGGCAGCGTGTTCGGCGAGCCGGACCACGCGCTGGCCGTGGCGAAGCGCATGCGCACCGGCCAGGTCATCGTCAACGGCGGGGAGTTCAACCTGACCGCGCCGTTCGGCGGGTACAAGCAGAGCGGCAACGGCCGGGAGCTGGGCCGGTTCGGGCTGGAGGAGTTCCTCGAAGTCAAGGCCATCCACCGCTAGGAAGGTGCCGGGCATCCCGCCGGGCCGCCGGAGCCCCGCTGTCCGGAACAACATCCGAACTCCAGGAGGTTTTCTATGAGTCTGCCCGTGACCAACGTCGTACTCGTGCACGGCGGGTTTGCCGACGGATCCGGCTGGCAGGGCGTCTACGACCTGCTGACCGCCGACGGCTTCCGGGTCAGCATCGTGCAGCACGCCACGTTCTCGCTCGCCGGCGACGTCGAGGCCACCCACCGGGTCCTCAACGCCCAGAACGGCCCCGCCGTGCTTGTCGGGCACTCCTACGGAGGAGTCGTCGTCACCGAGGCCGGCACCCACGACGCCGTGGCGGCGGTGGTGTACATCGCCGCGTTCGCCCCGGACCAGGGCGAGTCGGTGAGCACGCTCATCGCCGACCCGCCGCCCGACGCGCCGGTGCCGCCGATCCTGCCGCCCGTCGACGGCTTCCTGTTGTTGGACCGTGACCGCTTCGCCGCGTCGTTCGCCGGCGACCTGCCGGCAAGCCAGGCGGCGTTCATGGCAGACTCCCAGCTCCCGTGGGGCGTCGACGCGCTCGCCGGCACCGTCTCAGCGCCCGCGTGGCGGACCAAGCCGAGCTGGTACCTGGTCGCTGCCGACGACCGCATGATCCCCCCGCCCGCCCAGCGGGCAATGGCCGAACGGGCCGCCGCGACCACGGTCGAGTCCACCGGCAGCCACGCTGTGTACGTCTCGCAGCCGGCTGCCGTCGCCGAGCTGATCAAGAAGGCCGCCCAGTCGGTCAGCTGAGTGAACCACCAAGCGGTACTGACAGCGATCTCGAATCCGAAGGCGGGTGGACAGCGGAATCGCTGCATCGTTCAGTGCGGGATGCCGTCGATCAGCTCCCGCGCCCCCTGCCGCAGCAGTGCGACGGCCACCGACGTGCCCAGGGTCGCCGGGTCCAGCGGGCCCGCCCATTCGTGGGCGTCCAGGACGGTCTTGCCGTCGGGGGTGAAGACGCGGGCGCGCAGCGAGAGGCGGCCGTCGCGCTCGGCGCGGGCGTAGCCGGCGATGGGGGAGTTGCAGTGGCCCTGGAGGACGTGCAGCAGCATGCGCTCGGCGGTGATCTCGCGCCAGGCGCCGGTGTCGCCGAGGGCGGAGACGGTGTCGATGGTGTCCGTGTCGTCCTCGCGGCACTGCAGCGCCAGCACCCCGGCCCCGATCGGCGGGCACATCGTCTCCACCGGCAGGATCTCGGTGATCCGCCCGGCCTCCCCGATCCGCTCCAGCCCGGACGCCGCCAGCAGCAGCGCGTCCGCCTCGCCCGCTTCGAGCTTCTCCAGCCGCCGGTTGGCGTTCCCGCGCATCGGTACGCACTCCAGCTCCGGGTGCGAGATCGCGAGTTGCGCGACCCGGCGCACGGACGAGGTGCCGATGCGGGTGCCCGGCGCGAGCTCGTCCAGGGTCAGCCCGCCCGGGTGGATCAGGGCGTCCCGGATGTCGTCCCGCTTGAGGAACGCCGCGAAGACGGTGCCCGCCGGCAGCGGCCGGTCGGCCGGGATGTCCTTCACGCAGTGCACGGCCAGGTCGGCCTCCCCGGCGAGCAGGGCCGCGTCCACCTCCTTGGTGAACGCCCCCTTCCCGCCGAGCTTCGCCAGGTCGCCCATCCACCGGTCGCCGGAGGTCGTGACCGGCACGACCTCCGTACGGATCTCCGGCCGCAGCACGGCCAGTTCGGCGCGGACGCGCTCGACCTGGGCGAGGGCCATGGGGGAGGAGCGGGAGACGATACGGATGAGCTCAGCGGACGCCATGGCCTACACGATAGAGCTTCTGGAAGCTCCCGAATGCCGGCCGCCCTGTGGAGCGAAACTCGTCACAGGGCGGACGCGTTCGCCGCCGCGATGACGATGGCGCGGATCTGGGCGGTGATCGCGAGCCGGTTGGCCACGAAGACGGGGTCGGTGACCGTGCCGGTGGCCGGGTCGGTGTTGCCGTCGCCGAACTGGAGTACGGGGGTGTGGACGTGGCCGCCGGGGAGGTACGCGCCGAGTTCGTCGCGCAGCAGGGTGGCGCGGTAGGCGATCTCGTTGGAGAGGTAGTTGCCGCCGCCTCCGGCGCGGGCGGCGGAGCCGGGGGTGGGGCCGGTGTCGCTGGTGACGGGGTCGGTGGCGCCGGCCGGGATCTCGGTGACGGAGGTGTGGTCGTAGACGGGGAAGGGACCGGTGCCGGCGGCCAGGACGGCTTCGTACGGGAGCGTGGTCGAGGTCCACTGCGGCTGGGCGGAGGCGTACGGCACCGGGACGAGGCCGGTGACGGACAGGTTCTCGTTGTCCGGATAGCCGCCGCGCCAGGCGCCGTTGAAGCGCTCGACGTCGATCCGGCCGACCCGGCCCTGGCTGACGGTGACGAAGAGGTCCACCTGCCGCGGTCCCGGCCGGAAGTACGGGTGCAGGGTGCGCTCGACGGTGCCCGCGGTGAAATCGGTCCACCGGACGGGGAAGACGACGGTCTCGATCCGGGCGGGCCCCGAGGCGGTCTCCACCGTCACCCCGTCGAGGGCGAGCGCGAGCGCGCCCGAGGGGTTGCTGCGGCGCACGTCGATGTCGAGCTGGAAGGGGTCGAAGCCGGTGAGGAGGATCCGCCCGATGTCCCGACCCGCCGGCAGGCGGACGGAGTCCTGGCCGCGTGAGGTGCGCTCCAGACGGTCCAGCAGAGCCGTTCGGGCCGTGTCGGCGAGCCCGAAGGACGGCTCCCACGCGCGCAGTTCACGGGTCATGCCCAGCCGCGCCCAGTACAGCGGCCGGTCGTCGTCCGGGCTCAGGTCGCCCTCCGCCGGGCCCCGCCCCTGCGCCCGGTCGACCGCCTTGCGCCACAGCCGCCCGCCGTGACGGCCCACGACGCCCTCGGCCGCGGGCAGGGACCGCGACGCCGACAGGGCGGCTGCGAACTCCGCCACAGCCGTGCCGAAACCGCTGCGGAGCAGGATCTCCTGGGGCGCGGCCCGGTCGAGTCGCTGCTCCTCCACGGTGGGGTCCGTCGTGGCCGCGCTCGCCGCCGGCGCGGTGGCGAGGGGGAGGCCGGTGAGGGCCACGGAGAGCGGCAGGGCGGAGAACGACCGGCGTGACATGCGCATGGGGGATCCTTCCGTCGCCGGAAGGATCCCCCATGGGACGCGAGTGACGCCAGAGCGCCTCTGTTCAGGCCGTGCCGAACGAGTGCACCGTCGCCGAGCGGTACGTCTCCCCGGGCCGCAGCACGGTCGTGGGGAACGACGGGTGGTTCGGGGAGTCCGGGAAGTGCTGGGTCTCCAGGCAGAGGCCGTCACGGGGGCCGTGGGGACGGCTGTCGAGATAGTCGCCGGTGTAGAACTGGATGCCGGGCTCGGTGGTGGCGATCGCCATGACGCGCCCCGACCCGGGATCGGTGACCGTGGCCGCGTGGGTGGGCCGGTCGGTGAGGCCTGCGTCGAGGACGAAGTTGTGGTCGACGGCCTGCGAGCCCACGGCCCGGGCCTGCCGGAAGTCGTACGGCGTGCCCGCCACCTCCGCCAGCTCGCCCGTCGGGATGAGGGTGGCGTCGACCGGGGTGTAGCGGGCGGCGGCGACCTCGACCAGGTGGTCGTGGACGGTGCCGGTGCCCGCGCCGGCGAGGTTGAAGTAGGTGTGGTTGGTGAGGTTGACGACGGTGGGGCGGTCGGTGGTGGCGGTGTAGTCGATCCGCCACCGGCCGTCGGCCGTGAGGGTGTAGACCGCCTCGACCTCCAGCGTGCCCGGGTAGCCCATCTCGCCGTCCGGGCTGGTGCGGCGCAGCACCAGCCCGGTGTCCGTCCCCGACGTGAAGGGCTCCACGGCCCAGACGCGCTTGTCGAAGCCCTGCTCGCCGCCGTGCAGGCTGTTGGGCCCGCCGTCGGTCGCCGACACCTCGTAGGAGGCGCCGTCCAGGGTGAAGGCCGCGCCCGCGATGCGGTTGCCGTAGCGCCCGATGAGGGCGCCGTAGAACGGGCTGCGGTCCACGTAGTCCGCGAGGTCGTCGAACCCGAGTGAGACATTGGCCGTGCGGCCGTCCCGGTCGGGCACCTCCAGGGACTGGACGATGCCGCCGTACGACAGGACCTTCAGCGTGATGCCGCCGTTCGACACCGTCCAGATGTCGACCTTGGTCCCGTCGTCCAGCGACCCGAAGAATTCTTTCAAGATCAGGAACCGACCTTGCGCTTGTTGTAGACGTCGAAGCCGACCGCCGCCAGCAGCACCAGGCCCTTGATGACCTGCTGCCAGTCGCTGCCGACGCTGAGGATGGACATGCCGTTGTTGAGCACGCCCAGCACCAGACCACCGATGATCGCACCCAGGACGGTGCCGACGCCGCCGCTGGCGGACGCGCCGCCGATGAAGGCCGCGGAGATGGCCTCCAGCTCGTAGTTGATGCCGGCGCCCGGCGTGGCGGACTGCAGGCGGGCGGCGGCCACCAGGCCCGCCAGGGCCGCGAGGACGCCCATGTTGACGAAGATCAGGAAGACGACGCGCTTGTTCTTGACGCCGGACAGCTTGGCCGCGGACTGGTTGCCGCCGAGGGCGTAGACATGCCGGCCGATGACGGTGTTGCGCATCACGAAGCCGAAGACGATCAGCAGGCCCGCCAGGATGAGCAGCAGGATCGGGTAGCCCTGGTCGCTGGCGAGCGTCATCGTGAAGGCGATGATCGCCGCGCCGATGGCCACGCACTTCAGGACGAACAGCCCGAAGGGCAGGACGTCCAGGTCGTACGCGGCCTGCTGGCGGCGGCTGCGCCACTCGGAGAAGACCGTCCAGGCGATCAGGGTCGCGCCCAGCAGCAGGGTGAGGTTGTGGTAGTTCGTGTCCGGGCCGACCGTCGGCAGATAGCCGCTGGTGATCTTGGTGAAGCCCTCCGGCATGGGGGCCAGGGACTGGCCCTTCAGCAGGATCTCGGTGCCGCCGCGGAAGATCAGCATGCCGGCCAGGGTGACGATGAAGGACGGCACCCCGATGTACGCGATCCAGAAGCCCTGCCAGGCACCGGCGACCGCGCCGATGACCAGCGAGATCGCCATCGCGAGCGGCCAGGCCATGTGGTGATTGATCATCAGCACACCGGCCACGGCCCCGGTGAAGGCGGCCAGTGAACCCACCGACAGGTCGATGTGCCCGGCGATGATGACGATCATCATGCCGATGGCCAGGATGAAGACGTAGCCGTTCTGCGTGATGATGTTGGTGACGTTGGTCGGCGTGACCGTGGTGCCGTCGGTCCAGATCGCGAACAGCACGATGATCAGCGCGAGCGCGACGATCATTCCGTACTGGCGCAGATTGCCGCGCATCGCCTGGAGCAGGACATCCGTCCAGCCGCCGCCGCTGTTGCCGTCCTTGGGGTTGCCGCCCGGCGGCGTGTCCTTCGTGACGGTCGTACCCACCGGGCTGCTCATGATCCGGCCCCTACTTCCTTGCTGTTCTTGTCCATGGTCATGTGGCGCATCAGTAGTTCCTGCGTGGCGTCCTGCCGGGCGATCTCGCCGGTGAGACGGCCGGAGGACATCGTGTAGATCCGGTCGCACATCCCGAGCAGTTCGGGCAGTTCGGAGGAGATGAAGACGACTGCCTTGCCCTCGGCGGCGAGCTGGTTGATCACCGCGTAGATCTCGGACTTGGCGCCGATGTCGATGCCCCGGGTGGGCTCGTCGAGGATCAGCACATCAGGGTCGGAGAAGATCCACTTGCTGAGGACGACCTTCTGCTGGTTGCCGCCGCTGAGCTTGCCGACGCCCTCGAAGACCGTCGGCGCCTTGATGTTCATCGTCTTGCGGAAGCCCTGCGCGACCCGCGTCTCCTCGTGCTCGTTGATGACGCCGTTCTTGGCGACCTTCTCAAGAGCGGAGAGCGAGATGTTGCGGCTGATGTTGTCGATCAGATTGAGACCCAGGGCCTTGCGGTCCTCGGTCACATACGCGATGCCGTGGTCGATGGCCTCGGGCACGGTCCTGGTACGGATCTCCGCGCCGTCCTTGAAGACGGTGCCGGAGACGTCCCGCCCGTAGCTGCGGCCGAACACGCTCATCGCGAGCTCGGTGCGCCCGGCGCCCATCAGGCCCGCGAGGCCGATGATCTCGCCGCGGCGTACCTCGATCGAGACCCCGTCGACGACCTTGCGGTGCTGGTCGATGGGGTGGTGGACGGTCCAGTCCTGGACCGCGAAGGCGATCTGGTCCGCGTCCTTGCCGGTGTACGCCTCGCGCTCGGGGAAGCGGTGTTCGAGGTCGCGGCCGACCATGCCGCGGATGATGCGGTCCTCGTTGACCTCACCTTCCGAGACGGAAAGGGTTTCGATGGTCTTCCCGTCGCGAATGATGGTGATGGAGTCCGCGACCCGCTCGATCTCGTTCAGCTTGTGCGAAATGATGATGCAGGAGATGCCCGCAGCCTTGAGCTCCAGGATGAGGTCCAGAAGTTTGCGGCTGTCCTCGTCGTTGAGCGCGGCCGTCGGCTCGTCGAGGATGAGCAGCTTGACCTCCTTGGAGAGCGCCTTGGCGATCTCCACGAGCTGCTGCTTGCCCACGCCGATGTCGGCGACCCGGGTGGTGGGCTGGTCGGGCAGCCCGACGCGCTTGAGGAGTTGCTTGGCGTGCCGCAGAGTCTCGTTCCAGCTGATCACACCGCGGGTGGCGTGCTCGTTGCCGAGGAAGATGTTCTCGGCGATGGAGAGGTAGGGGACCAGGGCCAGTTCCTGATGGATGATGACGATGCCGCGGTTCTCGCTCGCCCTGATGTCCTTGAACTCGCAGAGTTCGCCCTGGAAGTAGATCTCGCCCTCGTACGAGCCGTGCGGGTACACGCCGCTGAGGACCTTCATCAGGGTCGACTTGCCGGCCCCGTTCTCACCGCAGATGGCATGGATCTCGCCCTCGGCGACGGACAGTGTCACGTCGGACAGGGCCTTGACGCCGGGGAAGGTCTTGGTGATGGAGCGCATCTCAAGGACGGGCTTGCCGACAGGCTTGGCCCCGTCGACAGGGGTGTCGAGCGCACGGTCGCCCATGGTGGTGCATCCGTTCCTGGTCTTGAGCTGGGGGGTGGAGGGCGGCCGGTGGCGGGCTGGTCAGGTAGCCCGCCACCGGCGCCGATCAGGGGGTGTTGCCGACTAGGCCGAGGCCTAGGCCAGGTCGGAGGCCTTGTAGTAGCCACCGTCGATCAGGACCGACTTGTAGTTGTCCTTGGTGACGAGCACCGGCTGCAGCAGGTAGGTCGGGACGATCTTCGTGCCGTTGTTGTACTGCTTGGTGTCGTTGACCTCGGGCTTGCCACCGGTCAGCTTCGCGTCAACCATCTGGACGGCGACCTTGGCGAGCTCGCGGGTGTCCTTGTAGATCGTCGAGGTCTGCTCACCCGCGATGATCGACTTCACCGAGGGAACCTCGGCGTCCTGGCCGGACACGACGGGCAGCGGCTTCTTCGCGGTGCCGTAACCGGCGTTCTTCAGCGAGGAGATGATGCCGATGGAGATGCCGTCGTAGGGCGAGAGCACCGCGTCGACCTTGGCCGAGCTGTACTTGGAGCTCAGGATGTCGTCCATGCGCTTCTGGGCGGTGGCACCGTCCCAGCGCAGCGTGGTGACCTGGTTGAGCGCGGTCTGGGTGGACCTGACGACCAGCTTCTTGGAGTCGATGTACGGCTGCAGGACGGACATCGCACCGTTGAAGAAGAACTTGGTGTTGTTGTCGTCCGAGGAACCGGCGAACAGCTCGATGTTGAACGGGCCCTTGCCGTCCTTCAGGCCGAGCTCGTCGACGATGGAGCCGCCCTGGAGCTGGCCGACCTTGAAGTTGTCGAACGTCGCGTAGTAGTCGACGTTCTTGGTGCCCAGGATCAGGCGGTCGTAGGAGATGACCGGGATCTTGGCGTCGGCGGCGCTCTGCAGCACCTCGTTCATGGCGGTGCCGTCGATCGCGGCGATCACCAGCGCCTTTTCCTTCTTGGTGATCATGTTCTGGATCTGCGAGACCTGCTGGCTGGTGTCGTTGTTCGCGTACTGCAGGTCGACCTTGTAGCCCAGCTTCTCGAACTGCTTCTTCATGTTCGCGCCGTCGGCGATCCAGCGCGCGGAGACCTTGGTCGGCATCGCGATGCCGATGGTGCCCCCCTTGGCGCTGTCGCCGCTGTCGGAGCTGGAGTCCTGGCCACAGGCGGTGGCGCCGGCGCCGAGGGTGAGCGTGACGGTTACTGCCGCTGCGGAACGCAGGAGAGCGCCTCTGGATATGCGCATGGTGCTAGATCCTTTCGGGGGTGAAGCGTGGATCAGTCTCACTGCCGTTCGGAGTGGCAGAGGAGTCAATGGGGAACCTGTTGAGCGGTCCGGGCAGCCGGGAGCCGAGCGGTGACATCCCGCCGTCAGCGCCGTGCCGGGCCAGGAGGTCCAGCACGAGCCGTCCGCGCCGGACGCGTTCGCGCGCGGTCTGAAGCGTGACGTCCCGCATCTGCCGCCCGTAGGGGTAGATGGCAGGCGCCTTGCTCAGGCCGAACTTGAGGTAGATCGGAGCACCGCGCCGGATCAACTCCGCCGCATCGTACATGCGTACGAATCCTCCGAGGTCGTCCGGGGCCTCGATGTAGAAGTCCATCGGTGCCCCGCTCGCCCGGCGGATCTCCGTGAGGTGCTGGAGCGTCAGGTCCGACGGGATATTGATGGAGTCGCCGCCCAGTCGCTCCCATACCGCGTAGGCGGCTGGGTTCACCGGGCCGACCAGTGCGGACACCTTGAATGTGGTGTCCGCCGGCAGCACGCCCTGCTGCCGGAGCTGGTGAAGCAGCCACAACACTCCCTCGTCGGCGACGAGTAGGCAGCGTACGCCAAGCGCCGTAGCGCGCAGGGCGTCTTCAACGCAGCCCGCTACCTGATCGTGACCTCGGGCCCGGAGTCCGCCGCCGCCGGAAGGGGTACGGGTGGCCGAGCCGATGTCCCAGGTGCCGCGCGGACCGGTGAACAGGCAGAGCTCGATGTCCCGTTCGGTGGTGGCCTGCACCATTTCGGTGATCTCGGCATCCGTGAGCATCCAGATGCCGCTGCCCTGGCTGATCCGGTGGACGGGCAGTTCGACGCGCTCGATCTCCTCCAGGACCGTGGCAAGGGCCTCGGGGCCCTCCACGGAGGGGATCTCGGTGCGCCAGCTTCCGCCGTCCGGGAAGCGGTGCGGGGAGGCGTCCGCCGGGTCGTCCGCCGGTGCGCCGTGACCGAGCAGGGCGAGGGCGTACTCGCCGGGACGCCGCGGTCCGGGAGTCTGTTGGTCGGTCACGGTGCTCCAATGTTCGAGATTTCGGACGTCGTCCGGGAGGGTGCGTACAAGAAAATGTCCGGGAGCGGGACGGCCGTCATGCGCTGCCGCCCGAGGGCAGGAGCAGAACCTTGCCGACCTTCGGGTCGCCGCTGCCGACCAGGTCGATCGCGGTGGCGAACTCGGCCAGCGGCAACCGGTGCGTGATCAGCGGCGCGGGGGTCAGCAGACCCGCCCCGAAGACCCGTACGGCGTGCGCCCAGGCGTCCGGGGCCGCCCCGAAGACCGTGTGCACGGTCAGCTGCCGCACGACCAGGTCCGTGGGGTCCAGGCCCACCGCGCCGGCCGCCGGGATGCCGGTAAGCACCAGCCGGCCGCCGCGGCGCACCAGCGAGGCGGAGGTCTGGGCGGCGGAGGCCGAACCGGCCGTCTCGATCACCACGTCGTAGCGGTTCTCCGCGGTGTCCAGGTGGTCCCGGGTACGGAACTCGGTCGCCCCGAAGTCATAGCTCAGCTGCTCGCGGTCCGGCCGGGTGCCGACCACCAGCAGCTCGGCCGGCGAGATCGCGGCCAGGAACTGCACCGCCAGCATGCCGAGCGTTCCGGTGCCGACCACGGCCACCCGCTCGCCCGGCTGGGCGTTCGCCTTCAGCACGGCCGCCGCGATACAGGCGGCCGGCTCCAGCAGGGCGGCCTCGGTGAGGTCGGCGTCGTCCGGGAGCGGGTGCAGCAGACGGGCGGGCAGGGTGAGCGTGTCGGCCATCGCCCCGGGCTGCGTGAAGCCGGTCTCCTCGTAGCCCGCCCCGCACAGAGTGGTCTCCCCGGCGTGGCAGCGGTCGCAGACCTGGCAGTTGCGGAAGCCCTCGCCGACGACCTTGCGGCCGACCAGGCTCGCCGGTACGCCCGCCCCGACGGCCTCGACCGTCCCGGACCACTCGTGGCCGGGTGTGACGGGGTAACGGACGTACCCCTCCGGGCGGTTGCCCTGGTAGATCTCGCGGTCGCTCCCGCAGATCCCGGACGCGTGCACACGTACGCGCGCCTCGCCGGGGCCCGGTGCGGTCTGCTCGCGGTCGACCAGGCGGTGGGCGCCGGGTGCGTCCAGGACGAGGGCGAGCTCTGTGGCGGTCACGTTGTCTTTCCGTTCAGTGGTCGGTACGGGGCCGTTGCCGGGCGCGGGCGAGTTGTGCGCACCCGGTGGGCAAATTTAGCCCGTCCTGCGAAGAGCCCCGTCACCGCACCGCCTTGGGCTTGCGCTGCTCCCAGCCGTCGGCCCACAGATCGAAGCGCGCCTGCTGCTGCGGGAACTCCGCGGCGGCCTCGACATCGAACTCAACGCCCAGCCCAGGGGCGTCGGACCGCTCGAAGTAGCCGTCCACGACCTGGGGCGCGCCCTTCACGATCTTCTTGATGTCGGAGTCGGCGAAGTCGTTGAAGTGCTCAAGGATCTTGAAGTTCGGGGTGCAGAACCCGACCTGGAGCGAGGCGGCGGTGAGCACGGAGCCGCCCACGTTGTGCGGGGCGACCAGCACGTAGTGGGTCTCGGCGGTGGCCGCCAGCTTGCGGGTCTCCAGGATGCCGCCGATGTGGCCGACGTCCGGCTGGATGATGTCCACGGCCTGGGACTCGAAGAGCTCGCGGAACTCGATCCGGTCGTGGATGCGCTCGCCGGTCGCGACCGGCAGGTCCACCTTGCCGGCGACCTTGGCCAGGGCGGCCAGGTTCTCCGGCGGGACCGGCTCCTCCAGCCAGGCCGGCTTGAAGGGGGCGAGCTCCCTGGCGAGCCGGACGGCGGTGGAGGGGCTGAAGCGGCCGTGCATCTCCAGCATCAGCTCGGTGTCCGGGCCGATCGCGTCCCGGACGGCCTCGATGAGGGAGACCGAGTAGAGCGTGGAGGCGTGGTCGAGCTCGAAGTGGCCCGTCCCGAAGGGGTCGATCTTGAGGGCCTTGTAACCCCGCTCGATGACCGCCGTAGCGGCCTTGTGGTACGCCTCCGGGGTGCGCTCGGTGGTGTACCAGCCGTTGGCGTACGCCTTGATCTTGTCGTGGGCGTGGCCGCCGAGAAGCTGCCAGACGGGGACGCCGAGGGCCTTGCCCTTGATGTCCCAGCAGGCCATCTCGATCACGGCGATACCGGACATGACGATCTCGCCGGCCCGGCCGTAGTCGCCGTACTTCATCCTCTTGACCAGGTCCTCTACCGCGAAGGGGTCGGATCCGGTTATGTGGTTGGCCTCAGCTTCCCGCAGGTAGCCGATCAGCGCGTCGGTGTGGCCGAGCATGCGGGTCTCGCCCACGCCGGTGAGGCCTTCGTCGGTGTGCACCAGGACGTAGGTGAGATTGCGCCACGGAGTGCCGACGACGTGGGTGCTGATGCCGGTGATGCGCACGGAAGATGTCCCCTTACGATCTCGTTCGAGATTTCGTAACGCGTTCGAAATGCTGAAGGGAACGTAATAACGCACTCGCGGCAATGTCAACGGTTGTACGGGTAACGGATCGACGCACGGACGAAATTTCGCACAGAGTCCGATATCTCGAACGGCGCTACCCGGTGACCCTGCTGGAAGTGAACGCCTCATAGATCACCCGGGCGAGTTGCTCCTGGCCGCGCCTGCTCGGGTGGAACCAGTCCCAGGTGCTCAGCTCGTCCGCCGTGAAGCGGTAGCCGAAGACCGCGCCGCCGTCGGTGCGGCAGCGGGCGTAGGCGCCGCAGACGTCCGCGAGCACCTTGTTGTAGGCGACCACCCGGTCCCGTACGGCCGTGCGCCGCTGCTGGGCGGCGGTGGCCGTGGAAGCCGCGTCGCCCAGCATCGACGGACAGATGCCGAGCTGCCAGACCTGGAGGGCGAGCGGATTGTCCTTGCCGACGGACCACAGGCGCCGCAGGTCCGGGACGCTCGCCACGAAGATCTGCGCCTTGGGGAGGCGGCGGTGCAGGCTCCGCATCGCCGCCTCGAACTCCCGGCGGTATTCGGCCACCGGGGTCATGGCGCCGGTGCCCGTCCGGCAGGCGTCATTGGCGCCCATGAGGATGGTCACCTGGGCCGGTTTCCGCGCCGCCGCCTCCTGCACCTGGCCCTCCAGGTCGGCCATGACGGCCCCGCTGCGGGCCAGGTTCGAGCTGCCGGTGGAATGCGCGCGCTTGGCGAAGGCGGCCGCCCAGGAGGCGTCCGGGCAGTCCTTCAACAGTGAACAGGCGTCGAACCCACGGGTGATGGAGTCGCCCAGCGCCGCGATCGTGGCGGGCGTCGTGTCCCACGTTGGGGTGGGCCTCACGGTGGCCTTCGCGGTGGTTTTCGGCGCGGCCTGGCGGGTTGTCGCCGGTGAACTGCCGTTCGGTGACGCCCCGGCCGAGCAGCCGACCAGCAGGGCCGTCGCGGCGACGGCGGTGGTCAGGACGCGTCGCATCGACGGCTCCCCTCTCGGCGACCGGGTGACATATCGGTGAGCCCGACAGTACGTCACCCGTCCGATGACGCGGCACGGTAGCTTTTTCCCTGACAAGCGAATGCAGAATGATGTCCCGGATCGCTTCGGTACGGGCCTGAGGCCGCTGGGGAAGGCGAACCTCGTCCCACACTGGAGGTCCCGGTGACGACACGTGGAGTTCTGTACGTGCACTCCGCACCGCGCGCGCTGTGCCCGCACATCGAATGGGCCGTCGCGGGCGTCCTCGGCGTGCGCGTGAACCTCGACTGGATCCGCCAGCCCGCCTCCCCGGGCACCTGGCGGGCCGAGTTCTCCTGGCAGGGCCAGGTCGGCACCGCGTCGAGACTCGCGTCCGCCCTGCGCGGCTGGCACCTGCTGCGCTTCGAGGTCACGGCCGAGCCCTGCGCCACCGCCGAGGGCGAGCGCTACAGCAGCACCCCCGAACTCGGCATCTTCCACGCCGTCACCGGGATGCACGGCGACATCCTCATCCCCGAGGACCGCCTGCGCGCCGCGCTGCTGCGTGCCCGCACCGGCGAGGCGGACCTTGAGGCCGAGGTCGCCAAGCTGCTCGGCAAGCCCTGGGACGACGAACTGGAGCCCTTCCGCTATGCGGGCGAGGGCGCACCGGTGCGGTGGCTTCACCAGGTCGTGTGAGGCGTTAGGGGGGTGCCTGGTCCGCCAGACACCCCCAGCGGGTTACGCCCTGGCGGTCACGCCTTCGGGAACAGGGCCAGGAAGGCCCCTGTCGAGTCGGCGGCCGAATGCCCGAAGGGCGCGTCCAGGTCCCAGATCAGGAACAGCAGGAAGGCCAGCAGGGCGCTGTACAGCCCCGCGAGCAGCAACTCACGCCGTGAGCGCCGGATCTGCAGTGTGAAGATCAGCCCGACCGCCACCAGCGCTCCGGCGACGAGCCCGAACCACACCATCCCCGGCATCGTCGGCGACGCGTTCTGCTCCCTGGCGTTGCGCGCGTCGTCCACGATGCCCACTTGGTCGACGACCGGCTGGTACGCCTGGTTGGCCAGATCGGTCTTCGGCACGAAGTCGGTGACATCGCGCCGCACCTTGTCGAGCAGCACCGCGCCACGCGGGGTGAGCTCGCCGTCCGAGACCATGCGCGGCCACTCCTTGCGGACCACGTAGGTGACGTACGAGTCGATGTCGGCGCGCGTCCGGTCGCGTACCGCCGCCGGATACACCTGCACGCGCTCGCTGATCTCGTGCAGCGCCTGCGCCTCGCGGCGGGCGTCGTCCTGGGCGGCGCCGCGCGCCTCCCAGACACCGGCGATGGCGAGGCCGATGACGATGGCGTAGATCACGCCGATCATCATCGTCATGTATTCGATGACGTCGGGGGTCTCCGACGGGTCGTCATCGTCACCGACCCGGCGGTGGTTGAGCGAGACGATGGCCAGGACCACCGCGCAGGCGATCGCCATTCCGATCGCCAGCACAAGCCATTCGGACATCAATCCTCCACGGGATCAGTGAGCACGCCGGCGCCCCTGCGGGCGTAGCGCGGCCACCGCCAGGATGGCGGGCGCCGTGATGAGCAGGGTCAGGGTCACCAGCGACGCGCCTTCGTGCGGCGGGCTGGAAGGCGGCCCGGCGTACGCGAGCACGTGCGGCCGCGAGGTGGCGCTCGGTGTGGGTGTGGGGGTCGGTGTCGGTGTGGGTTTCGGCTTGGGCTTGGGTGGTGGCGTTGGCTTCGGTGTTGGCGTTGGCGTTGGCGTCGGCTTCGGGGCGACATGCTGCACGGGCCGGACCGGTGTGGGGGTCGGTGTCGGCTTCGGGGTGGGCCTGGGCGTCGGCGTCGGCGTCGGTGTCGGTGTCGGCTTCGGCGGTGGCGGTGCGCAGGGGCTCCGCCTGCTCACCGAGCCCTGGATCCCGGCGGCCGTCACCGAGCCGCTCACGGTGGACTCGTAGCGCGGGCAGTGTCGTTCCTTCACCGTCGCCCTGAGCCCGCCGGGCCCCGCCGACGCCCTCACGGACCTGCCGCCGGACCTCACCTTCGCCTCGACCCCGCCGCTGCCGTCGCGGCCCGCCTCCACGCGAATCGCCCCACCCCCTGTCTCGATCACAACCCGGCCGCTGACCGGATCCACCTTGACGACCGGTGCGCGCCCGCCACCTGTCGCGTCCTCGTCGGCCACTGCTGTAGCCGCTCCCGCCGGGCACAGCGCGATCGCCGCGGCGGCGGCCGCTCCCCATAACCATCGATTCACGACGGGGAGATTACGCAGGTCGGGGCGCCATCATGCACCCAAATGGGCCAAACCGACCGATCGGGTGAATCC
>Ga0307517_10003018_pt1 | contig 26599 bp, 16 predicted proteins | sample 23_EM_MG_FD_194515 | JGI IMG/M metagenome (GOLD analysis project Ga0307517, IMG submission 194515) | Populus trichocarpa ectomycorrhiza microbial communities from riparian zone in the Pacific Northwest, United States - 23_EM | ecosystem: Host-associated > Plants > Roots > Unclassified | place... | reverse complement strand
TATTTTATATGATTAGACAATAATAAAGTACAATTCTCAGGGGGGGAAATGAAAAAAGTCATCTTATTTGAAAGGAAACTCTGAATAATTTCATAAATTGCTATAAGGTATCGTCAACAGAAGTTTTTTTTAATTATTATTTTTGGAAGGCTACATTTTGAAAGAATACTCGTAAACACCTATAAAAAAAACATGACAAAAAAAATAAAAAAATATACATATCATTATATTAATGAAATATATACAAGTAAATTACATTTTAAAATTATGATCTAGAAATTTATTCGTATAATATATTTTTTTCAATGTTTAGCATCACTTGTGCTTATACATGCAAAGCATAAAAGTAAATTAATAAGTTATATTATGAACGAGAAGTGCAAAGTTGAGTTCATAGTTTTTAAATATGATCTAATAGTTGATTATGTATCCAGATTATCGGGTTATCCTAGATAGATCTTAATTTTTTTTTAAAATAATATTACTTTTATTAAAAAAATAATCAATAAATTACAACTTGATTTTTGATTAACTCGTGTTAGATAACTAGATGAACTCAGATTTTTTATCAAACCACTTAAATGTTTTTTTTTTGTTTTTTTTAACTCAGGCCAACCCAAATATTAAAATCACATGTGAGTATACAAATTAATAAATCTGCCAAAAAAAGTTAACACAAGGATTTCCCGTGACCATGAGAAAATATACCTACAAGTAAAGATTGGATGGAATATTTGGAAGAGATCAAATATAAAATCCTTTTCAACAATAGAATATTGGGATAAAATTTAAACACCCTTTTCGTAACCAATGATCAAAGAACTGGAAAACACTTTATTAAATCAATACAACCTGCAGGTAGATCTGCACAAACCATGCCTAATATTGCCAAGCTTTCTAGGTCACACACATGAACTCTGAAGTCACGAGGAACCGAAAGCCTCTTTAAATTGCTCGTGATCAGACACCATCTTGTTAGTAAGAAAATCATTTACTTTTACTTTAAATTTTCTTTATTTTCTAGGTTAACTTAACACCTTGAGTACCTCTCCGTATAAAAAAGAAAATATCTTAGAAACCATGTGGTTACTAATATGATGATTACTGGAGGTTTATATGATCATTAACTTCATAGTCCATAGAATTAGTTAAAGTACGTAGATGCTGGCCCGAAATAATAATAAAAAATCTCTTAGAATCTATTTGATAATATAATGGAATTGTTTTAGTAAAATTATATTTAGAGACTCTTGCTTGATTTTTCATATAATTTTCGATGATTTTGATATTTTTATTATCTAGGAAACCAAAATAACTCCGGTAGAGCAAACTTTTCAACTTAAATATATTTTGAGAAATATTTTAAAATACATTAATTCCAGCTGCATTAGGAAATAGAACAGCAGAATAGCAACAAGAGAGAATAATCGCCATGAAAAAGCAACCAATGATATTACGACCACGAGGACGACGACGACGCTCACAAGAATGCTGTCCACAAGATCTTGCTATGAGTAATGGTGGTTGCAAAATGTTTTCTGTCGTTGGAAGCTGATAGCCTTGAAGAATGATGCCTGTGAAAGAATTATTTTTTAGATGAGTTTTTTTTTTTTGGTTTAAAACTTGTATATAATATTATTTAATGTTATTAATTATAGGTTGATGAATTTTAAATTTATAACCGTTCAATTATCAAGAGTTTAATACTATATAAAAAATTATATACATTTAATAATTTTAAATAAATTATTACAATATAATTTATATTATTATCATTAAATATTAAAGTTACGTAAATTAGAACACGATAAATCTGTAAAAACATTGATTATAATCTGTTTGGAAATATGATTGTGATTGTGGTTGTTTTTCAAAGTGTTTTTTATTTTGAAATACATCAAAATAATATTTTATTATTTTAAAAAAATTATTTTTAACATCAGCGCATTAAAATGATATAAAATATAAAAAAATTAATTTTTAATAATAATTTTTAATTTTTTTTAAAAATCATGAATTGGACTCGTTTCCAAACAGTCTTACATCTTCACGTGTTGATGTGCAATTCTGCGGTCGGTCTCTCTTCTCCGCTGGCAGCAAGCCGGATGTGACTGGCTATTAATGGCGTGCAATTTCTTGGTACGGTGGGTTCTTGGTTCCACCGGTTCTAGTTGAATTAGACCATAAATTAATAAATCATGAGTGGATCCACCGGTTCTAGTTGAGTTTAATTAGCATATAGCCCTGCCTTGCCTTGCCTTGGATGATCTTGGGATCATCCAAGGCACAAGATGATGGCCTAAGTAGTAAAAGATGATTTTGGGTTTGTTCTTTCTGGTAGAACTTCTTCAAGCATAGCCCCTTGGCTTTAGGCCCATTCATAAAAATCCATCTTGGGCTTCATTCGGATCCAACAAAAAAAGAGAGGTGGCCACCACAATTCCATACCGATCCAATAGCCCGAGCCCAGATACTCATCGCTTGGAAACTAAATCCTTGAATACAACATTTATGACAGGACATGATTGCTAGCAGAATTTTGAATTCCATGAAAAATGCAAATAACAAGCACAGGAAATAAGGGCATGAAGCCTCTTGGAGTTGCAATAATCTCAGAACTTGCGGGCAACCTGTATAAAAGAAAGAAAAATTAATGTCAAATTGGACATCGGAGACGTTAATAATCCAAATCTTCAGTAATGCATAGTGCTTTAACACCACCACCACCACCAATTTCATAGTTCTCCTTTTTCTCCAAATTCAGGCAACGTAAGAATGTGTTCCAACTATCTAACAAGCCATAAAAAATTAATGAAATGAAGACCACGACAACTCTACTTCTTTACCTGATTTATACCAGATCAAGGTTGTCTTTGCTGTCAGCTGCTTGCCAGTTCTGTAAAACTCCTGCCTCCAAGGCAGATACAAGTCTGCTAGTGTCAACAGATTAGATACCCTGAACTCAGGGTGTGCCTACAAATAAAACATCACAACTTCAAAGTCTGGACCATTTAACTCCATGAAATCTCTGACTTGAGTTTCATTTTCGGGGATTTATCCTGATATTTGTTGTATGTGTGCATGGAAAATTCAATGGCAAGGCTTGGATTCGCATGTCTACCTTGTTAAACTCACATCTATATCCAGTTACCTTCCACAGGGTACTGCAGAAACAGACTATTTCCCAAGATTACGATTTGCTTTCTGGCAAGGCTAAGGTTATGAAATTCAGTTGAGATCAATTGTTGATAAGGAACCAACCTTTTTTCAATAATTATTTCCTTGAAGGTCAAATATGAAGGCCCTTCAACGAGAAATGAGACAAAGAGAAACATAAACACCTTGCACCACCTACTAATTCATTTAGCCAGCCTCTGAAGCAGCTTGTGATTTGATCATAACTGCAAGTAGAAAACCAAATTGATAGATACAAATTTCAGGTATAAAATATTAGTTGTTCTGAAAGTATCCTATTTGCAGAAAAGAAATCAAAATCAAGATGAAAACATTAACTTGCTCTAATTATCTTCACAATCTTTCAATAGAAAGGAAATGTTGAAATTTAAATATTGAAGAACTGATGAAAGTCTAGCCAAAAGTTTTAAAAAGGAATTACTGGCAAGAACAAAAAAGAAATAAAATAGTACAGCGAAAAAGTAAATCATTGCAGGAACAAAATTTGGCTATATTTAAGGAAAGTCTTCAGCAGGAAGTTAAAGCCAACGATGCTTCAGTTCTCAGATAGATAAATATACCTGGGTGGCTGGGTCAGAGACTACTTTTCCGTCTATGTTAATGTATGGAATGTGCCTTATCTTGAGCCATTCTTTTACTCTTCCCTTTATCTGTTGTACTAAAAGGGGACATGCTCGAATACGTAGTTCTAAAAGTGAGGAAGGCAAGCCCTTCCCTGGAAATGATGTGAGCTTGGGGCAGTCACTGATGCTTAGGCGTTCAAGAGAGGAGAGATTTTGAAAGCCGCTGTAGGATAGGTACTCAAGATTCGGAAAATCTTCAATGCTTAGTCTGTTTAGAGCAGAAGGCAACCTCACTCCCATGTCCACAGATGGAAAGGATATATGAGAGAATCCACCTTGAATGATGAGGGTTCTAAGAGCGGAGAGTTTGTGCATGCCCCAGTTAAACAGTAGCTCACAGATCTTAAGATCTACGGTAGCAAGATATGTTAGGCTAGTAGGAAAACCCTCTTCTGGAAATGATACAATGTCTGGACAGTAGTAAATTGACAGTTCTTCAAGAGACATGAGATTGTGCATATGATCAGGGATAGCCTTGAGTCCATCACATTTGATGATGAAGAGCCTCCTTAGGTTTATGGGCAACCCCTCAGCGGCAAAGGAAACAAGAGCTGGACAGTACCATATTGAAATTTCACGAAGATGGCATAATTTATGTAGGCCTTCGGGCAAAGATCTAAGGTTAAAGCAGAACCATATTTTCAAATTTTCAAGGGACATGTTATCCTGAAACCTGTCCGGCATTGATTCCAAATTTTCACACGAGTCAATAGCGAGGTGTTTAAGCCCTGCCGGTAGTTTGTCTCTGGATGATAAGGATTTGAGCTTTGAACATGAACAAACCTGGAGGTACTTAAGAGCTGAAGGTAACTCACCTATGGAAGTGAGAGAGTTGCATATTCCAACATACAAGTACTCAAGAAGAGATGAGTTGTTCCCGCTGCAACTGGTATTCTCATCAGATTTCTTTGACGAGGATCCCTCCCCATCATCCAGTAAGCATAACAGATTCTCGCAATATCTTATCTCCAACTTTTTTAAAGTTGGAGGTAGCTGGATTCTTCCAAAGGATATTAAAGACTCGCAATTTTCAATGCGCAACTGCTCAAGACACATCATATTGTAAGTCACTGCAGCAGGTAAGGGGGTTAAAGCGTTGCAGCCAACAATCTCAATGATTCTCAGTGTGGAGGGCAAACCAGCCTCGGGAAACGAAAGGAGTCTCGGACAGTATTGAATTTTCAGCTCTTTAAGGGACACTAGGCTGTGAACCCATTGTGGTAACTTCTTGAGGCTCTCACATGTACTAAATGTCAAAGATTCAAGCTTGCAGTTAGCCAGCTGCTGTTGCATATACACAGGTACTTCTCCTTCCATCAAAGAAACAACTTGGGGACAGTTTCTAACCTCCAACTTAAGAAGGGAAGTGAGCTGTTTTGCCAATGCCACTCCATTTTCGTACAAAGATGCCATTTCCATGCAATTAGCAATCTCCAATTCCTGTACTTCTGCCAATGGTTGGATGAATCCTTCTGCTAGGTAAGTGAGCTTTGAAATGTTGGAAATTGTCATGGAGTTGAGAGATCTGAGATAAACGCCACCTTCGTACACCACTTCTTTGCAGCCATTGATTACCATTTTGCACAGCTTTGGAAGACTATGAATTAATACCACCAACTTCTCGCATTTTTTAATCACAAGTTTTTCTAGTGATGGAACACTTGGAGGTAATTTTTTGCACAGATTGGGACAGCTTTTAACAGACAGCTTATTCAAGAGAGGGAATTCGTCAGAACCAACCCCACAAGGAATCCATTCCTCCCATTCCTGCATGTTCTTGAAAAGTAAAGTCTCTAAAACTGGAAAAGGCTTTGAGCAACCTTGTCCATAAAATTCAGGACCTACTTTTTTTACTGCAGTTAAACTTACTATGCTGAGATTTTTTAAAGAAGGCAGCAGTCCAAGAGGTGGCAAGGAAGTGCATTTTGTACAGTTCTCTAACCTTAGGAGAAATATGCTGGAGAATGATGGATTTCCTACCCAGGTTGGAAATGTTAGGCCAGCATAGCAGTTGATGGTGAGTTCTTTGACTTTTCCATGAGGTCTAAGATCATCGAGCACATCTTTGTCAACCTTCTCATTTCGTGAATTATCTGTTCTGGGACTCCATTCCAGCAACAAAACTTCAAGGTTATTTATATCTTTTATGTTGGCCTCCATTGCTTCCCGAGCATCAATCACATTCTCCAAGCCTGTAATACAAAGCGTTCCTCGAAGAGATTTCAAATTCACCAAGGAACTCAACCTAGAGCCCTTATCTTTGCCCAGGACAAAATCGGAAAGTGTCTGCAGATTTGTCAGCTTTTCAATTCCCATTGGCATCGCTTTGATTGAACTTGCACTTGTGATATCAAGATGCCGGAGGTTGATGAGACTCCCCAGTTTTGAAGGCAGCCCTTCAAGAAGACAACATCCTTTCAGTAACAAAGTCTGCAAGTTGTATAGAGAACATACTGATTGAGGTAAATTTCTGATTGCCGAGAAGGAAAGATTAAGAAACCTTAAATGTTTCAGATCTCCAATTGAATTTGGTAGCGTATCAATGCAGTAACCACTTAAAGACAGCACCCTCAGAAATTCTAATTCTGGCAACAAATCAAAAGGGACATGACTAGTTAAGTAGCCTGTATTATGACCTAAAAGAGATGGCAGTGGTAGGAAAGTTCGTAAACGTTTAGTAGTATGGAATACTTCAAACTTTCTGATACCATCCCAGCCACGGATATAGGAGGAGTGGCGAGCTCTCTTGGATACTTTGAACTGCTTGATGGCATTCAAATCATTACCCAATTGAAAACATGTGTCTCCCGCAGCCCACTGAGCCAGATCACTCACGAGATCATGCATCACAAATCGAGATTCATCACAGTTTGCTACTTGAAAAATTGACCTCGACACTAGATCACGAAAATACTCCGCACCCATATCTTCCATTTGCTTGTTCTGTACTTGTTGTGGAACCAAACCTTCTGCCATCCATAGAAGGACAAGATCCTTCTCTTCAAATTCAAAATCCTTCGGAATTAGAGCAGAATATGTAAAACACCTCTTCAAATGTGAAGGGAGATGGTAGTAGCTCAATCTTAAAACAGGGAGAATGTCACTTTGGGAGTCTGACAAGTCCCATATCTTACTATTCAGTATGTCTTCCCACTCATCCTCCCTTTGCTTAGTGCGTAAGAGGCCACCAAGAGTTCTGGCTGCCAAAGGCAAACCCTTACACTTGGTAACGATTCTCTCACAAACTGATTGGAGGTTTGTTTGTGCGCCGAGATCTCTATTTTCGAATGCATGCTTCACAAACACAGACCAGCAATCTTGGTCTGATAGTGGCTTTAGGCAATGGTATTCAGTCGGTCCAACCATTAGTGCAACGTCTGCATCACGAGTGGTCAGAATTATCTTACTTCCTGGTGCTCCGGCTGCAAAGGGAGTTTTCAACGCTACCCAGAGACCATAATTCTTGTTCCATACATCATCTAAAACAAGAAGAAACTTCTTTCCGGCTAGCGCCTCCCTCAATTTGACCTGAACTTGATTGTACTCCTTGAAATCACAGGGATGCGGAGTGACTGACTCGAGAATCGCCTTTGATATTCTCATAACATCAAAGTCATCCGACACACAAGCCCATGCTTTTGTACTGAACCATTCCTTGACCAATTCATCCTGAAACACATGCTGTGCAAGAGTTGTTTTGCCGATACCACCCATACCGACAATTGGAACGACATGAAAATTAGTATCACCGTGATTTGCCTCTTCTGTCAACAGCAAATCAATTACCTTCTTCTTATCTCCATCCCTGCCATAGATGACAGGTTCATTTGGGACAGAGGCACTAGGTGGTTTCTGCCATACATCAGTTGATGTCCTTCTACCTCCACTCATCTTTTCTAAACCAAGTTCAATTCTCTGCTTCGCCATTCCATCTAACCGGCTACTCACCTCTTTCATCTTTGACCTCATCTTGGGATTGAACTTAATAGCACTTGCACTGATTTTGGTAAATGATAAGGTAGTAGACACTATCCTCCGTACCTTGCTTGTGCTAGCCTCTTCTGCTGCCATCAACTCCCTTCGTAAAGATTCAGTAGCAAATTCATCAAGCAAGTCCTCCACATCATATGCCAAGTCTCTTAGATCATCCAGCCATATCTTCACAGCCTTTTCCGTCAGCTGCTTTTCTTCCGCGTCATCAAGTACCTCCTGGACCTTCAATAACATCCCTCTCCACTTCTCTGCCTTCTTCCAAATGCCCTCTCGACGTGCAAACTTCAAGAACTCAGGAGATGTCAATCTTGTAAACAGCATTCCAAGGAATGCAGCAAGAAAAATCTCACCAATTGCCATGTTTTTGCTGCTCTCGCAGAGGAATCAATCAAAGATAGATGGGGAAAAAGTAAACAGAATGCTTGACAGTAATAGCAATAATTGATTAGTGCAGGCAACCAAAGCAGTTGCAGCAAAGAAATTGAGATCGCAGGTGGTTCTCATTTCATTTGTCTAAGTCAAAACATTAAACTAGTTTGTTTGCAAGTTGCTCTTAATCTTATTATTTTTTGGCTCTCTTTTTTGTGTGAAAATGAAATCACAACGTCTATCAATAATATTCTCTAAAGTCAAATAAGCAAGTAGGGGCGATAAACATAACACATACCGATACTCCAATTAAAAAAAAAAAAAACTAAATGTCATTAGTCTTTTACTGTTGATGCAGATATCTGTGAATTAAAATAATGTAAAAATGATTTGGCCTTGCAAAAAAATAGAATAAGCATGCAATAGAGGGTAGAGATATCTTTTCTATGAGATACTTGCGAGATTGCATATTTGATAGGGGGCAGAATGGTACGTGCACTTTTTTCTGCTACAGTATAGCTATTATTTTTCCCTTCAAAATCTTTAAATTAGAGGCTCTTCTGTCTTTTTGGATAAAAAATGAATAGTAAAAGTATAATTATACCCTTGAAAGGGGAAAAAAAATATACATGCATGGAGTAGCGTATTCGTCTTTTCCTTTAATTAAAACAGTTAAATGATAAAATTACCCTTGAAACATTGCGGGGTGTTTTGGTCTTTTTAGATTGGTTTTTTTTTGTTATTCTTGGATTTTGACAAAGACATCTTGGTAACTTTAGGTTCAAAAATATTATTTAAATAAAAGCCACAACGCACGTGTCAGCGCGTGATGGCCACACCATTCAAGTGGCGCATGAGAGCCCGTACAACAACCCAAATCCTGCATTCGCAGCAGTGATAGGAGCGGTGCATCATCCACTTTCAGGTGGTGTTGCATGTGCTCACGAAGAAGATCTAGTTAGGTTGTAGTGAAGGTTCTTTCTTTCTTCTCTATTTGCTCTCTCATTCCCTAGAAAATCATGCCTGAACTTTCAAAAAAACAATTGTGTTTTCTGGTTTGTAATCTTATTGATTTTAGTCCTCCTTTTAATTACTGTTTATTTGCCTTTCGAACCTTTTTGAAGTTTGGATTTTTTTCAATTTCATCCTTGGGCATTTTATTCAATTTAATTTTTTTTCTTCTGGTTTGGTCCTTCTATTTTTAATTGCTATATTTACATGCTTTATACTTTTCTTGATTATTTGTTTTTCTTGCAATTTCATCTCTTTTCATTTTATTGCATTTGTTTTTTTAATTCATTTTTAGTCCTTATTCTTCTGGTTATTATATTCTTATTTTTTTCTCAATTTTGTCCACCAACATTTAATTTCATTTGGTTTTCTATCCAGTTATGATCCTTATTCTTTTAATAACTATTTTTTTTTATCATTTTCTTTGCTTTTTTTGTTTTACAATTTAATCTCTAATTATCATCTTTCATTTTTTATATCATATTTGGTCTGCATTGTTTGAGTTTTAAATTGTTTTACAATTGAATATTTTTCTTTGTTATTTTTTTGTGATTGCCTTCCAATAAGGCAGTTCTTTATTAAAAGTTTATTTTTTATTCTGATCTCATAGCGTGAGTGGCGAGTTAATCGAATTAATCCGGGTTGACTCAAATTTTTTTCCTCCATTTTTTATGACTTTTATTTTTCAATTTCATCACTTTGCAATAAATTATTGACCCTTAAACTTTGCTAGTTTTTCACTTTTCTTTTTGTTCGGTTATTCTGAGAGTGAGTTGGTAAAGTTAACTCGGGTTAACTTATTTTTTTTTTTATATTTTTTTATTGAACTTTGGTTTTTTTTACGAGGTCATCCTTTTGATATTTCTTTTTCATCCCGATCTCATATCACAAATTGTTTGTTCGTTAAGTTATCCCGAGTTAACTCGAGCTTTCTTCTTCAGTATTATATTTTTTAATGTTTTTTTTTTATCTTTGACATTAAATTATTAAGCCTTAAACTTTATAATTTTTTTTTTTACGGTTCTTTCGGCCTTATATTCTAGATCATATTTTTAGTTAATTTAAACTAAATTATCTCGGATTATCATTGTCTAAATTTTTTTTTAGCATTGAAAAAAGTTTGCCCAGCATATAACAGAGCGCAAGCTAGTGAATTCTAAATCTGCTCATTGTTTGAATATAATATCAAGAAATGCAGTTCACTTGCTCTAATTGTTGCAAGTTGCAAGCTGCAAGCGTGTTGTCAAACACGAAGCTTAGAGTTGGTTTCCTGTGTTGTCAACCAATCCATGCTAGTTTTTCCTCTTGTATCTGGGATTGGAGTAAATGGTTTTTTTAATTAAAAATATAATAAAATAATTTCTTTTTAATTTTAACAATAATATATTAAAATTATTTAAAAACAATTAAAAAATCAATTTAATACAAAAATAATTTAAAAAACAGGTTGTAACGTAAAAAGCAATAATAGACGTGCAAACAACCAAGTACATCGAGACTAGATCTTTTCACAGTCAGGTTGTAAACGAATCATTTAAACTTCAATCTATTTATGAAGAATTTCTTTCGAGAATTAATTTTTTTTTTTTTTACTGTCAAAACTGAAATTATAACCTTGTGATCTTTCTGCAATGAGAACAATAATGCAGTCACTGTAACTTGAGAAAAACAAGTGTCCATCTCCTGCTCTAGGCTAAAAGCAGAGCCCTTCAAAGCTAATTAGTGTGATTTACCTTGTATTTGAGCTAAAACATTGTCGTGGCTGGACTCTTGAGTAGACACCTATATATATATATATATATATATATATATATCACGGTGTTCATCCTGCTATGTCAATACAGATATAAACTGTCATACAGGACCAATGACCCATGAAGAGGCAGCTAAAGGTCCTGTCAAGTGTGCCCTTTTACTTGATGGGGGTTCCACTATTTGCTATTTTGATCAAAACTGAAAAGTCGCCAGCTTTTGACCCAGCACTTCCCACTCGGACACTCGTTTTACCTTGGATCATGGATGCTGTGAAAAGACTCCCGAGTTAATAATCCTTCCTGATATGCTTTCTGGTTCAGTCATTTTATGACATGCTCAAACACTACAACAAAATCATACAGGTAAGATGGGATTAATTCCAGAGCATATATTTGTTTCCTGGTACGAAGCAAAAATGCCTCCATGAAGCTTTCAAAGTTTCTTCGAGATACGCCAGCTACCGATGTAAGATGGCGGGTAAAACCCTTTTATCTCCACAAAATTATTGAACTTCAAGATTAAGGAAAAGAATGAGAGTATTCTTGTATATTAAATTCAGGCTCCTTGGTACTCCAAGGTGTCCAACTAGTCTTGATTGATCAAATGAACTGTCATCCAAGTCAAATTCTTTCCCTTGTAGTCTCATGCGTGATCACTAATAAGCATGGACGGCGTTATTTTTCACATCACATCTCTTTGCTACGATCTCTCTTAGCAGTTGCAGAAGAAAGAGATTGAAGAGTGAAGCAGGCACCTGAGTTGCCATTATAAGGAAAGGCACACAGCATTCCATCAAGGGAGACAACCCCTCACAATCACATGAAAAAGTGGTCATGGCCAACGAAATCACTTCCAATTTCCCAGCTCCAATTTAGAAGTCAGAGACCGTTACCGTTCAAATTACAGGGGCTCAAAGACTCCCTTCTGTTAATACACCGGAGAAGTAAAATATTAAGCTAAAAGATGACTTGCACTCAGACTTCAAACTTGGCATTCTTTAATTTCAGTGAGATCACATATCCAAACTCCAGAAAATGGCAAGCACAGCCTAAAATGATATATCATCCTGACATGATAAGTATGCTTCACGTACACAGAAGCTTATTTTAACTAGTCTTTTTTTTTATGCACGCATCATCATCTCAAAAATTGAGCTGCCAGCAATAATAGGTGCCAGGTGAATCCTGCAGATTTGAGCCAAATGAAACAGTGGACTCCAAATGAAATTCTCCACTCTATTTTTCCAGAACTGGCTTTTGCTGTGTAACAAGACGATACACCGGGTAATTTCAACTCTTTGGTCTTCAACATGAATTTCGCGCTGTCTGCTCTTTTCAAGGAAATAAATCCTGAATATCCAGGATATCAGCAAGCACACCAGCTGCTGTGGTATCATTGCCAGCTCCAGCGCCTTGAATAACCAAAGGTTGTTTGTTGTAACATCGGCTGTATATCTCCAACTGCAATTGCATCAAATGAAGCATGTGAAGTTCTAGACATGATGGCATAATATGACCATCACATTGTATGGAAAATCAAAAGTACATTACACATGATAAATTATCTTTCAAAGTTTCCTAAATCCTAAAAATATGCAGAGTAAACATATATTCATTAAAGACCTGCAACTTGTGGTTTAGCCTTTGAATCATCAGGTCCTCTCCACCTATGTGTGTCTGTATATGTATGCTTACATACACATAATTGCAATATCCCATTAGTACTTGGAACTTCAAAGTGCTACCAAAGACAATGCGGTTCAGTGGGCTTGCATCAGAAGATTTGGGATGGACCACATAGGAGGAAATCTACTGAAACTTCTCTGGCTATTCTCCTATTTAAACCTTTTTTTTTTTTTTTGACGAAGAAGAAAAGGAAGATGAGTACAAAATTGTGCACGTGTCCCTCAAAATGTGATTTTGCAAAGAGACTGTCAATTGGAATCATAATAAAACCGTGATATTCCATCACCAGAAATCATTAGTGATCAGCCCAATTAGACATAATGAGGATGGAAAAAAAGAGGGGATGATCAGGAGAAATTAGGGCTTACCACATTGTCACTGCCCCTCAATCTACCCAAAGGAGAATCCTTGGGGAGCTCTTGAATGCCAACTTCACACCTGCTAAGAATCGAAGAGTACCCATGTCAAGGAACTCCGTAAACTACTTATACGATCTACATCATAGTTTAGACAAAACTTTGAGCAGACAGATTTAATATTTCAAACGTTGTAACAGATGGTCACAGTGAATCCCTCAAATACTTGCACAAAAGCACATGCACTCCCGCACCCAGACATGTTTATGCACACACATGCATCCTTTAAGATTAGAAAGCATACCTTGATCCTTCAATTACACAGACATAACGAAGCACGTTGCCATTCAACGAAGCCCTTTTAACTCTTTCTTGAACATCATTGTCAAGTGATACAATACCACTACCCAAAAATTCCTCAACAGACATTGCATCAGGTCCCATTTCATCAGGGTATAAACTCTCAATCTACAAAGCAGAAGAAATGGCGATTCAAGAATTTATTAGTTCATCAATGGTTGAGGTTTGAATCGATCATTAATATTGCTATATTATAACTCTACTAAATAGAAGATAGGAAAGGAAGTGACTTAGAACTTACTTTAATGCTATCCAAGTTAATCCTTCTCCCAAGAAGTCGAGCCAGAATCAAAGCCTGTTTAGAATACAAGAAGAATAAGATACTGTTTTCAATATATAGTATCAAGTTTTTCATATGCATCAAACAGAAGACCACATTGGTGGGAAGGAAAGAAGTGAAAAACAAAAGGAAGATAAACCATCCCACTAGCAGAAAAGCAGGTAAAGACATAGCTTGACCTTTGAACAATTTCATCTGTATCCTCATCAATGAAGAATTATCATAGTTAACTTGTAGCACTTTGAATGTGTTATTATTATTGGAGAATTTCACAACTATCATGACAACTCCCAAGGTTGTTAAGAGCATAATCAAGTTTAAGACTAAGGATATCATCGATGGATAATCTGCAACCATATCATGTGTAATTTTTGGAAATCAAAACGATCATTTTTAAGCAACATAATAGTATAGCTGGATGGTTGAGCAATGAAATTATTTGAACTAATGGAGGAATATTCTTGGAAAGAAATGTACAGAAATAACTAAAAAAATATGAAAAATTACAAACTCAAGAAACAACATGCATATGCATTTACATAGAATATTCAGACTTGCATGCATCACAACCAGGAGCCTGGAGGCTTAATAGGATATAGATAATCAAATTCTAAAGTCGAGCAGATGAGAATATAAATGCAAACCTTCCTTGCAACATCCATCCCACTGAGGTCATCACGTGGATCTGCAGCAAAGAAACTAAGTTAAAAGAACATGTTGACAGAAAATCAAACTCCCCAATGTCTTTGCTAGTATACGGAAGACCAAAGGCGGAGTTAAAAGCAAATCCTTGCTGTGTTTTCTTTCTAATGTTAAGGTGGCTAGGAAACTGTGCGTATAACTTTTAGTTATTAAGATCAGTAAATCAGCCGTTAATGACAAGAAATGCTAGAGCATAGTAGATGTAGAAGAGTGAAATAATCAGCAAATTGTTTCATGAAATAACTGGATCAAAATAAGTTCATAGATAGCTTTCAAGCATGTAATGTAACGTTTGAATCCCCCTTTTTTTTTTCAGAACCAGAATTTGTCCACATTCTTTTTTAGTCATTCAACAGTTGCCAACATAAGAGATAGATGTAAAGAAGTAATCAACACTATGCTGGCCCCAAGAGTCAGCTGTCAAGATCTGATCAAACTGAAGTGTATACAACTCTTTTGGGACATATACCAATTGCAGCTCAAATTAGAATTTTATGAACATTATTTTAAATTCATTATGTACTTCTACACATTTGTCTATGCATGCATGCATACATATTTAAAAGTCACAAATTTCGCCTGTCAAGAACAGGATTCGCATGCAAATAAAAATAATTACGTAGAGACCTGGTTCAGTGAATCCAAGATTTTTAGCAACTTTAACAACTTCACTAAATGGCTTTCCATCCTCAACCTCGCTCATAACATATCCCAATGTACCTGTTATAAAAGTTTACAACAAAGCACGTAAATGAACCAATAAGCATGTGCAAATACAATCATATTGAAATGCACAATTTAACAGATGCATAATCCAACTATTTGAGCATTGAAGCAGAGCCTTGCTAAAATAGGTACCGCTCAAACTCCCAATAATACGATGGACAGGGTCTCCTGATGAAAGTAATCGATTTAAGGATGCTATGACAGGAAGGCCAGCACCGACCTGTCAAAAATAACTTCAAGTCAGTAGAAATCATTATGCTAAGAAGATCATAACACAATTTAAACAACATCTAGCATCAAACAATTATTATTGCATTAAATAACCAAACCACGAAAAGGCAACCATCCAAACCCTATCCATACCTGCTAAGTCCCTATCCATACCTGCTAAGTGATTGTAATCAAGCGTGAGAGCAGTGATAGAAACAGATTTAAAGGCTCTACAACATGTTTTGCTAACTTTATGTCACCAGAGAAAATCTTGTATTTACATATATATTCCACAACTACCAAACAAAAGATTGAATTTATTTCAAAAGGGTCGAATCTGATATTAGTTAATACAAATCTGAAATTTGACACAAGACAACCACAAGTCTAACATTGTTGATAATACATGTAATTAAATTTACAACCCCAGGGAAGAGAAGCTTTCAACAAACTAAGGTTTTGCATCAGTTTATCAGTGAATTAACAGGATATTGCAACAAAAATTACAAGAATTAAGTTTCAAATCCTTCGTTCTTTACATTTTAAAGTAAAGTTGAGGAAATAGATGTTCTAGCTACACAAACAAAAAACTTCACTTACAGTTGACTCGTGCCGGATACGACGTGGATAAGAGACCAATTTGTCATAATCTTCCTGCATGACGGTACAAAAGCTCTCGACAATAATTCACATGCTTAACTGAAATCAAATCTACAAAAGCTCTCAACAATAATAGAAATGTAAAAGAAATTGGACCTACCGTTAAAATAATGGTCAGAAGAAAAGTGTGTTTATATTGGGGACAGAGAGAAGGATAGCAAAAGGAAATTGAGAGCAAACAATCTTATTTAAATCATCATTCATCATAAAACCTAGTAGAAAAAAAATTGAACTTTCACCTCACTTCTGACTTCTCCCTCTTATCATCTTCACTCTCACAGCAAGGCTACCAAATGCATTGTTTATGATGGATTAAACATCAGCAATGAAATTTTTATCAGCAAGAGTATAACTGTAATTTCAGAGTTGAAACATACAAGTTCATTGGCTTACTCACGCAATTCCACATGAAACAAAATGGCACAATTATGGATTGAAGATCCAAAAGCCCCTAGTCCCATAATTGTTTTTTTATCACAAACTAATAAGGATGGCTACAAGTTTATTACCATTGTAGAAGTAAGAGGCTTCTTATTTGCCAGAACAACGCAGCATCCCATATCAACAACTTGATTTAGCATTCTAATAGTCTCAGAACTTGCAGAACAATCCACAAAAGCCAAACCTACCACATAATAAAATCAAAATAATCTCATGACATAAATTATAGCATTTCAAAGCTGTACGCTTGGCCACATTTCAAGGCATTTCAAAGCTGTACGCTTGGCCACATTTCAAGCTTCAGCTCAAATCAATAATCAGATTCCATAATCAATAATAAGATAATCTTTCTTTTTCTGTTTTCTTTTTCAAAATTGAAATCAACTGCTTAGGCATCGATAAGGAAAAGCCTAACAAAATGATAAGATCAAGATTAAAACTCATAAACAGCACCAACCTGTTGCCTTCCCGAGAAGAGCTGCAATGTCCATAACTTTCCTCTTGGATTCCGTATTCCCATTTACTATGCATTCACCTTCATTAAGAAAGTAAGAAAAACAAATTAAAATCCACCGTCACCATCATCAGACCAAAGACGCTTTATCAATGGCACTCACCCAGATCACCTAGAGCTGAAAGAGATGAACCATTCGACTTAAACCGGCAAACTTCCGATAAAGTTTGATCATTTAACTCTCTAGTAATCACGTCAGATGCAAAAACTAACGATTTACTGTCACAAACTCCAACTACTCTCAAATGAACACCCTGCCAATACCACCCAAAATGCAAAGGTTTCATCTTTTACACAAGAAAATGTTCAAAGTCGATTTTGAATGCACGTTTCCATTGTCGTACAGAAACCCATTTCAAGAAAGTTGTATTGAGCTTAAAATGGAAGAGAATGATTGGAATGAAAAAAGAGGGAACCTGTTGGGCATGGAGGGATCGGCAGGACACGATGTGTTGGAGGAGTTGGCGACCAACGCCCCCACAACCCATCAAAAGCAGAGGTATATTCTTCATTCTGTCTGTCTGTCTGTCTTCTTTGCTTCTTCTCTCTATGAATTTTGAGTTGCTTAGTGGAGTTTGCTTCAGTCTCTGATCTCTGTGGTGGGGTTTTGGGTTTTTTGGTATATTATAGACAAGAGAGAGAGCGGGGAGATTTGTGGAAACGTAGTACGACAATATCCGTCCCTCTACTTAGAGACATATTCAATCGAGTCCCTTTATCTAATGAAAGATTGATCAAGTCACTGTATGTTAGCCTTTTGTTTTCTTATAATTTCAAATCAAGAAAGGAAAAAATAAAGAAATCATTACGATGTGCGTGAGATACACAGAACTTCTCGTCTAATTCATAATCTTATCATAACACTCGTTACGAAGAAAAAGATAAAAATAAATAAATAAAAATTTAAGATCCAATGACTATATGACAGTAAATTAAAACATGAAGGATCACTTTTGAGATTATCCCCTGCCCGGTTACCCGCCAGGTCACATAACGGACCTCTCACAGTCCCACACGAGCTCACGAGGGTTTTATTGCGCAATGAACTAAAATTTATGGGCTTCTTTAGTAATTTTTTTTTAAAAAGTTTTAGGGTTTTCCACTTCTTAATTTCACTTTCTTTTTCACTCTCCTCCTTCAATTCGAAAAAAAATCAAAACATTGATTAATCCCTAATTACCAACTCTCTCTCCCTCTCTGAATTCACTCAATTTCAATTACCAGGTACTCTCTCTCTCTCTCTCTCTCTGTTATTAGTAGTTAAACTTGATTCTGCAATTTTAAGGTTTTTAATTGCTTAGTTCCTTGAATTGAACTGAACTGAACTGAACTGAATTCTGTTGCCTTTTTTGGTGTGTTTTTGTGTTGTTCCATGGTGGGTTTTGTTTGTATCAGCTGGTTAAACATGGAAGCTGTAGCCCTTTTTTTTTTTTAGTTTTTTGTTAATAACTATGCTGTTTAAGTTTTATTTCAATAAAAAAAGAATGCTACTTTTTATATTATTTTGTTTTAGTTTTCCCTTTTCTTTTAAATTCATGTCCCAAAGATGATTTTTTGGTTTTTTTTTGCCCAATTTTGTGCAGGTTGTGTGTCCTTCTTTTGCTTCAATAGAGAATTAAAATGCAAGTGCGGTTTCGAGTGATTGCCAGGGTTTAGTTTTGAAAACGAAGGGTTTTTGGTATGGATGTTCATGTGATCGATGGTGAAGAGGGGATGGGTCATCGTGGGGTGGCCTATGATGGAGATTCAGAACCAAATGATAGTGGAGAAGCGAATAACAGGGAACATGACGAGGATGGGGCTGCTGAGCTGCATGAGCCGTGTGTGGGCATGGAATTTGATTCAGAGAATGCTGCAAAGACTTTCTATGATGAGTATGCTAGACGCCTAGGTTTTAGCACCAATGTTGCTCATTTTACCCGTCCTAAAACCGATGGGGCGATGGCTGCTAGAGAGTTTGTATGTGGTAGGGAGGGTTTGAAGAGAAGGTCTGCTTATAGTTGTCATGCTATGCTTAGAATAGAGTTGAAGAGTCCAGGAAAATGGGTTGTGACGCACTTTGTAAAGGAGCATAACCATTCGACTACTAGTCTCAGGAAAGTGAAATACCTTCGGCCCCGCAGGCATTTTGCTGGTGCTGCAAAGAGTGTTGCTGAAACTGGGCAAGGAGTGGGAGTTGCTCCAAGTGGTGTTGGCCAAGCAGCAGCAGTTGTTTCTAGTCGTGTTGGCCAAGGAGTGGGAGTTGTTCCAAGTGGTGTAATGTATCTTTCAATGGATGGAAACCACACACCTGTAGCAGAGACAAACCATGGAGTTAGGAATACTCCTCCTGCCGAACCAAATCGTGTTATTAAGACTTCTACAACAGTGAATTATATTGGTAGGCCCAATAACCAAAAGAGGACTCTAGGAAGGGATGCTCAGAATCTGCTGGAGTATTTCAAGAAAATGCAGGCTGAGAATCCTGGTTTCTTTTATGCAATACAACTCGATGATGAAAATCGCATGGCTAATGTTTTTTGGGCCGATGCAAGGTCAAGAACTGCTTACACTCATTTTGGTGATGCAGTTACATTTGACACAAATTCTCGAGTAAATCAATATAGGGTGCCATTTGCCCCATTCACAGGTTTGAACCATCATGGTCAAACAATTTTATTTGGCTGTGCAATACTTCTTGATGATTCTGAAGCTTCTTTTGTTTGGTTGTTCAAGACATTTCTAACAGCAATGTATGATCAACAGCCTGCTTCTATAATCACCAACCGAGACAGGGCCATACAGACAGCGGTTTCTCAGGTGTTTCCTGATGCCCGACACTGTAATTGTAAATGGCATGTTTTAAGAGAAGGCCAAGAAAAATTGGCTCATGTATGCAATGCACATCCCAATTTTCAATTGGAACTGTATAATTGTATCAACTTGACTGAAACTATTGAGGAGTTTGAATCATCATGGAGGGATATTCTTGACAAATATGATCTGAGAGGACATGAATGGCTTCAATCGTTGTATGATGCTCGTGCTCAATGGGTTCCAGTGTACTTCCGGGATTCCTTTTTTGCTGTAATGTCTCCAAATCAAGGATTCGATGGTTCTTTTTTTGATAGTTATGTGAACCAACAGACCACATTGCCGATGTTCTGTAGACAGTATGAAAGAGCATTGGATAATTGGTTTGAAAGGGAGCTAGAAGCAGATTTTGATACAATTTGCACCACACCAGTTTTGAGGACGCCATCTCCTATGGAGAAACAAGCAGCAAATCTTTATACGAGAAAAATATTTGCAAAATTTCAAGAAGAGTTGGTTGAAACTTTTGTATATACTGCTAACAGGATTGAGGGTGATGCTGCTATCAGCACATTCAGGGTTGCAAAATTTGAGGATGACCAAAGGGCCTATATTGTTTCATTAAACTATCCGGAAATGAGAGCAAACTGCAGCTGCCAAATGTTTGAGTATTCAGGCATTCTTTGTAGACATGTTTTGACAGTCTTCACAGTGACAAATGTTCTGACATTGCCACCTCATTACATCTTAAAACGATGGACGAGAAATGCCAAAATCAGTACAGGAATGGATGACCACGGGGGTGATTTGCCTGGCCAAGAGTCTCTTACTTTGCGATACAACAATCTATGTCGAGAAGCAATAAAATATGCAGAGGAAGGGGCAATAGCTGCAGAGACTTATAATGTTGCAATGGTTGCTCTTAGAGAAGGTGGAAAGAGGGTTGCTGTTGTGAAGAAAAATGTGGCCAAAGTTTCACCTCCTGGGGCTGGTAACGATGATAGGAAGACCTCAACTTCAGCATCAGATACAACTCCATTGTTATGGCCACCGCAAGATGAAGTTACCCGACGATTTAATCTGAATGATACTAGCACTCCAGTTCAATCTGTTGCTGATTTGAATCTTCCCCGCATGGCCCCTGTGTCCCTTCAGCGTGATGATGGTCCTCCTGGTAACATGGTACTTAAAGGAACCCTTGCATCAAGTATTAATTTTTATGTCCTTTGGAGTTTAAATTATAGCAAAACCCACTGACTTGGCAATTTATACCTCTTGCGTAGGCAGTTCTTCCTTGTCTCAAATCAATGACTTGGGTGATGGAGAACAGGAGTTCAACAACAGGGAATAGAGTTGCTGTCATCAACCTGAAGGTATGCATGTAATGAATTAAAACTTCAATAATAGGCAGGAAATTGTCATCTAGCCACTAAAGTTGGGAAGAAGTTTTTTGACTGTTGACTTCACCCTGGTCACTGTGTAAATACACCAAACATTTTTAAGTATTTAAAATGTATTTATGCTGTTTTGTTGATTTAAGTGTGTCAAATGCTCATGTTTTAATCTTTAGCGAACTGTAGATAATACTCTTGTTGTTCTCTAGCTGTGTATTTTGACAACTGATTTGGGGCGCCTTACATATAGTTTGTGTGGAACTACTGCAGTTGCAAGATTATGGCAAGACTCCATCAACAGAATTGGAGGTTAAGTTTCAACTCTCAAGAGTTACATTGGAGCCGATGTTGAGATCTATGGCATATATCAGTGAACAGCTCTCAACACCAGCTAACAGAGTTGCAGTTATCAGTCTGAAGGTATGTAACTCAAAACTAGACCTTCGTATCAGAAAAATAAATATGATATTGAGGTCCAGCCACTAGTGAAATCTATAATCCTATTGTATTTTGTGCTGCCACTTTCATTAGATAAAAGAAAAGCAAAACAAGCTAGTGGTTCCAGATGTTGTTTTGTAGACTGGTTAGCATGTTGTCCCTGTATCTTGCATATATGGTTTATGTGTGGCTTTATATTAGATTTGAATTAAGTTTGGACAGGTCTCAGGACCTCAAGCCAATCTCAGCCAAGGGCATAGTCTGGACTCTGAATTGGATGTACTTCCTCCTCTTGCTTTGTAGACAAATTATTATTAATGAATAAGCAACTATCAATGAAGGACATTTTTTTTGCTGCAGAATACACGCTAACCCCTCTTTTCCAAAACATGTGAACTGAAGAGATGCCATTTTTATGCATGCTTAAGAAAAGTGCCAATGGCTATGTCTCTAACTTGGCCCTTCGTAATTTAATATTCATTCTGCTTCTTGATTGTGTTCTCCTCATCTGTTCTATGGTTTAGAGATACTAATCCTGACAGTAAAAGTGGTCTTCATGTTTTAGGCATTAATGAATTTAACAAATTAAAAAATTGGTTAATGTGCAAATGACTCAGTATTTGTTGTTTGAGCTTTGTTTTATGCATTATGCATATGACTAGCTTATTATGGATTAAGGAAGTCCATTTGGACCATAGGCTGATATGTAGTTGAGGAGCCATGCTCTTACTGCAGCGTTGACAGGCATGGATGCGTGTCTTTTCCTCTCATTTTTGTTTTTTTATTTTTATGTTTTGTTTTTTTGGTGGTTAGTCTTGAATTTCTTACCCACATAGTGTGGTTTAGGATTACCTAAGTTGGTGATAAAGCTTGCACTGAGTGGTAAAATATGGAAGATGAGTAAAAAAGTGAAGTAGGAATACATATGTTGATAAGTGTGGAGTTGGATAGCATTGGAAAAACATAATGGAAAGCGTGAATCTGGAATTATGATGTAAATCTCTATTTGTAGCATTTGGCCGAAGGAATTTATTTCTGTCATATTGAGAATCTAAACTGAAAAAAATGGTAAAGGATTAAACTTCTGGTTGAATGGTTGCTTCCACAACATGGGAAGGCAGCCTTCCAGCACATAATTATGGTCAGACACTTTTTTAGCCAAAGGAATTTCATCTTTGTAATCTGTTTTTTTCATGGCATGATTCTCTTTCTAATATTTCTCACATTAAGTTCATCTAACTTTCATTTTTATACTAACTAATAAGTTGTGTGGGGTGTGTACCTGTGTTTCTACCTCACCCTCACAGTCTTTGTTTTCCCAATTTCTGTCAATGTTGGGGATTACTTTTTAACTTTTTTCCATGTCTATCAATGCACTTATTTCTCCAAAATTCATGTGATGATGAATCCCATCTGGATTCTGGCATGGGAAGTTTTGAAATGTTGTGTTTCAAGATATCATAAAATGAGAGAACCAAGTTTAGGAATTTAATTATTGTTCATCATGTTACTATTAGAAAGGAAAGACAGTGAATCCAAACATGGAATCAGGAATCCTCCACAAAGATGAAAAAATAGTGATGAAGACAAAAGAGCTCTCCAATCCTGTCGAATATCCTCTAAGGAAATTCTTCTAAAAGCCACTGAAGCATTATGTCATACAGACATTCTAATACATTCAGAAAAAAATATTATTTACTACAAGATTTGCCTCAACAGAAAATTATTGTGAGAGGTCTTACAAGTTGTCTTTCTATTGCCAGCATGTAATTGCTGAACCGATCTTGGGATCTGAGTATTCATTTGAACACTTGACTTGCTGTAAATGACCTTACGCAATATATAGAACCTGTTCCTAGAGGAAAGAGCCTTATTAATTTACCCACTGGGGTGTTATTCTTATGGACCCATTCAGCAATGCACCTCTTTCTTCTCTTTTTTTTGGTGATAACAGAGGTACCAGTCCGGACTTCAATGGGCACACCCTGAATCTCAAACCTCAGGGTGTATGCTGAACTCCTCTTGAGCATCAGGCTTAGAAGTTACAACAGATCCCCAATTGACCAAGTGATTTTTACCCGATCTCTGCCTTTTACCATAAAATCCCGCAATTCTTCTTTGCATTAGAGATTCCTAATGGGAAAATGCTTCTAATTCAAATAGTATGAACATGCTTATTCTTTTTTCTCTATTTCAAGCCAAATGAAGGCAGTTACTTTGAATAGCGGTGATGTAGGATAGATTTGGAGAAATCTGTCCATGTGCTTGTGCCAGACTAGGATTTGATTTTATCATATCAGAACAGAACCAGATGAGACAGGACCTAGGCTAGTTAATGGAAACAAGCCCAAAAGGAAAAGCAGAGAAATGTGATTTTCTTCTCTGCTCCTGTTCTACCCGCTTTATTGTATTTGAACTTATGTTTAATAAATAATCACAGCAGTTATCTCATTCGTACAGATGGTTTTCTGGTCTTATTGAGGTGTGTGCTGACCTTTATTTGTTGTAGTTTATTATTCATTTGGAAACTTTATTCTTTTCTTCTATGGTTTCAGCTTCAAGACACTGAAACAAGTACAGGAGAGTCAGAGGTTAAATTTCAGGTTTCCAGAGATACATTAGGTGCCATGTTGAGATCAATGGCCTACATTCGCGAGCAGCTTTCAAATTCTGTAAGCAATCTCTTCTTACTTCTTGTTGCTTTTTTTCACTTTCATTACATTGGGGCTTCCATTCCTCTTCTTTCTTTTGCTGCTAAGCTCCCAAAACTCTCTTCTTCTTATACTATTGATATTGCCTCTTCCATGCTGTGCAGCATTTTCAAAAAATTTAGTGTCCATCTAGGCCCAAAAGGCTTATGCTTGCAAAGTATGTTACTTGATAATACCTTCTGTGTGTGTCTTTTGCAGTTACTGCTACCTTTGTGCACCCATAGAAAAATTGCTTGCTTGCATTTTATCAGAAAAGCAAATATTTGCATTAAAAAGGGTCTACGACTATTGTCCTGGGTATTTTGATTGTGCATCAATACTTTCTCCTTTGTTACAAAGTAGAAAGACCTAAGAGTTGTAATCTCCTAACCATTCATTATAGAAAGAAGATTGAGAGATAGTCCTGTTAGATAAGTGTTTATTATTGAGAACTAGCTGGCACTTTTCTCTTACACATAGGATTCTCCATTCTCATCCAAAATGACATTATAATTCTTATGAGCATGATTATGCAAAATATTGAAGTTATATGGTAGTAATATCTAATTATTTGTCCGCAAAAAGCTTATATAGATACATATTTTCCACATCTAGATACTTCCCACATTTGAAAATTTACAAATAATTGCATGTCCAATATAGGGTTCAAATTCCAGAAATGGTGCATAACGAAGAAAGAATGATTCCTTTTTGTTTGGCTAATGAGAATGACAAACTTAAGATAAAACACAGATTAGGCTTTCTTTCTCTCTCTCTCTCTCTCTCTCTCTCTCTTTTCTGAAAGTACCAATCAAACATTAGATTCCGAGTTTAATGTAAATACCCCCAGTGTCATAGTTCTTGATATTCCCTGATGAACAGAGGAGAGAACCAAATTATTCCATTCATATTTTTCCAAGATGTACTTTGAAGGATGTGGAATGAAGGCAGAGCCTTAAGTGAAGTCTGTATTGATAGACGCCCTGCGGGTCATCCAAATTGTAACAGGGAAACTAATGCTGTGAGCCCCAATTTCTTGATCAATACTAAGGCTCTCTAAACCTAACATTAATGATATGACTTTTAACTTGACACTGAGAATTGTATTAAACTATAGTTGAAAAAAAATTGATTGTATAGAACTAGTTTGTGGCAAGCATTTGCCCCAAGATTGAAAGTTCTCTACCTAACTCAAATTAAATCTGAAAGATTGAGAATAAGCTAACCTGTGGTGATCACCTGATCATTAGAGGAGATCTCTCAAGTTACGAGAAGCCCTTTTTTCCCTAAAAGTGAAAGCCTGTGATTTAGACTCTTCAAGCTCCAGATCCGTCGGAGAAGCAAGAATCTATTTTCTTCTCTTTCAATCCATTTTCACACAAACCATCTGTTTAACATCGTTGCTTCATCTCCTTGTTTCTCGATACGTGTCATTTATAGGCAATTGAAATTTCTACACGTTCTCCTCACCCATTGAAAATGGCCAAATATGGTAGATACCTTTTATATCGCAGCATAATAATGGTATTGACAGGTGTGCATTTATTCAATGTAGAGCATTGTTATTATCGCTACTTTTTAAAAAAGTTTATATGGTAAGGAGCCATGACTTCATTGCACCAAGTGCTTATATTGAATATCTTACAGAAATCATTTTGAACATATTATCAATTCACGTTATCTATGAGGATATCATCAGGGCCTCATGCTTCTAGTGCCTTTAGGGGTGCTTTTCGACAAGATTGGGCTGCTTTAGTTTTTTAATTTTTGGGTTTGCTAGTCTGCTGCACCCTTTGTTTGGAGGCTGTCATATCCTCATTTTGTTATTGTAGATCTACTCTTTTCATTATCAATGGTTTTCTTTATCAAAGGAGGAAAAAACTTATCTTTAACCAAAGCTTGAAAACCAGTCGGTTTAGAGGGTAAAGTAAATGCTTCTTGATTGCAACTAAATGCCAGTCATTTATATGAACATTCAATATGCAAACTTGCTTGATGGGGCAAACTCAACTTTTTATAGTATGAGAGAACATAGGTGATCCAATAAAGAAAAACCTTGTCCTACCTTTTTTAGAAGAAAAGAAGTGTACACAATCTGTACGCATCATATATTATCTTTCCAGTACCTTGTAAAATCTACTTGGTGAGGCTGTTTGCACAGGTTGAAAGGTTTGGTATTGTCTAGTTTTTAGCTTGTTCCATGGTTCTGTTGATCTTGACAATTGTTCATCTGCATAAAATTTGAGTATATGCCTACCGCTAAAATTTTCCCTATGACCAGGATGATATGTATCGTTGAGCATCTCGCACTTTTTTTTTTGGCATTACTTTTGAATTGGAATAGTGCAACCAAACAAATCTTAGATACCAACATGGGGGGGGGGGGGGGGGGGGGGGGGGGGGG
>Ga0307517_10003017_pt1 | contig 26600 bp, 27 predicted proteins | sample 23_EM_MG_FD_194515 | JGI IMG/M metagenome (GOLD analysis project Ga0307517, IMG submission 194515) | Populus trichocarpa ectomycorrhiza microbial communities from riparian zone in the Pacific Northwest, United States - 23_EM | ecosystem: Host-associated > Plants > Roots > Unclassified | place... | reverse complement strand
TGCTGTCTGGGCTTTCCTCAGAGAGGCGAACATGGTTGGTCTTAACTTCTTTCTTTGGGCATTCATTTGCCATGTGTCCGCTTTCGCCACAGTAGAAACAGGCTCCTTCTGCCTTGCGGCGGTCCATTTCAGCCTTACTTGGCTTGTTGGACTTGGTATAGGTCCTCTTCTTAGCCGGGGCCTTTCCTTTGCCTGTGCTCCTGGGCGTTGATGTGGTAGAGGGTTTGCGGTAGGTACTCTCTTTCTTTGGTGTATGGGTTTTGCTGCTAGAAGCCTGGCTTCTATCGCTGCCTTTGTAGCCGCCAGTTCTATACATGGTAGCGTCATAGCGTTCTGCTACAGCCACCATCTGGTCCCAGGTATCTTCTGGTCTGAGCTGGGGCTCAACATTGCGGCGTAGTCTAGAGTCCATAGCGTCGAGAAATCGCTGTTTCTGTGCATAGTCTGATATGGATCCATTTGGAAGAGATCCTTTGAGGTCCGCTAGCTCTCCAGCTATCTTCGTTATGCGTGCTGGCTGTCCACCTGCTGTCTGGCGGACATTCTGCCACTTGTGATAGGTGTCATCGGTATTTGTAGAGGCTTCGAATAGCTGCTGAAAGCGGTGTGTCAGCTGCGGTAGGGTGAGGTTCTCTTCCTCTGTGTCTAGTGTCTGGAATGCGTTGTTTGCTTTTCCTTCTGTGTAAAAGCCGTAGTAGTCTGCCACTCCAGGGGTGTCATCATTCAGTCCAGATCTCGCCAGGTACTTCTTGACTGTTCTGAGCCATCGCTTGAGTTTGTCTGGTTTGAGGTCTTCTCCTTCACCGCTAAAGAAAGGCGGTTTAGGGGGCTTAGGAGGGGGCAACCTGGCCGGACCTGGGTCTGCCATGGTGCCTGTAGGTGGGTCTGGGGCTGGGGGTGGTGGATCTGGTCGTTCAGGGGGCTCTCTGGCGCTCCTGGATCTTGAGGGTCTTTCTGGTGTGTCTGGGATGAATGTACCGGGTAGTGATTGTTCTCTATGCTCTCTAGAGGGCGCTCTAGTTGGTGTCTGACTTCCAAAGACTCCTAGAATGCTGGGTGCTCGCCACCTGCTTGTTGTGGGGCGTTCTGGTGGGCGTTCAGTTTCCGAAGTTTGCTGTGCTGCTGCTCTTGCTGCTGCTCTTTCCTCAAGCCGCCGGGCTTCTCTTTGAATGAGTTCCTCAGCTGTGAGGTTGTGGTCTTCGTCTGAATCTGTATCTAGATCTCCTGGGAGGAGGTGAGTGGTTCTTGCTGGTGTATCTGTTGAGCCTGGCGTGGGCCCAGGGGTTGGTTCCTGTGTGGTTGGCTCTGGAGTATCGTCTGTGGGTTCTGCTGAAGGACGATTGTAGGCCCTGCCGGACCTGGTAACGCTTCTGCTCCTGCGTTCTGCTATTGTGAATGTAGCACCTGAGCCGGGAGTTCCTTTCCCTGCCGCTCCTGCTTCTAACTAGTTATCAAGATACTGGAAGGGTGATCAATCCTACCAGGCTGTTCCCAATCCTGAGAACAAAGGGGTTTCACCTGCTGTAGGCAAAAAAATGTAACAGGTTTATTCCTGTCTAACGAAAATACAATAGGACCGGCGATAGACCTGCTAGCGCTGGTGCTAAGGGAGGCTTCAAGGGACCGGTAGCTTAGAATGATAATAGTTGAAGGACAAATTGGGCTAAGGGACTCAGGGATTGCCGTTCAACCAAGTGTATTCTTAGACTGAAGGTCTGTCGAAGTCTGCTGTCTCCTGCTAGCCAGGAGACTGGTTTAAATACAAAACCCAAGAGCGATAGCCTTCCTGCAATCACGATCATTTCCAGTAGCTGCCCACATACCGGAATCCTGTAATCCTGCAAGACCAAAGAAAGAAACAAACAAACAAACAAACAGTGCTCAGCCTTCACCAGTGTTACATGACCATTCCATACCCGGAATCCTAAATATAAACTTCCAGCAAAGAAACTAAACATAGCAATACGATAGCATAGCCTATCTGACTCAGAGGCAGTGGCGGAGCTGAAATCAAATCAAATAAACCAAATATAAATCAACTAAATATAGGAGATCCTGCACTGCCCGCTCCTGTGTACCGTTACCGGAACATGTACACATGTTACAAGAGGCTAGCCACCGAACGGCAGGCGGCTCCACCGACAGCGGGAGCACCCCCCTCGACCTTGAATATATCGGTGGCTACGATGTCCAGCGGTAAGGGCAGCGAAACTCCAACCAATGCCTCCGCCAGTGGAATACATCAGCCAGCATGAGGGATTTCTCTTCTGTTTGGATATTGCGCTTCTGGGTTACTTTCTGCTTCTTTGCTTTGTATCTTTCGTTTACTGATCTAGCTCATTGATATTGTAATTTATTTCCTTCGCTTTCGGAAATTAGTTCCTGGTCAATGCACTTTTATCGTTGAGCCCCCGTGTTCGTTGACCCCCCTCCTAATCTAGTTGGGGGTTGTGGTTGAAGGATACCTACTAACACCCCGTGTACTGTACGCAAGTCCCGTGAGTTTAGAATGCTCCTTGCAAAACCGGCGTTCATGACAATCACCGATCTTCCCTGCCCTGCGCTGAACTTGGTTAACGGAAAATGTGGCATTGTTGAACAGTGCGCAGGAGATTCCGTAAGCGCGACAAGGAATAGACTTAATCCGGCCGGAAAATATCAAAGAGATCTACAGTTTCACGGGATGATAACCCGGCGTTGAGTAAGGGGGCATGGTATCAGGTTGGGAAAAGATAGCCGTTCGCTTCTCAGGCGCGCGGTCCAAACTCAGCAACCAGGGATCTGTGTACAGTACTTGTCACAGGCAAGAAGTACCCGCAAACAGGGGGGGTCTATTTTGTATGAGCGCTCAGACGCGCACAGATGTTTTGCCATATATTTTTTTAATCCTTGTTTGCGGGTACTTGTTGCCTCGGACAAGTACCGTATTTACCCGCTAGATCCACTATCGTTGATCTCAGCAACCAGAGACAAAACACCCCAACAAAGAATAGTGCTTTCCGGAGGCGGTATAGCTTGGGAGAGATGAACTTGGTAGCTATCGTTAACTGGTATTCGCAATTCTGTTAACCTGCTTTGCTAAGCCTATTGGGGCATAGTTTGGTGATTCAACTTGCGTATGACTCCCTCGCACGCCAGCCAAGGACCGATCCCCGATAGTGGATCTAGTGAGTAAATACGGTACTACAGGTGTTGGGGGTATTTCAATGCCTTCCCCTAGTTGGATGCTGTGTTGCGCATGCCGTATTCCCCTCCTGTCGCCTGCGGCGTAGCTTCTCAATAAATCAGTCAATAGACCTGTGCAAAGTAGCTCTGAAGATAAATAGCCTAAAGGCTTTCACAAGGGTAAGACAAAGACTGAAGCACTTGAACCAATTGAGAAGGAAAGGAAATGTTGAGAGTTGACTGGTTGATCCCCAGGTGGTTGCTTGTTTTTAGACTAGAATACAGGAAGGAGATATTTATAGGCAAAGCACCTCTGTGCCAAGACCCACTAGTACATGAATTTTGGCCGATGCCAGATAGGCTACCCATCACATGAGACTACCCTAGTACAAACCCTGCCCCACACCGGTACTCGGGTACAAGGGTAAGTCGGGAGCGGTCGCACAAAGGTCTGAGCCTTTGAGACATTGTTAACTAAGCAGAAATATGAGGTGAAGTGTATGAAGGAAACTGGTACACCACCATATAAACAACTATACGTGACTCCTATATACGGGACACAACAAGCACTTGACACATTTAGTCCCCGGCTCTGAAGAGAGAAAAAAAACAATGAAGACTAACAGAACTTGTGAAACACCATCGCCCAGTAAAAGGCATTTGGAGACTACGCGAGATGACCAAATCAAGGTTATCTCACTAAGGGATAGTGTTGGCTGGAGCTGGTCACGCATAGGAGGAGAGCTTAATATTGATCGTCGGACATGTCACAGGTAAGTGGTAAGAGATTTCTATGGCAATTTGATACTAATAAATGTTGTTAGATCTATAAACGCGCGAAGGAGAATGGGACACAGTCAAATCAGATCCGAAGTGCCCGCACACCTTTTTTTGATGAGCCTGAAATTGCCCCGCTTGTCCCCTTCGTGACACGAGATGCCTCTACTCGGCGTCTCTCCAGGGATGCAATCGTGATGGAGATGGGTTACGCTAGTTCGCCAAGGATGGTTAAGAATGTGATGGAGGGACTGGGATATCACAAGCGGATACCATGACGAAATTCAATCTTTGGCCAGCCAATAAGCCAAAACATGTTGCATGGTGCCAAGAAAGACTTGACTGGACCTATGAGGAATGGAGCCGAGTTGTATGGACCTATGAATCGACTTTTTCAACAACTGGATTCGGCCATCGACCATGGGTACATCACCTGGCAGAGGCAGAGTTTCACATTCACTGTATCGCTGAGAACTTTCAGACGGGTAAAGACTCTACTATGGCTTGGGGTGGGCTTTCTGGGACTATAAAGTCTGACTTGGTATTTATACCAGGAAAGGCTAAAATGGACTCGGCTGTCTATGTTGAGACCATTATGGAGTCCTATTTGGTGCCTTTCTGGCAGAAGTGCTGTAAGGAGTATGGATAGGCATGTTAGAGGATGGAGCTCCTGGCCATAAAAAACATGTCAGGATATGTAGGGAGTTGAATGAGGTGGATATCATTCAATGGCAGGCACAATCACCTGATCTAGTAAATTTAATAGAGGCCTTATGGATGGATATAGAAACAGAATTGGGGGAAACATTGGGGCGGATAGGCGATATTCTACCTCTTCAGCAGCATGTAAGGATCATTTGGGAGCAGATCACAGTGTAGTGTTTAGATTCATTGATTCATAGTATGGCTGATCGGTTGAGGGCCGTTATTGCTGCTGAGGGCAATGTGACTCCATACTAGATATACTTAATACACTACTGTCGCCCGACTTTTCTCCTCCATACAAAAATCCCCTTCTTGGCACGGATATTGACCCTTTTTTGTTCTAGCTACTAGACATATCCCTGCTCATTACACCAAATCTCAGCTGCCGCATTTGGGTGTCGCCCGACTTAAGGTACCCCCCGAGTACATACCACCAGATCACCCTACACCTCACCTACGAACCTCGTACTTGCTGTATTCTTTATTGTGCCACCAACCTCCCCTATCAGACATCGAAGGGCCCCCATCATCATCCGGGGGATATATCGGTGGCTACGATCTCCAGCAACAAGGGTAGAGACAACCACACCAAGGCCTCCGGCAATGGAAGAACGATTTTATCAAAAAGAATGCGGCGAATGAGGTTTGGTGTTTCTTTTGATTCTAATCGTTTCGCCCCATTCTTTGTGTTTCTGTTTTCTATCTTATCAGTTATGTTCATAATACACTGGCTGCTGGGCTTGGGGAAATTGTTGGGGGTGTTGGAAAGCGATTGAGACAACTAGGGAATCAAAAGATGCATAAAGTGATCCATCAAGAAGGTTTTCCCACACTGAGTACTGTCAGAACTAGGCTTAATTAAAGCACTGGAGCCGGTTAGTAGCAGGGGTCAGACATGGATTTGCTGTTGGAAAGCCGCACTCGACCTTAACGATATACACCCAGAAATCGCATTCATATTATCCTATCTTGAGTGAACATAGTGGGAGTATTCGCGAAAGTCGGGCTATTTTTTTATTCATTCAGGAAACAAATTGAGTAATAAAGGAAAATCTGAAATTACCCTATCTCGCCCGATCCGGATGTCGGAAACCTATCAAAACACTCTTTATTTCCGTTGCCGTGACGCTACGGTGGATAAGATGCAGATGGCGGCAGGAGTATTCAATGATCTAGCCTGATCTTCAGATATCTGTGGGCATCTTCATATATCTGCAGTCATCTTTGGATGACCACGGGTATTCCTTTGCAGGCATCTAAAGATCTCCGATATATATAATTCAAATATTTACTAACCTAATAGAATGTTCCGGAAGCCTGTCGGTCCTGCTGGGGATCCATGAAGCCTGCAGGCTCCCCAAAAACCTGGTCGTGCCGAACTGTACATCTACTGTAGAATCTCATGAAAGTCGGAATGGCGCTATAAATTCAATTTCTTACTATGTACCGGAAGCATTCCCTATAAGGCTCTCTATCCGACTGCATTATGTTCCATGGGATAAGCCAACCCAACTCCAAAATCAACACCAAACAAAAACAAAAACAAAAATTAACACAAAACATTCAAACACACCCTCCCGAGCCAGTTGGGTCTTGTAACATTATCCCCTCCAATCTCTTATAACACCCTTCTTCCGCTAGTCATGATTTTCTTGAACCCTCCCAATCGCGGCTCTCTATGTGTTTAAACTGTGGCGACTTGGCGTTCTCCGTGCCATCATGTTTGTTCGGCTGCCTTGGTTTCACCTTATTTCGCTTTAGCGCCATTCCGACTTTCATAAGATTCTACTGGCACGGTACCTGCTATGCCAGCCTCGTCACTGGTGGATGCTGTCTCGCACCGTGTGAAGCGTTAGTTAAAGATCTGGAAATAAGGGAAATCGCCTCTGTGCTGGCACAGTACACTTCCCACTAGTACTACCTCGCTTTACTAAGAAAAAAGCTATGTATACAAGGCAATAAATAAGGAGGGGGGGAGCAGCGAGAACAGCTGGCTTCCCAAGATAAAAAAATCTATTTTTTTGTATTATTACATTTGACTTTTTTTATATACTTTTTTTATATACTTTTGTTTATTTCTTTCTTTGCTGACCTAACCCCCCGTCCCATTCGCTTCTGCTACCCGCCGATCGCCAACCTTTAAGGTCTAGAGTCGGATTCTACCACCTCGTAGCAGGATTGTTAAACCCCACAGCCCTATTGATGAGGGCTAAGTTCTCCAATCTCCCAGTCCCCGTAGGCCAGGATTTTTAAATTCTCCTGCCCTACATGATGGATCGTTCAATAATAACTGATTGTCAGCATGGATTGAACTCCTGAGCTCCCGCTAATGCGACAGGAGTGTTAACCACTGCGCCAGCTAGGTATTTCATGAATGGTCAACTTGGAAACTAATATTTATCCTACTGGAAGCCCGATTTTGCGATTTTAATAGGTGGGTAGTGTCTCTTCCCAAGTTGTAAGCAGATTTTAACGTAGGTGTTTCTTACTCCTTAGGTGTTTAATGAGAGATTATCCGTGGTTTAAAATAGAATTAGTGCTTTGTGCGCTTGTTACTCTGTTATAAGCACTTTTGCTGCGTTTACGAAGCAATACGCTGGGAGCGCGCGTTTGTGTTACCGGTCCCCAAATACCCTTACTCGTACACCCGAGTACAAGTACTACCGGTAAGCGACATGGACTCCAACCCGGCTTATGCTACTGCAGTGTTGGCTAACGCCCTTGATCTCCACCATGGCAACATCGACCTTCTCGGCCGCCTGCGTTGGCTACCGCACATTATCCTTTGACCACAGCGGTTACTGGAAGGGAGCACATGACACTAGCACCCGGAACCTCCCTGCGAAGGCATTTGACATCAATCCTTTGCAGCTACTTGCTGTGGAAGACATCTACCATAAGAGGATTATCTTTTCTACATCTATCTGGATGAGCCTAGTGGCGTTGTGGGTTCCGTGGGTCACTTCTCGTAGTCCTTTCGCGCCGGTTATTCATGTACCGGTATCGTAGTGTTCTCAACGGCAGTCCGTCCGTCCAGAAGGATGACGGTGGACTGTGTTAAGCGGTCCCGTTTGGTCTTTTCGAAACTGTCCGGTAACCCGGCGCAAAGGACTACCCCCATCGTCCCCCGTCAAAAATGGTTGTTTCATCATTACACGGGGGCGCACCCCATTTAATGAGTTATCCTCCGGGGTTGATTACGTCACCCCATATTTCCTAACACCCCCGAGGGCCTAGCGATATGGGGACCGAAATTTGGGTACTTGCATTTTAATCGTGTTTTCGGAATCGGGTAATATTAAAGATTTGTGTCTTAATACTATGACCAAACATTCCTAGTTGTAGTTACTGTTACCTACATCATTTATTGTCATACCAGGCCAAGCTTGTTCTCTTTTATTACTTTCGAGTTCACGGCTACTTATATCTCTGCGCCAAGATTGGGGTTCCATTTTGGAAGAGCCATCACGAACCATAAAAAGTATAGTATTCGTGCTCTTTGAAATATTGCGGTCAACAGTCCCAGTAGCCGGTTAAGCCCATGTATGATAATGAACTCACACTTTACAATTTATCGCCGTGCTTGAGAAAAGCGGCATCAAAGGCTACTAGTACCCTCCAAAGTGAATGAACACCCCCCTTCATTCTACCATCACAATTGCTGTCACTATTTCATAATCATCATTATTTCCACTGCCATCGGCTACATTATACTCTTTGTATTAAACACATCAAATCTTTGATATTTCACATAATTCCGACACACCTTTCGGCACTTTTATAGCAACCGGATTCCGAATACATCATGAGAATACAAGTATGCTATTACTAGGTATGCCTGACAGGGGTGTTTTAACACATGAAGTAAGAAAAGTATGAACAGGAGGATCGTAAGTAGATAAGATTTGTATATCAAGTGTTCTGTTTGATGTCCTTCCCTTGCTGTATACCATGGAAAAGTTTTACACCTATTTATCTCTACCGGATTGTATCCGCTTACTTTGGGTATTGTTCGATTCATTTCTGAAGCTTCTCAGGGATGGTATACGGAAAAGCGGTCGACAGGACTCGTATGATACAAATCCCAAACTAACAACCCGCAAGACATAACTTAGGCAAAGAACAACGCCTCTAAAACCTCCTTGTCTCACATTATTACACCCTATCTCCTTGACTGGTGCGACAGTGGAAAATGTTATGCCGCCCCTGTCAGTGTCTGAGACACTGGTTAATAAGCTGAATTTGTTAATTACTATAAATTCGCAGATGTACAAAGTTGAGACCATGGCTAATATTAACAGTATGACCAGACCAACGCGCATCATGACCGGAGAATACTGAAGCAAGTACCTTAGTCAGCTGTGTCTTAGACATGACAGGGGAGGCATACCATTTTCCACCTTCTCACCAGTCAAAGAGATAGCCTTAATATCCAAGCTAAAAACCAAGAGATAGTTAACCCATTTCATAGAAAAGAGCAATTCCAACAAGGTCCCAACTCCAAGCCCGCAATATGACATAGGCCCTAATAAGAAAACACAGGAGCAAGCCGAAAACCACAGCCACACCCAACCACCCGTCGTCGTCACCACTCCCCAACCTCAGCCATCCTCCGTTGTTAGCTACCTATGGCTTCTCAGAAGCCCTGCCTTCAACATCACTTGTCTTCTCGGCACCCCCGGGCGGCGCGGGATCAGTTCCCAGAACATCGCGGGGGTCCCCCTCAGTAGTGCCATGTGAGTAACTGACGGGATAAGGACTGTACCAGCGTAAGCATCGCCAACAGCCTTGATGCGGAGGAGTTCCATGGAGTATACTTACTCCGATATGCGCCATCTAAGGTTCTGAACGCTGGACCCCTCGAGGACCTGGTGTTCCTCGGGTCCGGCATGCTGCCCCCACCATGGGAGAGCTAGGAGAATTCTATGCACTAGGTCCCTTCCATACTTGTCCACGAGAGGCTTGAGTGCTGGTAAGGAGGCGCAGATGATGGCCATATTGGACTCAAGGAGGGAGGGAACCCAGTATGTCCAGCCGTAGCGGTCGAATTGGGGCGGGATGACTCCGCTGAGGGGGTGGGCGGACCCTGAGGGTTTGTGTGTTAGCACGTCCCCCATGAGAGAGAGCATTCTTACATCTCGGGTCGATGTATGGGTATCTCTTCATTTCGAGGATCCAGAGAGTAAGTCTATAAGCGATCCCGAAACATGCCCTGTAATAATCATCCCCCATTAGCCCTTGGTTGCTTCCTGGTCCCAGTACACCGGAGAGAACATACGAAGCACCGAGCCCAATCAAAATACAGACCATAACCCTCTGGCGCAACGGCAACTTCAACTCCCAGAGAGGTTTCATGGGCAACACCAAGATGAGCACATCAAACGCCAAGCTGACAGAGTACAGAGATATGTGTAACTTGTAGTAGTAAACGTCACCACAATCCAAGTTGCGCTGGAATGGCTTCCAGAAGGACGATGGGGGTTTGCACATAAAGCCCAAGAGCAGCTCATAAGCGACCACGTAGGGAATTGTGAGGAGGATGAGCACCTTAATACAGTACTGGAGGGATCGGTAGGCGGGCCCAATGAGGCGGCGATAGAAAAGAAGCACAGAGATTCTCACTGTGCTCATCATCGCTGGGTAGAGGAAACTACTAGCGAGAGTGCACTGAATCATGTCATGTCATTCGTTAGTCAGTGTCACCGCACCTTTATATCTAGAGGTGCTGTAATCAAACCTTGAACCATAATGCAAACTCCTCTTCCGAAATTGCCCATAAAGGTCTGCCAATGCCTGCGTTCAAGTCCGCATAACACGCCATGATGGTGTTCGCCGTTACTAGTATCTAGGCATGTCAAAAACTTTCCACAATCGTTTGACAGTCCTCCCTCCACCAAGGCCCCCGGATACGGGATAGATACAATACCGGCAACTTCAAAAAAGGGGAAGGAGGAGAGAGCAATTATTTACCGTTGCAGGAATCACCATCCAATCGTCAGCGCCTAGAGTCCAGAGCTTCCAACGAGCAAATAACCTCCCACAGACAGCCACCCACGCCCAGCTCGTAGCAGTCAGGGCAAAGATAGCAACGTAATTGGGCTCCTTCCCGTCCCAAGGAGGAAGTTCATAGCCATCCGCCGTACCCTCTCTGTAGCCATCTTTTGTTTCCATTTTTGCCACTCTATTTCTGCCTTTCGATTGCCCTGTTTCTTCCTGCCTCCTGTAAATCTGAAACACACCCAAAAGTTCAAATTAGATAGAAGCCCTTACCGATGTGATCACTAATTGTTGCTTCTTCTTGGTTTGTTTTATTCTTTGGAAGGGGGTGCTAGTCAAAAAAGTAAAAATTGGTTAAGGATTGAAAGCTGTCAAAAAAGAAAGAAGAAGAAAAGGTAAGAATAAGGGGCTTATATCTTACGAACCAAAAGCCTTTTCAGTTTGCTTTTGGCGTATTGAGTCTAAAGATCCTTTATTGGCTGGCAAGACTTGTTCAGAGTGGGGGATCCTTTAGGTTCGTCAAAGTTGTAAAACGGATCGACGCCCATCTTTCTTACGCACCTAGGTGGTGTCCTTAAAAATTAGAAAACATACTGGCAACCCTCACCTTCATAGATATATGGATAGGCAGAAATAACTTCTCTAGTTTCTGCCCGCGCCACCCTAGGAATATCCAAATACTCACACTCAAATCGGTTTTTTTCTGCTGATCGATGAGAGAGAAAAAAAGTAAAATCGTACTAGATTCTGATGCCCCCCAATAACCTAGCCTACCTGTAGGTGTGATACTACTACTATATTTTGGCAGTCCGTAGTACTACACCCCCCTCTCGACTCCATCATCAAGATACACCCCCACTCTATGTAATTCACCAATATCTTTCTGACTTATGGAGAAGGGCAGCTACATTATCGATCCCTGGCGGTGTTGGCTCTACCCCAACCTCGATTTAGCTTTTGATTTCGCATCCTCTAGCTAGAAAACCACAGCAGACGTTCACGGGTCCGACAATCTCCAAAATTCACATTCCCGGATATTTTCTATAGAGTTGCCCACTTCTATACAAAATCAAGCCCTACATCTAGACTCCCGTGGTGGTTAGGAGGCAACCAAACCTTGACACACTAGTTCGGATTTCTGGGCTAGCAAAGGTGCAGTGGTGGGAAAAAGTGGAGTTCACACATATGGTTTGGCACACAGCGAAGCATAATAACACACTGGCTTTCCCAACCCATTGCTCCTCAGCGGCAAAAATGACTTTCGCTGATAATGGCAGAAAACGAGGGTTGACAACTCTGGAGAGTATATAAACATATATTGTAATAAGCTTCATCGATATAGGCACGGTCGTTGTCTTAGAAAGCAAAAGTTGGTCTGCGGTTGTGGTTGCCGAACGGTCAGTGCGTGCTCCACTTTTCCCCATGACTGGCAGGAAAGCCCAGATGGTGGGGATATCTCATTGGCGGAATAGCGAATATGATGGCACCTAACTCAGACTAAATATGGAATGCTAACCCCTTCTAGCCTAGCTCTGTGAAGCAGTGGACCAGATTTAGAGGTTAAACAAAAGTATTGTGCCTAGTGCGGAGTTATGGGTGCCAGACCTTTAGCTCTTGGAGCCTTCCGAGGGTTTCTGACTTCATTTGAGTTACGTCCGAGAGACCTTGAATAAAGAGCGACACATGGCCTAAAGCTTTCCCTCTCCATCTGTTAGCCTGATGTTAGCAAGGCACCCTTCAGCTTGGTGAGAAAATGCTTTAATTATCTCTACACGAAGTCAACTGAGGATCTGTTTTATATGATAAAAAATATCACTACTTGCCTATAATTACCATTCATCCGAGCTAAATATATGCAGTTTCCTTCTGCCAACAGAAGGTGGGTGATGGGGGAGAATCTCGTTGTGTGATTCACTATCTTTTCTGTTATCGAGAGCACCCACCCCTTCCTTGACAGTTTGGGAATAGTTCCTACTTGGACTTGGGGACGGAATTGTCTGGCGCTTCGGGCCTTGCTGTACCGGTATCGTTGCCGGTGTCTCAGTTGTTACAGTATTCGGGTATGGACGTTAGTGGCGGAGCGGCCGGGGTTTGAGATGTCAGAGCTTTTTACACTTCTTACGGAGGTACGGCGCCTAAGTTTTGTATGTTCCACAAGCGAGGTTTGCTGCCCTTACCCCCTGTGGAACATACAAAACTTAGGAGCTGTACCTCCGTAGAATAATACCTACCAAATTGAATGATTCTTTACCTTCGACAGTAATGAGCACGGGGATTTCAAATCCATGTCTACCCTATCACTAACGTCCGTACTCGAGTACACCATCGATAGTTGAAATATTCCTAATCTAGGAATATTCTGAGGGACCGGGGGCGGAGAATACGGAGGGAGAAATAGGGAGGGAGGTTATCTTAGGTTAGAACCGGGAACTTGTATTTTCTTTTTTGGAATTAGTGGAATTTTATCGGGTTAATCGGGGTAGGAGGGGATTCGCTCGGAGAGATCCACCGGTAGGTGGTGCTAAAGTAAGCTAATACCAAGGGCTGGCCTGTTCCACCTCCGAGGTGTCAAAGCCATCTCCTGGTCTGTGTGCAGATTTCGCAGCTTTTTAGCGTGGTTAATGGCATATGTTAACCTTAGATCTTCACCAAAGGTAGTATGGCCATGGCGCTCTTGCTGGGACCTGACCAATAGAAAACATCCCCGCTGTTGCGACACTTGAACTATTCCTACTCTAGGGAACTAAAAAGCGACAAATACTCTAGTAGAGACGAAGGGATAGGATCTGATCTGGAATTAAGGACCTTAAGTGTCAACTTCCACCTACTTTTATGCTCATGGAGGTACAGTTTCGCAGCTATGCTCCTGAGGCACGATTTCTGCAAGATTGGTTACAAGGCACTTGAGAATACATCACCGTTTGACCTGTTGGGAGGAGAGAATTTAAGAGGCCTGGAATTTGTCGGGGTTTTCATGAGCCCCCGATGCGAGTGATAACCGCTAACAGCAGTGTTGATACTACACTAGTAACTCCCACCCAAGTCAGACTGTCTGGAGCTATTGTGATAGGGGGAGCACTTTAAGACTACATGATTCTACGACATTCGACCCTATTTGCTAAGAATGACGCCGGGTGCCAGATTTCGGTGAGAAGCTTAGAAGCCCTAGCGTTATTCACACTCCATCACCAAAATTCGGTGCCCTGAATTACACTCGGCGAGGATGCACGAGTGAATGTGCCAATGGAAATCGGAAAACTCTTTCCCCCGATCCCGCATAGGCTTCGGCCGAGATGGGGGGTATATTTTCCAATTTTTGTAGACACACCAAGGTATTATACTATCCTCTCGTGGCCCCCTTCCCCCCAACCACACAAGCAACATCCAATCAGAGGAAAGCCTGAGCCAGTTTATGTTAGTAGCTAGATTTGTCTTCCGAGGGAAAAAGCAGAAAGAAAAAGTAACGCTACAAGTACATAGCCTTGTGATTCTCAACGCCACCGTCATTCTGGGGCCGCTAGTTTTCTATTTCTTTCCTGTTTTTTTAAAAAATCGGTCGTGGGAAAAAGTGGAGTTCACACGACCAACTTTTACTTTCTAGGAGAGAATGGCCGTGCCTATACCGATGAAGTTTATTATTGTTATGAGCTGTAGATTAGGTAGGAGAGACTAAACAGAGAGGAGAAAATGTTTGAATGAAGTCAAGGCGGTGGGGCTTTGTCAATACTGGGGGGTCGTATCTTGCTTGCTTACAGTTCAATCTACGGGGGGCTAATGAGCTTATATAGAAAATACAAGAACATTCCTGCGCACTCAACTCATATCCCCACGACACGGAGAAGGTTCCAACCACTTCCATTGGGCGGTCAGAAGTCCACCCGGTGATGGTACCGCATCACCGGAATTCCGGTCTCCCCTTTCCATTCGCCGTCTTTGCCGATAGCTATCGGAAATGTGTACGCATTCCCCCCACTATACAGCCAGGTATAGTGATCCAACCTCTTCGCTTGATCATCAGTGACAATGGAAACTAATAACTATGGTTAACGATATAGGAAAGGTATACGAGAAAAGATACGTAAGAGCGGAGTGATCGCCGGTGACTTGCAACACTTATTACAATACATGTTTATATTCTCCAGAGTGGTTAACTCTCGTCTTCTGCCATTATCAGCGAAAGTCATTTTGCCGCTGAGGAGCAATGGGTTGGGAAAGCCAGGGTGTTGTTAAAATTTATACTTTGCTGTGTGCAAAGCCATAAGTGTGAACTCTACTGCGGCTCTCATTATTTGGCATACCGGTATTCGGGTTAATTGAGCATGTGTCACTTCTATTTCTTGGCTGTTCGCACTATCCTTCCGGCCCCCCAGCCCCCCTGGACCTTTACTCATGGGATACTTCGTCATGGTGAGTTCAACCATGGACATTGCCCACCCCTTCCGAGTTTTAGCACTCGCACTAGCCAGCTCCCCCACACCTACTCCCAGGTTTAGCGCGGGCCGACTTTAGAGAGCCAATACGGCATTGGTGTTGGATTGTCTGTAGGGCATGTGGTTAGAATTTGTGGTTATGCGGATATGCAGTTGTGCGGGTATGCTGATATGCCAGTATTAGAGAGATTTTTCTAAGTCAGTTCGCTACTGAACTTTGCTTAATTTAAGCAAAGTAGAACAGGGTGGCGTGAAGAATTTTTCCGGGAGTTTTGCTGTATTGAACTGTGCAACTAATCTATCGTCAACCTCGTGGATGAAGTGCCGGTATTGGTTGTCCACGGTACGCATCCCTCCTTCTTTTACAAAAACAATGATGTCAACAAAATCTCTCTGCACTGTTCAAACTATGAACCGTTCATAAAACTGTGCAACGCTGGGCCACTTCGTGCTTTACCAGAGGGGGAAAGGATAGCGCCGTTGCTGTGGTGATAAGATAAGTTCAGTAGCGAACTGACTTAGCAAAACCTCCCTATTAGAGGTCCTCAAAACCCACACTTCTCTTTAGACTGGGTGGGCGATGAGGAAGCCCCTGCAAGCGAGGCCGGCATGGCTTGACACTAAATTTCTGTGCGAATCAACTAAAGCTACTGTACTGAAAATCCCTTTGTCTGTCCCGAATTTCACTCACTTTTAGCGTCGCGCTACTAGGACTATTGGGGTTAGATATGACAGGAAAGGTAATGATAGACCACACACCAAGATAAATTAAAAGTACTCGTACTTGTACCGTGGTTGGGAGCAAATCTACGCAGATAACCTAGTTTCCATCATGACCATGCTGAACAGTACTCATCGAGCACTATTCTGAGCACTACAGGTATGAAGTTTTTCATATCATGATGACCTGAATAAGCTAGTGTTCAAGATTTTCAAATACTGGTACCACCCTTCATGTTCGTCATATGATACTTACATCATAGTTGTCACAGATATTCTTAACTTTGCTCGCTTTAGTTACTTCACCTCCAATCTTTTCCGCTACCAGCTGGACCCGCACTTAGTGCCAGTGCTTGAATACAGTTAAAGGGATAACAAAATCGGTGGAATGGTATCTACTTTACGGCAGGGGAGAAGTACGTGAAAACAACTGTCACTTTCAGGGAACCTTCAAGTAGAAAAGAAAACTGCACAAGTCAGGATCAATTGAAACTCACTAAGCTATGTCGCATAACCAACCCGGCAAACCACGCGAAACAGAAAATTCCCGTCGCAAAAAAAGCCCAACCCAGCAGGTTGTCCGACTAGCTAAGTACATGTCCAATTTCCCTTCTTCAAACCACACGATCCGCGTCTCCTCTTCCTCTCCTCGTTGCCGTTGAAAAAGAAGGAAGGCAAGAGTGAGAGAAGACAAAACCTAACTTACATAGAAGCCCCTGTGCGCCAAGCCTAGGCAACAGCCACCCCTGCAGAACCGAGCAACCGCCCAAAGCCAAAATCGTGACTAGCTATCTATTTAGTAAAAGTTAATCTCAGATAAGCTAGATAACAGCAAGTTATGAAGGTCAATTTTAAACCGTAACAGTACTGTACAAGTACACGCAACAGAGATAGCTCTTAAGTTTTTTATGTTCAATAGGAGGGTAAGGGCAGCAAAACCTCGCTTGTGGAACCTATGTTACAAAACTTAGGCGCTATCTTATCTCCGAAGTTTTTTTTGTTTGCCCAGCATCGCCGAGAGTGCTGCATCGCTGCGCGCTCACCCGGTCTAATTCTCAGGGACAACGCCGGCCACCAGTATCCAATAACTCCTCCTATTTTATACTGTGAGCAGTAAAGAGCAGAAGATGTTGCAAAATACCACAATAGCACCACCTTGTCTAATAATAGCAACACCTCTAATGTGCATAATAACTATGTTGTTGGGGGTGATCGGTCTCAACTCCCTACCTGGTTATCACCCTAGTTCACGGCATCGAGATGTTCAAGAGCGCCGTGTCGATAATGTGGGGAATGACTCATGCAAACTGAGGAGATTAGAAGCTGGTGTGATTGTAGTAGGGGGGGTGAAGTTGATAAGGCAGTCTTGCTTTGTTATGGGGATCCGTGGGTCGGTAAGACATTTATCAATCAGGTAACAAAGACTATTCTCAGGGGGAGAAAGAGCGATAGTGCTAATTGTTGTTAGTTCGCTGGTGGTGGATAGGCTGTGCGATCAAGCCGGGAGGCGAGGCGTCGCCGTCACTTGTTTCTACTTCGACTTTGCGGCCCGGAAGGAACAGTCTGCGACCAGCGTGCTAGGTTCCTTATTAAAGTAGGTTGTTATCGGGATGGAACGGGTTCCAGGGGAAATATCACGGGCCATTAAAGAGCATAAAAGAGCCACTGGTGGAAGGGCGCTGCGACTTCCTGATATCGTGAAGATGCTGTAAGCCATTGTGTCCATACAACCTACATTTATATGCATTGACGCACTAGACGAATGTGTGGCATTGCATCGAGTCAAGATCCTCGATTCTCTAAATCAAATCCTTGAGAAGTCCCCGGGTACACGAATATTATGACTGGAAGGCCCCATATCCGGGCTGAGATCGAAAGGCGTCTGGGTGGACGAGTAATAGGTGTATACGTGGGCCCCAGAAAAGATGATATCGTCAGATATCTTCGTTTTAGACTGAGCGAGGACGAGACCCCGAATGCCATGGATGAGAGTCTGGAGGCCGACATTCTAGAGAAGAATCCGGAGAGTATATCGGAAATGCAAGGAGAGGCAATTCCTATCCCATATTATCCACTAACAGCTATGTCTAGGTTTCTAGTTGTCTCCTTAAATATCGAGGCAATCTTGCCAAAATCGACAATTTATCGGAGACGAGAAAGGCTCAACAAACTCGCCGATGGATTGGGGTTGGGAGAGGTTTACGGTGCGACGATAGAACGGATAAAGGCCCAGGGTGGAGATAAATCGAGACTCAGGATTGCAGCTCTAATGTGGATCAGTTATGCCGAACGACCGTTACAAGTGGACGAGCTCTGTCATGCTTTAGCAGTCGAGCTAGGGTCTGCAGATTTTCGTGCTGGCAACATCCCTTCGATTGCGACACTGGTGAGCTGCTGTCAAGGGCTTATTACTGTGGACAAGGAGGCATCGGCTGTGCGCCTGGTTCACTTTGCTCTCAAGAAGTATCTTTCTGCTCATCCCGATATTTTCGGTAGACCTCACTCGATAATAACAGAGATTTGCTTGACTTATCTGAATTCGCAGCAGGTGAAGGCCGTTTCTGCCGACCCCTTTTCTAGTATCCATGACACACCCTTTCTAGAATATTGCTCCGTCTGCTGGGGAGTCCATGCAAAAAGGGAGCTCTCTGACTGCGCGAGATCACTTGCGCTGAATCTATTTCAGGAGATGACGGTCACATATCCGCCAAATTGCTTTTAGAACAGCTGTATGTCGATCTTGAGGACTTTGATTCTGGTTCTCCGTTCAGCGGGTTACACTGCGCATCATTCTTGGGGATTGCTGAGCTTGTGGCTGCCTTGATAGAGATGGAGTACGATGGCGCCGATGAAATCTCTTTTTCGGGGCACACGCCACTTGCATGGGCTGCTCATAATGTGTATACCGAAGTGATGGTGGAAGAGGTCAATCCTGCGGCTGAGCACCGCTCTCGCATGCCGCTAGTCATGGGCTCGAGGAAGCGGTGCAAATACTGTGACGGGAAGAGGTTGATCCCGACAAACCAGGCGATTTTGCCGCAACCTCGCTCTCGCATGCTGCTTTGTTCGGACGCGAGGGAGTGGTGAAAATACTTTACTACTCATGCGGGAAGAGATCAACCCTGGCCAGCCAAATGATGAGGGCCTAACACCGCTCTCGAATGATGTTCTCTGTGGGCACCAGGAAGTGGAGAGAATATTACTCGAGCAGGAAGATGTTAACCCTGATGAGCCAGATGATTTCGGCCAAACACCGCTCTTGCATGCCGCTGGGCGTGGGCATGAGAGGCCGTGAAAATACTGCTCATGCGGGAAGATGCCAACCCCAACAAACCATGCAATAGTGGCCTAACGCCACTCTCACAGTCTGCTTGCCATGGACACAAGGGAGTCGTGAAAATGTCATTTGAGCGGAAAGATGTTGACCCCGACGAGCCAGATAATCACGGCCGAACCCCACTTTCACATGCTGCTGGTCGTGGACGCGATGCAGTGGTGGAAATGGTACTCAGTCGAGAAGACGTCAACCCTAACAAACTAGATAATGACGGCCTAGTACCGCTTTCGCATGCTGCTGGTCATGGACGCCAGGAAATGGTGAAAATGCTACTCGGGCGGGGAGACGTCAACCTGACAAGCCAGATAATTTCGGCCGAACACCGCTCTCGCTCGCTTCCTGGTATGGACATGAAGAAGTGGTGAAGACACTACTGATGCGGGAAGAGTTCAGCCCCGGCAAACCGAATAGTTACGGCCAAACACCGCTCTCTTTTGCCGCTTTGAGTGGACGTGAGGGAGTGGTGAAAATATTGCTCGGACGGGAAGAAGTGAATCCTGACGAGCCAGATAATCGCGGCCGAATCCCGCTCTCGTTCGTTGCTTGGTATGGAGATGAAAAAGTAGTGATAATACTACTCGTGCGGGAGCAAGTCAACCCTGAAAAACCTGATAATTGCGGCGAAACACCGCTCTCGCTCGCTACTCGGCGTGGCCATAACAGGGTCACAGCACTGCTACAGTCGCGCGGAGCGGCAACCCCCGGCGCGATTTGAGGAGTGGAGACACCGTCTCGTCGAAATCCCTGTCATTCTTCCCTCTCGGGGTGTGTTGATCACAGTAACTATCTATCGACATCACCCCCGCAGACGAAGAGAATCCAATGAGATGCGCCTATAGATGCACGTATATATCACTACACCCATGCGGGCCTCCTTAGGGATTTGCTTCTATATTCGACTCGGGACTGATGAGTTTCCGTTTACAAGTACGGCAGAGTTTAGTCAGTAGGGAAGAGGTGGTCCTATTGCTAGAAAAGGTCCGGTTTATAGATTGTAGTTTTCATCCTTTTATTCCTAATTGCTTCTGTGGCTGTGGATTCATGGCTGTGCACCTGTCTCCATTTCCTCTTCCTCCTCCCCCAATAAATGAGCTGAATAATATAGCGTTATTTAGATAGAATAAAAGTAGTCTATTTTATCATAGCGCAATGACTCTCGTAGCGACCGCGGACAACCATGCATGCAAAGGCCGCACCGAACCTACGATAGATGGATAACGGTCATGAATGATATGGTCTAGTGTATCGTGTAGTACTATACTTAGCGGACAGTCACCGCTACCCCCCGTAATAAATATAAGTTAGGAGGTGAGGAGAGTGTAGCAGAAAGTCTTTCCATCTCACCCATTAGCGTCACCCGGCTCGCGGTAAATTTGATACCTTGAAACGTATTAACCGAGAAATGGCTAGAAGTATGTTTTAACAGGTATCCGGAGGCTGTGGGACTCTCCCGGTAGACTCGCATTGACCCCGCCGAATGACCAAAATCCTAATATCACACCTTATGAGATCCACGGGAAAGAGCACCTCTCCGCACCTCCCAGGAAGGCTACTTATCCATAACAGGGCTCTTTCTGGCTCACGATAAGTACTGCAAGTAATAAGGGAACGGAGGAGGGTGTCTCCCAACTCTCATGCTCTGGATGCCCTCATCCAGGCTGTAAAAGGAGGGATCGGGGAACCCACAGTGCAGTACGACCCCATGTACCAGCACACAGGAGGCGCGGGGGGGAGAGAGGGGGAAGACGGAATGGAGGGATATCTTTTCATTGGAAGGATAGCTATTATGGAATTCATCCGGTTGGAGTTGGTGAGGTATTAGGAAAATATTGGGTTTGATGGAGGCGAGAATTAAATTTGGAGTCGATTTAGCGCGGGCGCGACCGGGCCTACTACTGGGCCTATCAAGTCTGGATCCTGCGCTTGGTATCGAAGCTTCCCTCCATCAGCTAAGGTTGCCCCGATGAGTGATATTTCATGCTTAAGCTCGATGAAGACTGATCTCAATCCATCCAAGGCTAGGAGCATTTAGTTCGCGATTAGAACCTCCTATAGGCTCATTTATTGACAAACACTACTTTCTATAGGTATTTCGGTTTTTACAGATTTACCTTTCCTTCTAAGTTAAGTGTGGGGAGATTGGATGATCGCCAATGCGGCGATTTATGATGTTTAGAGAAATATCGATAGTGATCGGAAAATCGGATCTCCAAAGTGTCCTTATAGAACCCTCCCTTGTTGCGAGAAAGAGCTTTCCGATCTTTGGACAACTAGGTTCATAACTAAATCCAGTTGCCGTACCAGCCCTGCAGGCCCTCGCGTGCTCGCGTGGATTTGCTATGGTTGCCTAAGTGGCAGAAGGCGCAAAACTTATTTCCGGAGCCCGATCAGCCGCAGGAGGTCCGAAAATAATACGGGTGTGAGGTGCAGGCCTCAGGGTGAGGTATTAAGCTGGGATTATTAGAAATTTGTTATGTGGCAATCACAGCTGGTCAATTACACAAACCGTCTTAGTTCGCGCTAGGTAGTGTATTTATTAGTGGGTTTGGGGGCACACTGGGCTTTGGTGAGGGAGATTACGCCTTTCGTTCCTAATTATAGCTCTCATATGTACTCCTATATATAATGGGAGAACCTCTGGCACAATACTATTGAGCAGGAAGGCTGGGTATATAATTTTCGGGAGGGCCAACAGTACCATCGCTGCCGGAGGTGCTTGTGGCTCCTATCGAAAAATTATTTCTACAGGGTCGGTGACCGAGGCTAGGGCTTAAACACTTGTGCATGTAACCCCTCATCCTGTAGTATCATACCAATACCGTATGATACCCACAAGAATGATGGGTTTGGAACCTCTCTAGCTGCCTACTGGTAATTGAGATTTCGTCGATACGAGTTAACTAGCGGTATCCGCGAGGCTCCTTCAACGTCAGCAAGCTTCGCTTTTCGACCTGAACGCGCTTCTCTTTAGACTGGGTGGGAACTTGGCGAGGAAGCGCCCCAAGCGAGACATGGGCATGTATAGATGGTATAGTGTTGGAGAAGTAGTAATCAGATGATCTGGGGGGGAGAAAGAGGAGAGGAGATCGTGGCATGGACCCGATGGAGTATCGGACAGGGTGAGCGAGAGAGGAGAGAAAGACATCGTACTAGTGATCTACATGAATTCCGGGGCACAGAATCTATTGGTGGTGAGAAATGATCCAATTCACGATGTTTCTTTTGGTTTTTCTGTTTTTGCCTGGCCAGCAGAGCGCAGTGGCACTACTAATGCTGACATTATGGCAATTGGCAAAACGGAAGGGTCTTGAGGTAGAGAATAAGGGGATGAGGACAACGAGGTATATAGCAGTACTTTTGGGGATGATGTCAAGATGGAGAGATATTAGAAGAAACGTAGGTAGGCTGAGATTCCGACTGTTGTTGGCATGGTACATGATGTGATGGGGAATCTCAAGTATTATTTGTTTGGACTGAGATCACTTCCTGTCCTCCCACTGGGGGGCCGCAGGAAAGGGGGGGGGGAGACGGGGCTTTTATTCGATTATACTACAAAAAACAAAGGGTATGTAATGAAGCCTCTGATCTGACAGGATAAGGATTAATAGCACATGTGTTAGAGACAACAATGAGGAGAAGCAGTCGGTAGGGGTGAAGAAGGAAAGATCACTGCGGAAATCAATGAAAAAACCAGTAGCACTATTTCATCCCCTGGCACCCCGCTTAACGAGCACAATTGGTGTCTGTGGAAAAATGTCTCCCAGCTTTTCTAGTGGGATGACGGTGCTGAAAGTAGACTAACAGGAGAAGAGATCAGGAATAAAAGGCGAAAAGAGATGTGGGGGATATTAGGGAAACAACAGAAGAGGGGCAAGGAGGTGGATTGTAGGCGTGTTGAAGGCTTAAGCTACCGACTGCCTGTCTAGCATTGATTAGATGAAAGTTCGAATAATAGGGAGGTGTCCCTAGCTTTCACCTTGAACATCAAATTCTGCGGATTCTTTTGGGATGACCCTGATCTGGGCCTGATCGCCAGGGTGGGGAAGGTGTTGTAGGTCCGTTACCATCTAACTGGAGAATGGAATTTCTGTGTTTGGACAGTAATTTTGCAATGGCATAATGTTCACAATCCTGGGCTTGCGAAAGTGCGGTTTCTCCGGCGAGATCTGTGATATCGGTGTTGATGTCCGATTGTTCTAGGAGGATCTTCACGACTCCCTCATGGCCTTTCTGAGCAGCTATGTAGAGTGGCGTTCGGCGACGATTATCCACGATGTTGGCGTCGATATCGTTCCGCTCCAGTAGCACCTTCACGACCGCTTCATGTCCCTCAAAGGCGGCTATCAATAGCGGGGTTAGGCCATTTCCATTCGCAGTGTTGGGTTTGATATCATCTCGTTGTAGCAGCATCTTCACAGCTCGCTCGTGTCCTCCCAAGGCGGCTATGGTTAGTGGCGTGTGTCCATATTTATCTACGGGATTGAGGTTGACATCCGCTCTTTCCAGCAGTATCTTCACCAACCTCTCGTGTCCTCTACGAGCGGCTCGAGTGAGTGGCGTTTGGCCACGATTGTCCGCGGTATTGATGTTGACATCTGCTCGTTCCGACAGGATCTTCAAGACTCCCTCATCTCCTTTCCAGGCGGCTTCGGCGAGTGGCGTTTGGCCACATTGGTCTATAGTGTTGGGGTTGATATCGACTCGTCCAAGCAGCATCTTTACCACTTCCTCATGTCCTGCCCAGGAGGCTTTGGAAAGTGGAGTTTTGCCAGTTTCATCAGCGGTGTTGGGGTTGACATCCTCTCGGTCTAGGAACACCTTCACGACTCTTTCATGCCCTTTCCAGGCGGCTATAGAGAGTGGCGTGTCACGACGTCTATCCTCGGTGTTGGGGTTGACATCCATTCGTTCTAGTAAGCTCTTCACGACTTTCTCATGTCCTTCCCAGACGGCTACGGAGAGTGGGGTGTGGCCATGTTCATCAGCGATGTTGGGGTAGACATCCACTCGTTCTAATAGAATCTTGACAACTCGCTCATTCCCTTTATCAGCGGCCATGGAAAGCGCCGTTTGGCCAAGTTCATCCGCAGTGTTGGGGTTGATATCCACTCGTTCTAGTAACACCTTGACGACTTCCGCATGCCCTCTCCTGGCGGCTACCAATAGTGGGGTTAAGCCGTGTTCCTCTGCGGTGCTGGGGTTGATATCCCCTCGTTCTAGGAGCATCTTGACCGCCCAATCAAGTCCTTCCCAGGCAGCTTTAAAGAGTGGCGTTTGGCCATAAACGTTGGTAGTATTGGGATTGACATCAGGCCGTTCAAGTAGCAGCTTCAAGACTCCTTCATGTCCCTCGTGAACTGCTGGGACGAGTGGTGTTTCTCCCAATTCATTGGCAGTGTTGGGGTTGACATCTTTGCGTTCCAGCAACATCTTCACACCTCGCTCGCACCCTTTCCAGGCCGCTATGAAGAGAGGTGTTCGGCCACGCATATCCGCAGCGTTGGGGTTCGTATCGTCCCGCTCTAGCAGCATCCTAACAACTGCCTCATGCCCACCCTTGACAGCCCATAAAAGCGGTGTTGGGCCCTTTCTCCTGTCTGGGTTAGCCACCAGTAGTTCTAGTGCCATATTCAGGATGCTAAGAGAATAAATATCCGGACGCTAGGTCAAGAGGCGAGGTAATTTAACAAATGATGTTGTAGCGGGTAAAAAGAATAATTCGTATTGGCCGTATATCGAAGGTTCACAATAGGAGCCTATAGGCACAAGTTCCTAGTGGTTCACCGGGGCTCCCAAAAGAAAGGATAAAAACGGAATTAAAAAGTAATTGGTTCTTGTTGGGTTCGCCCCTTCTGGTCTAGAAGGGTGTTGGTATTATTCGAATAGTGTCGCTAGTTTGTATTTAAGAGGAAACCTCACTCTGAAAAGATTTTCCCCCACAAACTCCCAGAACGGCAGTCCCTCCCGCAAGCCCTATAGAATGTGGGCTTCAACTACTTGTGTACAATTTAGGTGTGATGCTAATTGATGCAAAGAACAGAATCTAGGGCTCGTTGCACAATAGCATAGTTTGAGGGCAAGTTTGAGGCCGAGAACTTCAAACCTGTACCAAGTCGGTTAATCCTGCAATACCTCTATTTCTTCTCAAAAATAGGCTATGATAGTCAGAGTAACTTGGGTCCTTATTCTTTCAACATCGCCAGCGGTGTCCTATATACACACAAAGTTGACTACAGAAAACATTCCTTCAACTTCGTTCAAGTTCTCTTCACTCATTCCATCGCTGTCTCCTTCTTTACACATGACACACTCAAACTTCTTCCAAAACGATGCATCCCTTAATCCCTTATGTCTGTTTCAGTGTTCCGAACCGTCCAGTCCGTCCGTCTTGGAGGTAGGACCGGACGGACCGCCGGCGGTAGTCCGTCTTTTTTCAACTCCATGGACGGACTAGGGCAGATGGAGGTAGGACCGGACGCCCTACCGGGCCCGGTAGGGCCCTATGCAGTTTTGCTGTTACATTTCTTCAGCTCGCATACTCACAAACTTGGGGGCATGATTTCATCTCCCTCATGCGTTATGATTTCGCAAATCGTGTGATGTGCGTAAACAAATAATTAAAGAAGAATACATCGTTAAGAAATAAAATAGCTAAAAGCCTTTGCCGCAATAGAACTCAAAAACCACAGGCATGGATCTGCAAGGCGGCAATAATATCCTGAACCCTTTGAATATCCGTCCCTTCCCCTCCAACAGTGCACCAGAAAGAGCACTCGTACTATCGCAGTCGGAAAGTTCCGATATTGGATGTAGATATCCGGATCTGAGAGAGTCGATTGAGTTTCCCGGTAACTCGTCTGGAAAATCAGATGCATTAGTCGACCTCGGTTGCATCTGTGCTTTGCGACATCACGACAAGAGACGCAAAGGCCCGGAGAAGTATGTGAAAGAGAAATACGACTCGTAGCAGAATGATTTTTTCAGTCTTATCTTAACACTCACAGCACTTGGTAATCTATTTAATCTTTTTCTTGTGGGAATATTGTTTACTGTGTCGGTTGCAAGGCATCACCATATATCACTCATAGTTGGCCTGCTGCCTGTCATCCCTGGCCGTCCTCAGGCACACCCCGCCGTCCTTAGGCACCCCCGGCCGTCCTTAGGCACCCCCGGCCGTCCTTAGGCACCCCCGGCCGTCCTTAGGCACCCCCGGCCGTCCTTAGGCACCCCCGGCCGTCCTTAGGCACCCCCGGCCGTCCTCAGGCACCCCCGGCCGTCCTTAGGCACCCCCGGCCGTCCTCAAGCATCCCCGGCCGTCATCTGTGGCCCCCCACATTATTTATCCTCATGTGCCCGGCCGTCATTCCTAATACCTGCCGTTTGTATCCCCCCCCGCAGTCCTTGCCTACACCCTACCGTCTTTTGATACCCCCTATAGTCCCCCGCAAAACCCCGGCCGTCCTTCCATC
>Ga0307517_10003016_pt1 | contig 26602 bp, 15 predicted proteins | sample 23_EM_MG_FD_194515 | JGI IMG/M metagenome (GOLD analysis project Ga0307517, IMG submission 194515) | Populus trichocarpa ectomycorrhiza microbial communities from riparian zone in the Pacific Northwest, United States - 23_EM | ecosystem: Host-associated > Plants > Roots > Unclassified | place... | reverse complement strand
ATACAGGAAGTGGCATATAAGAATGGTTACAATATTGTACTTTATGTAACCAATGATTCTGCAGAACGCGAAAAAGACATTTTATATGATATTTCTCCGGGTAACATTGATGGACTTCTACTTTGTGTATCCTCAGATTCGGATCAAAGCGAGCACTTTACCAAAATTATAAATATGGGCATACCTATCGTTTTTTTTGATAGGGTAGCATCTCACATAGACACTTCCAAAGTAATGCAGGATGATTTTAATGGGGCATATGCTGCCGTTGACCATTTAATTAAAAGCGGGTATAAAAAAATTGCGCATATCACAGGACCGACCGGCTTGCTTTTTACCGAAAAAAGAATGGAAGGTTACCTTTTGGCACTTAAAGAGCATAATTTCCCTATTAAAAAAGAATGGATTATTCATTCAGGGTTTACACAGAACTGCGGTTCAGCAGACATGATACAATTGTTAAAGTGTGCAGAAAAACCAGATGCAGTTTTCGCTGTCAACGACAGAAAAGCTATTGGCGCTATGCTGGTCCTCAAGAAAAAGAAAATAAAAATTGGTAAGCAAATTGGCATTATCGGATTTACAAATGACCCAATGTCTGAAATTATCTCCCCCACTTTAACTACTGTAGAAGAACCAGCCAAGGAGATAGGTAGAAAAAGTTGTGAATTACTGATGAAGCATATATTTAAAAAACATTTTATTGCTGAAGATGTGATTTTGCCAACAAAACTCATCATAAGAGAATCCACTATAAGGTAGAATGTGCCTACGTATGTTTCCTCACATTTTTTCGATAACGTTTACGTAGAAATAAGATTTCAATTCCTTCTTAATAAAAGCACTTAATAGTAGTATTGTTCAATTATAAAGTTTTACAGCAAAACCAATAATCTTGAAAGTATTACATAGTGTACACCCGGATGATTTTAAAAACTAACGGACTGAGATCTGATTAAATGAGCTGTTTTTACATTCAATTTATTAACCAAATGCATCCAGAACTACGAAAAGAGAGCTGGTTCTTGAATAAGAAGAAATCATAGCATCATGAAAAAACATTATTTAGCAGCAGTAATTATTTTCCTCTGCTTATGGATAAACGCACAGCCGGCTAAGGCTTATCTGAATGTACAAAGTAAAACAAAAATGCGGTTAACCATGGTTACACCGGAACTTCCAACCCCCGCGACAATCTTAAATTACATGAAGAAAGTTGCAGACTGGCAGTTGACTAACCCAACAGGTAAACCCTTAAATGTTTGGGAATACGGGCCTTTTTATCATGGTATTATGAAGCTTTATCGTATTTCAAATGACAAGAAATATTATAAAGCGGCTAAGGATATGGGTAAGAAGGTAAATTGGGAAACTGTAGCTCGCCCTTACGACGCCAATTCTCTTGCTATTGTACCGGCATTTGCTGATCTATATGAGATCACGAAGGATATCAAAATGCTTGATAAATCAAGATTCGTAATGGACATGCCCTTAGCCCGCAGCTTAACACCCGAGGTTACTTTTTCAAGCAATAAATACTGGTATGAATGGTGGACCTGGTGTGATGCCTTATACATGGCGCCACCGGCATACGCCCGGCTTGCGGTTTTATTGAACAAACCTGAATATATGGATCATATGATACAATACTGGTGGCTGACTTCTGATCACCTGTATAGCAAAGAAGATAGTTTGTTTACACGTGATGATAGTTTTTTTAAACAAAGAACGGTTAATGGCAAAAAGATATTCTGGTCCAGGGGAAACGGTTGGGTAATTGGCGGTTTATGTGATGTAATGACCAGTATGCCAAAAGACGATCCCAGGCGTAAAAAATTTGAAGAGCAATTTATCCAGATGTGCAATAAGCTGGCGAAGTTACAAATGCCCAATGGTTGCTGGAGCCAAAGTCTGATAGATCCTTTGTCATATCCTCAAAAAGAAACCAGCGGAACAGCATTTTTCTGTTACGGATTTGCCTGGGGTATCAATAATGGTTTATTGCCCAGGGAGCAGTTTCTGCCTATTTTACTGAAGGCATGGAAAGGTTTAATCGAATCTATCGGACCCGACGGTAAATTTGGGAATGTCCAAAAAGTTGGGAACCGACCGGATGATGTAAAAGATGGCGATACCGAAAGTTATGGTTCTGGAGCTTTCCTATTAGCAGGAAGCGAATTTTATAAGCTTTTGAAATAATGCCAATGTAAATCCACGCTGGCCATCATCCTGTTAATCAGAGGGTCGCTGGTTCGAGCCCAGCCTCAGGAGCAAAAAAGCCACGCGATTTGCGTGGCTTTTTTTATGGATATTTGCATAAAACTTCCATAAAAATAGCCTATTTAGAGTAATTAACCCTTTTTTGGTTTTACGACAAATTCTTTTGTCCGCCCAACCACCAGAGGCTATATCATCAAATATTCCTGTTTCGCAAGGATTTCTTTGTCAAACCGCGTTTTAGTCAGTTACAAATATGTAACACGCTGCAGCGCATAAATATTTGATATTATGGCTACTGCATCCTCAAAAGTATTTCGTCATCATAGAAAAGGGTTGTTTCTTTATTCTTCGTTGCCGGTATTAACCATTTTTGCCATTACGAAAAAGGTCTTTTTGGTAACTATCCTGGAACCCGGTCTCAAATTCTTTACCGGTGTGATCTCGGTGAATCCGATATCGGAAACACCTTTAGCTACAGGGATACGTTCAAATAAAGTTTCTTTCTCATCCTGCGTTTTTACTATGAAAATGTAATCTTGACCGCCGTTGCTTACGATGGATTCAGTAGGCACTGCCGGTAAAACAGCATTGCCAATACTGATAATGGCCGTAACATTCATCCCTTCGATCAGCCCGGCTTTATCACCCATTACTACCGCATGTACAGGAATGGTCTTGGACTGGCTGGCAAAAGCTGTCCCAATGGAATAGATTTTTGCATCATATTCTTTTCCGGCATTATTGGTCAGTGTAAAATGGATGCGCTGCCCGGCTTTTACTTTGGGCAGGTCTTTTTCAAATACAAAAAGATCCAGGTGCAATTGTGAATTGTTTACGATCTGGGCGATGGGGGTTGAAGCATCTACATTAGAACCGATCTGCGCGGATACTTCGCTGACCGTTCCGCTGATCGGCGCTACAACAGGGATGCTGGTCACGATTCGGCCGCCACTGATAGCAGATGCGGCTATTCCTAAAGCAGACAATTGAAGTTGTTGTGATTTTTTTGCAGCCCTTAGGGCCAGTAGTTCCGCTTCAGCCTTTTGCAGGTTTTTTAGAGGAGCCGCATTACCGGCTACAAGTTCGTTTTGCCGCTTGTATTCCTGTTCAGCAAGGGTTAGCTGGGCCTGGGTGGTTTGCAACTGCTGTTGTAGCTGGGCAAAATCCGGGTTCAATATCGTGGCGATTACCTGCCCTTTTTTGACATAGTTACCTGGCTGAACCGTTAAAGTGCGGATGGTACCATTGCTTACCGAGGTAACCAATGCCTTGTTCTGGTTAGGTACCGATAATAAGCCGTTAGCTTTAATTGCGGAGGCCAGATTTTTCATTTCTATGGTGCCAAGTTCAATCCCGGCCGTCTTTAACTGACTGGCTGTAAGGCTCACTATATTGGTTTCTATCGGTGCCGTCTTTTCTTCTTTGGCCTCTTGCTTAGGTTTTTCCTGCTGATTGCAGGAAGTGACCACGCCCGTTAAAGTGATAAGGAGCAGGAATTTATAATATTTGAAAATTGTTTTCATGGATATATCTTATTTGCTGTTGGTATAGTAATTCAGTTGAATGGCGCTTTGGTTGTACTCATTTAGTACTTCCAGGTAATTGCGCTGTATGTCTATGGCCTGTGTCAGGTATTGTGATAGTTCGGCGAAGCTGATCTCACCCGAGCGATAAGAGAGGGTGGCGGCTTTGATGATTGCATCAGCTTGCTTAAGCCCTGTAGCGGTATAGTAATCAAGCAAGTCGCTGTTTTTTTGTAAAGTTTCCAATTCCTGGTTATAGGAAGTGCTGAAAGCGAGCTGCTGATCTGTCAGTACGGTTTGCTGGTAGTTTTTTTCCAGTTGCGCGGCTTTCACACTATGCTTATACTGGGCCCGTCCAAATAAAGGGATGCCTACAGAAACCGAAAACCCTGAATAGGGAGGGGTGACCCCGTATAACCGTTGCGAGAAGAAACGGCCTTCAAAAGATGGCAACTGGCTTTGTCCGGCTACTTTCATTTCAGCGCCTGCAATATTCACGTTCTGCTGCTGCATTTTTAGCAATGGATGTGCAATCGTATCCGCTTGTGTTCCTTCCAGTTCAACTTTATTCAGCGGCAGGCTGTCAGGCAGTAAGGCCAACCTCGTGTTCAACAATCGTTTTAACGCTTCCTGCTGGTTATTAATATCCTTTTGGATCAATCGCAGCTGAACCTTAGTCTCTTTTGCTTTAGCCTGGGCAGCGATACTGTCCAGCCCGGCGTTTTCACCAGTCTTCACTCTTAAAACGGCGGCTTTGGCCAGGGTTGCATAAATACTGTCCAGCCGCTTCCATAAGCGTTGCTTGTTCTGGTAATACCATAAATTGTAATAGGTGCCCGCAATATTCCTTTTGACCTCCATGACCTGTGCCTGACGGGAGTACTCGGCAGAACGGGTCTGTTCCTGCAGCAAATTTTTGCGGGCCGCGTAAAGACCTGGCCAGTCAAGGCTTTGGGAAAGCCCAATCTTCAGGATTCCTTTCTGATCCTGCGGGTTGATGTCCTCATTCTCCACAAACACCCCGGTTTTAGGTAGGGTAAACGAAGTTTTCCCTAACTCTTTACGCTGTTCAATCTTTAGGTTTGATGAGCGTAACTGTAAGTTATTTTGAATAGCCATTTCATAAGCATCATTCAGGGATATTCTTTTTGCCGGAGGGTTTATCTGAGCAAATGCCGGCAATGTAAAAGAAAAGATCAAGAGCGTTAATATTACCTTTTTTGCATTTCGGGGAGGGCCACTACTGTATTTGGTAAAGATAAAGTAAAGTAAAGGCAGCACGATCAGGGTCAGCAGCGTTGCCGTCAGCAATCCACCGATCACCACGGTCGCCAAAGGCTTTTGAACCTCGGCACCCGCGCTGGAAGAAATCGCCATTGGCATAAAGCCTAATGAGGCTACCGTAGCGGTCATCAATACCGGACGCAGCCGGTCTTTTGTTCCTTGGTAAATTCGCTCAAGTACATCTTCCACGCCATCTTTAGCTAACTGGTTAAATGTGCCGATCAATACAATACCATTTAGTACGGCCACACCGAACAAGGCGATAAAACCAATGCCGGCCGATATACTGAAAGGCATTCCCCTTAATAATAAGGCGAAAACGCCGCCAATGGCAGACATAGGTATGGCTGTAAAGATTAACGTAGCCTGTTTGATGGAACGGAAGGTAAAATACAAAAGGATAAAGATGAGCAGCAAGGCCGCCGGAACAGCGATCATCAGTCTTGCGCTTGCCTGTCGCAGGTTTTCAAACGTTCCTCCATAAGTATAATAATAACCCGTAGGCAGGGGAACTTTGGAGTTTAGTTTAGCCTGTACATCCTTTACCACGCTTTCTACATCCCGGCCGCTTACATTAAAGCTGACCACGATGCGCCTTCGGGCATTCTCCCGGCTGATCTGCGCCGGTCCGGTTTCATACGCCACTGTAGCCACCTGAGATAATGGCACCTGGTTACCATCTGGTGTGGGTATGAACAATTCACTCACATTTTCAATGGCGTTACGATGAGCTGAGTCCAGCCTGACTACCAGGTCAAACCTGCGCTCATTTTCATATATCGAGCCCGCCGTATTGCCTGCAAAAGCGGTGCTGATCACCCGGTTAATGTCTTCAACATTCAACCCATAATTAGCCATACGCGCCCGGTCGTATTTCACGGTGATCTGCGGCAAACCGCTTACCCGTTCTACTTGTGGCTGAGCCACGCCTTGTACCGGCTTGATCGCCTGGGCAACTTTAGCCGCAAGCAGGTTTAGCGTATCCAGGTTTTCGCCAAATATCTTTACGGCCACATCCTGTTTAACTCCGGTCATCAGTTCATTAAAACGCATTTGGATCGGCTGGCTGGGTTCGGCTATTACACCGGGGAGGTCAGCTAAAGTATTCCGCATGTCATCGGCCAGTTCATAAAAGCCCTTACCCTCGAGCCATTCCGATTTGTCTTTCAGGATCACCATCAGATCGGAGGCTTCGGGCGGCATCGGGTCAGTCGCCACATCAGCGCTGCCCGTTTTACCCACTACCATTTTCACTTCAGGGTATTTACGCAGCATCCTCTCTGCCTGCATAATGGTTTCCGTAGTTTGCGAAAGGGACGTTCCTTGTGGCAGTACAAATTCGATGGCATAATCGCCTTCTTCCAACTGCGGGATAAATTCTCCACCCATCCGGGAAAAGATAAAGCCACTAATCACTAACAGGATAACAGATAACGTCACGACCGGATATTTGAACCGAATGGCTGCCTTTAATACAGGTTCATATTTCCGCTGAAAAAAACTGATCATCCGGTCGGAAAATGTCTTTTGGGGCTCGGCATTTTTTGAAAGAAACAAGGCCGACATCATCGGGATATAAGTCAGCGATAAAAGCAGAGCGCCCAATATTGCAAAGCCAACTGTTTCTGCCATCGGGCGGAACATCTTCCCTTCAATTCCTGTTAAGGTCAATATAGGGATATAAACCACCAGGATAATGATCTGCCCAAATGCGGCAGCGCTCATCATCCTGCCAGCAGATTTCTCCACCTGCTCGTTCATTTCGTGTTGGGTAAACCGGCCTGTGACTTTACGCAATGCCAGGTGGTGCATCGTCGCTTCCACAATGATCACAGCACCATCCACAATCAACCCGAAATCAATTGCACCTAATGACATCAGGTTTGCTGATACGCCAAACAGGTTCATCAGGGAAAGGGCGAACAGCAATGACAAAGGAATAGCAGAAGCCACGATGAGTCCTGCACGCCAGTTACCCAGGAACAGCACCAGCACAAATATCACGATCAATGCGCCTTCCGTTAAATTGCGCTCCACAGTACTGATCGCCCGGTTGATTAGATTGGTACGGTCGAGGAACGGTTCAATGACCACATCACCGGGTAATGATTTTTGGACAAGCTTCATCCGCTCTTTTACTAAGGCCACCACTTCGGCGCTGTTGGCTCCCTTCGTCATCAACACGATACCGCCGACCACTTCCTTTTCGCCATTATAGGTCATAGCCCCGTATCGGGGCGGCGAACCCAACTGGATCTTACCGATATTCTTAACGAGTATCGGCACCCCGTTCGCTTGGCGCTTAATGATCGTATTTTCAATATCGGGGATGCCTGACATGAGGCCTACTCCCCGGATAAAATAGGCATTGGGTTTTTTATCAATATATGCCCCGCCGGTATTCTGGTTGTTTTTTTCTAAAGCCGTGAAAACCTCCGGAATGGTCACGTCCATCGCTTTCAGCTTATCTGGATCAAGGGCGACCTCAAACTGCTTGGACACACCGCCAAAGGCAGTAACCTCAGCGACACCCGCGATCCCATACAATTGGCGAACAACGACCCAGTCTTGCATGGTACGCAGATCCATAGCGGAATATTTCTTCTCACTTCCTTTTTTGGGGTGAAGAATATACTGGTAAATCTCGCCCAATCCTGTGGTCACCGGGGCCATTTCAGGTCGGCCGGTGCCTTTGGGGATCTGCTCCTGCACCTCATTCAGCTTTTCTGCAATAAGCTGCCGGGCAAAATAAACATTGACAGATTCTTTGAATACGATAGTGATAACGCTTAACCCGAACCGGGACATGGAACGCATTTCGGTGATATTGGGCAGATTTGACAGTGACCGTTCTACCGGGTACGTAATGAACTGTTCGACTTCCTGCGCGGCTAAAGTGGGTGCTTTGGTAATCACCTGCACCTGGTTATTGGTAATATCGGGTAAAGCATCTACCGGGATCTGTGAAGTGCTCCATGTGCCCCAGGCGATAAGTGCCAGGGTGAAAAAGCCGATCACCAGTTTATTACGGATGCTGAACCGTATAATGGCATCTAACATAAATAATCTTCTGAAATGAAATAAATAAAATGCATCTGGCCCGGTTGGGCGGAATGCGTACTTTAAAAAAGGGGAAGATTATGCTATTTGAGGGGGCTGCCAAATGGCAATAGGCTGTTCCTGAACAGGAAGAATTTTACCATCGGGATACTGACGATCCGGGACTTTGAAAAATATAATTGTGATGGAATTTGTGGTTAAATTCCTGGCGGTGGAACAGCAGGAACAAGTACAAAACGGTGGGCAGGTTTCTTGTCCGTTACAATTATCTTGCACCTGACCTTTTCGTACTGTCATATGACTTGAGTTGGCGAACATAGCATCTTTGTCCTGGCAGGGCAAAACTGCCAGCAGGATAAAATATAGAATAAATGTGAACGCCGTGTATTTCATTCAACGCAAATGTAGCTATTATTAAATAAATCATAAATAAATGAAATTTCCCTGTTAATCAGATGGTCGCTGGTTCGAGCCCAGCCTCAAGAGCAAAGCCCCGCATGTCTGCGGGGCTTTTTTTATAAATAGTCCCATAAAAATCTCCATAAAATAGCCTGATTACAATAATTAACTTCTTTTTGGTTTTAAGATAATTTATTTTGTCTGCTTGCCGTCAGAGGTACGAACACGACAAGGAATCTGTTTACGAATGAATCAATATCAAATTCCAATTTTTTTAATGGACGTTATCAGCCCTGATTAATATTATTCTTCTTAAACTCACTTGGAGTAACCCCATATTTCGCTTTAAAGACAGTTGCGAAATAATTGGGGTTTGAGAAACCCACCATATAAGTGATCTCAGAAATTGTAAAACTTTCATTATTCAGTAGATATTTTGCTTTTTTTAGCCTGCGATTTAAAATATAGTCCGTAATGCTGCACCCGAGCAACGCTTTAACTTTACGATAAAGTTGTATCCTCGAAATCCCAATTATCTTACAAATATCATCCACGTTAAATTTATCGTTGGATAAGTTTTGTTCAACAATTCCTGCAAAATCATTTACAAATTTTTTGTCAAGGCTTTTGGAAAGAGGGAGCTTGTCTGTAGTACTTATATCGCTTATAAAGTGCTCCCTGAGAATTACCCTGTTCCTTATCAGGTTTTGTACGTTAACCATTAAATAATCAAAATTAAATGGTTTAGTGATATACAGATCGGCCATTGATTGAATGCCTGAAATTTGATGTTCTATGCTGCCTTGTGCTGTAAGGAGTATAATAGGAATATGAGACGTGCGGATATCGGACTTGAGTTTTTCCGATAATTCCTTGCCTGAATAACCGGGTAAAACCACATCCGAAAGGATCAGGTCTGGTACCTTCTCATACGCTTTTGTAATAGCCATATTGCCATTGGTGGCTATAAAAATCTCGTATTGCTTACTGAATTTATTAGCTAAATATTCAAGCATATCGGGATTATCTTCTACTATTAAAATAGAAAACTCTTTCGGGGGACCAAAAATATCATTTTTGTCTTCCGGGGATATTCGCTCAATGTCCGCCTGGTAAATTTTGGCCCCTTCTTTTATGTCCCTCAAGTCATTTTTATTAAAAGTTTTTTCCATGGGATGTAAATGCTGATCACCAAGGGGTAAAGAAACGGTAAAAGTGGTGCCTTTCCATTTTTGGCTTTTTACTTCTATATGGCCATGGTGAAACAACACAATTTCTTTGGATAAGGAGAGGCCGATTCCGGAACCAGTTACCGGTGCGTTATCGGCCTGGTAAAATTGATTGAATATGAGAGACGTGTCTTCGGGGGACATTCCAACTCCGTTATCCTCTACATCGATATAAACGTAATTATTATCCTCTTTACGAACGTTGATCTTGATTTTCCCGTTTTCGCCGCAAAATTTGATCGCATTTGAGATCAGGTTAAAAAATACTTTATCCAGCATGTCTACGTCAAACCAAACCTTCATTTGTTTCTCAACAGTGCTAACAGTAAGCTGTATGTTCAATTTTTGTGCATATACATGAAAACTGTCTCTGATCTCCCTGATAAATGCGACCAGGTCATTTTCAGAAGCTTTAATCGTTTGCTTATCAAACTCTATTTTACGATAGTCTATTAACTGGTTTACTAATTTCAATAATCTGTAGGCGTTTTGATTCACCATTGTTATATTTCTTGCAGCCAATGACATTATTTTTTTGTCATTAAGCATATCCTGCAGGGGCGACAACATCAATGTGAGCGGCGTACGAAATTCATGGGATACGTTCGTGAAGAAATTAAGCCTCGCCTCTGTAGCGGCTTCTGCTTTGGCTGATATTTCTATCAATTGATTTCGCTGTAATAATATTTCGTTATTCTTGGCTTCAAGGCTTTTATTGATCTTTCTGTTTTCAACTAATGAATAAAACGCAAGGCCCCCAAAAACAATAGCTAAAACAAGGGAAATAACTATAATATTCAATACTATCTGCTGGCTTCTGTAAATAGATTGCTGTTCTTCCAGTAAGGACCGCTGCTTTACGATATCACCTTGCTGGCTATTTATTTTGCTCCACTGCATTTTCATCAACTGTACGTTGGTGGAATCAATAACCAGCGATTGCAATATGTTTTCTCTCCAAAAAGGTTCCTTATTAAGTATATGAAAGGCCGTTACAATAGCTTCCTTTCCGCCGGTAGGGTACAGCAAACTGGCATCAATAATTTTACTATCAATCATTTGCAAACCACCGCCATTACCAGGCAATGCATCAACACCTATCACCTTTATTTTCCCCGGATAGTTTAATTTTCTGAGAACTTCCCTCGAGCCCGAAGCCATCCTGTCATTATGTGCAAATATCGTATTGATTTCAGGCAGCCTATCTTTAAAGCCCAATAACTCACTTTCGGCAATTTCTTTTAGCCAGTCGCCGTATAGTTTGGCTTTGATTTGCACGTTCGGGAATTTTTTGATCCCGTCCATAAATCCATGGTCTCTTTCTATAGCAGCTGAGGATCTGGGCAGACCTGTGATCTCCAGAACATTTACCTGCTCTTTTGACGACGAGCCAACATATTGACCTGCCATTTTACCTAATTCATAATTATCCGCACCGACATAAGCAGTATACATGGATGAGGCTGTTTTGCGATCTATAACAATAACCGGAATACTTCTAGTATAGGCTTCTTCAACGACAGGTGTAAGCGGCTGTGCCTCATTTGGAGAAATAATGAGCAGATCAATACCGTCCTGGAGCATTTTATTGACCTGGCTGATCTGTTTATCACTATTGTTATCGGCATCAGTGTAAATAAAATTGACTCCGGGATGAAGTGAGAGCTCGGTTTTCATTTCCTCCAGCATGGTTCTGCGCCACAGATCAGAACCTACGCATTGTGAAAATCCAATAGTATAAGCGGATTTTTTTTTTGCTTCATTACAGCTAATGGCACTCAATGCAATTAACAGAATGATAAAAAATATTTTATAAAAATTAATAAACATAGTTCGGTCACACATGCTCTGGCAAATATGAATTAAGGTTTTTTATGGAAAATAATTGGTCAGAAAAGAATCCCTATCCTTAAAGATATGGATAAAGATATCATTCTTGCAAATGTGGACCCGATGGCTGACATCCGGGAAAGACCCGGTATGTAACCTGATCAGAGATTTGATGTAACATAACTAAACATTCAAGCAAGTGCTCATACTGATTCAATGCCAAAGTATTGATTATCAGTTATTTAAATATCGTTAAAATTTCAGTGCATTTTGAAATAAAATTGATAACCCCCGCCATGGAATAGGGTCTACTTTGCATGCTGTAAACCATTATAACGTCTAAATATATTTTATGAGAAAAAATTCTGTCCTGGCATGGTCCATGGTCGTAGCTCTTGGTGGCTTCTTGTTTGGTTTTGATACCGCTGTAATATCAGGGGCTGAAAAATCTATCCAGCAATTCTGGCAACTATCCGTATTTGAACACGGACTTACCATATCTATTGCTTTAATAGGTACTGTGATTGGTTCTATGCTGGGTTCAAGACCATCAGATCACTTCGGGCGAAAGAACACACTTTACTTTGTAGCAATCGCCTATTTATTATCCTCGTTAGGAACAGCCCTTGCCGATAACTGGTATATGTTTTTAGTTTTCCGTTTCCTTGGCGGTTTGGGGGTTGGCACCTCTTCAGTTACAGCACCCATCTATATTTCGGAGGTGTCGCCTGCCGATCGCAGGGGCAGGCTTGTGGGATTATTTCAATTCAATGTGGTATTGGGGATTTTGATATCTTATTTATCCAATTACCTGATAAGCCAGATTGGAGAAACCTCATGGCGCTGGATGCTTGGCGTTCAGGCTTTCCCTTCACTTATTTTCCTGATCCTGATTCGCTTTATACCTGAAAGCCCAAGATGGTTGATCCTTAAAAAACAGGCCACGGAAAAAGCGCTAGAGGTTCTACGAATTATAAATCCGCTTAATTGCGACCAGGAACTAATATCGATCCAAAACTCTTCATTAGACAGTGAAGGGAATCGCCATCAAAAAGAAAGTATTTTTTCGGGCCATTACAGCAAGCCCATTGTTCTGGCCATGTTATTTGCCTTTTTTAACCAGGTATCGGGTATCAACGCCATTATTTATTATGCACCCAGGATATTCGAAATGGCCGGTTTGGGGGCGCATTCCTCTCTGCTTTCTACAGTGGGGATCGGTATGATCAATTTCATATTTACGCTCCTAGCGATCAATATTATTGATAAGGTGGGCCGCAGAATTCTAATGCTCATTGGCTCAGTCGGGTTGATCTGTTCACTTTGCCTGGTAGCCTTTACATTTTATTCCGGTCACTTTAATGGTTTTGCCATACCAGTATACATGATGGTATTCATAGCCTTTTTTGCTTTTTCACAGGGAGCTGTCATCTGGGTTTTTATATCCGAAATATTTCCAAACCAGGTGAGGGCACAGGGACAAACCTTAGGCAGCTCAACACATTGGGTAATGGCGGCATTAATTGCTTTTAGCTTCCCATACTTTGCTGAGACGTTAGGTGGTGCGACCACCTTTTTCTTCTTCGCTTCTATGATGGTACTGCAATTAATTTTTGTATGGCGCTGGATGCCCGAGACCAAAGGGAAGTCTCTTGAACAGATTGAAACTAACATCATAATGCATTAAAAATTGAATTATGAAGACAGAAACTTACCACTCTCCGGCTATATGTTATGGTGAAATCCTTTGGGATGTACTTCCTGATGGACCTCAGCCGGGCGGCGCCCCTTTAAACGTAGCCTACCATTTAAATAAAATGGGAGTATCAACCAGTATCATGAGCAAGATAGGAAATGATAAGAATGGAGAGCGATTAGTGAGCCTGATGAATACATGGGGTATTAATTTACAGTTCCTACAGGTAGATAGTGTGTATCCCACAAGTGAGGTTTTAGCAAAAATGAACGGCAATGAAGTGACCTATGAAATTGTTTTTCCGGTTGCCTGGGACTTCATCGCCAAAAACAACGAAGTTCAGTCAGCAATCAAACCGTCTACTTATCTCGTGTACGGAAGTTTGGCGTCGAGAAGTGAAATCTCAAGGGACACGTTGTTCAAATTGCTGGAAACTGACGCTATAAAAGTATTTGATATCAACTTAAGGCCTCCTTTTTTGGGGCAAGACCTGTTAAAGATTTTATTTAAAAAGGCCGATATCGTAAAGCTCAATCAAGCCGAGTTGGAATTGGTACAGATCATCTTTAGCGGGCCCTTGAGTACCGAAGCAAGCCAGGTGAAATTTATTCAGGATCGTTTTAACGTCCGGGAAGTAATTATCACGAAAGGGGAATTTGGTGCCTCCTATTATACCAGTACAAAGGGATACCATTTATGGGGAAACGAAGTGAAGGTGAAGGACACAATCGGCAGCGGCGATTCGTTCCTGGCCGCATTTATTGCCAGTCATTATCTGAAATCACAGCCTGAAATAATATTAAAAAATGCAATAGCCATGGGAGCTTTTATTGCAACAAAGAAAGGAGGTTGTCCGGATTACGAGATAGAAGAATATGAAAACTTTAAAAACAAAATGTTTTAAATAAACCAACCCAATTACCCTAAAAATTAACTAAATGAGAAAATTATTACTTCTTTGTTCCTTTCTTATACTAATTGTAAGTGAGGGATATGCACAATCCCGAATCGTAAAGGGGGTTGTGACAGACAATGCATCCAAGCCTTTGGAAGGGGCTACGGTTGTAGTTGTTGAAACACAAAAAGCAACGACAACCGATGCATCCGGAAATTTTCAGATACAAGCTGAAAATGGCCAAAGCATAAGAGTATCTTACGTGGGCACAAAGCCGATCGTAGTCATCGTCACTTCTGATACAAAAACGCTACAGATTCAATTTAAAGATTCAAACAATACCCTAAACGAACTTGTAGTTACGGGTTATACCTCAGAAAGAAAAAAGGATCTCACAGGTTCTGTTTCAGTTGTTGACTTAACCCCAGTTAAAAATAACAGTTCCGGTAATACCATGCAGGCTTTACAAGGCCGGGTTGCTGGTTTGTATATTGAAAAAGACGGATCAGTTAACGGAGCAACAAGCAGAATCTTAATCCGCGGAGCGAATACTTTGGGAAATAACAATCCTTTGTACATTATCGATGGGATACCCAGTACAAGACCTGAAGTGTTTCAGAATTTATCACCGGCCAATATCGCCTCTGTTCAAGTGTTAAAGGATGCTTCGGCTGAATCAATCTATGGATCACGTGCATCAAACGGCGTTATCATCGTAACAACCAAAAATGGTAGTAATACCCAGGATAAAGTTCAATTCCAGCTTAATAACAGTACTTCGATTGAATCTGAAAAATCGTTAAGATTTAAAATGCTAAGTTCGGCTGATAGAGGCAAAGCATTGTGGCAGGCATCTGTAAATGATGGGCAGGACCCTGCTGCCGGTTATGGGGACATCTATACTTTTAACTGGAACAATGATTATAATAATCCTGTCTTAAATAGTGTTACACAAAAACCTTTTGTGGGCGGCGATACGAATACCCCATCTGGCAATACTGATTGGCAAAGTGTCCTGTATAAAACAGCAATTGTCACCAACAATGATTTAACAGCTTCTATGGGTAATAAAAACTCTTCTGTTCAAATTAATTTTGGCCATATAACAAATAACGGACTTGTTAAATTTACCAAATACGCGCGCACTACAGGCAGTATCAATGCGTTGTCACATGCTTTTGATAATAAAGCTACTTTTGGTGTTAACTTAAAAATAACTAACTCAAACGAGACCCTTACAACTAAGGACATTGGCGGCGCTTCAACCCCATTTTTGGCAGTTACATTAGCGCCAACTATTCCTGTGTATCAAAAAGACGGAACTACCTATGCAGGTGAATTAGGTGCCGGTTATTCTGACAGGAACAATCCCCTGCACATGCAGGACCTGGCGAAATGGAACAATGCAAACCGTTTAAACACTTTTGGTAATGTTTTCCTGGAAATCCAGCCGATTAAGAATTTATTTATTAAATCCAATTTTGGTGCAGACAACGCGAACTATTTAAACAAGGTAATTACACCAACTTTTACTGAAGGTGCTTTAAGCAACACTACTAACAGCTTATTTTTTGATCAAAACCATTATTTAAGTACGACCTGGTCCAATACGATCAGATATAACCTTGATTTGAATGCCAAAAATCATTTTAAATTGTTAGTTGGTACTGAATATATTAAGACCTTCACTGACTTTCAGACAACCAGAAAAGAAGGGTACACCATTCAGACCGAGGATTACTTCACATTAGATGCCGGAACGGGAAAAACAACAGTTACCGGTACTTCACTTGGAAATGAATTACTTTCCGAATTTGGACGCCTGGATTACAATTACGATAGCAAATATTTAGTGTCTGCTACTGTTCGCCGGGATGGCTCATCAAGATTTGGTGCCAATAATCAATACGGTATTTTTCCCGCAGCCTCAGTTGGATGGAGAATTGACAAAGAAGGCTTTATGAAGAATAATGGTATTTTTTCTGAATTAAAAACAAGGCTTGGTGTGGGTCGGGTAGGTAATCAGGAAATTGGCGACCTGTCTCGCTACGTGCTTTACTACACGCGATATGGCACTACCCAAAACGAACTGACACCCGGCTTTTGGGAGCAGTATATGAATGTTGGTACTGCATATTCCCTGACAGGTGCAAATACCGGGACCTTGCCTTCAGGCTTTGTTCAAACCCAGGCAGCCAATCCCGGACTTAAATGGGAAACTACAAATGAAATAAATGCCGGTTTAGATTTTACTATTCTTAATGATAAAATTTCTGGTTCGTTTGATTATTTCTCCAGGAACACTACCGGTATCCTGATCACACCTCCTGTTGCATCAGCACTGGGTGAAGGTCAATCCAAAACAGTTAATGGTGCCTCAAAAAGCAATAAAGGCTGGGAATTTATAGTGTCCTACCACGGACAGCAAAAAGGAGACTTTAATTATAATGTAACTTTAAATTTCTCTCATTTTAGAGACAGGATCACAAACTTGCCCGAGAATGTTAGGCCAGCCTACCCCGGCAATATAGATAATACCATTATTGGGCATTCGCAATTTGACATATTTGGCTATAAAACTGCCGGCCTTTTCCAATCGCAGGCTGAAGTTGATGCTGCACCTACACAAATCGGTGCAGGACCGGGAAGAATTCGGTATGTGGATATAAATCATGATGGTAAAATTGATGCCAACGATCAAACCTGGATCGGGACTACATTACCAGCATTGGAATACGGTGCCAGGATTGACCTGACTTATAAAAAGTTTGATTTATCAATATTTGGATCGGGTGTTGCAGGCAGAAAAGGATTTGACCCCTATACCTTTTATAACAACCTGATGCATAGCCGGGAAAATGTGGGCCCTGGTGTATTCAATGCCTGGACACCGCAGCATACCAACACAAGCATTCCTGCATTAACACTAAAAGATAACAATAATGAAGGAAGAACTTCTGACTATTTTATTGTAAACACATCCTATTTCAAAATGAGAAATATTCAAATTGGATACAGTATAGAACCTAAGGCAATCTTTACAAGGATACGCGTATTTGCTATGGCCGAGAATGTATTTTCTTTTAAAAGCAAGCAATATTTAAGTCCCGATCCGGAACGGCTTAGCCTCGACCAGGTTCCAATTCCCAAGATCTTCAGTTTTGGTATTAACGCATCATTTTAAAAATATTCGATATGAAAACGAAAATATTTATAACAACAATTTTATCGGGGCTAATAATTCTTAGTTCCTGTAAAAAAGCACTGGACTATACTCCAAAGGGAGCATTATCGTCCTCAGATCTTACATCACCTACGGCGGTTGAGGGTTTGGTAACTGCAGCCTATGCCGCTATCGGAAACGGTGATATGATAGGGCCAATTTACAGCAAATGGGCTTATGGCAGCGTTCGTTCAGATGATGCCTACAAAGGCGGTGGCGGCACCGGAGATGTGGGCGAAATTGATGCGATGGAGCATTACAACCTGGTTACCCCATCAATGGATGCATTTGTTTCGCGGACATGGAAAAACTTGTTTAAATCCATCTCAAGAGCAAATGTTGCGCTTAGGGCTGTTAATGCTCTTTCAGATGCTCAGTTTCCTAACAAAAAAACACGCCTGGCTGAATTGAGGTTTTTGAGAGCACATAGCTATTTTGAGATGAAATTGTTATACAAAAACATACCAATTTTTGATGAAAATGCAAGTGCTGCTGATATCCTGAAGGTTTCCAATACTTTATCAAATGACGATGCTTGGAACAAAATTGCCGCTGATTTCCAGTACGCTGTTGACAACCTTCCGAATTCTCAGCCTGAATTAGCCAGGGCAAATAAATTAGCTGCTGAAGCATATTTAGCCAAATTAAAATTATACCAGGCGTATGAACAAGACGCCACCCACCATGTAGTCAATATTAATCAATCGAGATTGCAGGAGGTTGTTACGCTTCTACAGGATGTTATTTCTTCGGGTAAATATTCATTAAGCCCTGATATTGGTGATAATTTTTTACCTGAAACAGAAAACGGGCCAGAATCTATATTCGCAATCCAATTTACAATCAATGACGGCACCACTGCTGGTCGTATGAATTTTGAAGATGGTCTGAATTATCCTCATGGCGCACCACAATATGGTTGCTGTGGGTTTCATGCAGCAAGCCAAAATCTTGTTAATGCCTTTACAACCGATTTAAACGGGCTGCCTAATTTTGATACATTTAATAATACTATTGCTAATTTGTCAACAGCAACAGTTGACCCCCGTTTAGATCATACGGTTGGCATTGATGGACATCCTTATAAATATGATCCAACCAAACCATTTAGTAATAGTTGGGTACGTGACCCGGGGGTTTATGGTAATTTTCATACCATGCGTAACCAGCAACTGGCCACAAGTTCATCCTATTTTAAACTGGGGCCATTTATGGGGTCGGCAAAAAATTATGATATCATTAGATATGATGATGTTTTATTAATGCAAGCCGAAGCTTATATAGAATTAGGACAACAGGCAAATGCACTGCCATTAATTAATCAAATCAGAGCCAGGGCAGCTGCCAGTACAGGGAGGCTTAAAAAGCTCGATGGTACTTTTCCTTCAAATTACAATTTGCAGCCATACACCGCAGCAAATTGGACCCAGGCTTATGCACGTAAAGCATTACAATGGGAAAGGCGCTTGGAGTTTGCAACCGAAGGTGAACGTTTCTTTGACCTGGTTCGCTGGGGCATTGCAGAACAAACTTTAAATGACTATATCAGTATTGAAAAAGTTAGAAGGACATTTTTAGCGACAGCCAAATTTACTGCGGGCAGGGATGAATACCTTCCAATTCCACAATCAGAAATTTTATTTACTAACGGGTTATATAAACAAAACCCCGGATACTAAAAATTATTAATACATTGACGGGCAGCCTGCTATATATTTGGTTGGTGCGCCCGTTAATTAAAAGATCATTTTTATGAAATATTGCTTGTTAAGCATCGTGTTATTGCTAGCATCTTTAACGATAATGGCTCAAACGCCAGTGAAAAAGATACCGGATTTTGTGTTTTACAGATTGAACAAGAGCCCATTTACAAACAAAAATATTCAATCGGGCAAAAAGGTATTTTTTGTGTTTTTTGATTCCGATTGTGACCATTGCCAACACGCCGTTCATGATATCAACCTGCACTACAGGGAATTTAGCAAAGCTGAGATCTACCTGGTAACACTGGATAATATCACAAAAATAAACGACTTTCTAAACAAGTACGGTCCGGTACTGATCAATAAACCTAATGTGACAATTCTGCAGGATCTGAAGAATGAATTTATTGTTGATTTTAATCCCAGGAAGTATCCTTCTATGTTGTTGTTTTCATCTAAGGCGAATTTGCTGATGTACCAGGATGATCCTGAAAATATACCTCAAATATTAAAACTATTGTAGGCGGTCACTGACGACTGTACTTTAATAAAAAGAAATTATGAAAATTATAACTAATGTGTTGCCTCTACTATTAAGTGTTTCAATATGCAACTTTTCAAAGGCACAAACAACGGGTGATAAACCGTATCACGACCCCTACCGGCCACAGATACATTTTTCTCCAAAAGAACACTGGACCAACGACCCCAATGGCATGGTGTATTATAAGGGTACTTACCATTTGTTTTTTCAGTATTATCCCAAAGGAACAACCTGGGGGCCCATGCATTGGGGACATGCCATAAGTAAAGACTTAACGCATTGGAAAGAGTTGCCCATTGCGTTATACCCTGACAGTTTAGGGTATATCTTTTCGGGAAGTGCGGTAGTCGATTCTAATAACAGCAGTGGTTTTGGCAAAGACGGTAAAATACCCCTTGTAGCCATATTTACCCATCATGATCCTAAAGGCGAAAAAGCAGGGAAGGATAATTTTCAAAATGAAAGCCTTGCATATAGCTTGGATGATGGATATACCTGGACTAAATATGGTGGTAACCCTGTTTTGAAGAATCCGGGCATTAAAGATTTTCGCGATCCAAAAGTCATGTGGTATGCTAACGAGAAAAAGTGGGTGATGACTTTGGCAACTCTTGACCATATCACATTCTATTCATCACCTAACCTGAAGGACTGGAAAAAGGAGAGCGAATTTGGTAAGGAAATTGGCGCACATGGCGGAGTTTGGGAATGCCCCGATCTATTTCCATTAAAATTAAATGGTAAAACGTACTGGGTGTTGATAGTAAACCTCAATCCTGGAGGGCCAAATGGAGGATCTGCTACACAATACTTTGTAGGTGAATTTGATGGTAATAAGTTTACTCCAATGGACAATAACACCCGTTGGGTTGATTACGGTCCTGATGAATATGCTGGCATTACTTGGGCCAATACCGGCGGCCGTAAAATATTTTTAGGCTGGATGAGCAATTGGCTATATGCCAACCAGGTTCCCACTGTAAAATGGCGTAACGCGATGACCATTCCGAAAGAGCTTGGGCTAAAACAGGTAGGTGGTAAAATATTGTTAACATCTAATCCTGTGAGAGAATTAGCGGGTATTGAACGTAGTCCTGTTGATGTAAATAATACCCTGTTAACAGGAAAGGGAATTAAAGGTATCCCTGGTCAATTCGTCTTAAAATTCAATGCTAACAATATCAATGATTATTCGGTAATACTTTCAAATGACGTCGGAGAGAAATTGATTATTGGATATGATAACGCAAAAAAGCAATATTTCATAGACAGGGCAAAGTCAGGCAAAACTGACTTCAACGCGGAATTTGCTAAAACGGCGTATGCCCCCCAGCTAACTAACAATATGGCGTCATCCAATATTGAATTGGTACTTGATGTATCATCAGTTGAATTATTTGCAGATAATGGATTAACTGTAATGACAAGTATCTTTTTCCCGTCACGGCCTTATAATCATTTACAAATTCAAAATAGTAAGGGTGTGGTTATTAAAAATTTAAAGTTATTGCCATTAAAATCAATTTGGAAAAAGTAGAACATTAAGATAACACAGATTGAGATTCTGTGATTTAGTTGACGAATTATGGCGCTTTCCGGTGAGATGGGAGCGCCTTTTTGGGTGTATTTAATGTTCACGTTCACATATCATGAACGTACATGAACAATTGTGAACGCCTGATTATCAGATTTTTATATTTTAATAATCACTGGCAAAACACTATAACCACAATATTACCCCCCGCTGTCGCAAGGGCTTTATCGCTACTGCAAGCCGGATACGCTTGCGGTAGCGGAAGGCAAAAAGTCAATTTTAGCGAATAGTCAATAATGCTGATAATTTGTAAATTAGACCTAAGTTTCAAAAGGCGAGCCTGTCAGGTCTGAAGAGGCAACTTCCAACGGCTTCATCGTTGCTTCTGAATTGAGCTTTATCAAGAATCGTTGTCATGAATAGAAATAAAATGCTTGTCCCCACAATCATCCTGGATGAAGTAAAAGCCAATGGAGTGCAAATAGTAAATTATAGCAAAATTGACACGGATCATTTTGTCAGGGCACCGCACAGAGATACAGACTACCTTTTTGCTTTTGCATACAAGGGGTTTTTAAAACTGATCGTTGACTTTCATGAGATCTTCATTCCGCAAAGATCGATCTATTTTATCCTCCCGGGACAGATTCATCAGCATATCGACTCCGAGGGGGATATATGGGTTATCGCAGTTGATGCCTTCTTAATCAGCGACGTGTTTAAGTCGGTATTAAATGAAAGCTGTTTTGCTCAAGTTCCGGCACTTATAAACTTTACTAAAGCAGAGCGGATGAGATCCTGTCTTACTTTATTTGCAGATATTTTACAGGATACTTCTAATAACCTGTTTAAACAACATATCAAGCGCGGCTTTATAGATGCGGTTGCAGGTATGTTCACAGAAGAGTTTTCAATTGTGCAGAAGCATGACAAAAAAGACTCGAGAGCCGTTACCCTGACCAATGAATTCAAAAGCTTGTTATTTCTTAACTATAAGCGATTGAAAGGTCCTTCCGAATATGCACAGGAATTGAAGGTTTCAACCCCATACTTAAATGAAGCGATAAAATTAACATCTGGCCGGACTGTAAGCTATTGGATTCAACACATGATTACCATAGAGGCCAAACGTTTGTTATTTTATACCGATAAAACTGTAAAAACTATCGCCTACGAACTTGGTTACAGCGATCAGGCTTATTTTACCAGGGTGTTCACCAAGGCTGAAAAAATCTCACCACAGGCATTCAGGGACAAAAACCGCTAATTGTCCAAAGCTTTCTTTCTTTCCTGCATTGTTTCGGCGCGCTGTTGTTTGTTGCTTTGCATTACTATTAAATCAATCAAACAACATTAATCAATCAAACAATGAAAAACGCAAATGTAAAGAATGTCGTGCTTGTTCACGGTGCATTCGCCGACGGTTCCGGCTTTAAGGCACTTTATAATGAATTAACTAAAAAAGGGTATAACGTATCAGTAGTACAGAACCCTTTAAGTTCACTTGAAGACGACGTTTTGGCAACGCATGTTGTTTTGGACAGGATAGGCGGCCCGGCAATCCTTGCAGGGCACTCCTGGGGCGGTGCTGTGATCACCCAAGCCGGTAACCATCCAAATGTTGCGGCCCTCGTTTATATTGCGGCATTCCAGCCGGACAACGGCGAATCTGCCCTGCAATGGCTGCAAACAGTTCCGCCTGCACCTGAGAACGGCGTACTTCCTCCGGATGAGAAGGGTATTGTATACTACGACAAGGATAAATTCCATGCAGGGTTTTGTGCTGATATCGATGCTGATGAAGCAGCATTTATGTATGCCTCGCAGGGAGCGTTTTATGCTAAAGGCTTTGTAAGCCCGATTACTGACGCAGCCTGGCGGCACAAACCGGCCTACGGCCTGGTCGCTACTGAAGATAAAAGCATTGACCCTGCGATACAAAGAAATATGTACAGCCGGTCGAATACGCAGGTAACCGAAGTTAAAGGCAGTCATGTGATCTTTATGTCGCAACCGCAGATCGTTGCAGGTGTCATTATAGAAGCAGCTGAAAAAGCATCAGAAGCTTAATTTTTATTTTTACTACTTTATTTAATCCGTATGCCGGTACCGGCATACGGAATTTTTGTTTAAGAGGGTAGGTATATGATTTAGTGCTCAAGTTCACGCATCATGAACGCATGTGAATATTAGTAAACACCTGATTATAAGAATTTTGAATTTTAATAATTGCTGACAAAATACTGTCACCACAAATCACGGATCATTAGTTCAAATTGTCAGCTATCTTCCGGTACAACTCAGCCGGATTAAAGGGCTTGCTGATATAATCGTTCATTCCAACCATAAATGCTTTGTCCTTTATATCGAGCATGGCAGATGCGGTAAGTGCCATAATAGGCAATTTTTTAAACTTTTCGCCGGGCAGTTCCCTTATGGCACTTGTAGTTTCGTAACCATCCATTTCAGGCATTTGTAAGTCCATCAAAACCATGTCGTAGTCATTGGTTTGTACCAATAACAGGGCGATCTTCCCGTTCTCAGCCACATCGCATTCAATGTCCCACAATTTCATGTATTGTTTTGCCAGTATAACATTAATCTGGTTGTCTTCTGCAATTAATATTTTGGTTCCTTTCAAACTTTTTTCTTCGGTGCGGTGGATTTTCGGATTATTAGTGAGATGTGTCGAACTGGTTTTTAAACTAAGCCTGAAGGAAAATACAGAACCCTTACCTAATTCACTGGTTACTTTGATTTGGCTTCCCATCAGTTCGAGTAATCTTTTGGTTATGGTAAGCCCTAAACCTGTACCTCCGAATTTACGGGTAGTATCAGAAGCTGCCTGCGTAAAACTTTCAAATATATTTTCCAGTTTATCAGCGGCTATACCTATCCCGGTATCAGCTACTTCAAAATCAATAATAGTTTGATCATTTAATTTACTGTGAAGCGAAGCCATAATGGTCACTTTGCCCTCATTGGTAAATTTTACCGCATTGCTGATCAGGTTCGTTAATATTTGCCCTATTCTTACCGGGTCGCCAATTACAACATCAGGCAGATCCTGATCAACCAGGAGTTTCAGTTGGATATTTTTTTCATCAGCTTTTTGTAAGAGCGCCAGCCTGGTATTGCTGATCAGCTCCTTGACCATAAAATCAGCTTTCTCGAATTCTATTTTCCCCGCCTCGATCTTACTAAAATCAAGAATGTCATTTATTAATACTAAAAGATTTTCGGCGGAGAATTTTAATAATTTAAGGTACTCCATTTGTTCCGGCCGTGGATTAAGCTGCAGCAATAAATGCGTAAACCCAATTACTGCGTTCATCGGTGTCCGGATCTCATGGCTCATAGTTGACAAGAATTGCGACTTTGCTAATGCAGCATTTTCGGCAACATCCTTTGATTCGATGAGTTGTGCTTCTAATTCTTTAGCTTTATTTATCTGCTCCTGTAAGAAGTGAATGATATAAATCAGTTCATCACCAGAGCCCTCAATTTCAGGCAGAGAATCGGGCGAAAGTGCACTTATGGCCTTTTTTATTTCTGATATGGATCGTTGTTTTATTTCGATCTCGTCGTATAGGTGACTATTTATTTCCTGGTATTCCCGCTCACTAATGTTAAATGCGTGTTCTGCTAATTTATTTGCCCGGTCGAATGTATGATATGAATTACTTACACCCTCCAAAAAAAGCAGAATGGTCTCGTCGGCCAGGTACTTTTCCGGGAGCAGTTTTTTTATTTGTTTGTTTAGAATGTCATGATACTCCATACCAGATATTTATACTTCGGTAAACGTGGTAATAGTCATAGTTTGATTATGTAATTCGCATTGAGTTTTCGGATTAAAAGGGGATATCTCTCCATACGAATAGAAGCCGGTTATAGTAGTTTTATTGCCTAATACATCTTTTGCTGCCTGTACTTCCTCATCAGTTCTTTCCTGAAGTATTAATTTACGTCCGACGCAGCTGATCAGTATAGCTAAATCAGGTTCCTGGTTTTGGATGCTCTCAAATGAATTTGTAGCAGCCGTTGCCGCCGCGTCGACTAATTTGTCGAAATTAGCCTTCATTAGCCTCACCTTACTTCCCTCGGGCAAATTACCTGCGAAGGTCATTGATTTATCTTCTTCGTTAAGACTTAATATTGTTCTGACCAGGTTTTTATCAGAACCGTTTATTCTTATCGACAAGGGGAAAAGCAATGCCGAGCCAGGCAGCTCATTGACATAATCGCCAAGATATTGCTTGTACAGGTCAAGCGCATTTTTATGATCTATTTCGAACAAAACATTTTTATCAGACCTCGTAATTATACGCTCGTGACCAAATTCATCCCATCCGCCAAAAGAACCATGACCTATCCGCATTTCTTTACCATAAAACCCAATAGCAATAACATTTCCCTGCGAAGGGATATCATTAAGCCCGGTAAAAGTTTTTTCGAACCTTGCAGCATCCCCAGCCAATCCGCCAGTTACGGGTACCATACGCGAATTGTCATGATTAAAGCCATCAACAAGCTCACTTCCATTTATAAATGTTCCGTCCGAAACAATGAACACACAATTCAAATCATCCCGGTTCAACTGCTTCATCAGATAGTTCCCTGTTTCATAGCTGTTGTCATGTTCGCTTATATTTGTTTTTACACATTTAACCGATGTCTTTGCAAACTCAACCGCGGTTACAGCAATGCTGTTATCAAAAACTGAATCGCCAATGATTTCTCCCGCTGTAGAGGAAAATATGATATCGGCTTTTGGATAAATATGTTTTAAGTAATCATAAATATCCGTTTTTACGATATGTCCAGGCGCTCCAAATGCTAATACCAGCTGGCATTTTTCGGGATTTAAACCGGAAGGTGAGTCTTTCCACGAATTATTAAGGAAATGATGCTGTTTTGTTTTCATTTTAGTTAACTTGTTGTTTTCGAACGGGGTACAACTTACAATAAACAAAAAGTGTTTATTTAACAAAAAGCTCATTATACCTAGTTCTTATACGATTTTGTTTTTTATTAGGTTCGGTTGGCGTATTAATTATTAAGATAATATAAATTTCAATATATTTTTCATAATTAAACATATTTGGCACCAATTAAAAATTGGTTACCAAAATTGTCAAACCAATAAGGGGCAATTGCTAATGATTGCCCAAGCAGAGATGGCAACAGTAGGGTGGGCAGTGGTGGTAATATCGAACATCGAATAACCAATATCGAATGATGAAGAATTTTGACGTTCGGCATTCAGAATTCGGTATTATCTTTTTAAATAAATAAAGCCCCCTCGCTCTTGCAGCTCGGGGGCTTAAACCTAAACCTTATCACATATGATTAATGAGAATTTAATCACTGCACTCAAATGTAGTTTCAATAAGGATGTTAGAGAAAAATGAGTCGATGAAGTTTGAATATGTATCGATTAACTTAAATTAACCGGATAT
>Ga0307517_10003015_pt1 | contig 26612 bp, 16 predicted proteins | sample 23_EM_MG_FD_194515 | JGI IMG/M metagenome (GOLD analysis project Ga0307517, IMG submission 194515) | Populus trichocarpa ectomycorrhiza microbial communities from riparian zone in the Pacific Northwest, United States - 23_EM | ecosystem: Host-associated > Plants > Roots > Unclassified | place... | reverse complement strand
ACAAGTACAGTGAGACCTCTGTGTTTGTTTGTTTGTTTGTTTCTTGTTTCTATTCATTTCTTCCCTTGTATTAAGAGAATCCAGGTCATCCTTCTAACTCCTTAGACCGCCCTGCTTACCGCCCCCTGCTGTTTTGCTTTTATGATAGCTCTTTAGGTGTACTCGGCTAACTTTGAGCCTGGACTTTAGCTATTTTTAGACGTATGAGATGGCTATTTTTAGTTTTGAACATTTAATTAATTGTTCGCATAAGAACTTTAGCTATATTTTATTATCAGTAGTGTTCTTACTTTCACCGCAACAGTAACATTTTAGGGCTGATCAAAGTCTCTTTTCAACCTCCAACGACACGGCTTCGACAATGAAATGTTCGTTTAGGAAGATATCCAGCATTATATTGTGTTTCAGATTTCAATAAAGCAGTGTTTAGATTTTCCTACTTGTCTAGAATTCCTTGTTAGATGGAATTTCTTTCCTTGTGCATAACATTTATATAAACTATAGCATGAGAAGTTTGATTTTACGGCAAGAGTAATGAGAGACTTGTACGAAAAATTTATAGTGTTGCCTGTTGAGACATCCTTGAAAAGTTTGCAACATAGAATATCCCTTTTGTTTGGCAGTCTTACAGGAGCTCCTGATTTAAGGTTTTCTGGTGAGAGCATGTAGCGAGTTTTGTAAGCTTTGATGATATTATTTCAGGGGTAATTGAGTTTTGGATAGTGATTGTAGCCAACGCAAAACTCGGAAAGGGCTTAACTATAAGAAGTTGGGTAGTTTGTGTTCCTAATTGTGAAACTAAGGGATGTAATTGAAAGAAGTGTATTATATTGAAAGAGTTGAATTACAAAGGAAAGAGACCTAACTGAAATAAAAGAAATAATTTATGAGAAGATTCGAGGTTGACTACAATTTTCCACAGCTAACCAAGTTCTGAATTATTTCATTTTAAATAATGTTAGAAATTCAAATTTAAAACATAATGAAAATTGAATTTTGAAAAGATCTTGGATTGATTTGACTGAAGACCACTTCCAGCTTCCAAAATGTTGTCATGGGGATTACTGCCGTCAACGTAGCCTTCACTTCCCCCATGTTCTATCGACACCGTTCAATTTCCTTGAACCCCTCATATTCTGCAGCTTCCAGATATAGTTCATTTGTAGAGAGAGAGAGATAACCCGCTTTCATCTTGTTTACCTTTCATAGCCAAATCCTTCCATAATTTATTACAGTGGTTGCATGAGTAATTGTAACCTCTATTTTGATAATTGTAGTTTGTGGATGTAGAAAATTGTTGATCCAACTATGTTAAACTTTATACGTGCTTCCTTGTATATTTATTTCGCGAGTTTTGTGTACACAAACTTGTAAGAAAATGCTTTGACCTATACATAGAAATATATTTTTAGTAATGACTAAGTTACTTCACACGTTATGCAAAGGTTGAAGACAAGCATCCACCTCTTGTTTTTTTTTTTTTTTAAATAACAAGCTACTTTTCGTCTATTGGGTTATAGCTCATATTACAACTACTATTGTAGTGCCTGAAAAAATAAAGGTAGGGTTTATTGGGTTGAAAATTCTACTATTATATATATTTTTACCTAAAAACACATTTAAAACACCATAAGCATTCTCCAAACCACCTAATGTTTTTTTACAGTGATATTCGTTATGTTTCTGCAAATCTAGTATTTTGTCTTCCTTTTAATTTCTGCGAATGTGGTATTTCGTCATCTCTTCAGTTTCTGCAACTCGGTCTTTTCATTCTGTTTCTGTAACTTTTTATTTTTGGAGTAATCATATTACTTCGAGAAGATATTTGTTTAATTTCTGCGATATCTGTTCAGTTTCTGCAATTTAGTATTTTGTTTTTCGCTGCTTTTGCATTCTGGTTCTCTCTGATTGTTAATTATGACTACTGAAAGAGATGATTTGCTTCAGTCTGTAAGTGTGAGATTGGATGGGAAGAACTATTTGTTTTAGAGTTATGTAATGCAAAATTTCCTTAAGGGTAAAAAGATGTGGGGACATGTCAGTGGAACCTATGTGGTTCCTAAAAATACTAAGGAAGGGGATGTTGCTTTGATAGATGCATGAGAAGCAAACAATGCAAAGATCATCACTTGGATTAACAATTCTGTTGAGCATTCCATAAGTATGTAGTAGCGAAGTATGAGACAACAAATGAGGTTTATGATCATCTGCAATGGTTATTCACGCAATCAAATTTTGCAAAGCAATATTAGTTAAGAATAACTTACGAGCTCTTCATCAGAAGATTATGAGTATTCAGGAGTTCTATTATGCAATGACAGATCTTTGGGATCAATTGACTTTTACATAATCGGTAAAATTAAAGACATGTAGTGCCTATATTGATCGTAGGGAACAATAACGATTGATATAATTTTTAACAGCACTTCATAGTAATTTTGAAGGACTCAGAGGTTCAATTCTACATCATTCTCCACTGTCTTCTATTCACTCTATGTCAGTGAGTTATTGACTGAAGAAAGGCGTCTTCAATCTTATTTTGAAAGGGGAATTCTTTCTGCTTTGAATCCATTTGTACGAGCAGTACCCTCCAGGTCATTCTTTAATCATCAGAATAAGCCTTACACAAGAATTGCCTTCGATGAGTGCAATTTCTGTAAGCAGAAAGGTCACTGGAATGCTCAGTGTCCCAAGTTAAGACAACAGAATCAAGCTTGAAGTTTGGCAGCCAGTCACAATCTCATGCTCATAGACCACCTCAGAGTTATAAACCACCACACCACAATACTGCAACAGTAGTTTCATAAGGCCCTATCACCGATCCTAGTACTCTTGCTGAGTAATTTCAAAAGTTTCTCTCCTTACAGCCACAAGCAATGTATGCTTCTTCTTCCGTAGGTTAGTTGCCTCATAGTTCCTCAAGTATGTCACATTCTGAATGAGATTGTTTGGTTAAGTTTGTTACTTGCTGATATGAGAGTTTCTCGTTCTGATCCTACTTCTATGTATTGTGAGAACCAGAGTTCTATTCAGATTGCTTATAACTCGATTTTTCATGAACGAACTAAGCACATTGAGATCGATTGTCATCTTACTCATCATCATCTCAAGTATGACACCATTACTCTGCGTTTTGTTTCTTCTTCTTTGCAGATTACAGACTTTATTACTGAGTCACATTTCATTTCTCGTTTTTGTTTTCTAGTTGGCAAACTCTAGATGCTTGTAACTGCGGCGTCGTGAGTTTGAGGGGAGATGTTAAGAAATATATATATATATATATATATATATATATATATATATAATTTTATTTATGAAAGGTAGAATAATATTTTCAGTTTAGCTTATATATAATCTCTTTATACCTAGGTTAATTAAACACTTCGGAATATTATGATTAATGAAAACCCTAGCCTCTTTCTCTCTTATATACGTATTCGTTTTCTGTTAATTTGGATTGCTTTAACACTAATAACTCCAAAACACCCTAAAATTACCTAAAAAAACCAACCAAATAACAAATATCAAAACCAAGCTTAATCTTCTTTCTCATGGATGTTTAAAGAAAAAATCACCACCATCAAGCTTCTTTCGTCGAATGAAACACATGGACACAAAGAACAACAAGTTTGTTAGTTGAATAGTGTTCCAACCAACCATTTTCTCTCTCCTCACCTTGTCAAGTGACTTTCTCTCTTTTCTCAAAGATAGGAACTATAAAATGAACTTTTGGATCAAAGTATAAATTATCATGAATTTGGTGTGAAGCACGTAGTTTTCACCGTGTTTTACTTTTTAGTTTTCATTTTTTTTCATTTTGTATTATTACTATAATTTAGAATCCAATTTTATTTAATTAGGCTATAAAAGGATTGAATTAAAAAAAATGAAAAAAAAATCAATTAGTTCACTGTTAATATAAAAAGTGAAACTGACCTATGTCTTCTTATGCTAAAATGATGGATATAATAGGAAAGGTAATTGTAGATTGTGGAGAAGACCATTTATTGTTAATGAATGTCTTATTATAGGCTAAACAAATAAAATTTTATCGTGAGAAATGGAATGAATTTTTTCTTGAAGTAAAATATATTAATTTAACTTTTAAGGAAAAGACATTAAATTTATCATTTTTTTTAGAATTAAAGTGACATTTACCTAAACAAAAAGACTAAATGTGTCCTATTATCAGGGGACATGAAGGTGTCATGTCATAGTTGTTAATCTCAATCCATATCCATGGGTGGGTTGACCCTAGAAAAACGCTAGATTTAGAGCTTGATTTTATCTAACTTTCTTGTTGAACTGGATAAGATATTAACATAGTCAAACCTATTCAACCTGATCACATTTTTAATGACCCAATTGATCTAACCAAACTGTTTTAAACTTATCGAATCAGCATTCAAGGAAAAAAAGAAAAAACAAGATGCTACAATTTTAATAAAAATGATTGACCTAAATCGATTTATGTAACAAGAGTAAAATGACTCAATAACCCATGTTTTTTTTTTTCAAGTTAGTCTCGAATGAGGTTAGATAACTATGGTTATGGCTTATGGATATCGGTGTTCAAATCCATCCCTAAATAGTTAAGTGTTTATCTTTAAATAATTGCTAGTGTTTTCACCTTTTATCCATGTTAATCTAAAATCAATGTTTGGTCAAGGTATGTTTATTTAAAAAGTAAAACACATGATATTTATTAAATAATAATGTTTTTCTTTCAATTCGAAGCATGATACCCTTTCTTTTAACCAAAATATTCTGAGTTATATTATATTCTTGAATGATATTTAACAAATCATTTTTATTTAATGTAAATATTAACATAATCTAATCAAAATAAATAACTTCAATACATAACTTACATTGAGTGGTTGGCTTTCCATTATGCAATAATTTTACCAGAATATGGATATCTTGAAAAAGAGATTCCACACCTGCTTGCCAAAGTGGATGAGCTTCAATCGATATTGCATGCATTAGGTACTTCTTCATGATTGACACTTAATCTAACATCACGATCATCAACATCAACAACACTATTACTGAGATGAAATAAAGAGAAGGGAACTATTGGGTTATAACCTAGATTCCCCAATGAAAATTCCATCAGTAGTTTCATTGGTGTGTTAACACATCAACAAATGCTAATGGAAATTCATTTATTTTTTAATATTTTTAAATTCATCAGCAATTTTGTTGCCATTTCTTAAACCTATTGTAATTTTTTGATGAAATTGCACGTTTGTCATCATTTCTATGTCCATCGCCAATTTGTTGCCATTTTTTTTTTGTGTTATAACCCCCAAGCCAACCTAAATATACAACAACAATAACAACACCAAGCATTTTCAAGCCAACAATTGCAAACATTAAACCCACTACCATAACAAAAAGTACTTTAAAAATGTAAAAAATATAATGCATTATAAACTTACAACAAATATGTTACATAATATCAATTTTATTACACAATGATTGTTTTTTCATCTAAATCAATGCAACACCCTTTAATGAGAATCCTCATTTTTATTTTCATCATCTTCTTTGTTGAATTCACGTTGATTGATTTCATCATCTCTATCTATTCTTTTATGTCCATTGGTACTGAATATTACATTTAACTTATCAAGATCAATATCAGCATAAGTATTCTCAATATAAAAAAAATTAGATTTTTTAACTTGGTAGATAGAGTAATTTAATATGGATCAACTAGCTTATCCATTTGGTATACATTGTCTCCCCCATTTTCAACTTAGACAAGACTCCTTGGTTCGGTTTTCACAACAAATAACCAATCAACTCTGTTAGTATCCTTTATAAAGGAATAAATTTATGTATAATATACACTTGTTGACATTATTTGATAAAAACTAAAACATTGTTGATGTTATAAATTCTACCTCTTTTATTTATTTTGACCATACCATGATGAGGATCTACTCTAATTTTTCTATCAGTATCATACCAATAGTTTATGAATAAAACCTGGTAAAAGTTAATGAACAACCATTAACGGTCCAAGAAAAAAACATAAGTACATATATTCTTAAGAGTTAAGAATTATTAAATACTTACATATGTATTAAACCACATAGTGAATTATTCATCTTGTAAATGAAAAATTTAAGCTTTAGTAGCATTTAGATTTTGGGATAACAATAATTGATGATGTTGTCTGTAAAAAAAAGTTAATAAATTGAGTCTATATGAGAATTTAAGTGAAAATGATTTAAAACTATATAATTATAAAATTGACTGAGCAAACAAAATGTCTCAATTCATCACAGTTGAATAACATATGATTATATGCTTGTCTGAATTCAATGTTTGTCAAATATCTTCGCCCCACTGCATTCTTTGATAATGGTCATCCAGGATGGAAAAATATTGACAAATCCCCACTCAAAGGTAGTTCACACCATCATCGTGTTCTGAATTACGTTGATTCTTATTTTCAAGTGAGACTCAAAATAATATGAGGTAAATGTTAAAATCACTTTAATAATATAAGCCCCACATATTAAAGCCTCAATATATACTTTGTTTTTAATCTTTTTTTAAGATTGAAAAAGTATTTGCATGCAAGTAATTAGAGATGACTAATTGAATTTTTATATAAAAAAAAATCTACAATTACTTATGATGCATAAATCCCTAACCTCTCTTTATCCTCTCGAATGAATACATCCATCTCTACTGCACTTGCCCTCTAACTTTTGCCTTATATGTTAAATATATAGGCAGATGCTCTATTGAGGTAAAAAATGAGAGAGGGAAGAGCATTTCAAGTTTATATGTTGTCTTAATGATATTCGTTTGAAGTTCCTATATGTGGTGGATATACAACTTGCTCGAATAAATATCTCTGAAAAAATGACTATTCTCTGTTAGTGTATCTTATATCCCTTTTGAAAGAAAAATCATATAAGCAATATAAATAAATGGCAATCATGATTTTTTATTCTATACAATTTGTATTATCCTAAATTCACAGTCCAGCTATGTTTGAAGCATATCTATCAAAAAATCATAGACTCTTAAGCCATTTATAAATAAGAAATTATGCATTCTTATCTAAAGGCAAAAATGGCTTTAAGCTTTACAACACATAACCCATCATTAAGCAACTACATATTTTGACAATCACAATACAAATCTAGATCCATTCTAGCTTATATATTATCTTTTGTTTGCCCTTTCACTTCCATAACAGTGTTAAGAATATTGTTAAACATATTCTTCTCAATATGCATGACATCCAAAAAATAGTGGATAACATTTGTCTTTCAATTAGAAATATCCTAAAATATACTTTGTTTTACCCAAGAGTCACACCAAAACAAGAACATTTCTACTTACCTGAATAAAAACCAAATGAAATACCCTCATATTATGACACTGCATCATATAATACTTCACCCAATAATACAAGCAGTGCAACATTTCTTTCAGCTTTACCTTTCAATAAGTCATTTTTCTTTTTTCTTTGTATAGATGATGACTTGGTAAGAACCTCCACTAACAATAAAAAGAAAACGCTTTACCATCATTCATTAAGATAAAGGCCTTATTATTTCTCATATAATATGGGCAATCTAATTTGTCATTTGTGCTTTAACATAAAACCATCCCATACTAACAATTTTTGTATTAACCTTCTTACCATCATTACTGAAATCACACTATTTGGTATTACTCTTCTCTCCCTTTTAAATGCTATTATTCTATTTCTCATCCCTTGAATAGTTATGGTTTTAGTATAACAATCCATTTATGCCTTATATATACTCAATCAATCCATCCCCAGAATTAAATTAAAATCATATAACTTTAAAGGAACTAAATCCACTTTCATCTATGATATCATTAATTACCCTCACCTAGTAATTAATCCATGCCAACAATGACGTTCATCATTATCATTAATCATTTTTTTCCTAAGTGACTAATCAAGTTATGTTGATATCAATACTCATGATATCATTAATTACTCTATATGGTAATTAATCCATATTGACATTGGTTAGTCACATTTTCTCTCAAGTGACTAATCAATTTATGTTGATATCAATACCTATTATATCATTAATCACACCTTAACTGGTAATTAATTCATGCCGACAACAATATTCATCATTATCATTAGTATTCTTTTCTCAAGTGACTAATCATTTTATGGCAATACAATATCCATGATATCATTATTTAGCCTCACTCTTATCCAATAAGTCTTTAATAATTTCAAATGGATAATCTCATTCATATTCACATTTTTTATTATAAAATCAATTATTATTTCCTTAACAATTATCATCTCTCTAATACTATAAAATAATTTACCATTTAATAGGGTTCATTACCAATTATCCAAAAACATTTCTCCCAAATCCTAAAATTGACTAGCCTTAAAGGCCTCCCCCCTATTTTTTTTTATTAAGCATCCAATTTCAACATAATTCAATCATAATTAGCTTAATTACACCCATAGAACTCATCAATTATATCAAAAATTCAAACATAATTCCCTTCTTCTACTCTCCCTTTCTAGCTGAACAAACCTTCTTGAAAGGGAATGAATTTTGGATTTTCTTACAAATTTGTACAAATCTTTCACTTACCCAATATTTGTTCATGCTTCTAAACTTGATTTTAACAAAAAAAAAAAAAAAACCAATGCCCTTACAATCATCATAACCATAAAAATCTATTTTTTCATAATACTCAAACATCACTTTAAACCTCAATATGCTAAAATTTTCAAAAGTAAACAAAATAAAAGTTGTTCTTACCTTGAAACAATAAAAAAACAAAGAGAAACTTGGAAGAAAATTTAAGCTTCCTTTCACGTTTTCTTTCCTCTTTTTCTAACACAAATTTTCTCCTCCAAGCCTTTAAACCCACTAAAATCACTCACTTTCCTTCTTTGATCATTCTCTAGCCCTTTTCATTTCCTAAAAGTACTACTTTTTTAGAGATTTTTCAAGAAATTTGAAGAAAAAACTCCAAAATCCTTAACTCCTCTCTCAACCTTGTTGTCGGCCTTAATAGGAGAAGAAAAATATTTATACTTCTTATTTTGCCTATTTACAAATTGACCCCTAAAGATTTTAATGTCCTTTAATTTACCGCCTCATTCTTAATTTTAACAATTTTTAATAGTACACCAAACTTTCTTATTGTTTAATCAATTCCTTAATATCCATTTAAATGATTTTCATTGAAAATATATTTTTATTTATTTAATTATTAGACCATGGGTTTTACAAGAATCTTTTAAAAGTTCAATTAACCTAGTTGTATCTACATTTAGTTCTTCATTTAAAGGGATATTAAGTGAACCTTCACCTAAATAACCATGATTCATTATCATTCATCCATCATCATACTCCTATAAGAATTATTATTATTATCATCCACAAACCTATGCATGTTGCTAGAACTAGAAGTTAAGTCAATCGTCCTTTCTAATATGGTTTCGTAAGGAATATAGGATTTCTCATGTGCAAATCAACAAAAGTATTTCTTGACGAATCCTTTTTTAAGTAAATGCACCATCACAACATCCTTATTGTGAAGCTTTTTATTCTTACACTTGATAAATGGACATCTAATTTTGCCTCCATTAATATTTTCGGTTTAGAAAGTACAAAATTATTAAAACCTCAACTGCTTAAAGATAATCTTGCCTATACAACCTTTCAGGTGAATCTCAATACATCTAAGAATAATCATCCATTGCTTATAAAATCTATATCCAATAATATTGATATTATTAATTCCATAAAAAATTAATTTCCCTAAATTTCCAGGTTAATAATAAAATTGTCATAAAATGATTGATATCCATTAAAATAACCTATCATTTCTTCAATTATAACACACATAAGTTACAAAATCAAACTGAATTTCATCAAGTGACAATAAAATTCAATTTTTCTCAAATCTCGAACAACCCTTAACATACAAATCATACATTAATACAACAAAGTTGATTGTTAGAGGAAAATGGGTGAGCCCTCCTAGTACAAGCAAACTACAAATATTATAAAATATTTCAATAAATTAACCTAAAATATAAATCGGTTACAAAAAATTAATGGGTGAGTTTGCTTACTTTGTGTATCAAAGCTTCACAAAAAATTCAACAATGGATGTTGTCATTACTGATATATGTAAATTGATGCTAGTAGGTTTTGGTGGCTAGATTTGTGAGAAAACAGGGGGCTGCTGGTTTTTTTTAGGCAGAAAGAAAAAGAAAAAGAAGAAAAAGAATGTCGGTTTTAACTTATTTACATTCCTGACGGAATTATTATATCAGCAATTCTTTCGATAAATAATGACGTGTTAGCTTTTTGAAGGAATTGCCAGCATAATTTTTATTTATTTTTTTAGTCCACCAGAAATGAACAACAAAAAATATTATGCCACCAATGAAAATTCTCCATCACTATTTCTATAGAAAGTAGCAACGGAATATTATCCTTGTGTTTTTATTGTTATTTGCTAATTTTGTAATAGTAAAAATTCACAAGGAATGTATTCATACAGTAGGCCAGGACAGAAGGCAGAATACAAACCATATCCAACATGCACTGAAAAAAATACAGGTGTTAACTTCGTTTTCTCATTTTCCTAATCTCAGAACCTTAAGACCAGCTCTTGTCGTCAATGGCCTTTCACCTGTACATACTTTGTTAAGTCTTACATTCTGGTTGGGAAATGGCAACAGAGAACATCGGGCCCAATTTTGTATCTCTTTCATATTTGTAAAACCTCGAAGCCATGTTAAAGTAAATTAAGGATTTAACTGGATCCGAGGCCCGATTTAGACGCTCTTTGAGGAACTGTTGGTTGGAAGGTCGAGGTCTGTGGACATGATTAAGGACTCAGCAGTGTGCACCTTCAATAAAACATCTCCACCTCGACCGAGCTCTGACGGCCTAAACTATTGCCCAAACATTAAACAAAGACGTTATGCAGCCCATTACCACCTCTCCCATGCATTCAGCATCCAATCCATCACCTTATATTACAATTTACATCACATCAAATACCCATCTTGGCAGATATAAATTTCCAGGTACTCATCACAGGAGCTGGGACGCATTAATTGATACGAGGACATTTTATGGTTTTGATATTTATTTTCAAATGTCAATGTTCTATCCCTTCCAAAATTCTAGTTCACGTAAGGATACAGGTTGCATTTCTAAGTAAACATGTCCTCAAAAACGACAAAAACTCATGACTACGACTTCAAGTTGATCCTTTCTTTCTACCTTGGCCTCCGGGTTCCACGTACCATAAGCCATTAGATCCAACATGTTCAACCCCATCACCTTCATCTTGCGCCACGTTGCCCTTCTCTAATACCAAAAAAACTCCAGCACAAGAGTTTCAACCCCAGAACTGTTAGTCTGTGATCAAAGATGGAAATATCGCAATCTATAAATTGCCCTGTTCTAACGTAACCTATGTTCTGCCAAAGTTGTTTCTGTAACGTGATATACACAGAGACTATTCAACGTCCCCCCATCTTTAGCTTATTTCCGACTCTGCCATTTTAGACTGGTCTTTGTTCCATTCTTAGCTATACGGAAAGAAATGCTATTCATAACCTCCGCCTAATACAAATCATGATAATTGTGGTCATTGTCACCTGCAAAGTGTCTCCATCACTTATGTTTCCTTTTCCTTTTTTACTTCCATATGCAAAAACTTTATAGTCATCAAACGTTTTTTTAATGCTCTCTGCTTGAATTTTGATAAGAATAAGATAGTAAGGTCTAGGTCAGAACAGTACTACAAATGGAAGAAGTGAGCCTTCAATGTGGATTTGTCCAGTTGTTTATCATTGCAAGAAAGATGGATTCAATAAAGGAGGTCGACAGTGAAGTGTTTTTAGGGTAAGGGATTCTTCATTATAGCGTGGAATTCATCTTAGATATGTATGTATATTGTTGGAGTATTGCTTTGTAAAAAGAAAATTCTTAACCCGTATGCAGTGAATAGAACTATAAAATAAACCATAAATTGATCTAAATTGTCACTATATCTATTCGCTATATATTCGTTAAACAATTTTCTTTAAACATAGCATTAACTCTGTTGTTGTGGGAAGTAAAGGGAGAGGGAATCATAATTAAAATGCAGGAACGCGGATTAGGATATAAGCACAAAAATAACACAAACCATAAACCATATATGGAGATAATATATAATTTTTGGAGATGCAAAATGTAAATTTTCTAATAAATAAATCTTAATTTTAAAATATCATGAAAATAAAAATTTCGTGATTAAATACTAAACTTTTTAAAGTCTGTGGGTAGCTATGGTGGCATCCTCAATCCTAGTAATTCTTGGAGTTGTAAAATGCAAATTCTCTAAGAAATAAACCTTAATTTTCTAAGTCTATGGGTATCTAGCATCCTCAAACCTTAATTTGTAGTTCCATCCTTGATTGTAACAGCTCGAACTTGATCATGGGAGACTTGAACATGAGCTCATTTATCTTATGGTACATGAACTAAGTGAGGATTATAAGAAAATCCATCCTTATTACAAAACTGAATAAAAAAAAAATACTCTGTATCATCAGTAATATTTACTGGAAAAGGAATGACTCCTCCCTTCCTCTCGATATTAGATTTCTGGAGAGCCGTCCAAGGATTGTTTCAAGTACAAAACAGGGCAGAAACACTACGTGTCAGTCAAACAGGGATGATTAAAAAAAAAAGCAGAATAGGACAAATATCTTTCTGTAATTAAAAAATTGTCCCCATCGACGTCTCCGAAGAGGCTACGACACTAAAGCAACAATAAGCACGTGTCCTCTGAAGTGAAAACAATCTTTCTACGTTGAACCATAAAATTTTGGACACGTACAACTTACTGAACTAAAGCCCCACCTGGCTATAACTCCAAAAAGAGAATGACGACAAAAAAAATGGATGCTACGCATTGACCCAGTGCAGCTGGCATAATAATATTGGGTGACGTGTTACAGATACTTTTGGTCCTAGGCAACTAATCTTATTTTATTGGATGAAATTGGAGGATATTATTCCTTTTGATTTTTCTTTAAAAAGTTGTCTTTGACAGATATATATATATATATATATATATATATATATATATATATATATATATATAAATATATTCTGGGAAGAGAACCAAAGTGAGGCACGTTGAGTTTGACAATGGGACTCACTCACCCACCCAACTCTTCTAATATGGCTCAAGTCGACTTGTTTACTGATACACTGTAAAATATTATGTGTCGCAGGTACGAGTCTTTTAGTTGCTTATATAATGGTCACTGGAGACTTACATGATTATTAACTTCAGAACCCGTGAGATTAGTCGAAGTACACGCAAGCTAACCCAAGCTGACCCGGACACCCACATTAAACTAAAAAGACACTGTAAAATGTATACAAATTACTCGGAGCTGTGAATTACTCGATTGCTAGTTTAAACATTCATGGGAATCAATTGCTAATTTGTGTAATCCAAGATGCGATAAATTAAATGTTTGCAAGAGCTTCTGTGTTCCTGAAACATCACCCTCCCTCTCTAACACACAAGTCCAGATCGAGGATTCCATTTATTTTCTATTGGTGGTGAGATTGAGCGTATCCATATCTCCACGCTTCACAAATGACACTTGCCATGCCAGCGTGGGAAGACAACAACTGATCAACTATATATGGAAGAATGCAAAAGACACGTGCCGCGGGCCTCTACCAAATTGGCCCACGAATCTCGTTCACCTGTAGCGTATCATCAAGATGATGATCAAAGATCAATCTCTCCAGCAAATCTGGAGAACAAACCTATATTCTCAATTCTGATGACACGACGGAGGCTTTGTTTTGAAATTTGAAACTTGCTTGTAAAGACCAGTGATAGCTAAGTGGCACAACGTGACTCACGTTGCCGACACCGTCAAGTTAAAGACAAAATATAATGTCCTTGGACGGTTCAATATTTTATTTCTATCCTTGTATAAATCACTTAAAATGTGCCTCAATATGTATACATCTACCTTTCAAGGACAATTGCACGTTGTTCTCTGCAATTAACTTTGAGGTTCAATCTAAATGCAAGAATCTGCAACTGGGTCAATTTAATCTCTACAAATTAAGATCCTCGTCGATGTAAATTCAGCAACCTGGATTAACATAAAGACTATGCATGTTTCAGTTCTCAATTAGATTCCCAAGGAACTTGTATGCCTTAACTAGTGAGGTTTCAGTTGAATTTCTCCAAAGGGAGAACCCACACTGTTTATGAGAAAAAAACTTCCATTAATTAGTCAGAGTAATGGAAGCTTACAAAGACTTCATCATGACATGCATCTAAAAGGTGTAAACTTTTCTAATCAAAAGTTAGAAATTGAAATCAAAATATTTTAATATGACTTATGGGGACAGGTTTGTGTTACTATATAGAAGAAACGATAAAGTCATGGATGAAAATAAACAAGCCGGCTTGAATAGGCCACCTAAGCTAGAGCCCCATCAATGAAATAACTCCAAGAAAGAAATTGGTAATCAAATAAATGTATAAAAAGTTAGAAAATATGTATAGTGTTCCCAAGGAGTTATAAGAAAAGCACAGCACGTACGTTATCAGCCCCCACAAACTGCAGATATAAAGCAGCAATTAGGCCAATTCCAGTTAGACCCGGAACCAAGACTTGCTCATTCAAAATCCTAGCCAATAAGTAGATGCACACACTCAAGACATTCACCTATTGCTCACAAATACTTTCACGTTCCAAAAACATTCTCCTTTACCAACATATTCTATAGTTGAATTAATTAAAGATATAGAAGTTCCCTAAGGCAGGTGAAGATCCCAACAAGATGTTTGATGGAGGAGAATATTCTCCTTCAGCAACAGAGCCTTTTAGCTGCTTGAACAGTGTCACAACCTCCAGAAAGAAGAAGAACAAGATTAAAAGGAGGTTTAGCGATGAGCAGATTAAATCATTGGAAACTATGTTCGAATCGGAAACAAGGCTTGAGCCTCGAAAGAAGATGCAGTTGGCAAGAGAGCTTGGGTTGCAACCACGACAGGTTGCGATATGGTTTCAGAATAAGAGAGCTAGATGGAAGTCTAAGCAACTCGAAAGAGACTACAGCATGCTACGAGCTAATTACAACAGCTTGGCTTCCCGGTTTGAGACTCTGAAGAAAGAGAAGCAAGCGTTGGCGATACAGGTACTTGATATACACCATATTCATCTTCAGTTTTTTGTTCTCTACTGGTAGTAGAGGGGAAGAAAAGAAACATTTGCGTGCATAGTACTAACGAAGGGTTTTCCAAAATCTGACAGTTGCAGAAGCTAAATGATCTGATGAAGAAGCCGGTAGAGGAAGGAGAGTGTTGTGGCCAAGGAGCTGCTGTGAACAGCAGTGAGGGCGAATCGGAGAATGGAGACGCAACCAAGGGTGAATCAGAAACGAAACCTAGATTGTCAATTGAACAACCAGAGCATGGATTAGGAGTCCTTTCAGATGAAGATAGCAGCATAAAGGTAGATTATTTTGAATTAGAAGAAGAACCGAACCTAATGAGTATGGTGGAACCGGCTGAAGGATCATTGACATCACAAGAAGATTGGGGGAGTATAGACTCCGATGGCCTCTTCGATCAATCAAGCAGTGGATATCAGTGGTGGGATTTCTGGGCTTGATTGAAGAGTAAACTGGATGAAGCATGAAACACATGTATAATTAGTCTTTGTACTGATGAACTCCACATCTGGTGAGGCAATATTTAGAGAGACCGTCGGAGAGGAACACTTCAGAGAAATGCATCAATTGACGTGACGAATTTGGATTTTGTTGTGAATATAGAGATTCAAATTGTCCTCTTGATGCAACCAGAAAAGCTGCCACGCTGATCTTGCCTCTCCGAATATATACCCCAAAACTAGTGTCCCTACTGGTTTGAGCCAGGAAAATGAGAGTCCAGAAGAAATGGAAAAAATAAAGGCAGCCGTGTAAGTAGCAAGCTAGTGTGCATAGAAGAGTTGCTTGTAGGTGGGGAGAGACGGGAGAAATGCTGCATTACTACTACATTACAGAGACATTCTCTCCACTCTTTAAAGGAGTTGCTGTTGTGCTATCTTATATTCAATTCAGTATTTCCTTCTTTTTTTCCCACACCAGTGATGTTTGCAGAGAAATTCCGTTGTGCATGTATGATCAGATGGATCTAAAATTGAAGTTCACAGCACAAGGAAATATTGCGAATTATCACGCTGACTAAACGAAAGTAATGAAAACTATAGGCTTGAAATCAGAGGTACTTGGTGATTCAGGAGACATACCATAAAAGGCCATTGAGAAACTATAAATTTCAGGACAATTTAAGTCGTACAATAATTCTTCTGCTTTGGAGAGTGCTCTTCGGATAAACTAAAGAGCATTACATGTGTAAGAATTAATTTTGTAGTTTAAATTCAAAGTGATTTTAATTTTTTTAGGTGCATATATGTTAAACATTAATAATAACGTTATTTAAGTATCTCTGTAGAGGCCACTCAATTACCCAAAATTACGTAAAGAAAATAAGAAGCAACGCTCTAGGAAATATCATAAGTTTTTTTCATCTGTTATTCCTATTGGGGACAATATATCGGCAAAACAAAATAAGGTATTTCGTGTATTTTTTGTTGATCAAGCAACACCCAGATTTAAATTGGGGAAAAGATTTGCAGTCCCCGGCCTTATGACGCAGCCATGTCGCCAAGGCAATAGAAATAAAAAATAGATGAAAATACTTTTTTTTTTCTTACTAAACTTCTTATTTTTTATATTTGTATCTTGAATCCTATTTTTTTTAATCTGAATCCCTTTCCTAAAAGAAATCCTTCCTTTTTTAAATTGGATCAATCTCTTTGATTAATTTTGTATAGTATGTCACTTATCTGAATTCTTTCTCCTTTCTAATAAAAAAAAAACAAAATATGAATTTTCAGTCATAAAAGCCTAAGCCCAAATTGGCAAAACAGAGATCAGTCTAGCAGACGAAGTGCCACTCATATTCTCTTCATTAAGTCTAATGACTTGTTGTTTAGGGTTTTTAATTTAGGATTGGTAAATTTTGATTGAGTTCATATTCTTTCAATTTCTCTTAATTGCACCCATAATTACCTCTAAACTTTTAATTTCATACAATTTAACCCTTGCCAAACTCAATTGTCAGCCCCTAAGTTGATCGTTTTTTTTTAATTTGGTCCTTGGTTCTGAATTTGTGAGTTTTGAACTTCAATTGACCAATAAACTTTTAATTTCTTCAATTTGGCCCCTAATTTGGTCAATTTCAACCACTATATTCACACACTTTTTTCAGTTTGGTTTTTGGTTTTGAATTTCTTCAATCAAGTCCCTAATTGCCCATCAAACTTTAATATTTATGCAATTAAGCTCCTGATTTGACCAAATTAACTCTTAAAAATTGCAATTCAATCCCAGACTTTAATTTCCTCCAATTAAAGCCTAAATTGACTTCAAAAATCAATTTTTCTTATAATTAAGCCCTCAATGAATTCAATTAAACCTTGAAAAAATCTATTTGAGTCCTTGAACGTCTAATTTTGAATTTTTCTTCTTAAATTAAATTTTCTTCTTAAACTAAATTTTCGTCGCCAATAGGGTATTTATTTGTCGAAAATACACTGTCAAATTTTTCAATCTTGTATGTTTGGATCCTTTTGCAACTAGTATTCGACAATTTTCTAGGTGTTCTAGTATAGTTTTCTTACTGATATATTTTTTTTTATTTTCTTCCAAATTTTTTTCAATTTTTTTTTGTATTCTGTATTTCTAATTATTATTTTTTGTTTATGTGGGGCTCTAAAAATAGGTAACAACACATAGGTTTCACCAAGAAACCCTTTGTCATCTTATACAGGAATAATTACTCTGAGATCTCATACCTCTTAGTGTATCTAGCCACATCAAACAATTCTTTTAGATTCATAATTATTATATGGGCATCTATATTCTCATGATGTGTTATGCAGGGAACGCATTGTAATCTATATGACATTGATATTCATTCTTAACTTCATTGTCAGCATCCTCATCAAGGACAAGAGGAATTGAATTTTCAAGAACATATAACATTCTTTCTTGTTTAAAAGCAATTCTCATAATTCAGTACTAGTCCAAGAAGTTTGATTTAGTGAATTTATTAGCATCATGTATGTTATGTAGGGAACTCATTGTAATCTATCAACCTATTCATGTAAAGATAACGAGTATTTGTTTCATGCATAAATATTTATAACTAAATTTAGATAAGGTATTTATTCATAACTTGATCTCCCACTATTTTCTTGCAAATTAATAGCCCTTACTATTAATTAGGAAAATCTTGTTTAGATCTCCTGGTAGGCTAAGATCTTATTTAATTTATATAACTCTGAGTAACTCAACAAATCAAAATAAACTAAATTGGATAGATAACATAGCATATCAATCACATCTTTATATGACTTCTAAATTAATTAGGCAACAACTCTTTATCTAAACATATCATATATGTTTCGCCTAACTACTGCCTCTAATATTAAATGATCATAAGTAACTCATCCAAATCATATAAGTTAGTTAGGTAAGATATAATTTTATAGCATTAAATGAAGACTATATGTTCTTTTTTGTTTTAAATAATTGCTTCAAGGCTAGGTTATCACAAACCATAAGTCGTCCAAGTGTCCGACCTCTAATGGTAATCCACACGAACCACTTGTGAGAAATTTTCTAAACCCATTTAGGATGAGCGAAGTTGTTATACCTTTGAATGCTAGCTCTTTTCTTTTGTATTTAGGTGTTTTTGTAATGTATTGTTATACTATCATGTAATACATATAGAATAAAAGGTATAGCATTCTATTTATAGGGAAACCTAAAAACCCTATAAATGATAAAATATCAATTTTTTCCTTAAATAATATCACATGTATTATTTTATGATAATTTCATAAATTTATTCAATCAAGTTCCTACTTGATTTTTTCTAGGTCTAGAATTGTAATCCCCTATATTAATTACATTTTAGTCTTTAATTTCTAAAATTTATTTACAATCAAGTCACACTTGATTACTCATCCCATTTTAATTTCTGAGTAATGGTTCTTATATGTATAACCCATTAGATTTTCTAATAAGTTGGATCAAATATAAATCATAATATTAGATAAAATAAGATTAAGTAAATTAAACATTTTAATCTATTATCAATTAAATAATAGATTGGTTTATATTTGAAGATCAAGTATAATGTCTAGCAACTTGTCAAGATCCCCCAAATATTAGAAAAGTCATAAGTGATTTGACCTAACCTTTCATAACTAGTTTCTTAGCGTAATTATTATCCCTTCATCAATAATGTTTCAATTTAGATATTATAACATGAAATATATATGTTTTGTTAAATCATTTTAGTTTTTAACACTATAGTAATTGATTCTTTGAATATGATTTAAAATTCTTTTCAAATCTTATTCCATCTTGGCCAAGGATTTAATAATCAATACAATTTGAGAACAGATTGAATATTTTCTCTAATTCACCTAGGGTGACGAATCATCTCTTGATTATTTAAATACTTTTATATAGTTTTTGTTATACATAATATCGCTCATTTATTACCCTTAATTAGGACAACGTGTGGTCAGGATTAAAGTATAACACTCCTTATATAAGATAATTTAGTGATCTCAAATCTAAAATCACTTACACAACTATCATGTGAGCCTTTCCATAGACATAGGTGATCTCTCCATATGGAATTCTCTTGCGGGTCAGTTCAGTGTACATGTCATCAAACAAGCACCTACATATTAATTTTAAGTATTCTTCACATCTCAGTTTATGAGAACAGCTGCTTCTTTTCATAAAAGAAGAAACATAATATGCATTAGTATCAATAACTCTAATTAATATTTAGTCTTAATAAAACATTGACTAAAAACATTTAGGAACAATACTTTGATGCAATAGAAATCTCGTAATTATAACGACTTTATAATTCTCTATGCAAAATATTTTTGTTCAACGAATTTTATCTTTACTCTAGATTTATTAATCAAATATAATTGAATATTAAAGATAAAGAAAGCTTTTACTGATAAAAATATATTTTATGTTAATAAAATTAATGATACATATAATTAACTAATTGACTACAAGATATATATTCCCTAACCCTTTCCACTAGTTTGGTTACAAATTAATGATGCACTTGAATCTAAAAATTATGGCAAGCCATTTTTAATTTTAGAAGATTAATGTTGTTCTGTTTGGAATTTCTACGTCAGAGAGGTTCTCCAGTACTCTTCTACATTACTGATCGAAAATACGATATTAGAGCCATGGTAAAAGCTGGTTTAGGTTGTAAAGCTGTTCCCTTGATTGTTGAGAGCAAACTTGTGACTACTACAAGACAATGCAGAACTCTATCTTCTCACTTGAGGAAATGGTTTCAAGATAGAAACCTTTCAGCTAAGGCCCGTCTACTACATTTGGAAGAAGGATAACCTGTTAACCAGTTCTTCTATTGTTTTTGTGCATGCTTTGCACAAGCTTACGAGCTGGCAATATCTGTCTGTTTCTTCAGGTACACAAGAAGGCAGCTAGGTTACTGTGATTGGTGTGTTGCTTAGAAATATTGATACTATGGCCGTATTCAGATAGTTACGGTAATTGATTTTTTAAATGTTTTTTACTTGAAAATATATTAAAATTATTTTTAATATTAGTACAATTTAAAAACATTAAAAAAATTAATTTAAGACAAAACAAAATTAAAATTTTTAAAAATTTCAGTTGAAAGGCAGATCCGAACACCATTGATGATTGTTCATCCACAAGAGCTTTTCTCCACAGGATGTATGTGACAAAAGCTTTTACTCCTGGTGGATGTTGATGGCCTAATCATGGGGTCCCTGATGCTGCTGGCCCTAACATGAACCCAGGTTACAGCCAACATTTCGAACAATAATGCCTAACCTCTCAGAAAAATAGGAAAAGGTAGAAGGTAGGATTTAGACCTGGTTGATAAAATTGATTTCTCCTGGAAACTTACCGTTTCTGTTACACCTGTGCATTTTCTGTGTGTAATCATTGTGTATCATGTATATGTAGTATTTCTTCTCCAGTTTGGTATTGTGAAAAGACAAGTCGTTCTTTCGGAAACTCAAATTCAAACTACAAGTCTTTTCATCAACGATCATAAAGCAAAACTTACGTCAGTGAATCAATCTCTTTACTCTCTCTAGACCAGACATGAAATACTGCTTAAATCTGACTAGCAACATCAATATACAGTATTGACAAATCAAAGCAGGCAAAAAACAAAAGAAAGTTTATGTAAATTTCTTGAGCCAGGAGTAAAACTCGGCAATGATGTACGCATTTTGGTGCATATACGATAAATGATACCTGAAGTTGTTATCATTGCTGTAAATTCTATTTTATAATGAAAATGAGTAAGAAATACAATACATTCAAATAAGAGACAACATTAAAAATATCATATCCAACTAAGTGATTTTGAGATTCAAGACAATCCCTCATGTTAAAAACATAACTACTGGTAGTCAAAAACTCATAATCCATAAAATAAGATTTTGCATCATCAGGTCCTTTTGATCTTCGAAAATGTTCCATTCTCAGAAAAGTACGTGCTTTGCGTTCCACTGCCAAGTTGGTGTGCATGAGATTGCGGATTTGAGAGCTCAATCCCCTGTCAAAACAGGATGACCATTGTAGTAAGCGCTAAGCAGAAGGATATACAGGGAAAAAAATTTGAAAACACATCAAAAGAACGAGCAACTTATCCACTATTTTATGAGCTCGGATTTGTTATGTAAACCCTCTTTCAGATTGATTGACTTCTAGTAAAGCATAACTTGAAAATTTCTAGTGGTGAAAAGTTCAAAAGGCATATGAAAAAATTTTCCTGCCAAATCTTAATTGAATAAGACCATGAGCACAACCCTCAACTTTCGATGTGAAATGAAACATATTTTAGTGAGATGTTATGGTACATGAGGATGTGAAATTCAAACAGTTTTTCTGACTACTGTAGATTCTTGAATTCTCTGATATAGGTAGATTCAACCTTAACCCCCATTCCCTATGACCACGAGAACCTAATGCCCAGAAAAAAAATACAAATGACTTCTTATACTTGGCATGATGACAAGTGGATACCATAGAATATCAAATCTAAGAAGCAATGTTCTGAAAACACAGCATCATCACCTAACTGCTCTTTGAAACAGCAATAGATTTCAAAGGCACATCTAGCCACAAGTGTTTCACAGGATCAACGTGAAAGAACAGATTTCTACTTCTAAAATGATTCAAAACTTGATTTATTTTTTTAAAGATAAAGTCAAAGCCATATATTGCTTGATTATTTTAAACAGTTCAACCTCGTATATAAACTATAAATTCTTAAAAGGATAAAATTCCCCATGTAAACTCATAAAATCTTATATTAGACAAGATATTCCAAGAACTTAAAACCCAGAAACTATTATACAAGGTCTGAAGGTCAGCTATTGTGTTCATGGTAAGTTTGAGGATAAAATTTGCTTCTTGTTCGAGCTAAATACTTTGCGTCCATTAGTAAATCTTTGTCATCGGTACCAGCACACCAACTTGGAAGTTGCTATTCAAATTAGCATTAACAGAAGCAATTCATAAACAAAGAGACAACAAATTACTACAAACCTGAACAGGTGTAAATGCCAGACTTGAGGTGAGGCCAGAAGTAGCACCGCTGCTGCTTCCATAACGCTTCTCCTTGAATCTAAAAACAACAAGGCCATGAATGGTTGAGAGAGAATGCAAACAAGTTAACTGATTTTTTTTCCAAGCCACAGTTTAAAGATTAGAGAATAACTTTGAAACTCATAAAATCGCAGCTTTTCTGTAAAAAAGAATAAAAAATTACAATAACTGAAAAGGGCTTACTTCTTAGCAACTTTTGCTGCGAGTTTGCTCTGACCAATTGATACACGCAGCTTGCCATTCCCAGCCTGACCAAGCATACCATAACCTTCCCCCAGTCCATCACCTTAATGTCAAGATTTGCAAGCCATAAGAAAGAAATTAAAATATATACTAGATCTATGACAATGGACATTAAAAGGAAAGCTCTCTAATATTCACAACTATTTCAGAATCTCAACAGGTTAAAGAGATGAATATACCCAAAGAACTCTCTTCAGGTACCCCAAATTGCATCCTATTGGCAAGCTTCCTCATGTCTGTTATCGCATATCTGGAAATTCATGCATTACGAGATTACCCAGAATTCAAAGGAAATTTCGCCTAACAAATATATAGCAATAAAAACCTGCACTACCTTTCCTTCATCTTCCTCAGGCGCCGCCCACCTCTCTTTTTTTTAGGCTCAGAATCAGGAACTGGAAGCGGTTTAGGTTGCTTTGCAGGAGGAGGCTCTTGCCACTTCTCTATTTTCTTGCGAATTTCTTCCCTAAGGGCCCTTCCAGTGTTTCCTGATGGATCTCCTCTGGTAGAATCTACTCGTGCAGCAAGTGTTGATTTTGCGGCCAAGAGTCGACCAGCCCGCATTCTAAGAGAAGGTGGTGTGGACTGAAACACCTCTGTTTGCTCTATAAAACCTACACGAAATTGAGATGTTGCAGTAGAAAACCCTGCAAGGTTCTTCTTCTTGGCACCAAGAAGCTGAACATTGCAGGCAGGCATCTTGGCCAAGGCTGTGAGACCACCAGCAGTTCCCATAAGTTTTGCAGCAACAGCACTACCAACAATAGCAGAAAGATTTGGGGCAATGTAACCCATTCTAGTTTCTACAAAATCAAGGACCTTTTTCTTTGCTGAATCAAGAGCAAGAGCTCGATCACATGCTTCAATAGTCTTTTGAAGGACTTCTTCAGGAAGTGGTTTGCCACTTGTTGTGGATGCAGTCACAGAAATCACCATTCTGATAGCTGCGGGTAAAAGCCCTTCCATATCAACAAGGGTCAAATCCATCTCATTTCCAATCTTTTTCACAACACGAGCATAATCAATTGGGTGATGCACAAGTGATTCAAGCTCCGGAAATTTCAGCCGGTACTTGTCACGAATAAAATTGTGGATGATAACAATTTCATTCTCGATGTCAACTGACAATACATTGCAGTTCACTATTAGCTGATACTCAGGATCATCTTCCAATACCATTCCATGATCTTGGACACCTGAGCCCTTCTCAAGTGCATCTTCCACTTTCTGCCATTTAAACAACAAAATAGCTGCAACATCAGGTTTACTAAACACAGAATCAAATTAAGTCAAATCACAAATGTAGCCTGAAGAGAATAAGTGATTGATCAAAAAAACTTGAAAAAAAAGAGCACCAACATGAATTTTATTTCTTATACAGAAGCCTCCAATAACTAATAAAAGGAAAAAGTAGAAACATTTAAGCCAATAAAAGCATGCATAGAATAAACAGACCAGAAGTTCATACCATTTAGCCAAACCAACAAGGATGCAGGGAGGCAGCAGTAAAAGTAAATATAATGGATAGAATAATAACCTGCATTATATCATTATATCGTTGTGTTTTCTGAAGTTTTGACACAGTATCCAAATCATCATAATTAAGAGCTTCAATGTCTGCCAAGTCTCCATCGACATCTTCTTCCATGTTTCCTGCCTCAACATCATCTTCCTCCTACAAAAAGTATCCAACAAAATTAACAAACAACTAAACTACAAGTTTAATTCTCTAACAAACAAACAAACAAAAAAGAATATAAAATACACAAAAAAAGAGATACAAATGGTACTTACAACAATATTAGCATCATTGTCGGATAACTCATCAAGGTCTGCAAGGAAAGAATCAGCTAGTGTTGCCTAAAATATATATATATAATCCCAAAAAAGGCAGTTAGTGGACAAATACTACATCAATCCTTTTCTTTTCTTTTCTTTTTTCATTCAGTAATTAATAAATCATCTAATAAAATTACATTAAGTAAAAAGAATAGCATTTTATTTTCAAAAAAAGAACTGCCAGTACCATTTTTGTGATGTGATCGCCCCGGCCTTGGTCCAATCTTCTGTGCTCGAACAAGATTTTTTTTTTTTTTTTGGGGGTGGGGGGGGCTTTAGGTAACCTGGAAAAAAATAACGAACAAATGCTTGCAATTACCAAAAAAAGAAGAAAGAAATTAATTGCAGAAGAGATAGATAGGGAAACATCAAAGATGCGGCTATGAAACAAGTGAGAGCCAGGAGGCGGTGACAGAGGCCATTAAAATATAAACATGAAAATAACTAGGAATGTAGTGAATTTTGAAATTGCAAATAACAAAGCAGAGAAAACCTAATCTCTCATTCTCTTTGATTTAATTCCAGTAGCAGTAATTGTTGAGAGAGAGATAGAAGAGCCCTAATTTTGCAGTAAATAAAAAGAAAAGCGAAAGGAATTCAAATTACCTTACCCGGGTGGTTGGATGATCAGATAAAAACAGGTGTTTAGGGTTTATTTCTTCATTTTTAGGATAAGACGATAATAAATCTTGAAAGGGAGGAGAACCGCCCAACGGTCAAGCATGGGTGGCATGCGTCGTGTTGGCGCATCTAACGAGAGCCCAAGAAGTGATCTGCAGTGCAGGCCAAGTTGGGTAATATTTGGATCACCAGCCTAATAATCCACAGACAGGAAGCTGATTTGGTAACGTGGTTGAAATGTTATTTTTAAAAAAAAATTTAAAATTTTATTTTTATTAAAAAAAATTTATGTTTTTATATGGTTTTAATGTGTTAATTTTAAAATAACTTTTTAAAAATAAAAAAATACTTTGAATTCCAATTACTATTACAATCTCAAAAATACCAAAATCTTGTTTCATTACATCATGGACTTAAGCAGTTTTAACTAAGAGCAGGTTTGAGAATTTGCTAATAATTATTTTTTATTTTTTATTTAGAAGTATTTTAAAATAATATTATTTTTATTTTTAAAAAATTATTTTTAATATCAACACATTAAAACAATTTTAAAATAAAAAAATATTAATTTTAAATAAAAAAAATTAAATTTTGAAAGAACAACACCTTCAATCACTTTCTCAAACTCCCTTACAACCCCAATCTTCAAATTAACACATCAATTGGATTTTTAGAAAGAAAGAAGAGGTACCTTCTTCGTCTTCGATTTTGGTTTTGACATTGTCAATGTTGTTGTTTTATTCAACCTCGAGGGTTACTGTCTTCCCTGTTAGAGTTTTCACAAATATCTGCATTTTGCCTCTACCTTTCTTCTATTTCAAATGTAAGAATGATGCCCGTTCTCTCTTTCTATCTTTATTGTTGATTTCTAGATAGAATCTAGGATCAATTTTTGCCTTTCTTGTTGTAATTTTAATTAATTCAAAGAAGAAGATGAAATAGGAAGGGAAGAGGAGTTGTGGGTTTTAATTCATTCATTTTAATATTTGCCAACACAATTTATGTAGGCATTTAGTAAAACACGATGGAATTTTTATTGACTTTTTTTTTTATTTTTGAAAGTCCATGGTA